>Ga0206838_10104_pt1 | contig 26786 bp, 21 predicted proteins | sample Alteio_BWOrgCont_26_FD_152879 | JGI IMG/M metagenome (GOLD analysis project Ga0206838, IMG submission 152879) | Enriched cells from forest soil in Barre Woods Harvard Forest LTER site, Petersham, Massachusetts, United States -... | ecosystem: Environmental > Terrestrial > Soil > Temperate forest >...
CCTCCGTGATGACGGAGGGAAGATCGTTAAATGGTACGGGATTCTCTTCGATATCGACGTATTGAAGAAGACTGAAAGTGCTCTTCAAACGCGAGAGCATGAACTCGTTGGCATTATCGAGACTATTCCCTCAATGCTTTGGTCACTGTCGCCGAACGGGGAAATGAATCATCTCTCTAAGAGATTCCTTGAATATTTTGGGGCTCCCTTCGAAGAATTCCTTAATCAGGGGTGGGTGAGAATCATTCATCCCGATGATCTAGAGGAAACTACTAGACTATTTGCTCGTTCACTCGAAACTGGAGAATTATTCAACGTAATAAACCGCTTGCTACGCGCGGATGGAAAATACAGATGGCATCATACGATGGGCGAGCCTTTGCGTGATCCCGACGGCAAGATCCTTCAGTGGTACGGCCTCTCGATGGACATCGATGAGCAGAAGCGAGCAGAGGAAACAGTCCGGAAGAGCGAGAGAGAGCTTCGGACCCTCATTGATGTAATGCCCGCAATCGTGGGGGTCTCTTTGCCCGACGGAACGGTGGAGTTTCTGAGCCAGAGTTGGTTGGACTTCTTCGGTCAGACGACAGAAGAGGCGATGGGAGGGGGCTGGGCGGGCGTGGTCCATCCCGACGACATCGATCGAGTGGTGGCAAACCGGAAGGCGGGATTGGCCTCAGGAGACCTTGTTGTGCAGGAGCTACGTTGCCGTGGTGCCGACGGAGTCTACCGCTGGTTCTTGAACCGTAGTCTCCCTATTCGTGATGATGAAGGGAAGGTCGTTAAGTCGTACGGGATGCTATTCGATATCGACGTATTGAAGAAGACTGAAAGTGCTCTTCAGATGCGAGAGCATGAACTCCTTGGCATCATCGAAACAATTCCTGCAATGCTCTGGTCAGTGTCGCCGACCGGGGAAACAACCCATCTCTCTCAAAGATTCCTTGAATATTTTGGGGTTCGCTTGGAAGAAATCACTAGTCGCGGGTGGGAGAGCTTCATTCATCCTGATGATCGAGAGGAGACCGTGAAGACATTCGCCCGGTCAATCAGCTCTGGGGAGTCATATAGAGCAATACACCGCTTGCGACGCGCAGATGGAGAGTATCGATGGTTTCACTCGATGGGCGAACCTTTGCGCGATCCCGATGGAAAGATCATTCAGTACTATGGCCTCTCGATGGACATCGATGATAGGAAACGAGCAGAAGATCACCTTCGCGACACGGGTATCAAACTCGCAAAGGCTTCTAGGTTGGCGACCGTCGCAGAACTTGCAGCTTCGATCGCTCACGAACTGAACCAGCCGCTCATGTCGATCCTTGCAAACGCACAGGCGGCGAAGCGGTGGTTGAATGCAGCTTCGCCGAATGTGATGGAGGTGAATTCGTCGATTGAACGGACTATACGAGATGCCCGTGCGGCTGACGAGACAATGCAACATATTCGAGCACTCTTCAAGCAGGAGTCGTTCGTCAAGAAAGATGTCAAGATTCCGGACATACTCAATGAAGTTGTCCGAATTGTGCAGGAGGACCCGAAAAAGCGCGCCGTACCCGTCGAGTGCCGCCTTGAAGAGTCCCTTCCTGCGGTCCCTGTCGATCAGATTCAGATCCAGCAAGTCTTCATTAATCTGATCGTGAATGCTATCGAAGCCTTGGAAGGACAACAAGGGCCCCCTCAGGTAACACTCCAGGCGGCTGTTACAGATTCAGACAGGATGTTAATTCAGGTGATCGATAACGGGCCGGGAGTCCATGATTCGGAACGAATCTTTGACGCCTTTATGACGACAAAGGAGAAAGGCATGGGCATAGGCCTGGCTGTGTCACGCTCCATCGTTGAAGCCCATGGAGGGCGGCTTTGGGCCGAGAACAACAAAGCTGGCGGTGCAATCTTCAACGTGGCTCTACCACTGTCTCATGCGTGTCTCACGACGGCTTAAACCAAGAATATGCATGAATCAGATACGATAGCGTTGTGAAGCATCAACGTTACTAGCTCACGGGCAATTCGTGCATTCCATGAATATGTACCTCAACTCCTCAACTAAGCGGTCCGCTAACGTTTTCCCCGGTCTAATCTGGGGATATGGTGTGTTTCCGGTCCCAGTCTCCAGAACACTCAGCGGATGTCGGGCTGCCACTGCGCACGCAGCATGATGGCCCGTTAGCAACTGCCAAATGACTGGCACGGCAAGCGTTCTCTTCTAATCACAATTCGACATAAGGTGGCGCACCGGCACGTCTCGGTGCTTGCTGGTTGCAAACGAACCGCTGCCTCTGCAGGAGCCCTGCTAAACCCATTAACAAGGAACTCGATAGAGAGAAGGATGGAGTTCTGCGTATCGAATCGATCCCGGCCGCCCCTGATAATCTCTGGCCTTTCGCTGCAAGGTTTTCGGCGGAGAAGGATGGGTGCCATATCGATCGTCTTAGTAAGTGTGATCGCTAAAGCTCGAAACATGCGCAATGCCCACCTGAACGAGGCAAGACAGCCGGGAGTCGGCAATTCGAAGCGTCACATCTCGGTGCTGTTCCATTTTGGCCCTCCTCGTGCAAACGCAATGTTCGTGAGCGAAGGTGCAGAGTAAATTTCGGCAACTTGGCTGCGAAGAAGCGTTGCCCGACCAAACACTCCGCAAGCTCTCGCTTTAGGTCGCGATCAACTTAGGACTGCTGGTATCGCCAGTACGAGAAGGAGAAATGAATGAGTCATTCATAAAACGGAATCATCCGAAGCTTAGCGAGAAGGGACTTCTTACACCTGATAACTGTGTTGTGGCGTTGATTGACCATCAGCCATAGATGCTTTTTTGCACGCCTTCTTTTTGACCTAAAGCAGATACTTCCTAGCCCAGGAATCGAGTTCCTGCAGAACAGGCCGGATTTTTTGTCCGAACGTGGTCAGCGAGTATTCAACACGCACAGGCATTTCGGAGAACATCTCTCTTTTGACAAGTCCGTCCCGCTCAAGTTCTCGCAGCTGCTGCGTCAATACCTTCTGCGAGATTCGAGGCATGCTTTGCCGGAGGATTTTGAACCGAAGCGGCTTTTCGGTACTCATAAGCCACCACAAAATGACTGGCTTCCAGCGGCCGCCAATCAGGACGAGCAGTTCCTCGATCGGACACTTGCTGACAATACGTTTAGCGCTCATTTCAATTTTGGTGACCAGGTATCTATTTGGTTCCTGGTATCCCCTTCGTAGTACAAAGTGATTTCGATCTTACATCGAAGAAAGCGAAATTTCTTCAACATCACAACACGTTTAGCAGCGGCGTAACCACCCTTCGGATGTGTTGAAGGAGGAAGCGTCTTACATAATCCATTCACTTCTGAGAGGAGAGAATAGTCATGGTTCAAAACAACGGTCGTCCAAAACTGAGTGAAAAGGGACTCTTGACTCCGGACAATTGCGTCGTGGCGCTGATCGACCATCAGGGCCAAATGCTGTTTGGAACAAGCAATTTCGATCGCCAAGGAATCATCAACAACACCGTGGCATTCGGAAAAGCCGCAAGGGTGTTTGATGTACCTGTGATTTTGACGACGGTCGAAACGAAGTCCTTCAGCGGCAACATGTGGCCTCAGCTCCGAGCCGTATTCCCGGGGCAAGAACCCATCGAGCGGTCGTCCATGAATTCGTGGGACGATAAGAACTTCGTAGCGGCTATTGAAAAGACAGGACGCAAAAAGATCGTGCTTGCCGGCCTGTGGACGGAGACTTGCGTGGCGCTTCCCACGGTACAGGCGATCCACGATGGCTATGAAGTCTACGTGGTGGAAGATTGCTGCGGTGACGTGAGCCAACTCGCTCATGACAACGCTATGAAGCGAGTAATCCAGGCCGGAGCGAAGCCCGTGACGTCACTTTCAACCATGCTGGAGTGGCAGCGCGACTGGGCTCACAAGGAAACTTACGACGCCGTGATGGACATTGTGAAGAGCCATTACGGAGCTTACGGGATCGGAGTCGAGTACGCGTACACGATGGTGCACGGTGCTCCCGCCACGAAATTCCCTGAATACGTAATTCCCGCGGCGCTCGTTGGCGCACACAAGTAGGAGCGCTCAGAGGGCAAGATTCTTCTTGCCCTCTGGCACCACAGCCCAGTGAGGAGAATCTTATGGCAACGGACACTATCCTGCACAATGCAAAGATCGCGACGAATTCCACTCCTTCATTTGTTGAAGCTCTCGCGATTACAGACGAAAAGATCATCGCCACGGGCAACGAGCAAGATATCTTACGGCTGCGTGGCCCTGCGACCAAAGTGATCGATGCAAAGGGCCGAACCATCATTCCTGGCCTCAACGATTCCCACATGCACCCGATCCGGGGCGGACTCAATTACAACATGGAGCTGCGCTGGGATGGCGTGCCATCGATCGCCGACGCACTGCGCATGCTCAAGGAGCAGGCTGCGCGAACTCCCGCACCGCAGTGGGTGCGCGTCGTTGGGGGATGGACGGAGTTTCAATTTGCCGAACGGCGCATGCCGACGCTGGACGAAATCAACGAGGCAGCGCCGGACACTCCTGTTTTCGTTCTGCACCTTTACGATCGTGCTTTGTTGAACGGGGCAGCTTTGCGTGCAGTTGGCTACGGGAAAGATGCGCCGGATTTTCCTGCCGGCGAAGTTCAGCGGGACCGGCACGGCAATCCCACTGGTCTTTTGCTGGCAAAGCCGAATGCGAACATACTCTATTCAACGCTGGCCAAGGGGCCAAAGCTGTCGCGCGAAGATCAACTCAACTCTTCGCGGTTGTTCTTTCGCGAGCTAAACCGCTTTGGCATCACCAGCGCCATTGATGCGGGTGGAGGTTTTCAAAATTACCCTGACGACTACGGGGTCGTCAGCGAGTTGCATCGCAATGGCGAGCTTTCCATCCGCCTGGCTTACAACCTGTTTACGCAGAAGCCGAAGCAGGAACTGTCGGATTTCCAGAATTGGACGAAGATCACGAAACCCGGCGACGGCGATGACCTCTACCGCGTCAACGGCGCGGGAGAAATGCTCGCATTCTCTGCCGCAGACTTCGAAGACTTCCTGCAGCCGCGTCCTGATATGGCGCCTGTCATGGAGAGTGAACTGAAGGCCGTGATCCGTCACCTGGCCGAGAACCAATGGCCATTTCGCCTGCATGCGACATACAACGAGACGATCGAGCGAGCCTTGAACGTTTATGAAGAAGTGAATCGAGAGATTCCGTTTGACGGCCTGCACTGGTTCTTCGATCACTGCGAAACGATCACCGATCGCAATATCGAACGTGTGAAAGCGCTGGGCGGCGGCATTGCAGTGCAGAACCGCATGGCTTTCCAGGGTGAGTATTTCGTCGAACGTTACGGCGCGCAGCAGGCGAAGCGCACACCGCCGGTACGGCGGATGTTGGAGATGGGTGTTCCCGTGGGAGCAGGGACCGATGCAACCCGCGTCTCCAGTTACAACCCATTCCTCTCCCTCTACTGGCTTATCATCGGTAAGACAATTGGTGGTTTGAACCTTTATCCGGAAGAAAATCGCTTCGACCGATCAGAAGCGCTGAAGCTTTACACCATGGGAAGCAGTTGGTTTTCCACGGAAGACGGTAAGAAGGGGGCACTCGCACCAGGGCAGCTGGCGGATCTGGCAGTTCTCTCTGCCGATTATTTCTCGATCCCGGAGGAAGAAATTAAAGATCTCGAATCGGTGCTGACCATCGTCGGTGGCAGGGTTGTGTACGCCACTGAAGAGCACGCAAGCCTTGCTCCTCCCGAGCTTCCAGTCAGTCCTGACTGGTCGCCCATCGCGCATTATGGCGGCTATAGCAAGGCTTCAAAATCACTGGCTGGAGCCTCTCATTCCGCCTTTTGCCAGCACTCAGGACTGAGTCACGCGGAGGAGGGCCCAAATGGGCATGTCCGCGTATTCGGAAAATCCGGGCTTTGGAGTCTCGGCTGTGACTGTTTCGCGTTCTAAAACACAACTGGACGAAAGAATGGCCTGAAGAACTGGAAAGGAGAGCAACTGATGAAAGTACTGCTCATTTCATTTGCAGTAGGTTTGTTTGTCGGCATTTTGTACGGAGTGATTCGCGTAAAATGTCCGGCCCCGCCAATCGTCGCTCTGCTCGGCCTCCTGGGAATGGTGCTCGGAGAACAACTCGGCGGTTGGATTCTTAAGAAAAATGTCAGCGTGACACATGCTGCATCCGTTTGTCTCGTGGGTAAGCATTGGGATCAGCGAGCGAAAGTGCAATCTATATCAGATCAGCCTCACGCGGACTGAAAAGAGTTCGCATCGTGCCAAATGAGCTGCGAGCCAACATCGTGTGATGCTGACCCCTCGTGAAAGGAGACTCAATGCGTATCACTAAATCCTTTGGCGTGATTGCTGTCGCGATCTTCCTGAGTACGGGAATTGCTCGTCTGTTCCCGATACGGAGCGCCGCCCTGGCAGTCGCCGATGCTGCTACGGTTACGCCCAACGTGACCGTGGCGCCGCAATACGATACGACCCACGTCTACGTCGCGCCCGAACAGTTTGACGCCTTCGTGTCGAGCGTGTTGGCCACGTTCGGCGGCACGGCCACCAAACAAGGCGTATTCACGGTGACTCCGACACCGAGCAGTACCATGTCACAACTAGTGTTGACTCCCGTGGGCAGCATTTCGGTCTTCGGCTTCAAAACACCGGTACCGTATCCGTTTGGAGCGGAGCGCACCGGCTATCTGGTGACAGACATGGACGCGGCCATCAAGGCCGCCCGTGTGGCTGGAGCCGATGTTTTCGTCACCCCGTTCAATGATCCGATCGGGCGCGACGCCGTCATCCAGTGGCCCGGGGGTGTGAATATGCAACTCTATTGGCATACGGCGGCCCCGTCCTATAAAGCTCTTCAAACCATTCCGGAAAACCGTGTCTATGTGTCCGCCGATCGCGTGGCTGCCTTCGTAGACAGCTTTCTTGCCTTTAGTCATGGGAATATCATCTCTGATGATGCGCACGCTCCCGGTGTTGAGATCGGACGGCCGAGTGACACTTATAGGCGAATCCGTATTCAATCCAACTTTGGCAAGCTGACGGTTCTCGTAACCGATGGCCATCTTCCGTATCCATACGGGCACGAGATGATGGGCTACGAGGTTTCGGATCTCGCGGCTACCCTCGCCAAGGCCAAGGCGGCGGGAGTCCAGGTACTGGTTCCTCCCTACACTGCCGACCAGCGAACCTCAGCCGTTGTCCAATTCCCCGGCGGGTACATTGCAGAGATCCACTCGATCACTGGCAAGCCGAACTGATGTTGAGGAAACACCTTGATGCGATTATTTCCCATGCTGGCAGTAGCTGTATTGCTCGTCACACGAGTGACCGCGGGGGCCCAGCCTGTACCCTCTGCCAGCACGGAGGTGCCAGACAGGAGCATCAAGTTACTGCGTGAGGACGAAAACTGGAGTTTTCTTGCTAATCCTGCCAACCGTCAGGATTTCTGGGACCCGGTCAAATATATCCGGCTTCGAGGCAGTGACAATGATTGGTTCATGACGATGAGTGGAGAAGCCCGGGAAGTATGGGAGCAGATCGGCAACGACTATTGGGGACAGTCTCCTTACTGGAATGGGTACCTCAACGAAAGATACATGCTGGGTTTCGATATTCATTACGGAAAGCATGTTCGCACGTTTGTCGATTTTAAAAGCGGTATAAGTTCCTTCCGTTATGGTGGTCCGCGTCCGATCGACGAGAAGACACTCGACTTTCAAGCCGCCTTCCTCCAGGTTGGAACTGAAGAGGGTCAGAACTTCATCGATCTGAGAGCCGGGATACAGGAACTCGAGTACGGATCTGGCCGGCTTATCGACGTCCGCCAGGGACCGAATGTCCGCCTGAGTTTTGCGGGTTTCCTGGTCCAAAGTAAAATCGACCGATGGCTGGTGGACGGATTTGCCATGCGTCCACGCCTGGACAAATTTGGGTTCTTCGACGATCGGCCAAACAGCCAGGTGGAATTCTGGGGCGTATATGCTTCGCGACCCGCGCGGAAAACGTCAGTAGAACTGTACTACCTGGGGTTGGATAGAAAGCAGGCCACATTCCAGCGTGGCACCGCGCAGGAGGTGCGTCAATCCATCGGGGGACGCGTCTCCCGCCCCATTGCGACCGAGCGGCCCGGGTGGGACTTTGATGATGAGGCTCTGTGGCAGTTCGGCACGTTTGGTTCGGGGAACATTCGAGCGTGGACGGTCGCTACCGAAACCGGCTATCGATTTACCAATACGCCGCTGAAGCCGCGTCTCAGCGTGAAGGCCGACATCTCAAGCGGGGACCATCCAGCCTCGAATACTTTGAGCACGTTCAATCCTTTGTTCCCGAAGGGTGACTATTTCGGTGTTCTGGCTACGACCGGACCGGGCCCTCTCAACTTTATGGATGTTCATCCTCATGTCGAGTTAACACTGCCTCACAACGTCTCCGCCTCGTTTGATTGGATCGTGCAGTGGCGACAAAGCCTTGACGATGGTGTCTACAACGTACCGGGAAGCCTGATCCGCGCCGGCTATGCAAGCGAGGCGCGCTACGTCGGAGACAGGCCTGGCACACAGATCCATTGGCAGAAGACTCGTCATCTGTGGTTTCAAGGTGACTACGGAATCTTTTATGCCGGGCGTTTTCTAAAGCAGACCCAGCCTGGCCGCAATCTCAACTACTGGTGTCTATGGACCGGCTACGAGTTTTAGTCTGACGAGCAGGGGTGTTGATTTATATGGAAAGCGTTGACTGCGGACTCAATCCTCGCATATGTGCTGCTCGGATGACCGCCGTTACCGGTCTTGTCGATGCAGTGAGCTTCCTTTCTCTCGGGCACGTATCACAGCAAACGTGACTGGAAAAATCGTTTTTCTTGCATTTGCGAGTAAGGGTGTACCTCAGGTGTCCCTGGCGGTCAAGCACTGCTCTCTTGGGCTTTCTTGCAAGCGCCGCGGTTGGCGGTCGCATCATGGCTGGCGCGAGCGCAGTACTGCAGCTTCGTGCGGCGAGCTCCGTTTTTGCATTGGAGATTGTTTTCTTAGTCGGGGCAACTCTGGCCGCACTTGGCTAAAGTGCCGTTTCATCTCCACATTTCCTACGGCTTGACGCGATGATCGCTTTCACAGCTATAGCGATGGGGATGAGAAATGCCGCCGTACGTAAACTAGCTGTCCCAGACATGACGACAACCGTGCTGACGTTGACCATTACGGGCATTACTGCGGATTCGTCCCTGGCGGGAACCCAATCCCCGTTTGCCGCGGCGATTTGCAGCGGTGGTGGCGATGTTTGCTGGTGCAGCGTTAGGCTCGATAACCCTGAGACACTCCTTCTTCATTGCTCTCGCTTTTTTCGTCGCGCTGTCGTCACCTTGCAGCCTCGCGTTGCTGATATCGTCCCGGTTGCCTTGCGCAAGAAGCGCAGAAAAGGTCTAACCCGGCGAGCACGATTTTCTTGCGTCCGGTTTTCTCAATTGCTGCTACGAAATTCTTGTCGTCCCAGGAGTTCATCGATGAAAGCTCTATGGGTTCCCGGGTTGGGAATACAGCTCGCAGCTGAGGACACATGTTGCCACTAAAGCTCTTCGTTTCTAGCGTGGTGAGAACCACAGGAAGATCAAACACTCCGGCGTCACAAGTCCCTTCTCGCTGCGCTTAGAAAAGCCATTGTTTGAGGCCATCACTACTCCTTTTCGTATGGCGCGACCCGATTCGCCCGGCCGTGCCTTGGTAACAACCGATAGTGCAAACCAAGTGCCATTCCCGAGTGGTGCTGTGTCTGTGCTGATAGGCTCACGCGATGAGCGGCTTAGGGTCCTAAGCAGGGCGACTAACTCACACTGTCGACGGAATCGAGTGCTTAAGGCAGATACCACTGCTTGCCGGCTAGCACCTACCGAACCTGAGAAGCTCGTAGCGGGCAAACCGAACTTAGCTTACCCAGTGCAGGTCTAGCGAGCAGTCGAGACGGATTCCACGCTGCAGAGGCTAACGCAAGAGCTATTGGGTAGCAGTGTTAGTTTTTGTGACAGATGGGCTGGCGTTCATGATGGCAGATCCATGGGCACTGGCGATGTGACCTGGTGAGTAGGCTCCTCGAATGCGAAACACGCTGGTCCTTCAGATTTCTGCCTACCCACTCGTCTTGGCTCAAATGTAGGAGCAGCTGTTTCTCAAACGCATTCAGCAACGGGATCGGAATCCGGCTTGGCTGTTACACGCTCAAAGGTCGCCGCGCACCGCGGCCGGCTTTGGAGTGGGCAATGAGTGAAGCGGCGTCGCGATGTTTAGCTTTACCCCTCTAGTCTAGTCAGGTCCATCTAACAAATCGATCCGATAAGGCTAAGGAGCGCCTCTCCGTCCAGAGGCTTTCTGAAAAAGCCGATCGCCCCCTTTTGCAGATAAAAGGATTCGGAGTTCTCGGAGGGCTTACCGGTAATGATGACAACGGGTATCGAGCTCCTCATTTTTTTCACATGCTGAAGAAGAGCGAGTCCGTTCATCTGACGCATTTCGACGTCAGCAATGATGCAAGAAGTTCTCGAAAGTCCGCCCGATCCCAGAAACTGCTCAGCACAGGGATACCCTTCTGCCTTGTATCCATATGAGGCGAGAAGATTGACTAGGGATTCGACAACCCGGAGATCGTCGTCAATTACCGCTATCGTGCGAGCCTGCACGCTCATCTCAACCCCGCCCTCTACTAAGAATCTACAGACTTAACGAGAATCGTCTGCTACATATTCCTGTTAGGATCCACGGGTTGGCTCGAGATTCAGCTTGCCAGCGATTTTTACCAAAGTCGCGAAAGAGTCGGCTTCCATCTTTCGCATAATATGGCCGCGGTGTATCTGTACGGTGTACTCGGTGATACCTAATTCGCCAGCGGCTTGCTTATTTAACATGCCTTTGACCAAAAGCGGCAACACTTGCTGTTCTCTCGGAGTCAAAGACTGGTACCGAGCAAGCAAGATTGCATGCCCGAGTGCCTCCTTGCGATAAGCTCGGTCCTGTTCCAGCGCTCGTTCGATGCTCGCTAATAGGGCCACCTCGTCGATTGGCTTTGTCAGGAAGTCAATTGCTCCCCCTTTCATCGCTCTGACCGTCGACGGAATGTCGCCCCGCCCGGTGATGAAGATTACGGGAATCGTCGTGTCGGCAGAGATCAGCTTTTGGACCTCCAGGCCGTTCAGCTCGGGCATCTTAAGATCCAGAATCAGACACGCACAAGAATCCTTACGCTCGAAGTCAAGAAAGTCTCGTCCTGAAGTGAAAAGCCGGACATTCTTTCCGTCCGCGCGCAAGAGAGTAGACAGGGCCTCTCCAACTCTTGCGTCGTCGTCGACGACATACACCATCTCGTTCGGTCCCATGTGATTCTCCTGTTGGGCTATTCGGCTGTGCGTTGAAACGCGTTATTCTCCCGCCCAGGCGGCGGCAAGCGAGCGCACCTATATGCAAATTTGGAACACGCCGATGTCAACAAGAATTATATAAAGGATAACGAGCGAAGAGACCGGGTACATTCCGAGTCGGGCATTACATAAATCATAAATATGGAATAGCAGCTCTGCGCCACCGCTGTGTCGTTGGCGGCAATCAGCGTTTCCCCACGAGCTTCCGCGACGGATCGACTGACCGCAGGGCATTTGGGTAGAAGCGATGTAAGTATGTGGGCGATCTTCTGAGGTACCGTTTCCCCAGTCGGCGAACCGTTGTCGCGTTTTACGGGGCAGGGGCGCAGTTGAGACAAGAGAGGGCATCACTATATCCAGGGTCGGACGATGCCGAGTTTTCTCATGCGAAACTGAAGCGTTGAGCGATTCATTCCTAGTCGCCCGGCTGCTCCGCGAGGACCGGAAATAACCCATTTTGTTTCTTTCAAGGTTGAGAGGATATGCTCGCGTTCAGCCTCCTCGAGAGTCCGATGCCTTGTGCCTTCCTGATTGGGCACGCTATGCGATTGAAGACCTGCAAGGGGCACGCGGAGCACCGGACCGGGCGAAACAATCACAGAATGCTCGATAAGATTCTGCAACTCACGAATGTTTCCAGGCCAGGAGTGATGAACCAGAATCTCTATAGTTTCTGATGGAATCGTATCGATTACGCGGTTCATCTGACGCGCAAAGTGTTGTACAAAGTGCCTCACGAGCAGAGGAATATCTTCGGGACGTTCGCTAAGAGGAGGCACATGGATAGGAAAAATGTTGAGTCGATAGAAAAGGTCCGCTCGAAATCTCCCTTCCTCGACGCAGGTGGCCAAGTTTCGATTTGTCGCGGCGATAAGGCGCGCATCAGTCTTAATCGTGCGCGTGCTTCCGAGCCGCTCGAATTCTCTTTCCTGCAATACGCGTAGCAACTTAGGCTGGAGTTCCAGCGCAATCTCGCCGATTTCGTCCAGGAACGCGGTGCCATGGTTCGCAAGTTCGAATCGGCCGATCCGCTGCATAATGGCACCCGTGAAGGCGCCTTTTTCGTGACCGAAGAGTTCGCTCTCGAGAAGACCTGTGGGTATTGCGGCACAATTCAGTTTCACAAACGCTTTTGAATTGCGGGAACTGCGTTCGTGAATAGCACGAGCGACAAGTTCCTTTCCCGTTCCCGTCTCGCCGTAGATCAATACCGTCGAATCGGTGGAAGCAACCGTTTCGATGCTTCGTAACACACCGCGGATCGCAGAACTGCGTCCAATAATTTCTTCAAAGCCCTGCTCGCTTCGGATCTCGTCTTCAAGGTACAGCTTTTCTCGGGAGAGCTGTTCTTTTAATTCTTTCACCTCGGCATCGGCCTGAGCATTGTCAAGAGTAAGCGCCACCTGGTCGGCGATCTGACTGACAAATTCCACGTCTTGATGTAGTAAGACCTGCTCCTTCTGACGGTTGAGTTCCATAACGCCCAACACCCGGTTGCGGCTGATCAGCGGCAAGACATAGCCTGCATTGTCACGGCAGAGGATGGGCATCCCAGATCGGAACGCTTCATAGACCAATTCGCCGCTAGCGCTCCCTTCAACCTTGCCATTGTTTTCCTCATCCCTGCTTGCATCCTCATGAGAATTAATCGCGAAGAGCCGCAGCGAACTGCTCTCTTTATCAGGCAAATGAATGGCGACTGCATCGCACTGGATCATACGGCGAACCATTGCCGACGTGGTACGAAGAAGATGACGAATCTCCAAGTTCGAAACAATCTGGCTGCTGAGATCAAGGAGCAGTTGAAGCCTTCCTTTCTCCGCCCTCAAGTCGTCTTGTGTACGCCTCAAGGAGTCGAAATTGATCGCGTTGTCCATCGCAGGCGCAATCACGTCCGTAACGAGAGACAGGAAGCGAATGTCCTCTTGAGAATATGCGGCAGGCTGCTTGTTCCCAATGACAAAGCAGCCAAGGCAGCCATTAGCACAAGTCACAGGCATCGCACATAGCGATTGAATTCTCTCGCCGGCGAGCTTATTGATCTTCCAGTGAAGCTTCGGTTCTTGCTCGAGGATGGGAATGATCAGCGGCTTCCGATGCTCGTATACCCACGCTGATATCGTGTCCTCTTGGGTTGCGTCAGTGACATCGCGTTCGATTACGCCATTTGGTCTGCACAGTCGCCAGTCCGCCCTTGAGGTTTCGTGGTCGTATCTTGACAGACCTATGAAATCGAAGTTGACTACACGCAGCAGTTCGGCTGAAAGGGCCGAGAACAGTCCTTCGATCTCGTGACGGGCGCCAATTGCCACCGCAACGGAGATGAGCGCTTCGTAACGTGAAGCTATGGACTGTTGAGTTTTCGTGTCTGGCGGTTGAGGCCTTTTTACGCCAGCCGATCGCGAAGATTCTTTTATGTCGGAACCCAGGACCTGGGTTACAGCGGTCACATCTTCAAGAGTCCGCCACTTCTCGGGCCACGAGTCCGATTCGAACGATGGCACGTCAGTCGCCGTAAACGCGGCGAAAGTAAACTTGTCCTCCGTTGTATTGGACGCGCTCATGAATTCTTGTCGGAGCATAAGGTCAGCCTCATATCCATGTATCGTAGCGAGAAGTTCGATGCAATTCCCATTACATCTTCCTCGTAGCTCGATAGGGTCGTTCTTTCATCCCTTGATGGGTGCGTCGTACACAGAATTCGTCGGCGACATTGTGCAGGGTCCCAACCTGCCGAGCACGCATCATCGCAAGTTCCCGAAATGCGATCGTGCTCCTTCGGCTCTCCTATGCGGGCCGGGTGCTAGCAGGAACATGTTATGTTCTGCAGGCAAGTACAGCGATTAGCATCTGTCGTAGCATCTGTCGTGTATTACTTCAACCACCTGGGCGCGAGTCGAACTAGCAGATTGCATAAAGTTGTAACGCCAGGCTCTGTTCGAAGATGATCATGCCAGCGGTCGCACCGCCTTGAGGGGTGCACAGTGCGGTAAGATTTCGCTTCAGGCACTCTGCAGGGTCCCTTTCCCTCGCGCACTCGGCAGTCTATTGTGGGGTCACATGCAACTGCGACAGTCGGTCCTAGTTCTCTCGCAGCGATCGCTGCTGCTGGTTTTCTGCATTGCGCTGAACAGCTGCCAATCGCATAAAGCCAATTCCGGACCTTCGATCGAGTTCACCCATATTCCGCCGGCGGCGCAAGGTGGACGAGAAAGAGTCGACACAATCTCTGGACGGGTAAGAAACGCTCGCCCAAAACAGCAGATTGTTATTTATGCGCACAGCGGGACGTGGTGGGTGCAGCCCTGGCCGGATCATCCCTTCATGCCCATCAAAGCGGACTCGACGTGGAGCACGGAAACTCATCTCGGATTTGAATATGCTGCGTTATTGGTGGAGCCGGATTATCATCCGCTGCCCGAGTTGAATGTAGCTCCAAGCCAGGGCGGCTCTGTTGCTCTCGTGACAATTGTGAAGGGCGTTGGAACGCCGCAATTTGCCCCGACCGGATCGCTTAAATTTAGCGGCTATGATTGGGGTGTTCGCATGATTGAAAGTGACAAGGGAGGCACGGACAACCTCTACGATCCTGAAAATGCATGGACCGATGCGAGCGGGGCGCTCCACATGCAGATCAAGAAGAAATCGGGCAGGTGGTCGTGTGCGGAAATATTCTTAAATCGCAGTCTCGGGTACGGCACGTATTCGGTAACTGTGCGTGATACTTCTCACTTAGAACCCGCCGCGGCCTTCAGTATGTTTACCTTCGATGACCCGGCTAGCGAGCAGCACTATCGCGAGATGGACGTAGAGGTCAATGGTTGGGGTAACGCTGCGAATAAGAACAATGCACGATACATAATTCAACCCTTCTACATTCCTGGGAACCTGTTCGTTTTTGCGGCGCCCCCAGGCACCTTGACGTATGTCCTGCACTGGGAATCTGGACATGCAACTTTTCAGACCTTTCGCGGAAGATCTGCGGGTGCCGGAGCGCAACTCGTTTCTGAACATGAGTTCACGTCTGGCATACCGGTACCGGGCAAGGCAATGCCCCGTCTGATCTTTTACGTCGTTGCGAGCGACAAAAATCCTATGCAGAAGCCAAGCGAGGTTGTGGTTGAGAAGTTTGAATACCTTCCATGAGGACGGTTTTGGAAGGCGCTGGCTACTCAGGTGGGCCATTGTCGGACTCGCGACCGTCTGCTTCGCTGTTTCCGCGTCTGCGGTCGATCCCACCCGGACCGTGTCGCAATATCTCCACGACTCGTGGGGAACTGAGAGAGGTTTGCCGGCCGGATCTATAACGGCCATCGCACAGACTTCCGATGGCTATCTCTGGATTGGGACAGATAATGGCCTTGTTCGTTTCGACGGTTTTAATTTTCACCAGTTCGAGCGGGCCCACCCTGATCCAATCCTGATTGGTCCTGTGCGAACACTCCTGGTTGACGCAAGCGATAATCTCTGGATCTTGCTACAAAACACCCAAGTCTTTCGTTACCAAAAGGGAAACTTCGAGCTTATCCGCGGCGAGCCCGAAAACGGCACAACGGCAATGGCACGGGGGACATCGGGTGCGGTTTTGCTCTCATCTTTAGCTGAGGGAACTGTCACATATATTGACAACAGCTTTCGATCCCTGTCGTCCGGAACTCTTCTCACCGACGCTGCAAGAGTCGCGAACAGCGAAGCTTCTGACCAGCGGGCAACTCCCTTCAGTTGGTTTGATCGTCTAGCGGCGCCGGTGGCGATCTCCATGGCGCAGACTGACGACGGAAAGATTTGGCTTGGCACGGAACGTCGAGGGCTCTTCTATCTCCAAGATGGCCGAGTTTCGAGCGCATCAAATGGGTGGGTTGATGCGAAGATTAACTGCCTTCTTCCTCTTCAGAACTCAGAATTGTTGGTCGGAACGGCGAAGGGTCTGCTGCGCTGGAATGGAAAACAACTTACCTCGGCAGGTGTACCGTCATCCCTTCTTAATCTCGAGGTACTTTCCATTCTTCGCGACCGGGATTCGAACATCTGGATTGGCACGAGTCGCGGATTGTTTCGGTACAACGCGAATGGGGCTTCTTTACTGAGTACTGGCAAAACCACTGGACCGGTAGCTGCGCTCTTCGAGGATCGGGAGGGATACATATGGATCGGTAGCGCGCGTGGCCTCGAGCAACTCCGAGACAGCGCCTTCGTTACGTACTCTCTTCCCAATTTGAAATCGCAGAGTATGGGACCATTGCATGTTGACTCCGGCGGCCGCACCTGGGTTGCGCCCATTCAGGGTGGTTTGCAATGGCTGAAGGAAGGAAAAAGTGGTGTTGTCACTGCCGATGGGATCGCCAACGATGTCGTCTACTCCATCGCCGGCACTGGCAAGGATGATGTCTGGGTGGGGCGACAACAGGGTGGACTCACTCATCTGCGGTACTCCGGCAATTCGTTTACAGCCAAGACCTACACGCAGGCAGACGGCCTCGCACAAAACAGGGTGTACGCGGTCTATCGTAGTCGTGATGGTACCGTCTGGTCCGGGACCCTCAATCGTGGTGTAAGCGAGCTAAAAAACGGCCATTTCACAAATTACACGACCACAGACGGGTTGGCGGCGAACACAATTTCGTCGATTGCCGAGGGCACTGACGGAACGATGTGGTTCGGGACCCCGAACGGCGTCAGCGCCATGTCGCAGAGGGGGTGGCGAACCTATACCAGCAAGGACGGATTACCCTCCGAGGATGTCAACTGCCTCCTGCAGGATTCGACGCATATCCTGTGGATAGGAACGGCCGATGGTCTCGTCTACCTCAATGATGGGCATGTGCATGTGCCCCGCGCAGTACCTGAGCCCCTGCAAGCACCAATATTCGGCATTGAAGCAGACAAGAACGGCTGGCTGTGGATCGCGACCTCAGATCATGTTTTGCGCGTTTCACGCGACAAACTGTTAAGCGGTGTGGTGAAAGCAGCCGATGTTCGCGAGTATGACCAGGCCGATGGTCTCGAGAGCACTGAGGGAGTGAAGCGGAGCCGATCGGTGGTCTCGGATTCAGCGGGCAGGATCTGGTTTTCACTAAGCAGAGGTTTGTCGGTTGTTAATCCATCCCAGATCACTGACAATTCAGTCCCCGCGCTGCCTCACATCGAGTCGATCATCGTCGATAACAACACCGTAAACCTCGCCGCCTTCGTTCAAATTCCTCCATCTCCCGGGCGAATCACATTTGAGTACACGGGGCTTAGCCTCGCGGCGCCCGGGCGGATTCGCTTTCGATATTTCCTCGAAGGTTTCGACAATAGCTGGAGCCAGCCGGTTGCAGCGCGAGAAGCCGTTTACACGAACCTTGGACCCGGCTCCTATCGATTCCGGCTGGTCGCCAGCAACAGCGAGGGGCTGTGGAACGGGCCGGAAACTGCGATCACTTTGAGCGTCGCGCCCGCCTACTATCAAACTTACCGGTTCCGATTGTCGTGCGTGGCTGCGTTTCTGGCATTCTTTTGGGGGCTGTATCAGCTCCGAGTGCAACAATTCCGGCGGGAGGAAAGAAAACTTCGCGAAGCCATCGAGACCATTCCGGCGATGGCGTGGATCGTTGGAACCGACGGGGCCATTCAATTTCGGAATCGACGCTGGGTTGAATATACCGGCCTGTCCCAGTTGGGAAAAGCGGAGGGAATCGGGACAATTGCTGTTTATCCCGAAGATCGGGATCGAATTGTACGACGACTGGGCGCAAGCTTTGCCGGTGGTGAGCCGTTCGAGGAGGAGATGCGCATCCGCCGCACCGACGGGGAGTATCGGTGGTTTTTGTGCCGCGCCGTGCCGCTGCGGGACAAGCGGGGAAAAGTCGTGAAATGGTACGGTGCGGCGATCGACATTGAGGATCGCAAGCGCGCAGAACTAGAGCGCGAGAAATTGCGACAACTCGAGTCAGATCTGGCGCACACCAATCGGGTAAGCACGATGGGAGAACTGGTCGCCTCGATCTCGCACGATCTCGCACAGCCCATCACGGTCACAACCGCTCATGCCAGGGCATCTTTGAAATGGCTTCAGCGCGACCCCCCTGATCTGACGGAGGTGCGCAAAGGGACGGAAAGAATCGTCGAAGCAGGAGCCCTTGCTTCGGAAATCATCAATCGTCTGCGATCGTTGTATAAGAAGGCCCCTCAACAACGTGAGTTGATCGACGTGAACGAAATCATTCACGAAATGCTCACGCTACTGAAAGGTGAGGCAACGCGATACTCAATTGCCATACGCATAGAGCTTGCCGCTCAACTGCCCAAAACCATGGTAGATCGTGTGCAGCTGCAGCAGGTATTCATGAACCTCATGCTTAATGGGATTGAGGCCATGAAGGACTCGGGCGGTGAGCTTACGGTAAGGTCGCAGCTCCAGGATTCTCAATTGCTGTTCTCGGTCAGTGACACAGGCGTGGGACTGCCAACCGACAAGGTCGATCAGATCTTTTCTGCCTTCTTCACCACCAAGGCCCAAGGTAGCGGGATGGGTTTAGCCATCTGCCGTTCCATTGTAGAGTCGCATGGCGGCCGCTTGTGGGCGACCGCTAACTATGGACGAGGTGCAATCTTTTATTTCATCTTGCCGACCGAGGTAATAGAGCCAAGACCCCTGGTTATCTAGAGTGTTTTCCATCGCCTTGATCGGAGCCGTAAGATCTGTCGTGTTCAGAGGAACTCATCAAATCTCACGTTCGCCTGAAACGATACGGGGGCAGTTGGAAAGTCGAAAGACTGTTTGCGTGGTTGCAGAACTTCCGGCGTCTGCGTTAGATATGGAGGCCACGCTGAGAACTTTCTCGTGATGCTACAACTCGCCGCGTCTCTGATTCTGTTGAGGCATTATGAGATGGGCTCTAGCCTGCGGACTGGCCTTCGTTACCCAGATTGGCGGATTTCTTCCGGGAAGAGCCGCTAACGCTGCGGAGACATTTTGGGTCGCCGTTGGATGCGTTTCGCGGACGTGTGCCTGAAAGGCGCCGCCGCATGTTGCTTCGCGCGCGCATCAGTCTTGCCTTGGCAGCCGGGATTGAGATGCCAAGTTCCTTTGCGATCTGGCTGGTCGAATACTCTCGGGAGTGTTGCAGCGCCAGTGCGTCCCGAAATCTGCAGGGCAGGCGTTGAATCGTACTCCACAGCAATTCTTCACACTCCAGGCGGGCGTAGCGAGCCTCGGGTGTCTCCGCCACATCTCGCGGCTCCCAGGCCCGGGAGTTTCCGGAGTCAATGCAGACCTGTTCTATCGATATCTCGCCATGCCGCCTCTTCCGTAATAGCATGAGTGCGGAATTAATCGCAATCCTGGTGAGCCAGGATGTGAAGTTCGCTCTGCCTTCAAAACTCTTTATATGAACGAACGCCCTCAGAACTGCGTCCTGGAAGGCATCCTCGGCGTCCTCCCGGTTTTTGGTGATGCGATAAATTGTCGGCAGGACCTTTCTCGAGTGGCGTTCATAAAGTTCAACGAATGCGCTGCGGTCTCCTGCCTTGGCGGCAGAAACAAGAAGGTCGTCGTCCCACGCGCTTAAGCATTCGCCGATAGCGATATTGTTGTGGTTCGGAATCGGTGTGTTTACCAGGTTTGCATGCGTTGACAATTGACAACCCTCGCTGTTTTCGTTGTTGAGAACCCTAGTGCACGCCGAGAACACTGCATGGCGCGTCGAGCGCGACTTCGTAAACTGTGCTCCATAGACGGGATAAGCGCGATGCATGGCGGTGCAGGCCAATGACAAGGAGATCGGTCTTGTTATCGAGCAGAAAGTTGACGATGGCATCGATTGAGTCGTGTTCCAGCAAATGAGTCTCGAGCGTTACACCCTCTCGCAGCGCAGTTTCACGGGCCTCGGAATGCAAGCGAGCACAGTGCGCCTGTTGATCTTCGATCAACGCCCTTGAGAGAGACGAATCTGCGGCTGCGGCATATGCCGTATAGGGGGGAAGATCCTGCTGAACCGTGATGGCGCACAGCTTGGCGCCGAAAGCCTTGGCAAGATGAATTGCCTGGGAAAGCGCGCGGGCAGCTTCCGGCGATCCGTTGTAGGCCACCGTGATCTTCCTAAACATCGCTGGCGCCGGGTACGAGATTTTGAATATCTGCCCCTTGGCACTCGGAGTAACTCGCTTTGCCGTGGGCCCTCCCCTCGCGGCTGGAGGCAGATGCCTCAACGTGGCGTAGGGCCTCGAGCGCTTCAGGCCGCGGCCTTATGACGAAAAGTGAGACGAGTGATGCGGTCTGAAACGTGAAATGGATCCAACCGACCATTGACCCTCTCCGCGGGGAGCGATCGCCATCATTCGCTCCCTAAACACCCGGACTCTAGGCAAGCCAATGGCCACAAGACATGTCATTGATAACAGTAAAAGCTGCTGCCTTCCGGGCTGACACCCTATCATCAATTGCCAAAAAGATGGTGTTGGCAGGCCGCCAAATAGTGGTCGTCTGAGTTGGCTCGCCGGCGCGGCGGGCGGTACGGCGCTGGCCGCCACGAGATGAATGAGCAGTATCGATGCCCAGTGAGTCGCTGGTCGAGTTCCCGGCTTGAATAGCAAGCATCGCTGCCCTCGCCCGAATAGCCATTTCCAAGACAGGATTGTCGTGGGGCGCGGTTCAGAGGAAGTGCGAACGGATTATCAAGTGCCAACCGATTAGCAAGAATTTCCCGTCCGGATAATCGCCGCCGCTAGCCCTCAGCCGTTTTTCCAAGATTTCGTTGACTTCAGGCACGTGTTGAGGATTCACACTGTGGCACTCCCCGTGCATGTGTAAGCGTTGCAAGACCGCGCAAGGCGGCACGTCGGCCTTGCAGAAGCAAGATCTCTGCAAGGACGGTCGGAAGTCTCAAGAGTCGGATCACGTTAACAAGGCATAGTAAACTGGCTCCCGAGAACTCGTTTTCCTGGAAGCTGATGAGGTGAACTTGGCAGTCGAAACAACGAGTCCCGCAACCAAAGAACCGCCGAACGTACAACCTCCGGCGACACCGCCCGCGCCTCCGTCACGTTGGAAGAATTACCTTACGCCCGTGTTGGTCGTACTCCTCGCTCTGGCTGTCCTGATTGCCGTGACCCGGAACTGGAATTCCTGGGAAGGTGGCCATGTTGAACAGGTTACCGACGATGCTTATGTTCGCGGCGATCTCACCCCCCTCAGTACGAAGGTGGCCGGAATCGTCCAAAGTGTAGGCGTCTCCGACTATCAGCAGGTACACAAGGGAGACCTCATCGTTGAACTTGAGGACAACGATTATCAGGCGCAGGTTTCCCAGGCGAATGCGGCTGTCGAGGCCGCCCGGGCTGCCATCGAGAACAACCTTCGCCAGCGTCAGCTCGAAGACGCTCGCATCGATAAGGCGCTTGCTGGAATCGACGAGGCTAAAGCTCAGATTGCGGCAGCTCAGGCCGGCAAGGACGCTGTTGAAGCTCAATTGATACGTGCTCGCTCAGAGAGAAAGCGGCAGGAGGACCTCCGTCAAGCCAACGCAGCGACTCAGCAGAAACTTGAAGCTGCGGTTGCTGACGAACAGCAGCTCGCAGCTCAGTTCGTCAGCCGCGACGCCGACCTTTCCGCGGCCAGAACCGGGTTGCGCAGCAGCGAGCTGGCTGTCGAAGCGGAACGGCGTCAAAAGATCGTGCTCGAGTCTCAGGAACAGCAGCTTACCGCCGATCTTCGTGCCAAAGAAGCAAGTCTGGTGGTCACTCAGGTAAATGTCGGCTACACGAAGATCTATGCGCCGGGCGATGGGAGCGTGGGGGAACGACAAGTTCGCCCCGGTCAGTTGGTGTCCCCCGGGACGCAGGTAATCGCCTTCGTCGACAGCAAGCGGTGGGTACAGGCGAATTACAAAGAAACCCAGCTAACCAACGTGAGAGTTGGTGATGCGGCCGAGATTCGGGTTGACCAATTCCCGGGGCAGGTCTTCCATGGCAAGGTCATCGAGATCGCACCGGCCAGTGGATCGCAATTCGCATTATTGCCGCCCGACAATGCGACCGGCAATTTTACGAAAGTAGTACAGAGAATCCCGGTGAAGATTGCGCTCGATGATACAAACCAGGCCAGCATTTTGCGTCCGGGACTCTCGGTTACCGCTACCGTCCGCACGAGAAAGTAAAGCATTTGCAGGGTGAGTGCTGAGAATAGCGGGGTTCCATTCGGCGACCACAGACAGCTTCCTGTTGGCTTCGCTGGATAGAAGCCGTAGATCCTAAATTCAGACGGGAACTAAGTTACACAATCGCATATCATGGCCGCTTCCGTAACAATAAGTCGTCCTCCCCCGCCACTGGAGATTGCACAAGCAACGGCTAACGCGATTCCTTGGGAGATCTCCACCCGGTCTGTGCTGGGAATAATCGGCGTCCTCATCGGAGCCCACCTCGTCACGCTCACCGGCCGCATGTTAACCCTGGGGCTCGCGGATCTGAAAGGTCACCTCGGCATTAGCTACGATGACGGCGCATGGCTCGATAGCGCCTATAACGCGTCCATCATGTTTATTGGGCCCTTCAGCGTCTACATCGGAGGCCTGCTCGGACCGCGCCGCGTCCTTCTGTATGCGTCAGGAATTTTTGCTGCGACCTGTGCTTACTTGCCGCTCATTCATAGTTATAGTCTGCTGGTTGCGGCGTTGATTGTCGCAGGACTGACATCAGGCACCTTTTACCCGCTCACCATGACTTTCGCACTTCGCGCAAGTCCTCTGCGATACATGCCTATTGCGATGGCGTTCTATGCCACGGCTATCGATGGGGCGGTGAACGTTGCGCCATCTCTCTATGGCTGGTACCGCGACCATCTTTCCTGGCATTGGATGTTCTGGAATTCGGCTGTCATCGCACCGGTGATGTTTGTCCTTGTCTATGTTGGGATACCGCCAGCGCCCGCCAGAAAGAAAGACGGCCCTGCGCCGCCCAGCTTCGTCGGGTTCCTGTACCTGAGCGCGGGACTGGCCCTGATGTTTATTGCCCTCCAGCAAGGCCAGAGGCTCGATTGGTGGCGCTCCGGACTCTACAACGGGCTGTTCTGGTCCGGCGCATTCTTCCTGCTGTGCGCTTTGATACGACGAATGCGCGGCCCTAACTGGCTCGTGGCCCTTCCTTATATCTGGCGGTGGAATACGGTGCTGCTGGGAAGCTTGCTGTTCTGGTTTCGGTTCACTCTTGTCTTAACCATCATTCTGATCCCGCAGTCGCTGGCCATCCATGGTTTCGAGGCTGATCAGATTGGACCGGCAATAATCTGGAGCGCTGCTCCGCTCTTGCTCGTCGCCCTTACGGGCGGCCTCTTGATGCTTAGCGGGCTGGATCCCCGGCTGCTCTTCGCTGCCGGGCTCGCATGCACGGCGCTGTCGGCTGTCTTATGCGCTCACTACTCGAGTGCGTGGGCGGCAGAAAACTACTATCGCACCGAGTTGCTCACCGGGGTCGGACAAGCCTTTGCTCTTATTGGGCTGGTGGGATGCATCATCCTGCAGGGAGTATTCACAGGAGGCTTGTCGAAGCCTCAGTACATCCTGACCTTTTCTGCATTCTTCCACACCGTTCGTCTGTTTGGGGGAACTGCCGGCGCCATCTACATGGGCCACTTTCTCGCGGTACGTGAGGAGCTGCACTCTAATCTTCTTGGGCTGCACGTCAGCACCTACAACTGGATCACCGATGCGAACATTCACGCGATGACGGCTGGAGTCTTCGGGAAGTCTTCCGGGCTGTCATCGGCAGCGGAGCGTGCGATCGATCTCGTCAATTCCCGGCTGCGCCTTCAGGCGTATTCGTTGAGCCTCATTGACGGGTTCCTGCTGGTCGCGTGGAGTTGCGCAATCGCACTTTTTGTCATTGCCATGCTCCGGAAGTCGCCCCTCAACTACGCCGACCTTGCCCGGCTGCATCCGGTTAAAGAGGAGAAATAATGAAGGGCAAAATGCACCTTATATCGATAGCGGCTCTGGCGATAGCCTCCGCCTGCCACGCGCAGGAGCGCAAGATCGGCCTGCAGGAGGCGATCGATCTGGCAGTCCGGCAAAATCACGCCGTAAAAATGGCGCATTATGACGTCGCGGCGCAACAAGAGAAGAAGCGCAATGCCTATTCCGATTACTTCCCGAACATAACCAACGAATCCAACGCGATCCATATAACAAACCTGGAACGTATCGAGGTGCCGCCTGGCACTTTCGGCCAGGTCCCAGGTGGCCCGCTCATTCCATCCACGACCACCTATCTCACACAAGGAAATCTGGATTACCAGACGAGCGGAACCATGTTGGCCCAACCGATCACTCAGCTGATCAAGATTCACGACGCCAACAAGATCGCCGAGGCCGACCTGAAATCATCAGAGGCTTCCGAACGAAAGGCCATAACCGAGGTCGTCTTCAAGGTACAGCAGCTCTATTACCGGGTACTCACTACGCAGCTCCAGAGAAAAGCAGCCGAACTGCAAATCACCTCCAGCGAAGAGAACCTCGCCGAGGCGCGCGAGCAGAACAAGAACGGGGAGTTGCTTCAGGTGGCGCTGGTCGAGAGCCGCGCCAATTCGCTCGACGCCAAGCAGACCTTGCTGAACACGGAGATGACGATCTCCACCCTGACAACCCAGCTGAATGATGTGCTCGGGCTGCCGCTCGATACCAAACTCGACCTCGATCCCGATGTCAGCACGGCCTTTGATGTGCCGGCGCGGGAAGAAGCGCTGCGCACCGCGCTAACAAACAACCCCGAAGTCCAGGGAGCTATCCAGAAAGTTGCGAAGGCGCGAGCTGCCGAAGGAGCGGCAAAAGCTGAGTACATTCCCGACGTTACGGGTTTCGCGCGTTACAGCTATCAGAATGGTGTTCCATTCCTCGATCACAACTTCGGAACCTTCGGTGTTAACTTCAAATACGACCTGTTCGATGCCGGCAAACGGCGATCGCTGGTCCGTGAACGCGGGGACGAAGTGTCCGAAGCCGAAGAGAACCTTGCCCGAGTCAAAGATGAGATCGGCGTTCAAGTCACGACCATCTACAACCGCATGGAGACGACCCGGACGATGATTGACGTCGCAAAGGAAAGCCTTGCCGCGCACCAGGAAAATGCTCAACTCACCGAGAATCAATTCAAGGAAGGGGCCTCCTTGGCTTCGCAGCGCGACGCTGCGCGGGCCCAGGCGATGAAGGCTCAGGCGGGGCTGCTGGAGACCAGCCTCGATTATCTGCTCTCGCGCGACGAACTGAACCGCGTCCTGGGCGCCGGAGCCAAATAGCGTCACAGCATTGCCGGCAGTGCTGCTGCGCGATTCATGAATCCATCTTGAGATGCCAGCTCTCTACGACCTCGGCGAAATCGTCGAGTATCCTTCCACCGGATCCCATCATCTGCACTCCTCGTTCGTGAATCAGCAGCAACAGGTATCTGCCAGCAGCGTCAATCCCATATACGGCGGCTAGGTCTACGCAGACATCGCGGCCGGTTCCGTCTAGAGCTGCGGCGTGCCAGCTATCTTCGAGCTCTGAAACCCACGCGCCGCTGAGGCTGCCCTCAAGCTTCAGCGTTATCTTTCCGGGTGCCTGGTCGACGGTGATCTTCAGCATCACACCTCTCCTAAACTGTTGTAAATGAGCAATCGCAGCGCCAAACCGGCGCGGGGTGCAGAGTTCCTGCAAATGAACCGTTGCGGTGCTGAGAGGAGTATGTCCTGGCACGTAGATAAACGACGGCAATGAAAACAATCGGGGTTGATCGCGGGATATCGTCTAGCTGCTAATGAGCATGCGCACTCGAACTTACGACACCGATGCGCCATCCATCACGTCCCGCAACCCGTGGTGGCCAGTTCTTTTACGCGGAACCGTAGATTGGCTCCGATCCATTCGGAGTGTCGTGGTCGCTAAGGGCCCACGGTCGATACGCCGGACCCTTGCGTTTGGCCGATTAATCGAGATTGAGATATCTGCCAATCGATGAGCGCGGCAGCCTGCTGCCAGATGCGTGGATCATCCTCGATCTGGACGTGAGACTTCATAAACAACCGCGCGAACCAGGAAGAGCTGCCGGTCGTGATCGGGCTGTCGTTGTAGTTCATGCGGAAGTTTCCGATGATCCTTGTCCGCACGGGATCAGCCGCTGCAATCTCGGAACGCCCGTGAAAGAGACCGTCCGGTTGGTAAAAGTTCACGGCATTAATCACATTCGGCGGAATTAGGGAAGCTCTGAACAACCACTGCACTTAGGCCGGGGAATGATTCGACGAGAAGAGGGAGACCGGTTCTTTCATTCCCGCAGGCTGTGCTGGGCCTCCCCGACTCACCGGTTCGGGTAGTCGGGGTACTGGGAAGGCACTATGCCGCTGAG
>Ga0206838_10095_pt1 | contig 26732 bp, 24 predicted proteins | sample Alteio_BWOrgCont_26_FD_152879 | JGI IMG/M metagenome (GOLD analysis project Ga0206838, IMG submission 152879) | Enriched cells from forest soil in Barre Woods Harvard Forest LTER site, Petersham, Massachusetts, United States -... | ecosystem: Environmental > Terrestrial > Soil > Temperate forest >...
TTTGCACTGTTTTCCAGAACGAAACCAGCTCTTTGAATTTGTCGTTAATCCAATAAGTGTTCGCCAAGTTGGTGCGTCGGGCGTGGAAGTAAGTGCTGCCGCCACCAACCAATGGCTCTCTATATTCTTGGGCCGACTCAGGAAAGAACCGAGATATCTGAACGATCGCCTTTTGCTTTCCACCCGGATATCTAAGGGGCGAACGATAACTTGCCTTTGCAGGCGTTGTCTGCGGCAGCGCTGAATCGATGAAGCTCATTGGTTTTTCCTGCTGTTCCAGATGATACGGGACAACCAGCTCCGTGACAAGCCTTGTTTTAAAGGAGACTGACTGCTCTAACACCGACTGGATGCGAATTTCGAGTAGGACAATTAGGCGGTGTATCCGTCTCTATGCTCTTATGAACAGGGACTGACACATAAGCACTTTGGATTTTTCCAATCGAGTGTGTCAGGCGCTATTGAAACGACGATGGCATATAAAACCGTGATATGGCATAGCCTCTAGGTTTCACTGAAACGATATACCGAGACCGAATGTTTTCAACCCATGTCCTTTGCGCAGTGATCTGAGAATCTCTATAATTGATCAGTCTTGCTCTCTTTAGGCATGAGCGGTTGCAATTTCCAGATCATGATCCCACGCATACCAGAATGACGTCGCCCAGCAAATTCACGCCGGGAAAATATGAGCGGCCCAAGTTTTTCCTTCCCTTATGGTTGGCAATAACCATAATGACGTGTCTTTCAATCTATTTGCCAATGAATTATGCAGCATTGGCCGATGTAAGCGAACTGTCGGAGACAGAAGAACGCGTAAGTAAGGCGCAGGTATCGTTAACCAGCGTCTTGTCGCCTGAATCTAGGCAATTAGCGGAAGAGCTGGGAATGATGCCTCATTTGGAGAGGTTAAAGAGTCTATCCGAGCACAGTAAGCATAAAAATGGTGAGCCTCTCAGCATCGAGAGTTTAACGCTCAGACTCGAGTTGACCGAGACGGTTTTGACGACAATGTTGCAGTGCCAGGAAGTGACAAACGAGATTGATGCGGAGCTTTCCGACGCACACGACGCTACCGCTGTTCTATCGGCGAAAACGAGTAAGGCCACGCGAATCAATTCGATCGCTAACGTAGCGACTAATGGTCTTATTTCTGGCGTTGGCACTATCCTGCAAATCCCAGAACAGTTATCAGAACAGCCAGGAGAAATCCTAGAATCAGGTGGAACTCTAGCCACGACAGTACTTGGCGTGCTTGCCTTGAAGCAAACCGGCGGAAAACTCTCGTCAGCAATTCGTCCGAATATGCTGGCCCGAGTTTTCGGAAGACCGAACGACATGTATTCAGAGTATCCCGATGTGGTTTGGACGTACCTAAACTCTCCGATCCCTGGAGCATCTGATAGAACCACACGCCGAAACTTATTGATTCGCGCCTGGGAAACATTGGGAAGAATACCGCCACACGATTCTGCCAAAGGACGACAGTACATAAGAATGGTCACGGGAACTTCAGAGCAAAAGAATACGATCACTGCAGATGCTTTAGACGCTCGCTCAAGCATGCTCGATGATCTGCGTTCTTCAATCGGCCAGATGTCTAGAGATTTGTTGAATCTGATGTTGCTAATTCGAGCGTTGTAATTTGCTACAGAAGGAGCCTCTTAGTATGAAAAGAACAACGGGCAGCGATAGAAGGCCAAGTCGCGTGCTTCTTACGACCATGGTTGCTCTGCTACAGTTTCACCTTGCCGCCATGCCTTGTCTCTCTCAGGATATACAAACTAATACGGCAGCGAGTGATATCGACACGCCGCTGCCCGGCAAAGCCGCTCTAACATCTGTAGGGCCCTTGCAGATGCCGGAAGGAGTGGCAATTTTTAAAGATGCCGGTATCACCGTTTTGTCAAACGCTCTAGATCCCGTTACGGAAGCTGAGTTGACAGGTTCTCTGTTGAACGTGCATCAAGTTGCTGAAGCTGATGGACAACAGATGATCACAGGATTCGCGATGTTTGTAGCTGGACCCAGCCTTTCGGCATTGGATGATAAGCAGAAGGATTCCGAGACGGTGCAGCTGGTGTCAGGTAAGAGCGTTGTCGGTCACATCGAGTCAATTGATGCAACCAAGGTGCGAATGACTACCGCTCAAGGAACTCGCGACCTTAATGTCAACGACATTGCTATCGTGACATCGCCACACGCTTTTGAGTTTTCCATTCCTGCTTCTGCTCCAAAATCGACGACGCTCCCGGTGATCAAGTTTCATCAAACGACAAATACCGGAGTTCACCATTTGGCCATTGTCAGAGCTACGATGTACGAGTCTCCCACTTCCAAACACCCAATTAGGAAACGTGCGATTTTGACAGCGGCATCTGTTGCCGGGTTATTTTTCTGCTATGCCATCCCCGCAGCAGTAGCAGTATCGACTAAACACCTAGGTGGATTGAAGGGAGATCTCTGAACGCTTTGTTGATCGTCGCTGGACGCCCGGGGCCGCTGAGCAATACTATTGCTGCAGATGGTGTTCGGAGTGCCCCAGAGCCGCGCATTGTATGACTAGTACGAAACTTCTAGCTATAACTTCACTGATTTGCTATTACGGAGAACAGCTTGATGTGCCAGTCCATCAGCATTCAACGTGATGTCGATGGCAAGGAAATCCTCTAGCTCAGGCGTCAAATGCTTTCCTACTTCACTGAGCTTGCGCATGAAAAACAAACGCATTTGCTCGGTACAAAATTGCTGAATTTCAGCTTCACTGGCCAAGGCGCGCGCCGTGGAAACGATGCGTTCAAACTCCTGTAAATCGGTTTTCAAAATTTCGGCGGCTCTGGCCACATCCGAAACTGCACCATAATGTGTTAGACAGGCTCTATTTGGTTCCTTGGCTACAATCTTCTCTATTGCTTCTATTGCGAGTTGCCCGTCAAACTCGGTGGGACTGGAGGTTGGATAGATGAACAACTGTCCGTTTTGCAATACGGGGTAGGCGACTCCGAATGCGTCGCCGGTGAATATATCACCGGTTGCCTGGTCGAAGATGCACATATGATGATTGGCATGACCGCGAGTGTGTATGAATTCAAGCCTACGGCTGCCGAGAGTGACGGTATCGTAGTCGGCAACTGCTTGCACGCGATTGGCATTGATGGCTCCGATTTCGCCGTACACCTCGTCATAGACTTCGTCACCGTAAACTGCGCGAACTCCGGCAATCAATCTCGATGGATCGATCATGTGTCGAGCGGCTTTCGGATGGGCCAGCAGAATTGCGTCAGGACACGCTTCCATGAGCTGTGATGTTCCGCCGGCATGGTCGAGATGAACATGTGTGATGATCACGTACTTTACGTCGGTGTTCGTCAAACCTTGCCCGTGCAAAGTTTCGAGCAACAACGGGACGCACTGGCTCGTATTGTTGTCTATAAAGGCTGCCTCGCCCTCATCGACGATTAGATACGAAGCCGCGAACTGCGGAAAGTGAAAATCACAGTCAATAGTTAAAGTTGAAGTTGGTGCATTCATAGAAGCCAAGGTCACCGAAAGCATACAAATATACAACGGATCGCCGTTGATCAGATCGCAGCCAACTGGGCTCGCTTATCATTAAAACGTGAAGAGAGCGTGTATAGAGGGGCTTCCTTCTTTCTTGCGCGGTTGCAAAGTGCCCGCTGGTTTTGACGCCTCAAAAGTGCGGCCGACGGGACTCCGATGACCCGAAAGCCGCATTAATAAAGCGTTTAGCCGTGTCAAGAAAGTGTCAATTTAGTGTCAAGATCGATAGGTGCAACCGCATGTGGTGGTAGACTTTCCACCGAAATGCGGGGAAAAACCGCGACGTAAAGTAGATATACAGTTATTTTGAATATGTTGGAGGTTGCGGTGATGTGGACGGGCACCGTGGTCGTTCTTGATTTGCTTGGTGTTGGTTTCGTTTTCTGGTATCTGTTCTTGCATCATGCCAAACCGTATCAAATGAAGGGCGCCGATTGGGGTGTTTACGGAGATGGAAACGAAGCGGCTGAGAACTATTCGGATTACAGGCGCTACGACACTTTCATTTGTACGGGAGTAGATGATCCGTCAGATTTATTCAGCGATGGTTTTGATAGTGGCGATTTTGCTGCCTGAGACCATATAACTTTTAGTAGTAAGAATAGGTAACACCGAGGCGAGTTCCCAAAAGTTTGGGACTGAGCCTCGGTGTTACCCTGCCCTTGAAGGCAATAAATCAGGTTTAGTAGCCGTCTCTCACGGCCTTGATTTCGTTGCGGACCGCTCTGTGCTCGGCGCGGTTGGCACGCATCTCGTGTCTTATAGCGCCGTCTCTATCGCCTTCGAATGCGTCGCGCTGAGCTTTCATCTCATGGCGATCGGCCCTGTAATAATCTTTATCGGCTCTTTCTAAGTGATCGTCAGCCAAAACAGGAATGCTTGCAAAAGCTGTTGTAGCAATAGCTGCGATCAATCCAAGTGTTGCGTAGTTTCTCATTTCGTCTCCCCTTATGTCCCTCACACTTCTCAAGTAAAGAGCGCATTTAGAGCGGCAAAGTTCCAACAATTAAGACCAAAATTGTGGGGCGCGTTTTATTCCACGTGCGTGCAGGTGATGGCGGTTGGGTCCCAGCTTAAAGTGGGTGTGGAGCGGTGTCTTGACTAGTCTAAGCGACTGAACCTCTGCTGGGCAAGCCACTATATATAGTGGCACGAGAATTGGTTTCGGTCTGATGCGGCGACGCCCATGCCGTCATCTTCCCAAAAAATTCGCCCGACCGGTTCGGAGGTCGGGCGATTCACTGAGATGAGCGTGTGGTTGGAGGTCAGGAAGAAAATCGTCGTGGAGGGGCAATCATGGCATCGGAACTGGCGGGGATCATTTTGCCCCATTCGCTCAGGTCGTGCTGCCATTCACGCTGAAATCGGGGATCGGTCGTTGGGACCAATCGTAATTCGAGGGCGGGGCGCAGTTGTTGTGGCTGAGGTAATTGGACGGGTTTATCAAAAGGGTCATGAAAAGGATCGTCAAACTCTGACATTTAAGAGTCCCTCAATCGGACTATTGGATTATTGGTAAACGACGTGGCTTGTGCCGGGTAGTCAGTATTATCTGGGTCAGCACGTGAAAACTGTGTGACATGCGCTCGGGAAAAGGATTTTCGGGCAGGACCGACATCTCGGGGATTTGCCCGGTTTTGACCGGCGGCTGGGTCTGGCTTCGGCTGGGTACTACATTTAAAGGAATCGCAAAAATTGCGTGTCTTTTTCCACTTTGCGTAAGCGTCCTTCGATCAGATTGGTCAAGAGGTCCGAAAACGATGACTAGTGCGCCGGAGCAGAAGAAAACCGATAATGACCGAGCCAGCGATCATCTTGCCAATGAGCGAACTTACTTAGCCTGGGTTCGAACCGGCGTCGCCACCATGGGCTTGGGTTTCGTCATCGCAAAGCTCAAGTACATGCTTGCTCCCAATTATCCCGGCGGTAGCGGAGCGATCCATGCTGCCAGCATTGGCCTGCTCTTCTCTGTTATCGGTGTTGCCACTATCGTCATGGCGGTTCTGTTTTTTCTCCAGACGCAAAAGGAGATCCGTGACAGAACATACACTTCGCGCAAGTCTTTCGTTCTTATTTTGGCTGCATTGATGGGGGGACTGGGGCTCGTCATCATCTGTTATTTGCTGCAAGACAAGTAAATTGCTGGAGACGAACTGATGAGGGAAACGAACTATCCGTTGCTGTATCAGGTCAATACTCGAGTCTGGCTCACCGAGCTGTCCGCGAAGCTCGGACGAACAGCGACACTAGATGATCTTCCTGATTCCGAATTTGAACGTATACGAAAAATGGGTTTCGATTGGCTCTGGCTGTTGAGTGTCTGGCAAACGGGGGCTGCCGGGCAACAATCTTCTCGCGAAAATGCCGAATGGCGAAAGGAGTTTCAAGAGACGCTTCCCAACTTGAAGGAAGATGATATCGCTGGTTCCGGATTTGCCATCACTGATTATAATGTTCACAAAGACTTGGGTGGCAATGAGGCTCTCGCCAGAGTTCGCGAGCGCATGCGCAAAACCGGACTCAAGCTGTTGCTCGACTTCGTGCCCAATCACACAGCCTTGGATCATGTTTGGGTGGAGAGTCACCCTGAATTTTTTATCGAAGCGACTGAATCTGATCTCGCCACTGCGCCTCAGAACCACACGAAGATAAAGCGCCAGTCCGGAGACATGATTCTTGCCCATGGACGCGATCCTTTCTTTCCCGGATGGCCTGACACACTCCAGCTCAATTACGCTAACCCGGCTACGCAAGAAGCCATGATTCGCGAGTTGATTCGTATTGCCGGCCAGTGTGACGGTGTGCGATGCGATATGGCGATGCTGGTATTGCCTGATGTGTTTGAGCGAACCTGGGGCAAGCCTTCTAAGCCGTTCTGGACCGAGGCGACAAAACAGGTGCGCAGGCAGCATCCCGATTTCTGCTTCATGGCGGAAGTTTATTGGGACATGGAATGGACATTGCAACAGCAGGGTTTCGACTATACATATGATAAACGCCTGTACGATCGCTTGCGAGAACAGACCGCCAGGCCGGTTCGCGAGCATCTTACGGCTGCGTTAGAGTATCAGCGGAAAATGGCTCGCTTTCTTGAGAATCACGACGAGCCCCGTGCCGCCTCTGCGTTTCCGGCTGCCGTTCATAAGGCAGCTGCCGCAGTCACCTTTCTAACTCCCGGCTTGCGCTTCTTTCATCAAGGACAGTTTGAGGGAAAACGCAAGAGAATTTCACCGCATCTGGTGCGGGGACCTGAAGAATCTATAGATTCCGATTTGACTGATTTTTACGAGCGTCTGCTCGCCGTCTTGCGCATGCCTCTACTCCATCACGGGCAGTGGCAACTGCTGGAGTGCTCTCCGGCGTGGAACGAAAACTGGACGTCCGACTGTTTCATCTGTTTTGCCTGGCAAGACGAGAAAGAGCAAGAACGATTATTGGCTGTAATCAACTACTCTGACCATCAAAGTCAATGTTATTTGCGGCTTCCTTTTGCCGGTATTTCCAATACTGAATGGCGGCTGCAAGACCAGCTCAGCCAAGTTGTCTATGAGCGAGATGGAACTGACATGGTGTCGGGCGGGCTGTTTCTTGATTTGCCGGCCTGGCAGGTTCACTTATTCTCTTTGGTGCCCAAGTGGTTGTCTATCCAGGCCGCCAGTCCATCCAAAAGCACCTGATTCTGCTTGAGTGTTTCGAAAATCAAGTGTTCAGCGCTGCCGAGAATAATCATCGTCTTGTCTGGTGACTCGACGTTGTCGTACATCTCGTACGTACCTTTCGGCTTCACGAGCTTATCTTCCATACCCTGCACCATCATCACAGGGGTCGAGCGAATCCGCTTGCACCGTTTCTTGGTCTCTTTCATAAAAGTATCGAACTTGAGAAGTTCTACTGGAGTCAACAGACCCTTCGCTTTCGGATCGTTTCTCCATAATTCTCGCAATTCTGCCTTGCTGGTCGCTTGCTTCTCAACTGCCGAGCCGACATCGTAAGGCTCATTGGGTCCGCGCAAAAAGTGCAAGGTGGCTTGCGCTGTCATACGCCTGCTTCCGTATCGTTCTGCCGATGGCACCGAAGAAATGATCCCGGCCATCTCGTCACCGTATTCGGAGGCCGCCCGCAACACGATTCCTCCACCCATAGATTCACCCAAAAGGAATACCGGTAATCCGGGATATTGCTGCTTCAATATTTTTATGACTGCGCTGATGTCGCTGAGGGCGCGGTCGAAACTGACCGATTTGTCTCCGTATTCAGATTGCCAGGCGCCAAAACCTCTTACGTCGAGGGCATAAATGGCATAGCCCTTTGACGACATTTTCGTTCCGAAAGCAGAAAATGCTCTGTTTTCAAGCCCGAGTCCATGAATGCACAGTATCACCGCTTTTGGTGGCGTAGCCGCCTGCCAATCGATCAAAGGCAGATACCGCATGCGAAACTCAGATGAAAGCCATACATAGTCAGACAATGATTTCGGCTCATTCTCGGACAAGTACGAATTCAGCAGCGCAGTCTGCAACGTTCGAATGAACTCATCTTCCTTTTCGAACGACTGCCCGATGGATCGCCTTCTGAGCGTCAGAAGCGTGTCGAACACCTTCAGAAACTTGGGTTGGATGCTTTCGTGCAACTCCGGATGGATCTCTTTGTAGACCTGCATAAGTTGAATGTATGCCCAGAACAGCGAGCCGGCATCGAGCAGATGTCCGGCTGCGGCCCGCGTCTCGCAGATTGAAACCAGTTGCTCGGCATAAGGCTGAGCTTCGGCATACTGCTTCTGCCCCAGAAGTGAGCCGATGAGTGGATCGAGAATGTTGACACGAACAGAATCGTTTGCGTCCAAATTCTGGCAAGCAGCGATCGCGAGTTTGTAGCAGTCGATCGCCTTGGCTGTCTTGCGTAGTTGCAGATTCAGATCTCCCATGCGCCTGAAATTGCGAGCCCGCATGCGGGCGGAAGCTTTGCCTTGAGTGTCGGCAGGCAACGGCAGTTTCTGCAAAAGCGAGAGTGCGTCTTTGTCATGATTTTGTTGCATGGCAATGAAGGCAAGCAGTTCGAGATTTTGGACCTTGTCATTGTCGTTCTTCGCCTGTTTCAGGTTAGTCGAGACAATGTCTTTGGCGGCGTCGTACTGTTCTGCCTTCAACATCTTCAACAACTTCTCGTCGTCGGGACTGATGTCGGCAAGTTTGTAGTCAGATTGCCCCGCTAGATCTATTGTCTCAGGCAAGTGAAAGGTGTCAGTTGTCGCCGCATTTGCCCAGTAAGCATTCTGCAAACCGATCAACAGGCTCACAGTCAAAGCCATCCTCTTGAAACCTGCCCGTTTTTTCAATGTCTTTCTCCGTATGCTGCCACAGTAATCTAGCATCGAGAGCTGTCCCTTGACCTGGAACTTCCTGATAGCCGAGCGCAAGCGTAACACGCTGAGGAAAGGCGTGGAGCGAAGTTGACACAACAATGGAGATTCCCAATTAATCAGGATCTTGGGAACCAATGCTGCAACTCTTGAGTCACGCTCTTGTGGGGCCACACTTTCTAAAAATGCGGTGATACTATGCAAAACTTTGGGTCTGCATCTTTCAAATCTGTCGCCCTGGCGGCGATCTTTTGTTTTTCCGGAGTACTGGGAAGCGCATATGCACCGGCGTCTGCCGAAGAATGCAAAGCTTCTTACTATGGTAAAGGCTTCGCCGGAAAACGAACCGCATCCGGCACGAGATTCAATCCCAACGGGCTCACCGCTGCGAGCAATCATTATCCGCTAGGCAGCAAGGTTCTCGTCAAAAACAAGAAGACAGGCAAGAACGTGAAAGTGACAATCACCGATCGTGGACCTGGTCGCCGGGGCAGGGGCATAGACCTTTCCAAAGGCGCGGCCCAGAAAATCGGCATGAAAGGTGTCGATCCAGTTTCCGTTCAGCCAGTCAAAATTGCTTCCAAAAATCACAAACACCCTTAGCGTTGTCTTGGGAGGAGCCTGAGTCGGGTTAAGGATACAAGGGCGGCAGCGGAATTCAGTCGTGGTTTCCCCACAGCCGCTCGTACGTTTACGCCTGACAGTCTGCCGCACCAGCTGTACTGTACGCCTACGAGCATAGATTGTGGGGATTCATGATCTTAGGCCATCGGTTCGAGCTGTCGCCGCAGCCGAACAATAATATAGAACCAAATGCCAATCTGTTGGCAGAGTACCATGCGGTACAGTTCCGCACGGCTCAAAATGCGCCCGAGAGCAGAGGCACAAATGAGCGGCCAACGGAAACGAAGCCGCAACCGCTGACGGCCGATGGCGTCAAGACGCCGAAAGACGCGCTTCAACTTTCTCGAGACGTGCAAAAAGAGTTGCAAAATGCTCTGACGAAAAGCACGGATAAGGAAGCCACGATCAGCGAGTTTATTCCGCGCTTCCAGCAATGCGTCGATTTAGCCGATAAATTAGGAATACCTCTAACAGCCAAAATCAAAGCTGATCTGGCCGCCCTTGACGCTAAACAGCACGAAGCCCTGGCGAAAAGAGGTGAAGCCGATGATTTCGTAAGAAATGCTCTAGGACTGCTGCCGCCTGCGACAAGAGAGAAAGCTCAGGAGTTGGTTTCGCATTACGACGAGTCGACCGATCCACAGAAGAGAGCATCGTTGATGAGACGGCTCGAGAAAGACTATCCGAACATCGCAGAGAGCATCCGTAGCAAGGAATACGTATACGATCAGACTAGTCCTGTGATGGACAAAGTTGGGAATTTCGAACAGCAAAAAAAAGAGATCGTTGAAGCTAGAGAAGACACTCGAATTAGTCTGAGCAGTGCCCTTCGCATGGCAGGGCACTCCGACGAAGCCCTGAAGCCGGAAGGCGAGATGGAAGGGTTGATGATATATGGCGAGTTGGCTGGTGACGCTAATTCCTTGCGCAAACTTCGGGCGGCCGAAGTGCCGGGTTTACCTGAGCAAGATCGGGACAGCATGGGCGCCGCAGAAGCTCGGCGCGAAGCAAAGTCTTCCCTTCCAATCCCTGGCAGAGTAGAGCGACAACCAGAGGTCACGCACCGCAGAAAGGCTGTAGACATCAACGCTCTTGCCAAAGAAGCTGTGGATCAGTTCGATCAAGATCTTTCCCACGGTGTTCCGCATGAGCAGGCGGTTAAGAATCTAAGCGACAGATACGACGCCGCTTTGAATGATTCGCTGCAGCGAGCGAAGCCTTTCGTCTACAAAGCCATGAACGATCTCGCCGACGTGGCTCAGCCGGCAGCTGCAGCGGCGCAGATGAAGAGTGAGCTTGGAGGCCTTGACGCCAAGGTACTGGCTCAAATTCCTGAAGACCAGCAGGAAGATGCCCAAGATTTGGTGACTCGATACAACAGCGATGGTGCCACGCAAGCGGGCAAAGATCTGGCCATGAAAACGATGGAGAGGCGTTATCCCATGCTTGCCGAAGCTGTGAAGGCTAAAGAACAAAAGTTCGCAGAGGCAGATGCTATCCTGGAAAGCTCCAAACAAGTGCACGAGCAGTATGAGAATATCGTTGATGCCCAGATCAATTATCCGAAAGCTTTTTCTGAAGCTTTAAAAAAGGGCGGGCATGAATCCGAGGCGCAAGACTATGCGGACCAGGCTACGAACATGTATCTGCGCATGATTCAGAATGAAATACGCCTGGATGAAGGGCGGTAACTGCTTATTCTTCCCAGCTGTGTCCGAGCTTGGCGAGAATTAGCCATACTCTCACATCGGCCACCAGCGGTAGTTTGTCTTTGACGAATTCTCGAACGACAAGACAAAGGTTGTCCGACTGTTCGACTCTGGCTCTATATTCGTGCGCGAAAATTTCGATTTCAATTGGGCTGATAGTAAGCGAACCCGACACTGGGATCAGCCGCAAGCTTATCTCGTGTGGCATGAGGCGACGCTCTCCACAAGTTAATTCGTGTGCCAGCAGCGCCCTCAACTCCGGCAGTATTGACGTGATGGTATCGTTCCACCCTTCTTCGGAGCTGTAAATATTTACTGTCGGCATTTTGATTCTCTAGGCAAGGGAAGAACTTGAAGTGTCTGTGGCAGTAAGAAACGGTTGAAGTTTGTTCAAGAGCAAGGGGAATGTTGTATATCCGCTTTCGGCGTTGAGGTGACCACCACCTGCCACTACTTCCAATGGCGCCGAAAGTGACTCAGCTATTGCTTGCCCCTTGGACAGAGGAACGTATGGGTCGTCATCTCCATGAAAGATAAAGATCGATTTCGCATTTTTCTTTATCTCGTTCCAATTCAATTTTTTACATACAAATGTTCGATTTACGTGATCATAGTCTGGTAGTCCTAGCTCTCCCAGAAAACCGGCTACTAGAAATGCCGCCCGTATCGGAGTTGGCGACTCCTCTAATAGATTCAGGACAAATGCGGCTCCCACGCTGTGCCCGACAATGATTGTTTCGGATGTGAGTGCTCCTGATTCTGAACGAAAAACATTTTTCCATGACTCTAGATTTTGATTGTCGGGCGTGGGAAATTTTGGAACAATCGCGTCTTTCCCTTGTCTTTCAATTTCTCGTTTCAACCATGGAAACCAGTTTCCTTTGGGACTCCCATAGCTCCCATGAACGATCACCACTTTCGTTTGTGGCTTCTGCTGCTGAGTTCCAAGTGATGCGTTGTATGTCATACGTGTCACTATGATATCAGAGGGCTAAATTCGATTGTCTGATCTGAGATCCACGCGTTTTTAGGAGCGTGCACGCTCTTTGCACCGCATTATTTAAAACTGATGAAACCAGAGTTCTCAGAAGCGCTGAATCAAATCGAATCCAAACGTAAACTGGAATTTGCGCGTACCGTTGTCGTAAGGCTCTGCATGTCCGAGTGAGCGCTCGTATCGAATTTCCGGACGAATCAGAAGCAGATCATTGAAGTGGTGGCACCAACCAATCGTCCACGTTGAGTAAGTGGTGGCGAAACCAGTTCTCCAGCCGTTGGGATCGAACAGGTAATCTACGGGACGGATCGAGATGTAATCTTTGTCTGTAATCTTGGTGTTCCAATAACTTGTTAATCCATACGCGTTAGAAAGACCAGGGATCAATGCGCCCGGACCGGTCAACTCATTGAAAGGGCGCGGCGGTCCGTTGTTGACGGTACCGCCCATGAGGGCGTTTCTCGAATAAAGATAGTAACCTTCGACGGCGATGTGGAAGCGTCTGTTGAATCTGTGGAACCAGGTCAGGTTGAACTGCTGAAGGTTGTCGTGTTGTCCGTACAACCGAAAGTATCCGTTGTTGATCGAGTTTACGCCGCCGTACAACATGTCTTTGTTGCTCTTCGATTGCCAGCGCAACAACGCCAGTCCGGTCGGAACTGCCGCCTTCGCCCATGGAGCGATGTCGGATCCCGCGCTTATAGCTGTTTGCACCATCCACGAGTCATTCAATTTGATACTCGCCAGCAAGCCTGTCTGGGTGTAGCAATCTTCTGTGAACATCTGTGAGTGTGTCCACAAATAATTGTCTGGAGCCAACTGCGCTTCGATGTCCGGCGGTGAAATGTATCGTCCGAACTTGAGCACCATACCCTGAGCAACTTTAGGCGTGTAGTACATCGCATACAGCTCAACCGGGTCGAACCCATACAGCTGGTTATGTTTCAACAGCTCGCCGCTGGCCGGATACCACCCCTCGGATGTGGTCCAGTGATAATCGATTCCGTAGAGGGCTGTGGCCCTGAACCCCCAATCGCTGTGTTCGGTTTGCACCGTATCTGGTACACGCTCAATTCGAAGGATTGCTTGATCCAACTCGATCCGTCGCGGCACAATCGAATATGAAAGGGGAATGTTTGAATGATGTGACGAGCTATAGTCAACTCCCGGATTGCCCCATCCGTATATCTTGATTCTTTTTTTTGCCAAGACCGGACATGCTCTATAAATCGCCTTCTCCAGTGGATACATTTGATCTTGATCGGGAACCCCGATCTGCATCTGGGATGCAATTCCTACGTATTCAGTGCTGGGGAATACTGGATCGAGCGGCGCCGCCAGTCCTCTACGCACAGTTCCTTCCGGAGCAAAAGGCGTGGACGAGTTGTTTACGCCTCTGTACGGATTGGCTGGGACGACGACTCTTCCCTTGAGGGATTGCGGGGGGGTTGAATTTGCATCTGCGGATGTTGGTGATGAGTTTGTGGGGGCCGAATTTGAAGTTGATGATGGCGATGCGTCAGCGGCAGTTGCAGGTGCTGAAGACGTTGATGATGCTGCTTCTTTTGAAGATGGTGCCGCTGCAATTGCTGCTGATGCAGTTGCCGGGGATGATGATGCAGTTGAAGTTCCCGAAGATATTGAGGCTATCGAGGATGCTGATCCCGAAGATACTGCAGATGGGATCGACTGTGTCTGACTGGCGATGATCTTCGGCGATGTGGCTGCGCTTGAAGATTTGAGAATCGGAGGCTGAGCCAAAAGGTTCCCCGGCGGATTCGTTGTCGCTTGTATATCAGGTTGCACCAACTGATTCTGAGTCGTCATGGCGCCGAACGCCGGCGACGCTAGCGACAGTAGAGGACAGGTTGTTAATAGTAAGAGCGGGCGCCGCGGTAAACCGTGGACGAACCCTGCTACCTGAAAACTGGGCATGGATTCTGCTGGTAAATGAGCAATCGCAGATAAAAACTTAACTGCGCCGGGCTGCAATTCTACAACAACACAGAAATCAAGCGCCGCCAGTGAACGGCGTCAGCATTTGGGGATCAGATATTCCTAACAATCTAATTGTTTTGTTTCAGCTTCCCTTCGCTCATTTGGTCTTTGCTAAAAGCGGGATACATTATGCCGTTGGCGAAAGCATCGAACGGTGCTTCGGCAAATCCGTCCACCACTGCGAATGGAAACCAGAGGGTTCCGAAGATTGCTTTCTTGACTTTGCTATCGGTATCACCGAGCTGTCCGTGTATTGCGTACTTCTCTTCGTACTTAGTTCGTCGAACCATGCAAACCGGTGTTCCGATTACTATCGCCGATGCGACGCTAACCACCTTCTTTGGCAAGGAAGCTTTTGGACCGGGAACACTTGGAGTTGTGCTTGCCGGCGGGCTGGTTGATGGAGCTTGTGATCCATTGGCATCAGCGAGGTCACGTTTCTCGTCAGTCTTGGCAAGAACGCCTTTTGTTGTCAGCTGCTCGTCGATCATCGGCAGCAGGGTTGCCGAGTCATCAGTTGCCCAGCAGGGAGCGATTCCTGCTAAGAGGAAACTTGCTGCCAGAGCTGCTCCAAATTGTTTCGTCATAAAACCGTTCCCCAAGGCGTGATCTGATGGGACTCCAAATTATATATCCGCTTACCTATTCACTCTATGGATTGTGGGATCAACCTGATCGACCGGTCCAGTTGAGATTTTCTTCAAATCGATAGATGTCGTTTTGATATGGGTCACGTTACCTTCCAGTTCCTCCCAGGCGATCACCACTTTTTCACCGGCGATCGATGCGGTCGGATTTCTTGTGCCGCCGCGTTTCAGTGTGATGTCGATGGGATTAGAAAAATCATCGCCGCTGTCTTTGGAGACTCGGGTGTAGATGTGAGGGGTGGATATCCCTGATGATGTGTCGGTCCAGGCAACGGCTAGTTGTCCCGTGCTGTCGGCTGCAACGGTAGGTTGGCTCGATACGCCCGGTGTGTCTGAAATATTGATGGGTTTTTCGAAATGCCCGTTTCTCCCGACTACGCACCAGATATCAGCTGCGTTTGCCTTTTTGGTGTTATCTGACCAACAGATAAAGATCCGTCCTTTTGTTCCACATGCCATGGACGGGTGCGCAGAAATCTTTTTGCTTTTGCTGATATCAATTGGTGCAGCCCAAGAGCCATTCACTTTCTTGGTGTAGTAAATGTCGGGGCTCTCCTCGCCAGAACTGGTGTCGACCCAGGCAGCATGTACGATTCCATCGGTGCCGATTGCCACTACCGGTTCTCGAGAAATTCCGGGAGTGGGGCTGATGTCTTCATACTTGGACCAGGTTTTGCCACCATCAGTGGAGCTTGAGTAAAAGATATCGGGACGTCCACCGTTGCTGCTTGTATCGACCCAGACCGCATGAATCGAATCATCGGGACCAATAGCGATTGCCGGCTCGGTGCACACTCCAGGAGTGTTCGAGATGTCTACTGCTTTGCCCCATGATTGACCGCTGTCGGCAGAGCGATTGAAATAGATATCCGGCCTCAATTCACCAGATGTGGTATCGCGCCATATTACATCGATAGCGCCGTTCTTCTCTATCGCCATTGCAGGCGTCGAAGAAACGCCAGGCGTTTTGGAAATATCATGCGGCTCACTCCAAGTCGTACCTTTATCTGTACTCTTGGAATAGAGAATATCTCGAATTTCTGAGCCTTTATCGAACCCCTCGAACACCATATGCAAGCAGCCGGCTTTGTCTGCCCTTATCTGTGGATTTTCAGCTTTGGCGACCTCGTTGATTGCAGCAGGCTGTGCCGCCATGACGGCTGAGGAAAATGCGAGTGCCGCCAGTGTGGTCAATAGTGATCTCATAGGAACCTCTTAGACAGGCTTTTGTTATTAATGTGTGCCCCAGGGCTGTAATTCAGGCTTGTCGTTCGGCTTTAAATTGCTTGGTGCGGCACCAGCCGGTGCGTCTTCTAAATTACCGAGGCTAAAGGCATCTTTGCTGAAGGGGGATTCGACGGAGTGTTTTATTGCGTTTTTCGGTCCGTAAATGGTGCCCTTGATGATTCCCGAAGTGGGGGCAACTAGTATCGAGGTGAAGGCTCCCCAGAACTTGTAGGTGTTGCTGTCATTCTTGAACTCTTTAACGCAATCTACATATTGGGTGCCGGTTTTGCGTACGATAGCGATTGGTGTTCCTACCACTGTGCCGGCCGCCATGCTTGCTGCCGCCAGCGGTGCTTTGCAGACGGCTTTGACAGCATCTGAATCTGCATAGGACCGCTGCAGCGAGCATGTGCTAAGGAGGATCACTGAGGTAACAGCTATAAAGTTCTTGTTCATTAATTACGCCCGCGAAATGCGGTTAAAGCTCGTGACAACGCGCTTTCCATACCCGCGAATATATTCTAGAACGCCGAGCATCACGGTTGTGTCATGAAACTGTCAACTTTTTGATTTGGGATCCCCTGAAAACGCCACTCGTGTGGTGTTTCAGGGTCTGGACAGAATCTTGACCTTATCGCTCTAATCTTGTCGGCGCGTTGACGGATGGAGAGGTATAACCATTTTGTCACCCCCTCGGTGCGGAGCATCAAAAAATATATGAGTAAGTCCAGGTTACCTAAAAAGAGACAATCTCTCCAACTTGTCCCGTCAGCCGTTGTCGACAAACCTGTTGCGACGGCTATTCAATCTAAGAGTGTAAAAGCCCAAATCATGTGCGCGTCGAAAGTGCTCCTCAGTTCTGTTGCTCCTCCCAGCCATAAATTTTTCGATCCGATAGCCGGCCCCTAGTATTTTCTGCTCTCGCTTCGACTTGTCAAAAACGCCTGATGGCCTAGAGCGAAGGTGTGTTCGAAGCGAGAGCCGGTTCAATCCGAGTTGAACCCAATGCTGTTCTCGAATTTTTGTTGTTAGTGTGCAGACCGAGCCGATGCTCAGGCCAAGTTGAGCATGGCTGGTGCAGTGTCTGCGAGGAGATTTCATGGACAGAGTAGTACTCAAGTTCGGTGGCACGTCTGTAATGGACCCCGAACGTATAATCAATGCTGCGAAGATCGCTCTCGACCACGCATCATCAGGAACGCAGGTAGTTGTCGTCGTCTCGGCGATGGGTCATACAACTGACCGTCTGATCGAGCTCGCCGAAGATGTATGTTCCGATCCCGGCAGCAAGGAGCTGGATATTCTCATGGCTACAGGCGAACAGGCGGCTGCAAGCTTAATGACAATGGCGATAGGAAAATTGGGTGGCCAGGCTCAGTGTTTCACGGGAGCCATGGCCGGAATAATTACCGACAACAATCATGGCGATGCTCGCATCAAGCGCATCGAAACTCGCAGTTTGGAATCTTGCTTGAAACGTGGCATCATGCCGGTCGTGGCCGGGTTTCAAGGGGTGAGTGAGGACGGCGAAATCACGACTCTTGGACGTGGTGGCTCCGACACAACTGCTATTGCCCTGGCTGCTTACCTGCACGCCAAGCGCTGTGACATCTACTCTGATGTAAACGGTGTGTACTCTTCAGACCCGCGGCTGGTGCCGCAGGCTCGCAAGCTCGATAGCATCTCTTATATTGAAATGTTGGAACTGGCGGATCACGGTGCTCAGATATTGAATCCACGGTCAGTCCAAATTGCCATGGACAGAAACGTTCATGTCAGAGTGCGCTCGACCTTTGCGCCTGAAGATCAAGGAACACTAGTTACAGAACATGCCAAACAACTAAGTCTCTTCACCGGCATCAGTTGCGATACCAAACGAGAAAGTTTCGTGGTTTCTCTTGGTATGCCCGCCGGTGACAGCGCCAACCTCCGTCGTTTTCGCGAGAGACGGTTGCATTGGAAAAATGGTCTCATCAAGATGTTCGCTGCCAATGGCATTGATTTCGAGCCGGGATATTTCTTGAAGCATAATCCCCGTTTGATGGTGTTCGCTATAGACAAGAAGCACATTGAAAGAGCCAAAGCTGTAATTCTTCAAGCTAGCAACGGCATGCGCAATCTCTCAGCTGAAACAAGAACAGGTATGGGTTGCGTCTCTATTGTGAGCGCCGACAACAGCTCCGTAATTGAGGTCGAAGCGATTCTTACATTAACGCGCCTCGGCATCCCGATTTCCTTCATGACCAGAAGCTTCAACAGATTCTCACTGTTCGTTCCCGAATCACACATGCACAACGCCCTTGTCGCCCTCCACAGCAATCGGTCGCTGTTGGCCAAAGCCGCATAAGTTAGCCAAATCGTAAACACGGGGGTGATGCTAGCATCGCCCCCGTCGTTTTCGTGGTTAACCAAAGTGCTGTCTAGCAGCCAATTTCCGTAGATACTAGAATCGTTGGATCAGGTCGAAACCGAAGGTGAATTGGAATCTTCTGGTGCCGTTGTCGTACACATCGATGTGCGCCAGTGAACGATCCAATCGAATTTCCGGACGAATGAGAAGGAGGTCGCTGAAGTGGTGGCACCAACCGATCGACCATTCTGTCAACGTGGTTGGGAAGCCAGTCCTGACGCCGTTGGGATCCCACAGATAATCGACTGGACGGAATGAGATGTAGTCTCTATCTGTGACTTTGTAGTTCCAGTAACTCACTAGTCCCCACGCTTGGGACATACCCGGCATGAACATGCCCGGACCTGTTTCGGCGTCGTAAGGATAGAAAGGACCGTTGCTGACGGTGCCACCACGCAAGGCGTTGAATTCGTAGATGAAATAGGCTTCAGTAGCGATGTGGAATCGTCGATTGAACCGGTGGAACCAGGTCAAGTTGAACTGCTGTAATTGGTCGTGCTGTCCGGACATGGAGTACTGTCCGTTTCCGATGCTATTGACGCCACCATAGATCATGTCTCTATTGCGATTTCCCTGCCAGCGTAACAATGCCAATCCAGTCGGCTTTGCTGATCTGGCCCAGGGCGCCTGGTCATTACCCGCGGTGATCCCAAGTTGCGCCATCCAGTGGTCGTTCAGCTTTATGCTGGCGAGAGCACCTGTCAGGGTATAGCAATCTTCTGTGAACATCTGCGAGTGGGACCACATATAGTTGTCCGGCGCCAACTGCGCTTCGATATCCGGAGGCGAAATGAATCTTCCGAATTTGAACACCGTACCTTGCGCTATTTTCGGTGTGTAGTAGCAGCCGTACAACTCCATTGGATCCAAGCCGTAGAGTTTATTGCGGCGCAAAAATTCTGAGCTTGCTGGAAACCATCCTTCTGCGGTCGTCCATCGATAGTCGATACCGTAGAGGATTGTGGCGCGAAATCCCCAGTCGCCGTGCTGGTTTTGTACTGTATCGGGAACGCGCTCGATACGAAAGATTGCTTGATCGAGCTCGATGCGCCTGGGCACGATCGCGTATGACAGCGGTATGTTGGAGTGGTGCGATGAGCTGTAATTTACGCCCGGGTTGATCCAGCCGTACATCTTGATTCGCTTTTTCGCCAGGTAGGGGCAAGCTTTATAGATCGCCTTTTCCAGGGGATACATTTGGTCCTGGTCGGGCACGCCAATTTGAATCTGACTGGCGATGCCAACATATTCCGTGCTTGGAAATACTGGATCGAGTGGTGCCGGCAAGGCACGGCGCTCAGTTCCTTCCGGAGCGAACGGCGTTGTTGAATTATTTACTCCTCGGTACGGATTTGCCGGAACGATAACGTGACCCTTCAATTTTTGATTGCTGGAAGAGTCGGTTGATTGTGTTGCAGTATTCGCCGCGGTTGGAGGCGGTGCAGATTGCGCACTCGTGTCCGAATTCGAATTTGTCGATTGAGCCAGCTGGTTCGAAGGCGAACCTGTCGTTTGAGCGAACTGGTTCGAGGACGAATCTGTCGTTTCAGCGAACTGGCTCGACGACGATGACGACCCTAGACCTACGTCATTGCCTGAGACTGGCTGCGAGCTCGCTGGTGCTGGGGCCGGGGCGGAAAACAACCCTATCGTGTTTCCGGTTCCCTGCGCGGAACTGACTTTAGTGTTTTCAGTGGCAACCCGAACCGGCAGACCTGAAACAGGCGACACCGGAATTGCCATTTGGGCGAGGACTGCTTGCTGCGGTATGACAAGCAAGGCACTCATGATTAGTAAGGAAACTGAAGTTCGGGCTGAGGACAATCGGGATTTGAGATTCTGAGAAGTTGACATAGAAACCTTTGCAAACGGATCTTGGAAATTTGGCACCGAAAACCCGGTGGTTGCCGCTTGTCGACAACCGCGTGTATTGGAATAGCTCACCATCGAAAAAGGTATCTCGAAACTCGTCAATAAACTATCAATTTTTGGAAAAGTGGATGAAACTTAGTGCCTAGGCGGTGTTTCGACCACGATTCTTTGCAACGCAAGTGATACCATATTCGACTTGTGAGCGTAATTTTTTCGACTCGAACCCGGGTTCGGGCCTGATACAACAAGCGAAGGCAAATTCAATGAAAAGCGCAATTCTACTTGTCAATTCATTCTTAGTATTGAATACGGTGCCGCCAACAACGGTCGGGGACAAACCTGTCCTTCTTGACACGGATACTCTCATTGTGGCGCAGAATACTGTCTCAAAACCGAGTAAAGACTCAGGTGCAGCGGCATCAACTTCGTCGGCAAAAACTTCGGGTGGTTCTAAGGCCAACGGTACTCCGGTCAATGGGACACACATTGTCGTTCCATCAAAATCCACTACTGTCATAACGACCACTAAATCCGGAGCATCTTCTTTGCAAGGTGGCGTCGCCAGAAAGGGCAAGTACAAGACACCGCCTTATACGAGCAAGTCAAACAACCCTTATTCGATCACAAAACCGTTCAATCCAAACAATCCTCCGCCAATCAATAGCAGTAAGATTCATCCTGTCTCGAGCAACGACCACTAGGCATTTTGCTCAGGGAGACACCTTGGGTGTGTCGTCGACAATGTTTGGTTGTGCGGTAAGCAGCGCTCGTTCGATCGCCAGACCGATTTGATTGACGAACAGCTCTAGAAGATGCATCTCTTCCGGGTGAATGAACTTGCCCGCGTCGTTGGCGCGCACACCGATTACGCCGATGATCTTGGACGAACCCCGCAAGGGAAGATAGATCGCTCGGGCCCCTGGCAAGGTGGACGTGCCGGCGCCGGCAACCTGTCCGTTGCGAAATACCCACTCGGCCACTCCCTTTTCGCTTGGTTCCAAATCGCGTGTGCTGTCTGACAGGGCCAGAAGTGATAGTTCGTCGTTGTTGGCAACAGCGATTGTCACCTCGGCGTCGAATACATCTTTGATGTGTTTTGCCGACGTTGTCGCGACCTCTTCTTTCGTGGCAGAAACCGCTTGCTCCTTAGACATGGCAAAGAGCGCCGACGTTCTTCTTTCTCTCAGTCTCGAGAGTTCTACCTGCTGTCTCAAGCTTTGGGTCAGCGTGCTGAGAGTCAGTGCCACCACCAACATGGTCAACAAGGTGATCAAGTATTGAGTGTCGCTGACAGCAAATGAGTAGTAAGGAGGAACGAAAAAGAAATCGCAAGCCGCGACACTCAGTACGGCGGAGAGAATGGAAGGACCTCGCCCGTACCTGACAGAGTTCCAGACGACGGCGAGCTGGTAGATCATAACTAGATTTACGAGGGCAACACTGTTGCGCAGCAGCCCTGCAACCAGTGTAGCCACCACGATGCCCAGCACTGCGCGCGCGTATGCACCCGGGGAGAAGCGTTGAGGCAACTCGCTCCGCTCTTCCGTATCTGACGACTCCCCTTCGCCCGAGACGACGAGAATGTCGATATCATTGCTGTGCCTGATCAGATCGTTGGCCACTGATCCGAAGATCAGCTCTCGCCAGGCGGGACGAGCAGGCTTGCCGATAAGAATTCTAGCAACGTTGCGCTTGCGCGCGCACGCTACGAGCTCGTCTACCACATTGGTGCCGCTGAGAACGGCTGTTTCCGCTCCCAGCGATTCTGCCAAGCGCAAAGTATTGATTAGCCGCATGCGATCTTGTTTTGACATGCGCAAGTACAAGGGAGTTTCTACATATACTGCCAGCCATTCTGCGTTTAGTCCGGAAGCAATTCGGCGGGCTGAACGCACCACGCGTTGCGACAAGGGGCTCGGTCCCACACAGACCATGATGCGATCTGCAGTCGGCCAGACGGTCTGAATCTCTTCGTCTTGCCGGTACTTCTGCATCTGCTTGTCGACGCGTTCTGCAGTAGATCGTAAAGCCAACTCTCGCAGGGCAATGAGATTGCCCTTTCGGAAAAAGTGTTCCAGCGCCATGGCGCTTTTGTCGGCGAGATATACCTTTCCATCTTTGATGCGCTGAATTAGCTCGTCAGGAGGAAGATCAACCAGCTCTATCTCATATGCCTTTTCGAAGAACGAGTCAGGAACAGTTTCTCGAACTTTGACACGGGTGATTTGGTTGACGATGTCGTTGGCGCTTTCGAGGTGTTGGATGTTCATGGTCGTGTAAACGTGAACGCCGTTTTCCAACAGCTCTTCCACGTCTTGCCACCGCTTGTCATGGCGGCAGCCTTGCACATTCGAATGAGCGAGTTCGTCGACTAAAATAACTGCCGGAGCTCGTTTGAGGGCAGCATCTAGATCAAGCTCTTCAAAGTCCGCTTCTTTGTAATTAACCACCCTTGGTGGCAATATCTCAATTCCGGAGAGCAGCGCCTCGGTCTCCTTCCTGCCGTGTGTGACAACGCAGCCTGCCACCACATCGACACCATCTCTGAGGAGAACCTTGGCTGACTCCAGCATTTTGTAGGTCTTGCCCACGCCGGCAGCCATGCCCAGAAAGATTTTGAGCTTTCCCCGGGCCGAAAGCGCTTCCTCTTCTTTCATTTTGGCTAGCAGATCTTCGGCGTTAGGGCGGTCGCCTGTCATGAACTAGACCTCTTCTTCTAAGCCCCTGTTTCTTTCATCATATATTGTATCGGTAAGGAGAGCCGGAACTCTAGCGGACCGCGCCCAAGTTATTCAGCTTATCCAGAGCCAAGTTTAGGATGAGAACATTGACTCTGGGTTCGCCCAGGCACCCCAACTGTCTTGCTTGAATCTTGCTTTCGACCAGGTCGACTACATCTTTCTCTCGCAGATGTCGAGCTCGGGCTACGCGTGGCGCTTGCAAGAGGGCATTCGGCACGGATATATCCGGATCTAATCCTGATGCGGATCTGGTCACGGCGTCGACCGGTGCCAGTTGACTTGGAGCCAGCCCGTTTTCGTGCCGATAGGCATCGGACAGCTGTTTGATACCGGCGAAAGACTCATCTACGTTTTTGGTGGCGGGATCATCTGCCACTCCGTCCAACAGTTTCTTGGACGTCGGAGCCAGGTTGGTGCCGCCTGACGCTTCTCCGGCGTAGCCAGAACCAGCCGCCGAGGGACGAGAATGAAAGTATTCCGGGCGCGCGAAGGGCTGGCCAATGAGTTGAGAACCGAGAACTTTTCCTGACCGAACGATCAACGAACCATTAGCTTGAGAAGGATAAATCATCTGCGCTATCGCAGTGATTGCCAGAGGAAACAGTATGCCTGTAATCAAGGCAAGAACCAGAGTGGTTCGTACTGATATTAGGATGTTCTTGACCATATTCTTCTCCTAAGACGGGGCGAGCCCGAGAAGTACGATGAGGCGATCGATCAGATAAATTCCCGGAAAGGGAGCGACGATGCCGCCAAGTCCGTAAATGAGGAGATTGCGTCGCAGCAGTTGCGCCGCTCGCATGGGGCGATAAGTCACTCCCCGTAGTGCCAGAGGAATGAGGACAATGATGATCAAAGCGTTGAAAATGACGGCAGACAGAATGGCTGATTGAGGCGAATGCAATCCCATGATGTTGAGCGCCCACAGCGGTCCGTGCCCGCCGACCTTGGCCGCGTAGAGGGTGCCGAAAACGGCGGGCAAAATAGCAAAGTATTTAGCCACGTCATTGGCGATGGAAAAAGTTGTCAGAGCTCCTCTGGTCATCAACAACTGTTTGCCGATCTGCACCACTTCGATCAATTTGGTGGGATTGGAATCGAGGTCGATCATGTTACCGGCTTCTTTTGCCGCTTGCGTGCCCGTATTCATCGCCATGCCGACGTCGGCGGCAGCGAGCGCGGGCGCGTCGTTGGTTCCATCGCCGGTCATGGCTACCAGTCTGCCACCGGTTTGTTCTTTGCGAATGAGGTGCATCTTCGTTTCCGGCGTCGCCTCCGCCAGAAAGTCGTCCACTCCAGCTTCGGTGGCGATGGCGGCCGCAGTCAAGGGGTTGTCGCCGGTGATCATGACAGTGCGAATGCCCATGCGGCGAAGCTGCTCGAAGCGCTCCTTCATTCCGCCTTTCACCACGTCTTTCAAATAGATAACCCCCAGGGCACCGCGGACACTGTCTGCCACCGCTAGCGGTGTGCCGCCCAACTGGGAGATCCGAGTCACCTCTCTTTCAACTTCCGGAGGAACCGTGTGCCCGCGCTCTTTAGAATAGTTGTAAATCGCCTCTGCGGCGCCCTTTCGTATCTCCACACCTTGCCAGTTGACACCGCTCATTCGGGTGACAGCGCTAAACGAGATAAACTCAGCTTCGGTTTGAGCCAGTTGTCGCTCACGCAACCCCTGGTCTTTAGCGAGAGCCACGATTGAACGTCCTTCCGGAGTCTCGTCCGCCAAAGATGAGATCTGGGCCGCATCGGCCAATTCTTTAAGGGTCACTCCAGGGGCGGGGATGAATTCAACCGCCTGTCTGTTACCCAGAGTAATCGTTCCCGTCTTATCCAAGAGCAAAGTGTCGACATCGCCTGCAGCTTCAACGGCTTTGCCGCTCATTGCTAGAATGTTGTGCTGCAGCACCCTATCCATGCCGGCAATTCCGATAGCTGAAAGCAATCCACCAATGGTTGTGGGGATCAAGCAAACGAGTAGCGATGCCAGCGAGAAGACATCGGGAACTTGCCCGCCTCCCTGTTTTACCGCGAACATGGCAAATGGCAAGAGCGTCACGACGGCGAACAAGAATATGATAGTCAATCCGGCCAGGAGGATGTCCAGCGCGATCTCGTTCGGCGTCTTCTGTCGTTGAGCCCCCTCTACGAGAGTGATCATTCGATCCATGAAAGTTTCGCCCGGTTGCACCGTGATCCGTATTCTCAGCCAGTCTGAGAGTACGGTGGTACTGCCGGTGACGGCGCTTCGATCGCCGCCGCTTTCCCGTATTACCGGCGCCGACTCGCCCGTAATGGCGCTTTCGTCAACAGTCGCTACACCTTCAATCACTTCGCCGTCGGAAGGAATTACCTGGCCGGCATCCACCCGCACGACATCACCCTTACTGAGCTGCGTCGCCGGCACTGATTCATAGCCGCCCTTACCATCTTCGCGCCGAGCCACAGTCTCTTTCCGATTGCGTCGAAGCGTATCGGCTTGAGCTTTTCCTCTTCCTTCCGCCATTGCTTCTGCGAAGTTGGCGAACAGCACGGTAAACCACAACCACAGAACGATCTGTCCTTCAAATAGAAGTTGCGGTCCAGAAATCCCTTCGGTTATGTCCTTGATCACCAAGATGCCAGTGAGAACGCTGCCGACCTCGACCACGAACATGACTGGATTTTTGGCTTGCCGAGCCGGGTGCAGCTTTGTTATGGAGTCGAATACAGCCCTTTTGACAATGTCCGGTTGAAAGAGCGGCACTCTCTTTCTTTGCGGAATTGGAACCAGGGACATAGTGTCAGGCACGAATCGAGTCTCCTTTCTAGAACAGGCGTCCGTCGTGCATCAAGAAATGCTCGACGATTGGTCCCAGCGTAAGAGCCGGGAAAAATGTGAGGGCGCCGACGATGATGATGACTGAGACCAGCAGAACGATGAACATAGCACTGTGAGTGGGAAACGTTCCGGTTGTAACTGGGACGAATTTCTTGCGCACGAGGCTGCCACCGATGGCGATGGCAGGTATCATCATCATGAATCGTCCGATCATCATGGCTATACCAATGAGAACGTTGTAATAAGGCGTATTGACGTTCAATCCGGCGAAGGCGGAGCCGTTATTGGCTGTTCCCGAAGTGAAGGCATAGAGCATCTCGGAGAAGGCATGGGGACCCGCATTATTTACGTTGTTGGCGGGTGAGCCCGGCGCATTGATATATGCTCCGGCAGGCAGGTTGAGAACAGATGCTAAAGCCGTGAAAAATAGAATTGAAAACGCCGATGCCAGAACGAACAACATCGCCATTTTTACTTCTTTCTGTTCGATCTTTTTGCCCAGATACTCTGGCGTGCGTCCGACCATAAGGCCGGCGATGAAAACGGTCAAGATGGCGAATACCAGCATTCCATATAATCCGGAACCGACGCCGCCGAAAATGATTTCACCCAGTTTCATGTTTACCATGGGAATCAATCCGCCGATGGGCGTGAGCGAATCGTGCTGGCAGTTAATGGCCCCGCAGCTGGCGTCAGTCGTGACTGTGGTGAACAGGGAAGATAGCGCCAGGCCGAAGCGAACTTCCTTTCCTTCCATGTTTCCACC
>Ga0206838_10105_pt1 | contig 26725 bp, 21 predicted proteins | sample Alteio_BWOrgCont_26_FD_152879 | JGI IMG/M metagenome (GOLD analysis project Ga0206838, IMG submission 152879) | Enriched cells from forest soil in Barre Woods Harvard Forest LTER site, Petersham, Massachusetts, United States -... | ecosystem: Environmental > Terrestrial > Soil > Temperate forest >...
AGCATCAATTTGGTCAGAGAGTTGGCCAAGTTTTTCGCGCGAATTATTTTTTCCATGACTTACTTGCCTCTTTCCAAAGCGAAGATCATTCGGCAAATCTTGCAAACAGTCAGCTTCGGGCGCATCACGCATGAATCGTTGGCCTTTAAAGTCGGAGACCAACTGGTCCTTGGCGATGTGATGTTGATCATTGCTCGTCGAAAAGCTTAAGCAGAATCAGGTCGCCTGTTTTGATGATGTAATCTTCTTTCTAAGAATACGGTTTGCCCGCCTTATTAGAGGCGCTAAACAAATAGAGCGATAAGCAATCTAGAGCAAGATGTAAAATAGAGTCTGCTTGAAACATGTATCATACGCGAGGCGGGCGTTTGGATTTACCCCCACAGCCTCATTGGTCTTCCCAGCAGAAACATTGAAATGCAGACATCGACCAAATCCAAGAAGACAGCAATACTCCAGTCCTCCTACATTCCATGGAAGGGCTATTTTGACTTAATCAACGATGTCGATGAGTTCGTGCTTTTCGATGATGTTCAGTACACGCGCAGAGATTGGCGCAATCGCAATCGAATAAAAACGAATCAAGGCGTTAATTGGCTCACAATTCCTGTAAACGTAAAGGGGAATTATCTTCAGAGCATCAAGGACGTGCAGGTAGCCAATCAGCAATGGGCGCGCGACCATTACATGACTATGTGTCACTCATACTCAAAAGCACCGTGCTTTCCCCAATACAAAGATTGGTTGCACGACCTATACAACCAGGCCGAGAAGCTGCAGCTTCTCAGCGAAGTCAACTATTTGTTCATTGAGAGCATCTGTCGGGTGCTCTCCATTCAGGCAAAACTTTCCTGGTCATCGCAATATCAGCTTGAGGAAGGCAAGTCCGAGCGGTTGCTGAGTATCTGCAAGCAGAATGGCGCCCAGACCTATGTCTCAGGTCCAAGTGCGAAAGATTATCTCGATGAGCCGCTTTTCAAAGATCAAGGCGTGAATGTAAGCTGGTTCGATTATGACGGCTATCCTGAATATTCACAGGTACATCCACCATTCGAGCATCGGGTCAGTGTTATCGACTTAATCCTGCATGTCGGGCAAGACGCTCCTAACTACATAAGAAAATTCGGTTCGGTTTGAACAGGCGAGCAAACTGAATTAGGTTAAGGTTCCCTCTGAGAGTTTTATACCAATGAGTACAGATACAGTTTTAGAGTCGGTGGTCGCTTATTATGCTGAAAAACTTTCGCAGCATGGTCCCGTGCCACGAGGTGTTGATTGGAAGAACTCGGAATCACAGGAGTTGCGCTTTCATCAGCTCATTCGCTTGTGGAACCTGAAGTCCGATTCAACGATCTTGGACTTCGGTTGCGGATACGGTGCATTACTGGATTTCCTCAGGAATCAAAAAAACGATTGCCACTACGTCGGTTATGATGCGGCAATTGAGATGATCACAGCTGGTCGAAACGCGCATTCAGAGGACAAGAACAGCGTCTTTGAAAACGAGCGGGCGAGCTTGAAACCTGCTCATTACGCTGCTGCTAGTGGATTGTTCAATGTGAGATGTGGCTTTTCTGATTCACAGTTTGAAGAGTTCGTTTTGAGGACACTTCATGAGATCGATGAACTGAGTGAACGGGGCTTCTCCTTCAATATGCTGACGAAATATTCGGACAGCCATCTGATGCGGGAAGATCTCTACTATGCTGATCCGGCATTTTTCTTCGATTACTGCAAGAAGAATTTTTCTCGCAAAGTAGCGCTGCTACACGATTATGAGTTATTCGAGTTCACCATTGTCGTTTCCAAATCTGCGAGCCGAGATAAATGAAAGACGTAATTATTTTTGGGAACCGTCAAATTGCTGAAATCGCTCATTTCTATCTGACAAAAGACGCTGGGCGGAAAGTCGTAGCGTTCACTGCCGATCAGGAGTACATCGAGGAGACCGAATTTTGCGGTCTACCAGTTGTGCCGTTCGAGGAGATCGAAAGTTCAAAGTACGCCCCGGACAAATGCAGCATGCTGGTTGCTATCAGTTACACCAAGTTGAACAAAATTCGAGAACAGAAGTACCTGTCAGCAAAGTCCCTTGGCTATTCCTTCATTAGCTACGTGCACAGCCGAGCATCGGCAGAAGGAGCTGTGATAGGCGAGAACAGCTTCATACTCGAAAATGTTGTTGTGCAGCCATTCTCAAAGATTGGCAATAATGTGACTGTGTGGAGCGGCACTCACATAGGCCATCATTCTGAGATTGGTGACAATTGTTTTATCACCTCTCAAGTCGTCATTTCAGGCGGAGTGACGGTCGGAAAGAATTGCTTCATTGGGGTCAATGCGACTCTGCGCGACCATATAGCGATTGGTGACAATTGCATCATTGGGGCTGGTTGCCTGATAATGAAAGACGTTGCCGGGGACGGTCTGTATTCGTGTGTTGCCACCGAGCGCGCAGCTGTGAGCAGCCAGAAAATCCGACTGTGAAGGGGTTATGGTAACACCGAGACTCCGGCTAATTGTTGAAAGCTAACTTTAGGCTGAACTAGCAGATTTGAGCGAATTTTGAAGCCGGATTGTTTTACGCTATTTTCTCTATGGCGTATGCAAATTCCAGGGAATTATAAGGGTTCTGCAGATCAGTCAATTATTGCTTTGATGAGTCGCTCAGCGTGTTGGGACCATGAGAATCTTCTGGACTGCCTTGATCCGCGCTCAACTAATTCGCAACGTAATTGCTTGTCGGTACTGATAGAAAACATCGCATCACGGATTGAGGAAATTCGAAGCGGGTCGAAATACAGAGCGGCATCAGCGGCAACCTCTCGGTGAGTATCAATGTCACTAGCCATAACAGGCACACCGCAAGCCATTGCTTCCACGATTGGTAAATTGAAACCCTCAGAAAGACTTGCCGTGATATACGCCGTCGCTCCGGCGTATAGGATGGGTAAGTGTGCGTCCGGAACATACCCAAGATACTTGATCTTTCCCGGGTTGGTCGGACCGGCCATCTTTCCGAAATGGTTGCCCTTGTCCCCGGCGAGCACCAGATCTGGTGCCTGGCCGTTGTCCTTGCACAAGAGCTCGTGTGCTTCAGCCAGCCGAGCAATGTTCTTGCGTGGTTGCAGAGTACCCACATGAAGAAAATAGGGACGCTCGAGTCCATAAAGGTTCAGCACATCAAGGTCGTTGTCGGACCTGGGCCGAGGCTCTATGCTCACACCTTCTAGAATAACGTTGATGCGTGATCGGGGAAGACCGAGATGCTTTTGAATCTGGGTTGCCGATGACTCTGACACTGTCACCAGGGTGGCGGCGTTGCGGGCGGCGGCGGGGACGACTACCCTATAACCGGCCGCAAAGAGCGGCGAGACCCAGTCTGGGTTTTCCAGCCAGGCGAGGTCGTGGAGAACGAGAATGTTGCCGGGGAAGGCTATAGGCGCCGTATTCGTAAGGTTCAACAGGGCGGTCACGCCCGCCCGCCGCGCCAAATTTGGCAGGACAAATTGCTCCCACAAATGACGCCCTATCGCACCAGGCATTATCGCTGATGCGATCAGCTCTATGTTATTTGATTGGAACCAGTCAGGAACAGAGCAATGTTGCGGCACGAACACTTTTAGTTGGAAACCATTTCGCATCGCTATCGGTATGAGCTCACGTAAAACGCACAATGCGTAACGCTCTACTCCGGTGGGCTTTGACCGCAGAAACCTGCCGTTGACACCGAGAACCTTGTCCCCAGGTGTATTGCGGCCCGAAAGGCTCATTTTCGCAAACGGTTGAACCACGTTCCGCCCTTGGGCAATGCCTTTGCCTCGAAACACTGCCTGTACAGCTGGTGGACAATGAATACCAGTGTCTGCGTTAGATTGTACTTCTTTTGCGAGCCTGCGTTTCAACGGAACCTCGTGCTGAAAGGGTTTTCAGCTACTCAGGTTTGCTTGAGCCTGGGACCGGCGCTGCCGATCAACCAGAGTTCGTAACGGGTCTCGATTTCTGAAGCGCTTAGGCGCTGTGTGCAGCATTAGAGATTGTCAATCAGTATTGTCCCGGGTGGTTGTATATTTGTCACAATCCTTGGGAGAAAACCTGTGCAACTCAATTCTGCCATCAAACGTGGGTCGGACAATGAATGCTTGTCTGTCGTCATGCCGGCTTTCAACGAAGAGAATACAATCGCGACCATCATTGAGCGAGTTTCACGGATACCGAATCTGCGGGAGATTGTTGTAGTTGATGATTGCTCAACCGACCGCACCTACTCAATAATCAGCGAAATTGCCAAAAAAGATGCGCGCGTTGTTTGCTTGAAACTGCCAAGGAACATGGGCAAAACAGAGGCTTTGAAGATTGGTTTCGCCGCCACTGAGGGCGATATTGTCGTCGTCCAGGATGCCGATCTGGAATATGACCCGTCCGAGCTGTCCATGGTCATACAACCAATTCTCGATGGTCACGCTGACGTCGTCTATGGTTCAAGATTTTTGGTGCACAAGACCGCACGGGTCTTATATTTTTATCATTACGTGGCGAATAAGTGCCTCACTTTCGCATGCAACCTTTTCACCAACATGAATATGAGTGATGTGGAAACCTGCTACAAAGCCTTTCGTGGAGATATCATCCGAAACATGATCATCACCTCGAGCGGTTTTGGATTTGAAATTGAGGTGACAGCGAAAGTCGCGAAACTGAAATGCCGAGTCTATGAGGTGCCCATCAGCTACTACGGTCGCACCTATGAGGAAGGGAAAAAGATTGGCTGGCGAGATGGAGTGGCGGCACTCTGGTACATCGTCTGGTTTAGCGTATTCCGCAGCTTGCAGGATTCGTTTCGTACGATCCCAACAAAGGCGAGCGTTGAGCCCGCCCGCGAGTTGGAAGTTGCAGGAACGCACCGTTAACGGCTGATTGCTGAGTCTGATCAGCAATGTTCCACACACGAAGCCGCTCTAAGCCATGTGCTTTGAGCGGCGTGGCTTATTGAGGCTGATCGATACAGCTGCATAGTGGCCGGATCGGTGCAAAGCTTGCGGAGTGATGAGACTATTGCCTGCGGGTCATCAGGATTAACCAGCATAGCCGCATCGCCGCATGCCTCCGGCAGACCGCCTCTGTTTGAGGAGATCACAGCGCATCCGGATGCCATCGCTTCCAAAGCCACCAAACCAAAAGGCTCGTTGCTGCGAGACAGGACGAAAACAACGTCGTGTTGGCGATAGATTGCAGGAAGCTCATGGTGCGGTACATGGCCCAACAGTTGCGCATTCTTGATCGTTTTGGTTTGCTCGACCAGTTGCTGCTTGTACTGTTCGCGCGGGTCTCCGACTGTCTTGTAGAACCAGACATCGCCTGCGATTGTAAGAGAGACATCGATGCCTTCGCTCTGCAGTTGGCGAACCGCATCGACCGCCAGGTCCTGTCCTTTGTTGGGATCTATCCGACCAACGCAAAGGCAACGTATTTGGCCCGGCATTGAAGGTCGCTCGGCCGCTGGAAAGAACTCGCTGCCATTAACCCCGCTGGGAGCAACCACAATCTGTTCTGGCTGTATCGACAGGTTGTTCGAAGCCCAGTCTTTGATGTATTGACTGCAGGTAAGAAACTTGTGAGTCGCTTGCAGTGTCTGAGCCAGTTCAGGCTGATTGGTTTTTTGCTCATTCTGCAACCAGACCAATATCTGCGGCTCCTTTAACGATTTGTGAATCAGCTTTGGAGAAAACAGATCGTTGAAGATAATTATCCGCTCAGGGTTCGGTTTGATTGATCGCAGTTGCTTAAGAACCGAGCCTATGTAGGGGCCGTAGTATGGATAGTCCCAGTTGGAAATGGTTCTCTGCAGTTTGCAAACCAGTCTTTGCGGGAGACTAAGTGACCCTCTATCAGGCGCGGAAATTGGAATTATTCGTCCAACATCGTACAGCTCGTCGCCGCACGGTCTGGTCAGAACAGAAACCTGATGCCCTCTGGAAATGAGCTCGGTTGCGGTTTCCTTAATAATGACCGCAATGGCTCCGCCGCTTATTGGCGAATAATTCTCCATAGGCATGTTTACAAAGCAGAAGTGCATGGACCTATTCTATGCGCAAAGGCTGTTCTTGGCTGAGGCTGGCAGAGGTGATGCTTACAATTAGATGGGTTATACTTGGACGCTGAATCGGTCGTTGAATCGTCTCATGCATAGCAGCGACATTACTGCCACTTCGGGGAGCGAAGTTAAGTGACGAAAGTCAGTGTAGTTATTCCTACATTCGAACCCAAGGAAGCGTTTCGCCATGCTCTCGATTCAGTTCACAGCCAGACATATCAGGACTGGGAACTTATCGTTGTTGACGATGGATCTCAATGCGATCTTTCATGGCTGGAAAGAGAGTTTCCCCGAGTGCGCTTGCTGCGCCAAAAACATCTCGGTGTATCGGTGGCAAGAAACAATGGCATACTCAATGCTACTGGAGAGTTGATCTCTTTTCTCGATCACGATGACGTCTGGCTGCCGACCAAGTTGGAAACTCAGGTTGGCGTGATGAGTAAGTACAGTCAGATCGGTTTCAGTTACACGCAATTGGCAAAGATTGACTCTGCAGGCGTGTTGTTGCCTGGTGAATCTGTGCAGGCGCCTTCAGACCGTCCGCGAGCTGATACGGCATGTACGTTGTATCTCGGCGAGCCCGGCGAGGACAGCGATGTCTCGTCAGTGCATCGATCACTTCTGCACTTTCGTTCACGCTTTTGTACGCCCAGTACGGTCATGATCAGGCGATCCGCTTTGTCAGAATGTGGTCTCCTGGAGCCGTTGCTTCCTTTTACGGGTGACTATGATCTGCTCATCCGACTCGGCTCTCGATTCCAAGTCGCTGACATACATTCAACAGAAGTGCTGTATCGCGTTCACGAGCAGAATTTTTCCAAGCACTACGAAGTTTGCCAAAAAGAGATTGAAGAGCTTATTCGAAGGTATGAGTTTCGGGCTCGATTGAACGGTGATATACGCTTGCTCCGAAGCGCCAAAAGCTTGTTTAGACTGCCGGACCGCTCTTACGCTGCCCATGCGTACGACAGATGCAGAACGAGTTTGCGCGACAAAAAACTACGAGAGTTTGCTTTCCACTTAGCAAAAGCGGTTCAATTCGATCCTGGTTTTGTGATGCAGAGTTTAGTGCTTTTTGGTAAGCACAGGCTCGATCTCAACAAAGCGAAGCTAGAAACGCGCTGACAGAAAAACATGGTTTTCCCAACTGATTGCTAGAACGTTGACTCCTCACGCTCAGCCTCAACCCGCACTTTACCCCCTGATTTTACCGGGGAAACTATCCTGAAGTGTGGATTCTCGAGTTGGTCAAATGATGATCGCGTCCTGTCGTAGTTGCGGTCTTGTTGTTGTTGTTCTTGCTGCTGACCTTTTTTGCGCAGTTTTGAAGCATCGCGCTTCTCTGAGACATTAAACGAGTTTGCGGTCAGAGAATTACTAGAAAAGGCTGAAAAGGACGTCCTGGCAAAGTTGTTTCCAATCGAGTGCGTGTCGTCTAGTCTGGAGTGGGCCGGACTCACTAAAGAAGACTTATTGAGATTATCTGTACTAAACGCCGAAGGCGCCAGTGAATGCTTGGCGGCTGACGCACTTCCATAATTTCTTGATGCCCCTCCTTGGTGACTGAACGATCGTCCTGTTTGGTGGCCGGTTGAGCCTGTGGTGGTTGCTTCGGTCTTAACACTTAATTGTTTGCCAAACGTTGTTGCAGAAAACCCTACGGCTTTGAAACCGCTCGTCGAGTCGCCGAATGCCCCCGGCGCCAAACCGCCATATCGGAAGCCAGAGTGTCGGTCTTGAAACCCCAACTTTCTGGTGTCGAAAGCATTTGCTCCAGCGAATAATTCGCTTCGGTTCGCACTAGTGTGGGTCTGGAATGAGCTGTACTGATGTCGCCAATTGTCTTTGGCATTAGCAACGCAATTCGCTGTCGCTAGTGCGGTGGTGAACAAGATCTGGATCAAACGGAGCACACCCTTACTGTTGGCGGTCGAACTCGTGCTTGCAGAACCATTTCTAAATCTGATGCTCATTGTCTCCTGCCTTCACGTCGTTGCGCCTTAGTATCAATATGCAAGCCTGTTGAACTGGTGGCATCCAATGCTGATATGGGAATGAAGCCACTTGGGAGAAGCCTTTACACGATCCGTAGGTTACGGCGTAACAATCGTCTGCAACCCACCACCGAGTCTTGTTAGACTTTATCTGAACTGGCGAGTAATTATACAAGCCGTTGTACTCAATTCCGCCATCAATCTTGTTGGCGGAGATTTTACATGTGTTGTTCATGTAGTTAAGTGCGGACCATCTGGCTCTGTTCCAGGCGTAGTAATCATGGACACCCATGACAGAAAAGACCGCAAAGCAGAAGATAAGAAGACTGGCAACCCTTGCAGAGCTGGGTCCCATTTCTCTGATCGCATAAGGGGCACAGGCGAGTCCGGGTAGCAGGACTGGTAGAAAGTAGCGATCAATCTCGTCACCTTGTAGGCAGATTGCTGTTGCGTACATACCGAAGGAAAGAATCGATAAGACTAGTATATAGTTGGGGCGCTTGAGGCTGAGGTTAAGCTGCTTCAGCCGCGTCGGTGTAAACATTTGTATAATTAGTAGCACTGCAAACCATGCAATCAGCGTCGCCAAAAATCGGAGCAGCCAGGGCATAGGCGGAATTCCCGGAACGATGGATGCCCGTAGGGTTAATGGTCCAACGCCGTATTCGGAAATAATGTTGTGATACAGAGGCATCAACCTTTGCATTCCGATCGATCTGAAAGCAATGAGAAGTGCCAGCGCAGCGCACAACCAGGCTGATTTTATGCTGGTGAGCTTTCGGGAAAAAGCCATTGGCACCACAATTGGTGACAACATTACGGCAGAATACAAAAGTAGCGCCACACATCGGGGTCTCAATGCTGTGTTTGGAGCACTGAGGTAGGATAAAATCTCATGCACCACACTGCCAAGACGCGCGTTCGGATGATTAGCAGGTAGCAATCCATGAAGCGCGAGCCAAGCTTCGTAAGCTACTAATGCAAGCACAGCAGCAAGCGCGGGCAAACAGCCATGGAACCAGGTTCTGGGAGCGTGGCGCTGTTTCACGCACCAAACCATACCGAATGCTACTGGCAGGATTAAACCGTGTTGCCTAATAAGTATTGCCGTAATCGACGTTAAAATCAGCGGCAGCAAGATGCGGGGCCTTAATGTCGAAGATAGTCCTCGCAAGCAAAAGTAGAACGACGCGTATGTAGCGGTCAGAAATGGAATCTCGGTCATGAAACTGCACGACGAACAAAAGAAAATCGGGTTGGAGGCGACTGTCAATGCTGCCAGTGTGCTCCAGAGGGGCCGAACTCCGAGTTCGCGCATGATCATGTAAACGAGAACTAATGCAGCTAGACCAAGCGCGATGCACGACACTTTCAGAGACTCCCAGGTGGCCCCGAACAGGTGAACCCAGAAAAAGCCCCAAATGACTTGAGCAATCAAGGAGGCTTGCTCCCATGCAATAAGTCTGAGCTGGCCATTTTTTACTAGTCCAAAAACTGAGTATCCATACGTCCAGTCGTCGTTCAATGGGAAGTCGCCCCAAGGCTTGGTGACGACGATTAGAGCGACCCAGAACAAGCCGATGAAAAGCAAGCTTAACAGGTCTGGACTGGCTAAAATGCCACGATTAGAAGGGCGTTGGGGTGCAGCTACCTCAGGGGCTGAGGCAATAGGGCTGGACAGTACAGGCTGCGACTTCAAAGTTTCCATGCACACCTACTTAAAATCACGCCAATTGTAGGCCAAACAATAGCTTTCTCTGTTGGTAGGTTCTAATCAATTAAAATCAGACTCGGTGTTGGTTTATAATCGGCTCCGTTAAACGGCTCAGATGTCGTTAAATTTGTAAGAAGCTACTGCGTGCAACCGTATCACTCACAGTCAAAGGTAACATTGGTGGCGAAAGGCGAAGGGATACTCGCTCGCTTCGTTGCAGCTTTCTCCGTTTATGACGTCTCTCTTAAATGCGGAATACTCTGGCAGTTTCTCCCCTGATTGGCACTGACTTCCTTGGCAGAGGCAGAATTGATTAGCAACCCTAGTATAAGCAAACTTCATGGTTGGCTTCTAATCTTGCTGACGGCATGGTTAGTTGCCTCGGTGGCATATCACGGTTTGGAAAATGGGGTGGGAGAAGACTTCTCTGGCTTCTACCATGCCGCACAAAGACTGAATCTGAATCAGCCGCTTTATATAGCTGAGCGTATGCCCTACTGCTTTCCGCCAACACTGGCGCTGTGCTTAAAGCCACTGGCGACTTTGTCTTTCCGAGACGCGTTCAAGTGCTGGGGCCTTCTTAATATCGCGTTCTTGTTTGCTGGTGTAGCGATTTACGCGACGGCTGTTTTCTCAAGAAGATTCGAACCAGTCGCCACGTGCCTCATATTGATCACTTGCTTCCGTTTTTGGCCGACATCATGTGAGCTTGGTTTGTTCGGAAACTGCAATTGTTTACTGTTCATCTTCGTTTGCGCGCTGTTCGCATCGTTTGGCGCCAGGCGCTTTCTTGCCTCTGCCCTAGTGATTGCTTCAGGAGCAGCGATCAAGACTTGGATGATTGGGCTAGCGGCGACCTTGGTTTGGCAGCGGCGATGGAAGGACCTGCTCTATTGCTTAGCTGCTTTTGGTGGGGCGCTGGCGTGTCTTTTCAGCGCTGTTGGTTGGCAGGAATGGAGTATGTTTAGGCAGACCACATCGACTTTCCTCAATCGACATAACCTGCTGTTTAACTACCAGCCGGCCCAGTCAATTATGGGATTCGCCCGTGTGCACTTTCTAGAAAACGGCAATGCGCATGCGCTGGCCAACAGCCCATTGTTGGAAGCGACGTTCGTAATTGTGGGCTTTGCCGCACTGGCCGCAGGCGCTTTTTATGTCCTTACCCATCCTGCAAAAGACGCTTTCGAATCTCGGTTGCATCTCGGCTTTTTCGTCACTTCCTTGCTTTTGGCACTGCCGGTTTGCGATCCGCAGTATCTGATCTTGGCTTTGCCCGCGCTGTGGTCCGTCTTAGTTCCACCAAGCGAAGACGCGCACCGTCTGCCCAAGGCTGCCTGGATTGCCGCAGTGTTTATTTATATCGCCGGGACACGGATCCAGTATTCTAGTCTGCCGCAGTTTCATGACTTGAGCGGGTGGAAGTCGCTACTAATATCGGATGGCTTCTTCTGGCTGGCCTCATTGTGGGGAGTGCTGCTAGCATGCATCATTTTCGTCAATCGCAAAGAGCGAACAACCGTCAAGCCAGCGCTTGCAGGTGTTGCCGATGCACCGATAGCTGCGCCAATATCTTGAGGACGATCGACGAAAGAATTCGGTAAAGGCAAGATGTTCTGATGTTTAGTTTGATTTGTTCGATTCAAGTGTCGATGTAAGCAAGTGGTTATGCATTCAACTCTATCAACCAAAGCTCAAGGCAGTCCGGACGTCCATATGCGAGCTGGCGACTCGCCTTCTCTGTTGCCGCTTTCCCCATTTATGTCTTTTGTCCTGGTTGCGGGAATTGCCCTGGCAACTGCTTATCTCTTTGTGGCATCTCCAGGATTGGCCGGAGACGAGCCCGCCCACTATGAAAATGTTTGCTTTTACGAAGCCTATAGAACCCTTCCTGTGCTCGGACACCCAGGTGTCAGCTACGAAGCCCAAATGGGCCCGGTGTATTACGCTCTGTCCGCCATGGTCCTTGGTCTTTTAAAACCACTTGGTGAGACGACCGCGTTCTATGCGCTGCGCGCCATGGGACTCTTGCTTATTCCGGCGATAATGGTCCTTAGTTATTGCATCGCAGCCCGAGTTAAACCAGGCGACATTGAGTTTGCGGAGACCACTGCCGCTTTCATGACGCTAAACCCAACCATGCTTGCAATAGCATCCAGCATTCAAAATGACTATCTTTCAATCCTACTGGTCATGGCGACAGCGTTCGCCGCCTATCGATACTTTGGCGATAGCTCGAGCCCGGTATCAAAAGGGCTAAAAATCGGCGCATTGTGCAGCGCTGCCATATTAACAAAAGCTACGGCGCTGTTCATGGTTTGCGCGGTGCCACTTTATGCGGTGCTGCGGCTCAAGAACGGTTTGGTCAAGTTTATCCTTTCTTTTCTGACAACCGTAGCCGGACTCTGCAGTTGGTTCTTCATCAGAAACTGCCTTCTCTACGGTGATTTTAGCGCTCAACGCGCCTTGACACAGTTTCACTACAACAATAATCCATTGCCAACGAATCTGCTTGAACCGGCGCATCTGCGCTATTGGCTTTGGGTCATGCAGGGATATTACTGGGCTCCTGTACAGTACTACCGCGATATCTTTCACGCGCCGATACCAATGAGGCTCGCTATCGCTGCGTTTACTGTGATGGGTTGTGTGGGAATTATGATTTTGCTAGCGCGCCCGGTCCGGGCCTTTTGTGCGGGCACCGTATCCGGAGAAAGATCGCCAGCTACAGATTTTGGCATCTTCCTGTTTGCCGCATACGCTAGTTGTTTGGCTATATATACCTACTCTTGCATGCGCATAACTCACTTCGCGCCGCGCGTTACCTTCCCAACGATTATTGTTTATGCTCTAGTCATTGCCAGTGGTGCGGTGCTCCTTGAGCGCTACGGGCCGAGGAGCGCGCGCCTTTATAAATACTCGTTGGTCATATTGCTTAGCGTTGTTAATGCGTACGTGCTGGCATGCATTCTTCCTTGTGTCCTTCACCATGAGAATTTCATATTGCTTCGATGACGCGGCGTGCCGTAGCTCAAAGAATCTAGCCTAACCGAAGGGTAGCCGCAATCTTCCGAACCGGCGTGATTCTACTGTCTCTGATTTTTGCCGTCCACAAAGTAAACCAATGCGTGCGCGAAACGTGCCGCCTCAATTGGTTTGGAATATCCCGTTGCATCCATAAACTTCTCTATGGACCGTTCAGGGTTGCATGACTCGGGTATCACAAACACGCATCGATTGAACCGAACTGCGCTTTTGGCGAGCGGGTTGACGTACTCTGAGTGAAGAGATTGCTCTGGCAGTGAGTGCCTTCGGAAGTAATACGCGATCAATACGTCCTTTGGCGCCACGACGAAGACGCCCTGTCCCTGTCGCCAATTGGCCCGGAGCCATTCGACTATCTCGTTAGCCTCGGGCAGGTAGCCGCCTTCGTCGGAGAGCCAGATGCTTCTGCGCGCAATGACCGCTGTCGCGCTAACTACTGCAATGGCGACGGCTACTGATCCGCAGAGCACTTTTCTTGTGGAACGTTTGTTGGAAACGGCGTTCAACGAATAGCTCAGACCGTGAGCTGCTGCGGACAAGTACAACGGTAATACAAATAACCAAACTCTGGGGTACGGTAGGACCTGTTGAACAGTCAGAAGAGCAATCGTTGCTAGTATGGCCATTGCAACGAACGGTACTTGCCAAGTTGTTCTTCTGAATGTGACATAGGCACTCAAAAAGAAGCACACCACAAGTAATGCTGAAATCGGAGGCCACACGTCCCTGTTGAATAGGTCCCACGTTTGCAACAACGATGTGGGAATATGCTCAATCCAGTAATGAAACGGCCGTTTCTCAACATACTCATTGCAGAAGAGCTTTGCAGGTCCTGAAAAAATGATGACAGGCAAATACAACAGCACCGTTAGTAGTGCTCCGCAAGTAATTGATGCAAGGGCGAAAAATGCGGCTCTTCGATCGATTGTACATTTTTCAATCGTTAAGGTGGTCGCCATCCAGATGTAGGCTCCGCCGATCGAATATACCATTGTTGGAATCGCATAGCAGCCCAGTGCAATCGTGACTGCGAGAAATCCCGCATACAACGTATTCGGCTTCATTAATAGACGTCGCAGCATTACGGCCATGAGTAGCGTCGCTGCTGCCACCATTGTGTAGCCGCGGGCGAGGACGGAGTATTCCACTAAATAGGAAGAACCGGCAACAAGGGCTGCGGCTAAGGGCGCGCAAGCCTTGTTGTGAAATGCTCGGGCATACAGAAACGTTGCTGGAATAATCGCGAGTCCAAATATCAATGACGGTAAGCGTATTAGCCATGGTTGTTCTGGGAAAATGTGCACGCACAAATTGATCAAGGCAGAGTTTAAGAGATGGTTATTGGGAGCGCCGTAATCACTTATACACGTGAGAAAGCTGACCACGCCATATTGCAAGAATGTTATGCATTCGTCGCCTCGCATAGGTTGATTAAGGTAACTTAAACGGGCGGCGAGCCCGCACGCAATCGTGACGCAGAGTATTGCCAAATCTGCGGGCATTAGCCTCGCCGAGGGCAGGCGAATAAACTGCTGGAAATCTTCACTGAGAGTCCGCCTGTTGAGTGCGTGTGACAGGCGGGTTCTGTATCGGCTGCAGATGGCTGTTAGTAAAAGTCCCATCACCGCTATCGCGAGTCCAGACACACGTAACCTTTCGTACGCCTGTAGCGTAAACCGTTCGCAGTTAAGGTCATGCGACAAGAGGTTCATACAGACTCGGACAAAACCGTAAGGGGCCGAAGCCCATACTCCAATCAAAATGCTTACGAGACCAACAATAAAAGTGAAGTATCTCCAGTTAGACTCTGACCGCCTGACCGAGTCGATGACTGGTTCTCTCTCTAAGACTGAGATCAATTTGCTTGCTGCCATAGAATTCGGTTGCTTGTTGCGGGTGAGCTCAGGCGACAATTGCTCCTGAGGCGAGGCGGAAACATCACACACGGTGTACTGCCGAGCGCTAGAGCTAAACTATAGCTCCTAGGTTGATTCCGATGAACCTTGTTGATAGTTTACTAAACTCACAACTGTCGATTTACCTTCTCGGTGTTCATGTGGTGCGCTGCTGCTGCTGCTAACAGAATCTGCAGTAAGCAAACTCGATCATGAGATTCTTTTACTTTGAGGCGATCTTGAAACAGCCATTAAGCATCGAGAACTTGAGAGAATATGACGTGATTTCCTGTAGCTATTGATCTACCATGGAACCGCAGATATAGCGCCAGCGACTGGATTCAAGTTAGTGTCACCCACCGCAACTCCCACAGCCATCCCGATCAAAGATGCGAGTCTTTCGACATTGGAGAGTCGCGCTTTCCGAGGCGGGGTATCGCTGGTCGCAAGGCAATCGATCACCAAGGGCGTCGGCTTAGTCGCGAACATCATGCTGGCCCGCCTTCTCAGTCCAACCGAGTTCGGTATTTACGCGTGCGTCGTATGCTGGATGCAGTTCTTCAACCTGACGGGAGACCTTGGGTTTGGCGCATCACTTGTGAGGCAGGTAGAAGAGCCGACTGCTGAACAAGAGTCGACCGTCTTTTTTGCGCAACTGGCGCTGTTTTCGCTCCCGTCGCTTCTGGTAGTAGCTCTGGCGCCGATTTGCGTCGCCACATTCAAGCTTCCCCCAGACGTAGTGTGGCTCATACGCTTGATGTCTTTAAGTGGTGTCATTGCCTGCTTCAAGACAATTCCTTCCGCCCGGCTCGAGCGTGCTCTGAAGTTCGACAAATTAGCGCGCGTGGACGTGCTTGAGTCGATTGTTTGGAACGTCTCTGTCGTGAGCCTTGCTTTTGCCGGGAAGGGCGTCTGGAGTTTCGCCATAGCCTCTCTGGTAAGCCAGATCGCGAGCGTAGCCCTGTTGAAACTTATTGAACCGTGGCGCGTGCGCATGATATGTAGTGTCGCTATTATCAGAGAGAGATTGCGGTTCGGCGCCCAGCTTCAAGGATCTACCGTCGCCTCTTTCATCAAAGATTCGTTTACACCCTTTTTTATTGGCAATGTGTGTGGCGCTGCAGCTGTCGGATTGGTTAATTTTGCAAATACTGTTGCAACATATCCTACTTGGTTCGCGGCGTTGTTTGGGCGCATTTACTACTCGCTATTTTCTAGAGCGCAGCATGATCCCGATCGACTGAGGGAGATTGTTCATTCGTGCTTGTGGTGGAACAATGTCGCCGTTTTGGGATTGACGTCGATCTTACTGCCTCTTACCGATGTCAGTGTCCCTATTGTCTTTGGGCAAAAGTGGTCATCAGCGGTACCGCTGATTTATCTGTTCGCAGTGGTTAATCCTTTCACTGCCACCGTTTGGCCACTGTTGGCACTCTGCAACGCAATGGGCCGCACGGATGTCTCCCTGAAGTATTCGCTGCTGCAAATGTTTGGACCTTGGATTATTGCCTTGCCGCTGACGAAGATATTCGGGCCAATTGGTTTTGCATACGGCTGCGTGATAATGCAGTCCATTAACCTGTACGTATTCGTCAAAGCCAAGCGAATGTTTGGGCTGTCTCTATTCAAACCAATCGTGCCAGTTCTGTCCGCCGCGTCGCTTAACGCCTTGGTCATCTTTATTGCGAGCAGGCTGCTTCCAGTCAACTCAAGTATGTCCGTAGTCCTGTTTTGCGTTTGTGGATGCGCCTCGTTTGCTCTCCTGACCGACAGCTTCTCTAAGCATCGACTTACGCGTTCTGCCAAAAGTCTCGTTGTTCTATTGTTGCGCAATGGTCCAGTGGAGGACGCGATTTGACAAATGGACGTGGTGATTCAGGCAAATGAGCAATAGCGCAGTGCCATCAGTTGCAACAGTGATAGTTAACTGGAATAGGATCCAGGATACGCTGGAGTGTCTTGAATCGCTGCAGAAGACGACTTACAGCAACCACCTTATTATTGTTGTTGATAATGGCTCTTCAGATGGCTCGGCCGACCGACTAAAACTCGTGCCAGGAATTGAGCTCGTGCAAAACGATGGCAATGTTGGCTACAGTCCTGCGTGCAATCAGGGAATCGAACTAGCTCGAGAAAAGGGCGCCCAGTATTTCTTTCTGCTGAACAATGATGCCCTGGTCGACGAACACACAATCTCCGAGCTTGTCACGGCGTTTGATTCAGATTCTCGCATCGGTATTGCGGGCGCCGTCAATTATCGTTTTCCCGAACGCAGCTCGGTTTGTTTCGGAGGCGGTGTGATTGATGTTCGTTATGCAAGCTGTTTGCATGAGCATCACGTCGCTGCGTCCGAGCCGTACGACACAGATTTTGTCACGGGCGCCGCTATGATGCTAAGTCGTGATGTGGTAGATAGCGTCGGTAAGTTCGAGCCTACATTCTTTGCTTATTTTGAAGACGCGGACTTATGCGTTCGTGCCGTCAGGCTCAAATGGAGGGTCGTTGTCGCGCCCAGCTCCAAGATCTGGCACAAGGTTTCTGCCTCTTCAGGCGGATACGGTTCAGCCTTACAACAATATTATGGAATGCGCAGTTCACTATTATTTGTTAAACGAAATGCGACTAAGGCTCAGCTCTTCCTTTTCTGTTGGATTACATTTTTCAAATTGGCAAAACAAACCGCGAAGGCGATTGTCAGGCCGGGAGCACAACAAAGATTGATGGCACTATCGATGCTGCGCGCGTCGTATGACTTTAGCGCTCGCTATTTTGGTGACTACGACAGCCGGTGGGCCAGAAAAGGCTGCACTGGTTAGCAATGTTGCAGGTAGCCAGGTGGCGGTCATAGTAACATGATCATGCCATAGCTATCGTCACCCTAATGCTGTTCAACTCGTATCAATTCATCGCTATCTACCTGCCCATCGTGCTGGTCGGCTTTTTCTTTCTTGCCAGACGTCGCATGATTGGCATGGCTTTGGGATGGCTCTTCATCTCGTCTCTCGCGTTTTACGCGTATTGGGATCCGCGGTATCTCATACTCCTTTTGGTATCGATATTTGCCAATTATTTATTCGGCAATCTGATCGCACGCCATCTTGAACAGCGCGAGAAAGCCAGGCTGTTCATGATACTTGCGGTCTCTGCCAATCTCGCTGCCCTGGCCTATTTTAAATACACTGGTTTTGCCTTCAGGACTCTAAACCACTTACCGGGTGCGCATTTTCCGGTGCCGGAGATTGTTTTACCGCTCGGCATTTCCTTCTTCACCTTTACGCAGATTGCATACCTGGTTGATGTCTATCGGGGTGAAATTACCAATTACGAGCCATTAGGTTATGCCGTCTTCGTCACGTTTTTTCCGCATCTGATCGCCGGACCCATTCTGCACCACAAGTCGATCATTCCCCAGTTTCACCGCTTAAGAAACTATGTTTTCTCCGGAAAAAACTTCGCCCTGGGACTGTTTGTCTTCGCTGTAGGCTTGGCCAAGAAAGTTCTTATTGCCGACAACATAGGCTCATGGGCCAATGTCGTTTTCGATCATGCTAACTCCGTCAATACCCTTGAGGCGTGGGTAGGTGCATTAGCGTATACGTTTCAACTCTTCTATGACTTTTCGGGCTATTCCGATATGGCTGTGGGTCTCGGTTTGATGTTGAATATCTGCCTGCCGATCAATTTCGACGTTCCCTACCAGTCAACGTCGATCATCGATTTCTGGCGGCGCTGGCATATAACGTTGTCCGCATTTCTGCGTGACTACTTGTACATACCTTTAGGGGGGAACCGATTTGGTGAGTTTCGCAGATACGTAAATCTGATTGCGACGATGTTGCTGGGGGGGTTATGGCACGGAGCCGGATGGACCTTCTTCGTATGGGGCGCCTTGCACGGAGCTTACCTGGCAACAAACCACTTGTGGCGCCGGCTCAAGCTTCAGCTTTACGCCCCGGTTGCTTGGACAGCCACCTTTCTTGCTACAGTCGTGGCCTGGGTGTTCTTTCGGGCTCAGAGATTGCCAGACGCCCTCAATATTCTCGGTGCCATGTTCAACTTCCAAGCGGTCTTCAGCTCTTATCCTCTCCGTTTGTTCCTACTATTACCGGTGCCCTCGACACCGCTGGCGATACCGCACGAGAACTACTTGATCGGCGGCAAGAAATCGCTAATTGCGCTGGTGTTGCTGATGGCTTCAATCTGGATAATTCCCAGTATTCGTGTCTCGATGGCGCGTTTCAAGCCCACTCTAGGCTACGCCGTGATTACAGCCGCTTTGCTCTTGTTTAGCATGCTTTCGATGAACCGGGTAGCGCAGTTTTTATACTTCCAGTTTTAACGCGTGGAGAACCGTGATTAGGCAATGACAATTTCGCCTGCGAGCTTCAACTTTCTTACTGCCGGCGCTGTGGCATGCGGGTTATTTCTTGCCGCCCTGCTAAACGTAATGATCGATCCGTTTGAGTTATACATGGTGTTTGAAAAGAACGGTATTAATGCCCAAAAGCCAGAGCTTGCTTTTCATGGTCGTCTCACCAAGGCGGTGGCGATAGAGCGCAAGCAGCCTACCAGTATCGTGCTAGGGTCATCGCGGGCAGCCCTCGGCATCAATCCGCTTCTCATTCGGACAAATCCCTCCGAGTGCGTCTACAACTGTGGACTCGATTCCGCAACGATGTACGAGGCCCGACGGTACTTTGAGCATGCCTTAGTGAATCAGCCCCACTTACGGTGCGTCGTTATTGGGCTTGATTATCAAATGTTCGATCAAAGCAAACGTCCTCCGGAAGAGTTCGTGGAAAGCCGCTTGTGCCGAACCAGCATGACGTCAAAAGATTTGCTTGATACGTTGCTATCAATTGATGCTTGCCAGGCGAGCTTATCAACTTTTGCCTCAAATTTGATGCATCCTTTGGCTGACCAATCGTATTTCAACGCCAATGGGCAACGTAATGAACTCGCCTATCTCCAGTCACCACTGATAGGGCGGTGGCGCAGCAGCATCGGTGCCGAGCGGTCTGTACCCGCTAAGCTCGCCTATTCAGCCGCGGCAATGGATGATCTAAGGCGGGTGGTTGAGACCTGTCGCGCCCGAGGAATTCAGCTTCAACTCTTCGTCTCACCATCTCATGCCGTCGAGTGGGAGAGTTTGCGTGCCAACGGGCAGTGGGACAATTTCTGCAAATGGAAGAATGAGCTTGCGCAGATCTTCCCGTTTTGGGACTTTTCCGGATATAGCAGCATAACCACTGAACCATTGTCTGACCACATGAAGTTCTACGTCGATGCTTCGCACTATCGAGATATTGTTGGAGGTTTTATAATCGCGAAGCTCTTTTCCCGTGAATCTGCCGCTCCCCGAGATTTTGGGCGTCATTGCGATGGCACCAATCTCGGTGCGATCAATGCCCAAATAGAAGAGGCGCGACGGACATGGCTGGAAAGTCAGCCTGATATGCGCCACTGCATAGCCTCATTAAGGCTGCCGGAAGATGCTGAGCAACTGTTCGGCGTTGCCGGCAGGAAAAGAGTGGCGCAGATTATGGTTGCCCCTGGACTACAGAAGCTGAAATCGGATACCGGCAAATGAAGACTTCTCACATGCAAACTCACAGATTCGCTGACAGAGAGGGCATTCGGATTGACAGGAAGACCTTGAATCTGCTAACTTATCGCGTCACCTTGAATTAACCTATAGCGCTGCAGGAGCCGATTTGCTGGTCACACCGATTACATCTGCAAGCGCAGCTCCGTCAAGCACCACAAAACCAAGTTCAAAAATGTCTCTGGTGCTATGTATTCATGGCATCGTGCTGTCTATCATGATCGGTTTGTTATTTTGGGGACTTAGTCGAGGTTTCGAACTGGTCGACGAAGGGCTAGCGCTAACAGCCAGCCAGTTTCCGGCCGACACACTGTACCACTCTTCGATGGGTTACTTCTTATCTTTATGTCCTGACGTGCTTGGGGATCAAGTTCGAAGCCTTCGATTCTTCCATGTGCTTTCGCGGCTCGTCGGTTCTTTTGCCTTGCCGATAGGTATTTTCGCCTGGATGGGCTGCTTCTGCAAAAGCTTCCAGATAACCAGCCAGGATAAGCTCTTGCTGGTTCTTTTCTCCTCAATCGGCAGCTTGCTTCCGTTCGCCATACTGCAGCAAACATTGAGCTATAACGGAATTGTTCTGATGTTCTTGCTCATTGCCACGAGCCTATTGTTCGCCGCTTTCACAAGAAGCGCCGAATCTAAAATGTTCAGTGCCAACATTGTGCTTGCGGGAATGTTTATCGCGCTCTCATTCCCGGTAAAGTTTACCGCCAGTTTGGCTTTACTATTAATGAGTACGCTTATTGCGTTCTCTTTTCCATCGCATCGTAAACGCTACACGTTGAACATTGCATGTGGGATAGCATTGGGCTTCGGTTTGTACTTTTCGGCAATTGAAAATGCTCAACACTGGTATCAAGTATTTAGCTCACAAATTGCAATCGATTTGAGCTCTTCGCACGGTCCCAGTCACCTTTTGGCCAATACTGGACCGAGCCTTCAAAAGCATGCCCTTGAACTAGGCTTGGTCCTGATCAGCGTCTTTTTGATTCCATTTTTGCGGCGGCGCTCTAAACGGCTCTTTGCGGATACTCGCTCCGAACTAAATATGATCGCAATAGGCACGTTTGTTGCTCTTTGTGCTTCGCTATCATACGGATTTCATCAGGCCGGATATCTCCATACGAGCCTGATCTATGTGAGCTTGGTGCCGGTACTCTTTTTTTGTGGACTGCAACTAATTCACCTCAGCAAAAACAAGTCTCTGCCTAGTTATGACACATTACGGTTCAGCCAGTGCGTCGGATTCTTGCTGCTACTGCCATTTGCTATCTCATTCGGAACGGATACACCATTGCTTTGGAATGTTCTGTGTAATTTTACGTCTTTGTATTTGGGTATCGGGCTTTTATATGCATACATGGCGGCTAGGTATAAATGCCGTGGCATAGTCACTTATGGGCTGCCAGCAGTTGCGATGACGACGCTGGCTGTCTTCGTTCAAGGTTATGTTTTCTACCCACACAACACCACTCCGCTGTTAGAACAGACGGAGAAAACAACGCTGAGTCCTACGATAGCTGGACTCATGCTTGATCACAAAACAGCCGCTTACCTAATCGATACTTCCCAAATTTTGAAAAAAAATGGCTTTGAACCAGGAGATCCGGTCCTTACGCTTTTCGATGCACCGGGGCTGGCATATGCGCTACAAGCAAGAATTCCTGGTGGACCATGGTATCGTGACTCGCAGGCAGAGATCAACGAGGCCCTATACAGGATCAGCACCATCATTCCTCCGGGCAAGAACAGATTCTTTGTAGTGGTTACGAATGAGCAAAATTCCGCGTATCCAACTCCTCGGCTGATGTTGGCCCTAAAGAATCGAGGAATCGATCTAAAGAGTTACAGGTTAATCGGAGTCACCTACCACCCGTTTCTGTATTGGGGCGATGGACGGAACTCCTATATCTATGCAAATCAGTGAAGCGTCTACGGACGGCAGCGTGATCCCGCTGTTAGGCACAACCATAAGACTACGTGCTGGATATTGAGCTTCAATGGCTTTGCCGTATCGAACAATCAAATGGCGGACACTCAGTGATTGTTTGTCAGTGTCCTACTGGAATTTTGCCGCAGCGACTTGAGGATTTGATGCTCTGTTCTTTAATTGCGTTGGCGCTGAATCGAATCCGAGCAATCTTGTGACCGTGCGGAGGTTTACGTCTTTTGAATAACGCGAGACGATCTCACTAATCTTGTCCGCATCTGCATCACCGACACGAGCTCCTTTTGAAGCGACAAACCCAAGATTGACCGGAACTGGCTCGTCGCGAAAACAGAAGCGGAAAATGACGTAATGGGCAAAGCCGGCCTCGGTCAGCAACTGCGCAAGCGATTCTTGATCGAACAATGATTTATGAAGTTGTTGTAGATACCAACTGCGAGCAATTTCTGGCGCTCCATGCGTATACCTGTACACGTTGTAGAGGTCGAATCTGTCTCCGACGATACCAACCTCATCGTTCAGGTATGCTTGGGCGATTCGTCTGAAATCAGGAATGCTCAAAAAGACGGCCAGCCCGGTCTTACGCAGTATCGACCTTACGTTCTGCAGGCATTGCAGCCGCTGATCTAGGTAAAGGTGTTCCAGGAAAGCATTTGAGTAAACAGTGCCGACGGATTCTGGCTTTATGAATGAGAGATCCGAGCAGTCGTGCGCGATATCGGCGGACCTGGTTGCACGATAGTCTACATTGAGAAATCCTTCCATGTGCGTTTCGCCGCAACCCAGATGAAGACCTGCGGACTCGCGTAAAAGCCTGTTCAAGAAGAAAGTTTTATTGACGAAGGTTCGACTACTCCACACCAGAGACGAGAGCTTGCGTTTCAGCCGTGTTAGCATCGTCGTCTCCTTTGCCGTTTGTGTCCGCTGACTCTATCGAATTCGTTGCGTTCACGGGCACGCGATAGTTAAACATTTTATGCCCTTCGCAATCATTAAGTTGGCCACACCAGCCACAGGTGAACAGCTGAAGGCAGCCAATTTATGGCAGACGTGAGTCCTCCCAGAGAATGCTCTTGGTTCTTGCTTAGCGGCCTCTTATCAGTGGAGGCTAAGCTTGGAAAACGAGACTTGTTGTGCAACAATTTTCTTGATAATGTACCGGACAGACAATTTCGGCTTCTTATTCTCTTCTCCACGATCCCCAACGTATAGATTGGGAGACGTGCTCCCGTTCGGTGTTAAACGAATGACCAGCTCCATAAAAGTGAATGACGCTACGGAAGTAAATGACGCGCCCCGGAGTGCTGCTCGAGTTCCCTTCAACCATCCATGCTTCGGTGGCAAGGAGCAACAGTTTATCGCTGAGGCAATGGAGAATTCGCATGTTTCTGGTGATGGGCGATTCACCGCTAAGTGTCATGCCATCATCGAAGAACTAGTTGGCGTTCCCAAGGCGCTTCTGACCACCTCGTGCACTCACGCTCTCGAAATGGCGGCTCTCCTTCTTGATGTCGGCCCGGGTGATGAGGTTATTGTTCCGTCTTTTACATTCGTATCTACGGTCAATGCCTTTGTCTTGCGCGGTGCCAAGCCTGTATTTTGCGATGTCCGGCAAGACACCGCCAATCTTGATGAGACATTGCTTCCCGGGCTTATCACGCCACGCACCAAGGTGATTGTTCCCGTTCACTATAGCGGCGTCGCCTGTGAAATGGACGCTATCATGCAAATCGCTGACGAACGCGGCATCGCTGTTGTGGAAGATAATGCTCACGGATTCCTGGGCAAGTATCGAGGGAAAAACTTAGGAACATTCGGTTCTCTCTCTACTCTGAGCTTCCACGAGACAAAAAACTTCCAGTGCGGCGAGGGCGGCGCCCTTCTCATCAATGACACAAAACTGGCAGAGCGAGCCGAGATCATAAGAGAGAAAGGCACTAACAGATCAAGGTTCTTTCGTGGCCAGGTCGACAAATATACCTGGGTCGACGTCGGTTCCAGCTACCTTCCCTCAGATATACTGGCTGCTTTTCTGTATGCCCAGCTTATAGAGCATGAAACCATACAAGGCAACCGAAAGAAAATTTGGCACCGCTACAATAGCGAGCTGACAGCATGGGCCGGCGCCAACGGTGTGGCACTGCCGGTAGTACCAAGTTACTGCGAAAACCCATATCACTTGTTCTTCCTGATTCTGCCAACGCTCGAAATCAGAACCGCTCTCATCGAGCATCTCAAGAAACGTAATATTCATGCGGTATATCATTATCTCCCGCTCCACGTGTCTGATATGGGACGCAAATTCGGTGGAAAGGCAGGTGACTGTCCGGTGACCGAATATGTTAGCGATAGGTTATTGAGGCTGCCGTTCTTTAACGACATGAGCGAAGATGCTCAAACCAGGGTGATAGAAGCCATTTCTGAGTTTAGATGCTGATTTCACGCGACTCAATCGCTACGCCCGCACCACCTACACAGAAGCAGGTGCAGGCGAGTGTGAGTTCGGTTGGGAGTGGCAATCAGAAGCTCCTGTCAGTTGTTCTGGCTCTGTTTGCAACATTTTTTGCTCTCACCCACTTCGTTCGAGATCATTACATCGCGCGAGCCAGCGGTTATCTCTCTAGCGATCACCGCACGCCTGCCCCCATTGATTTCAACATGATCTATCTGGGGGCTACCGATTTGCGAGATCACTATAGCCCGCGAGATCCGCGCCGGCCCACCAAAGAGCTCGAAAAAGAACTCCATACTACGGCTGCCATGTACTTCCCGCTTTTTACAGGGCTGCTGTACGTTCCGTTGACGTACTTCAACCTCAAAACAGCTCAGGTCATTTGGCTGACTATGAGCCTTGCCTTTGTGATCCCCAGCATTTGGCTTATAGCGTGGCTTTCGAGTAGGCGAACCGGATTCGTCGAGATAGCCTTCGTCACCTTCTTAGCGATCTCTTCCGCTCCTCTGCGGTTTGTCCTTGACTTTGGACAGGTAAACAATTTCATTTTGCTTCTTCTGGCTGCGGCGATGGTTCTGTCTGAGCATAGGCGAGACTATTCTGCTGGGGCCACTCTTCTTGCAGCGGCCCTCTTGAAGCCCATACCTGCCCTGCTGTTCTTGCCCTTCATTCTAGGAAGACGCTGGCGTGTCCTGGTCGGTGCAGTAGGTGGATGTGCCGGGATCGTGGGTCTATCTACCGCCATCTGGGGGTGGGGTATCCTTGCTGAAATGATTGGACCAATCGTCAAATATTCCCAGTCGCCCTTCGACAGACCGATCAACCAGAGCATCGACGGTTTTCTTTTGCGCAGCTTTACGGAAAATCAGTTCGCCACCTGTTGGTTGAATAACCCTTTGCTTGCTCAGATCTTGTGGTTTGCAGCGGCTGCGTTGCTTATGGGCGCAGCTGTTCTAACCACGCTCAAGCGACCCAGCAATATCGTTCTGAACTGTTGCTTGTGGCTGTCCTTAGCTTTGCTGATCAGCCCAATCTCGCTTGAGCATTATTTCGTCTGGTTGCTTATGCCGCTTTGTGTTTTGTCCAGGCAATTTCTAGAACAAAAGCGATGGTTTGCGCTGTCAGGGGTTCTGGTTTCCTACCTTCTCTTGAACTTCTCACCTACAGCCATTGAATCTTTGAGCCGCTTCCAGCATGGACTGTGGATGCTGCTGTGCAACCTGCCGATGTTTGCCATCCTGGCTCTATACGGACTGACAATGTATGCTTTGCATACTGAACAATCGCTGGTTAACGACGAAGAGCCCCCAATATTTGCTAAAGGCTGACAATAGATAGATCGTAGTGCCCAGCGCTATTAGCCCTGACGTGACAAAAGCGACTGCAAACCCCAAGCCATTTAGTATCGGTTTTTCGAAAAGCTGCCAGCTCCTCTATGGCGCCGCGATGTAGACAAACCTAGATAAAACAGAAACAAATATCGGTACAAATCGTGACGCCACTCCGCAACGAGCGAGCGCGTTCGTGTTGATCGGAGTTGCTAGGGCGTGAACAGGAATCATAGGTTCCGTCGTGTGCCTCCATATTCGGTACCAATTTCAGCAACAGAATGGCGGAAGATCCCGCTAATGTTGCCGATGTTGAAGGGGCACTCGACAAATATTGTTCCCATTGCTCGATCTGCCAATTCCTGGACTTTTTACCGTGCCGACTGTACCGTGGGCTTTTGCAAGAGCAGGCGATCGTATAAGTCCAGGTACTGAGCTGTAATGTTATCCCAGGAAAATGACTGCACTCTCTTAAGCGCAGCCTGCCCAAGTTGCTGACGGAATGCAGAATCTTTGAGCAATCGCGTTAGCGCCTCTGCCAGGGCAGGCACTGACAGTGGTTCAACCAGCAAGCCATTAACTTCATTGTCGATAAATTCAGGTGGTCCGCCGGCGCGGCACGCAATAACCGGCTTGCCCGCCCGCATTGC
>Ga0206838_10107_pt1 | contig 26543 bp, 19 predicted proteins | sample Alteio_BWOrgCont_26_FD_152879 | JGI IMG/M metagenome (GOLD analysis project Ga0206838, IMG submission 152879) | Enriched cells from forest soil in Barre Woods Harvard Forest LTER site, Petersham, Massachusetts, United States -... | ecosystem: Environmental > Terrestrial > Soil > Temperate forest >...
TTGGAATCAATGATTCCCCCGCAACTACATTGAGGGGGTGTGGCCACCCAGAGATGCCCAAGACCGGCAAACCGGCTAGCGAAGCCTGCACGATTGGCCTGCGTACTTTCCCAAGTCCAGAAACTCGTGCAATGCTGGATCATCGGGATTGAAGCGTTGAGCCCGCTCGATCGTCTCAAGAGCCTTGGCCTTGTCTCCCAGCTTGCACTGGAGAAATGCGAGATTCAGCCCTGCAGCCGTCTGGCTCGGATCAGCCGCGACGGCCCTCCCCAAAAGCGCAATCGCTGCCTCTGTCTTACCGCGCGAGGCGTCGAGTACCGCCAGATTCGCTAGGGCCGCGCTCTCATAGGGATTTTCCGCCAGCGCCGCCTGATATTCTCGCTGTGCCTCATCCGGGTGCCCCGAGACTTGCTCCAAAAATCCCAGCCGCACATGCAGCTCTGCATCATTTGCGCCTTCACTCTCCGCCATCTTTAGGAGAGCCAAAGCCTTCTCACCCGATTGCTGATCGCCTCGAACCCCGAACTGCGCATAAGCAAGACCCAGCTCGCGATCGCCGGCACTCACACCGCCTGCCGGAACAAGCGTCGTGCTCTCGCTTATCCGCTCAACACGTGCTTTCCCAGGCACGCGCTCGATATCGTGATCGGTTAGCTGCTCGTGCGAGACATCCGTTGTCTCGCGCGTCGGCATATGGCAAACCGCACAATCCTGCTGCTCAGTATGATGCTCCGTGGCCATCTTCTCGCCAGTGTGGCAGGCCAGGCACTTGCTTCGGTAGAAGCTCACCCGCTCCGCCGCAGTCGGAGTGCCATGCGGATCGTGGCACGTCGTGCACGTCAGCTTATCGCCGCTCGCCCGCTTGCACGCGCTCCTCAGCAGCGCCTCGTACTGGCTCGTTGCCCTGCCGCCACCTTCCGCACGGCTGGCATTTACGAAGTAGACAACGAACCGTGCAAGATCCTCTCCTGGCCGATAGGCCGCCAGGGATTCGCCCGCCCGATAGATGGCCGCATCACCCTCGAGATGGCACTGCAGACACACACTATCGCGCGATGCCGGTGCGAGCTTGGCCGGATTCACGATCGGCCCACGCCCTTTCTGAGCCAGATGCTGGGAAGCATCGCCGTGACAGGCTGTGCACGTCACACCGCCAGCCTTGAATGGCATATCTGCGTACTTGTTCCGCGCCTCAGGCAGTGCTGACTGGACCTGGCCTGCATGACAATGCAGGCAATTGGAGTCGACGGGCAGCGTGTCCGGCATGCTCCGCGCCGATCCGTAATTCGGCGCCATATCCCAAAGCTGCTTCTTGGAGTAGTAATTCACCGGCGCCTCAAACCACCATCCATCGCGCTCGAACAGATAGGTCCTGCCTCGCCGTCCCGAGCCGACGTAATACGACAGAAGCTGTTCTCCATGCAGCGGAGGCCCGGTACCCGGCACCGTCCGCTCATACCTCATCCACGCCTGCCCATCGCGCTGGAACAACTGGTAGCGAATGCCCGAGGCCGCGTGTGTAAAGCCGCCTTCGATCAGCCCGTCCTTCGCCATACCACTGCCGCGCGCCATGGCAGTCCTTTGATATCGCTCGTAGATATCTTTATGGCAATTTGCGCAGGAGCGGTCCGGATCGTTGAGGGAGATTATTTGTGGAGCAGATGGCGCCATTACCCATTGCCGAGCGACTCCCAATGTAGACAGCGCAAAAAGCGTCGCAAACATGGCAAAAGAAGGCCATGCGCGCCATCGCAAGATCAATGCGGTGTCTCCAGTCTCGGAGTGGCAGCGGACTGTAACTTCTCAGCGGTCTCGGTCTCATGACTGGCATCAGCTGTTCTGCCCATCGCCCGGTAAGCCTGCCCCAGCAGGCCGTGTGTCATATAGTTGGTCGGATCCATTTTTTCGGCTCGTTCCAAATACATCGCAGCGCTGACGGGATCCTCTTGCTTCAGCATTACCTTTCCGAGAAGAATGTACGGACCGGTAGAGTTCGGTTCCAGCAGAACAGCTTGCTGCAAAGACTGCAGCGCCTTCTGGTACTGGCCGGCCCGCGTGTACGCGTCCCCCAGCCTGTCGTAGATTCCGCCGTAGAGTGGATTCAGATCGCGCTCTTTCTCGAAATCCGCTACTGCCTCATCAATGTTTTGGCTTGCTAGAGCAATCTCTCCCAATAGCTGACGGCAGAGTGGAAGCTTAGGATCCAGTTCGGCCGCCTTTTTAGCATATTCCTGTGCGACTGGTAGGAATTCGTGACGCAGCAGCATGCGCCCGGTTAACAGATAAGCAGGCGCTGAATCCGGCGCAAAGCCGAATTGCCGCGCAAAAGCACGCCGGGCATCATCGTAGCGGCGTGTGTCCAGGTAACAGAGAGCCAGCACATAGCTCGGATCTACTTTTGTGCCCGGTGCCCACTCATGAATACCCTCAAGCAGTGGAATCGCATCCGCCGGCTTGCCCATCCGAAAGAGGGTCAGACCCCTTAACTCTGCAGCTTCAATATCCTTGCTATTCTCCTGGAGTGCCTTCGCAAGCGCCTGATCAGCCTCGGAGAAATCACCTTCAGCATAGAGGGCCATCCCTCTCAACCGCTCGATACCCGCTGCCGGAGGACGCTGAGCCGCAGCCAGCTCCAATTGAAGCAGCGCCTCCTTCGGTTGACCGCGATCGATGAGTTTCCTTACCGCGGCGAGATCAACTGTAGTATTTGAAGAACTCTGACTGCCCGGCGATGCCGCCTGCTGCGCTACGACGAAAGGCACAGCGAGAGCAATGACAAACAGCAACATTAAGAATTTCATGACATCCCGAATAACAAGGTTGATAAGCAACAGTCCAGTTCAGCGCTCTTGCGTATTTGCGACGACAACTCCCACCAGAGAATCGGCACAACCGTAGTATAGGAACCATTTCCCGTTGAATGCGACCAGCCCCTCTGCGAAAGTTGTGCCCGCGGCGTATTGTCCCGTCTTCTCAAACGGCATCTCCGGCTTCAGGAACGGTGCCTCGGCGCGGGCTATCAACTTCGACGGATCATCCGCCTGAAAGAGTGCCTGGCCGGCGGCATAGGCATTTGGACCCAATGCCGGATCGCCATTCTCCGGATCATTCTTACCGTTATTAATCACCACAATGCCTTTGTCAGTAAGCACCGGCGGCGGGCCCACCTCGGGAAAGCCGCTGTCAAATCGTCCACTTCGCTTGGCGAGCACGACCAGTGGCGATCCGGTAGAGTCTTCCACCGGCGTCCAGTGAATCAAATCCGGCGATGTCGCGAGACGAATTGCGCCTTCCCCCCAATACATCCAGTACCGCCCGTGGATACGTGCCGCAACGAGCCGTCCGTCCTTCAGGCGTGTCACAATTCCCGCCGACTTGTACTTCAGAGTCGCATACTTCCCACCCGACGCGTCCAGGAACGCCGGCCCGAACTTCCTCCAGTGGATCAGGTCCTTTGACGTCGCGATTCCCACTGAATACGTAACTCGGTTCCATTGCGTATAAGTGAGCACATAGGAACCGTCTTCGCTCTCTACGATTCGCGGATCCTCGAGGCCACCCGGCCACTCTCTTTCTTTCTGGCTGTCCTTGGCAGGGAAGAAGACGGGAGTAGCGGAGCGGTTGAAGTGGATGCCATCCTCACTCTTCGCCAGGCCCAGGCGGGAGGTATGGCCGCCGATCTCGTTGCTGCCGGTATCATCCTCCGCACGATATAGGACGAAGATCTTGCCGCCGCGAACAACAGCCGCGGGATTGAACGTGTGCAGGGCTTCCCAATGAACCGGCTTTCCCAGGATTGGATCGTTGAAGATCGATGGCGGTCGCGGCTCAATGACCGGATTACCCTCCGCCGGCCTGACAAACGGACCGATCTGCCATTGTGACTGGGCAACGGCATCGACTGCTGCCAAACCGCAGACGATGGCCAGAATCAGGGCCGATCGCCGCACTCCTCGCAGATCGACTTGGACGACTCTCAAGATCTCTTCCCAAAAAGTTGAGGGGAGCCGAAGCTCCCCTCGTTCTGGTTATGCAACGCGCACTAGAAGTTTAGGCGGAAGGAGAATTGCAGCAGACGGGTAAGGTTCTGACTGCCTCCTTGACCCGCGATACTGCCGATGAATTGGTCGCCCGAGTCGATGGCTCCGCCCGGATTTCCAGATGGGATATGGTTGAACACGTCGAAGCCATCTACCCGGAACTGCCCCACGATGCTCTCATGGATCGGGAAGTTCTTCTGCAGGGAAAGATCGGTGTTGAAGTACGTTGGTCCGAAGGCGCTGTTTCTGCCTGCGGTGCCGATCTGGTCAAGCCCTGGAGCGCTGAATCCAGAGAATGGGGTGTAAAGAAGCCCGCCAGCAACCTGCTGAACGAGTGGCGTCGTTGCGCCATGATAGGCGAAACGGAGGTGAGTCTGGGGGTTATAAGCACCGGTGGCCACCTTCAGGGTTTTGCCGCTGCCGTTGGGATAGCAAGGCGCGTCGCTTGGAACGGAGAAACTGCATCCCTGGTAGCTCAACGTATAGGGAAGACCGCTCGACCAGTTGAGCACTGGACTGAGCTGCCATCCGCCGATGATCATATTCACCCATCCAGGCGCACTCGAATAAAACTGCTGGTTGCGACCGAAAGGCAACTGGTAAACGCCGTAAACGATAAGTTGTTTTGTGCGGATATTTGAATCGGGACCGCGTACCGGGCGCTTATTCCAGGTAGCGTAGCTGCTGGCAAAGTCAATTCCTTGTTGCCATGCGAAGTTGCTGGTGAACGATAGCCCCTTTGAGAACTGCTTGGACAGGGTCACCTGCAGGGCATTGAAGTGGGTATCCTGATCGTCTCCGTAGTAACCGATTCCGGGGACCCACCCGCATGAGCCAACCGGAAGTCCAGCCGGACGTGGAAGGGAACCGTTATTGTAGGCATAGTTAGGATCCTGGCACGCTGGGAGAGTTCCGCCGTAATAGCGCTGCAGTAAATTGGTATTGTTCACGCCTCCGTCTGGATCGATGCCGTTTGGATCCGGATTCGTGAGCATAAAACTCGGCACGTAGTGCAGGGGCCTGCCTTCGATGCTGTATTGCGATGGCAGGTTTATGCCGGCCTCGTTCGGATTGGTGTTTTGGCCGCTGCTGTCGCTCAGGGTATGTGTGCCTTTGTTGCCTACGTAGGCGATCGTAAAGGAGATGGTTGGAGTCAATGACTGCTGCAGGCTTGCATTCCAGGCATCGATCGTCGGAAGACGGAGGGTGTTCGGTCTTGCCTTTACGGTGACACCATAGCCAGGATTCGGAAGAAGGCCATTGGAAGGAACCACCGGCAGGCAACCTGTTGCTGTATCGCATGCTGGCGGTCCGTTCACCAGGTTGAACACGGTGGATGTTGCAAGATTGCCATTCGTTCCGTTCACTGCCTGGTTGGCCAGAACAGGCAGGTTCTGCGTCACCACGTGTCCGAAGATCGACCCGAAAATACCCAGGTCAAAGCTGCGTCCATAACCGGCACGGATCACCATCTTGGGATTGATCTGGTACGCAAGTCCTACGCGGGGGTTCCATGCATTGGTAGGCCTGCCCCACCCCATGTTGTTCGAAATGCCGCCGACTTCTGCCACGCGAAGATAACCATCCGTACTGACGTCATTGTTCATCTGCATCAGGGCGCCGTTCCCAACTCCGTTGACTGACTCAGGGGAATAGAACTCGTAGCGAACCCCCAGGTTGGCCGTCAGTTTCGGAGTCACGCGCCAGGTGTCTTGCCCGTAAAAGAAAAGTCGCCGCTGAAACTCCCTCGCGTCCGTTGAAGCGCTGTAGTAGCGCCCGAAGGTCGTTACGTCACCCAGCACAAAGGTCGCAAACCCCAGGCCTCCCGACGAGCCATTGGATGTCGGCCCGTTGCCGAAGCTCAGGATGCCGGTGCGATCTACATCGCTCGGCACGCGCAAATTGCGCGCAAAGCGGAGGTCTGCGCCGCCCTTGATTGAGTGGTTACCTTTGATCCAGGTCCAGTTGTTCACCACCTGGAATTGACTTTCTTTTTCAATCAACGGGCAGTTGCAGCGCGTGGCCTGCAGGTCAGAGCCGTATTGCGCCCCGGTACTCTGAGGCTCGGGAACACCTGACGAGAGGCTGAAGTTGCCCACGTCGGCCATCGCGAATCCCCCGGCGCCGCTGGTAATTGAGTTCAGGTTCATGCCGGGAATGCCGAGGTTGGTCATGAAATCCGTACCCTCGTTGTACTTGCTGGTGGTGATGTTATAGCGATAGTAGCCGATACGGAAGTCCATCGCCAGGGTTGGCTTAACAGCCCAGTCGAAGCCTGTGGAAAGGCTGTCATTCGCGCCCACGGAGGTGCCGCCGTAGTTAGCGATGCCGAATCCGGCGCCGCCGGCAGGACCAAAGATCGTGCCTCCGCTCAATGTATCCGTGAACCGGCTGAAGCGTTCATAAGCATGAATCGACTGCATCACTTGCCAGTCGACGCGCTCGTCCCACTGGTCGCTGTTGAATATACCGGTGCCGCCGGCCGCGTATTGATTCATCAGGGTTGGGTAGGTGCTGTTGGCTTTATTCGCTGGATAGGGTTGGAGCAGCTTCAGCAGGTTGAGCGCCGGCTGAGAGAGATCCGCAGCTGGGATCACGTTGCCGGGATATTGCTTTCCGGTCGGATCGTAAATGTTGCCGGCACTGCCCAGGGTGGCCGCAGCGTTATATTGGCTGAAGTCGCAGCCGGGCACGCCCGTGGTCGTTGGCGCGCCGAGGCAGGTGTTGATCAGGTACGCCGTCGGAACCGTCATAACGGCGGAGGTTCCTACCTTCTGACGAACCAATTGGGCGTCGCCGAAGAAAAACAGCCGATCCTTGAGGATCGGGCCGCCGATTGATCCGCCAAACTGGTTCTTCAGGCCGGGAGGAACCAGCCCGTCGTTGTTCGTTGCTCCCGGCGCGCGGAACTGGGTATACGGGTTTGTCGCCTGATTTGCGTTGCTCGTGCGATAGTCAAATGCGCTTCCATGAAAACTGTTTGTTCCGGACTTGGTCTGCGCTGTCACCACCGAGGAAACCGCCTTGCCGAACTCAGCGTCGAAGTTCTGAGTCGTAATTTTCGTCTCAGACAGCGAGTCCATGTTTGGATTGACAACGATGATCCCCAAGACTGGATCCTGATTGTCCGTGCCGTCGAGTTGGAAAGCGACTCCGCCGAATGTCTGGCCATCGACCATGATTTGTTGGCTGCCCTGCGGATTTTCGTCGGCAGCGTGATCCCAGCCAAGCTGCTGCGCGCCCGGCAACAGAAGCTGCAGATTTGTGAAGTTGCGACCGCCGATCGGCAGGTCCGCCACTTCCTTCGCCGTGAACGTAGTCGAAACGTCGGCGCGATCCGTCTTCAACTGCTCGACAGTGGTGGCGCTCACTTCCACCGTCGTCGCCGCGGTGCCAACTTCCATCTTGGCTTCTACCTTGATTGACTGATCGGCGTAAACAATAAGCCCCTTGGATTCGAACGTCTTGAATCCGGCATTGGCCACGCTGACGTCATATGTATCGGGGATCAGGTGGCCGACGGTAAACTCACCTGCGTCGTTTGCCGTCGCGGTGACTGACGTTCCTTTATTCGTATCTGTGATGGTGATGGTCGCGCCCGGAATCACGGCGCCTGTGTTGTCCACCACCGAACCGAAGATTGTGCCGTAGACGGCTTGCGCATAGCTGGAGGTCGAAAGAAAAATCGCACATGCAGCGATGGCGATGATCCTGCCCCATTTCGTCCATTGCATATAAATTGCCTCCCTGAAATCTTCACCGGGGCGCTGGTTCACGCCTCGGTCCTGCAAGTTTTACCGCTTTTTTTTGGTTTACAAGTTTTTCTTCCCCACAGACGAAGCCCGCGCAGCGTCTGCAAGCAAGGCGGATATTTGCACCGTCAGCACACTACTGCCTGAAATCAAGAAATGTCAACCGATTTACGGTGCCAGTTACCCGATTTGATATAGCGAACAAATAGCATTTCGGGTGCTCTCTTTTGCTCAAACGTTTTATCTCGCCCGGCCCCTGAATCTCAGGTATTCCCTGCCGGTAAAGGGGTGTATTCGCATGCGCTTAATGGGATTATCATTGTCCGGCATCGGCGGGCCTGCCCTGCGGCTGCACAGTCTGACTCACGTCGTAGATCGGTTTTTGGAAACGCATCGGGAGGAAGTTTCGATGAGGTTGTCTGTGCAAAATCGATTTATGTCTATACATTCCAGACTATTCACGACCGACAATTAGCCATTTACAGGTAAGTCACGGGATGAGGAATTCTGGCCAAACCGAGTCGCCGCGCAGGACCGGGGCACGAAATATGCCCGAAGCCGAGCTGCCAAAGCACAGGCAGGTTTTCGATAGCCTCCTGAACGCGATCCAGTCGGGCATCTACCATGTCGGCGACCGACTGCCCAGCGAAGCTGAGCTGGGAAAATCCTTCCTCGCTTCGCGTATTACCATAGCCAAGGCGGTCAACGAGTTACAGAGGCTTGGATTGGTCTCCCGGCGCGCCGGCGCCGGAACCTACGTTTTGCCGCGCAAGCAGGCCGCCGGTTGCGTCTTCGGCCTTCTGATTCCCGATCTGGGAAGGACTGAGATTTTTGAACCTATCTGCCACGGCATGATGCGTTCACCGCTGTCCGCCGCCCATTCTCTTCTCTGGGGTCATGCGATGGGTGAGGCCAAGCAGCAGGAAGAGGAAGCTGAGCAGCTGTGTCAGCACTACATTACGCAAAAGGTCTCAGGAGTCTTCTTCGCGCCCCTGGAGTTCACGCCGCATAAGGATCTATTCAACCGCAAGATCGCGAGCGCTCTCGATCACGCCGGTATCCCCGTTGTGTTGCTTGACCGCTGCATACTTCCGTATCCGGAAAGATCCCACTACGATCTTGTCGGCATCGACAACCGGCGTGCCGGCTTTCAGATCACCCGCCATCTTCTGCAGCTCGGCTCCAGACGAATCGCTTTCGCTGCCAAGCCGCTCTCCGCACCCACGGTAGACGCACGGATCGCTGGATACCGAGAAGCTCTCCACTGTGCCGGCCTTTCTCTCGATGAGAATCTCGTTCGCTTTGGAGATCCCGAAGACAAGGCCTTCATCCGCGCATTACTCGATGACTGCGCTCCCGACGCCATCGTCTGCGCCAACGACCTGACCGCGGCACATCTGATGCATGGGCTTCTTGAAGCCGGAGTGCGCATCCCTGAAGACATTCGCATGGTAGGCATTGATGACGTCAAATACGCGAGCATGCTACCGGTGCCATTGACGACTCATCACCAGAACTGCGGCGACATCGGATCTGTCGCCATCTCGGCGATGCTCGACAGGATCGAACGTCCAGGTCTGCCCACCCGCGACATTTTGCTGCAGGCCACTCTTGTCGTTCGAAAATCCTGCGGCGCATTGTCTTCCAAGAGTAGAGACCTCCATTGAGCGGCCCGCTCGGGCCCAGAGTGATATAGTTAGCAGTTTCGAAGTAAGGAGTTCGAGACATTGAGAAAACTCATTCCCTCTCTTCGTGGATTCGTACTGCTTGTCCTCGCTGTGCTTGCCGGCTCACCGCTCCTCGCGCAGACGTCTGCAGACCCCTGGTGGAAGCATGCCGTGATCTATGAGGCCTATCCCCGCAGCTTCCAGGACTCCAACGGTGATGGCGTCGGCGATCTGAAGGGCATCACCGAGCGCGTCGACTACCTGCAGGCTCTCGGCATAAACGCCATCTGGTTGTCGCCGATCTACCCTTCACCCCAGGTTGACTTCGGGTATGACATCTCCGATTACGAAAACGTCGATCCGCAATACGGTAACCTCGTAGACTTCGACCAGCTTGTCGCCGAAGCGAAGAAAAGAAACATTCGCATCATCATGGATATGGTTATGAATCACACCTCGGACAAGCATCCGTGGTTCATCGAGTCCAAAAGCTCGCGCAACAATCCCAAACGCGACTGGTACATCTGGCGCGATGGCAAGGGACCCGGCATCCCTCCCAACAACTGGCAGAGCGCCTTTGGACATTCTGCCTGGAAATACGATCCCACCACAAAGCAGTGGTACTACCACAAGTTCTATGCCGAGCAGCCGGACCTCAACTGGCGCAATCCTAAGGTCGAAAAGGCCATGTTCGATTCTGTGCGCTTCTGGCTCGATCGCGGCGTAGCCGGCTTCCGCCTCGATGCGATTCCCACTTTGTTTGAAGATCCGGAGTTACGCGATGAGAAGGAAACCGGAGGTGTTAATGCATTTGGAGACCCCAATATCGACGGCTCATACACCGAGAATCTTCCGGAAGTTCACGATGTCATGCGCAGCCTGCGCAAACTTGTGGCCAGCTACCCCGGCGACCGCGTGCTCATCGGCGAAACCTATCTTCCTAATATCCAGGAACTCGACAAGTGGTACGGGGGCGCGGGCCGCAACGAGTTGAATCTCCCAATGGATATGCAGATCGGGTTCATCAACAAGCTCGATGCCAGCCTCTTCCGCCAGCGTATCGAAGACGTGGAGACCAAGGTTCACGGCAACCAGCCGCTAATCGTATTTGATAACCACGACAACCCCCGCAGTTGGGATCGCTACGGTGACGGCGTGCATGACGCGGCCATCGCACGCGTGATTGCCACGATGCTCTTCACCACGCGCGCGACCGCCATGATGTACTACGGTCAGGAAATCGGTATGGTCACAACTCCACCCAAACGCAAGGAAGACGTGAAGGATCCCGTCGGGCTTGTCGGCTGGCCAAAGGAAAAAGGTCGCGACGGCGAGCGCACTCCCATGCAGTGGGACACCTCGAAGAATGCCGGATTCAGCACCGCAGACGAAACCTGGTTGCCCGTTGCGCCAAACTACAAGACTGTGAACGTTCAGGTGGAAGATGCGGCGTCGGACTCGCTGCTCAACTGGTACAAGCAACTCATCCAAATGCGCGCGACTAATCCCGCGCTCCGCGAAGGGCCGCTTACCATGCTTGACCGCACAAATCCGAACGTACTGTCGTATGTGCGCAAGGGGTCTGCAGGCTCTCCCTCCGTAGTTGTTGCACTTAACTTCACCGCACAGCCGCAGACAATTTCGCTGAACCTTACGGGAACCGGTGTGACCGGAACCAACGTAAAGACCTTGCTGACCGATGATGCATCGCTGCGGCCCACAACCAGCCTCGCTGGCATTACGCTGCCGCCCTTTGCGTCCTGGATTGCATCGGTCCAATAATCGGGATATGCGATGTCTGAGAAATGCTTGGGGGAGTGCTGCGTGGCGCTTCGCCGCCAGTCAATTTGCCGCACTGCTCATCATGCATTGCGCGGCCCTCGCGGCGACGGCTCCCTACGGAGTCGATCTCGATGGGCATCCGGTTATGCTCGCTCAATCGACGGCGCCGGCCATCGTGTTGTTCTTCACCGGCTCCGACTGCCCGATCTCTAACCGCTATGAACCCGAAATGCTACGCCTTGAGCAGGAGTTCGCACCCTCCCGGGTAGAGTTTTGGTGGGTGTATCCGAATCCTGAAGACACGGCTGCCGTCATTCGCCAACACCGTTCGCAGTTTGCCGGTAGCGCCCACATCATCGTCGACACCGGCCAGTCGCTCGTCCACTTGACACACGTGACCGTTACGCCGGAGGCGGCTGTGCTCATCCCCAGGAACGGCACCCTCCGTGAGATTTACCATGGCCGCATCGACGATCGTTACGTCTCCTTCGGACAGGAGCGCCCGCGCGCCATGCATACCGAACTCGAAAATGCGATTTCCGCTGTGTTGGCCAGGCACACCGTTCCGAAGCCCGGCGGTCCACCCGTCGGTTGCTCGATTGTTCCGCTGGAAATCCGCAGCCAATGAGTTCGGTCCGAAGTCGAATCCGCATTGCTGCTCTCACTCTCGGCGTTTGCGTCATCTATTTCGTCGGTCTGCGCGTATGCGTTCGCGCATCGGAAGCGCCCGTCACTTTTAGCCGTCAGATCGCGCTCATCCTCTATAAGAACTGCACCACCTGCCACCATCCCGGCGGAGGCGGCCCGTTCAGTCTCCTCACCTATGAAGACGCCCGCCGCCGTGGACCCCAGCTCGCTCAGGTCACCGCAAGCCGTTTCATGCCTCCCTGGCTGCCCGAGCACGGCTACGGAGACTTCGCCGACCAACGCCGCCTTAGCTCCGAAGAAATCACCCTCATCCAGAAGTGGGTGTCCACTGGCATGCCTCGCGGCGATGCCGCCGAAACACCTCAAATTCCGCAATACGATACCACCTGGACTCTCGGCAAGCCTGACCTTATCCTCACCATTCAGCATCCGGCCACTCTTCCCGCGTCCGGTTCCGACATCTTCCTCAACTTCGTCCTTCCATATCCACTCGACCAGACCCACTACGTCCGCGCGATGGAAATCCGCCCCGGAACGCCTCAGGTGGTGCACCACGCCAATGTACTGATCGACCGCACTGCTTCCTGGCGTCGTGCGCACCCCGACACATGGCGCGACGGCGTTCCCGGCATGGAACTCATGGTCGACGCCGGAAACACCTTCGACCCCGACAGCCACTTCCTGTTTTGGAAACCGGACACGCCCGCGCTCGTGGAGGCCCCTGACATGCCTTGGCGTCTTGATCCCGGGAACGACCTCATCCTCAACATGCATCTCAAGCCGTCTGGAAAACCCGAAACCGTCGCCGCACAGATTGGTCTCTACTTCACCAGCGAGCCTCCCTCGAAGCAGCCCATGCTGCTGCAACTCGAACACGATGCCGCGCTCGATATCCCGCCCGGCAAATCCGATTTCATCATTGACGACGAGCTCAAGCTTCCCGTCGACGTGGATGTCCTTGGGATCTATCCGCATGCCCACTATCTCGGCAAAGACCTGCAGGGTTATGCGATCCTGCCCAACGGCGAGAAGCGGTGGCTCATCTGGATCCGCAACTGGGACATCGACCGCCAGTCCGTCTACCGATATCGCAAGCCGGTCTTCCTGCCCCGGGGAACGACCATTCACATGCGCTACACCTACGACAACTCCAACGAGAACGTACGTAATCCCAACGATCCGCCCATCCGCGTCCGCGCGGGCAACCGATCCGTCGACGAAATGGGCCATCTCTGGCTTCAGGTCCTGCCCGTCAACATCCCGCCCAATTCGCCCGACCCGCGTCTGCTCCTCGAGACCGCATGGATGCAGGACCGCCTCCGCAAAGCTCCCAACGATACGCTCGCCCTCTACAATCTCGCTGCCGCGTTGACCGCTGAAACCAGGTACTCTGACGCCGCGACGGCCTACCAGCAGGTGGTCAATCTAGATCCCAAAGACGCGCGCGCCTGGAACGGCCTCGGCGTCGCATTCGAAAACAGTGGGGATTGGCAAAACGCGCAGCAGGCGTTCAAGAAAGCCTCCGATGCCGACCCGAATCTAACCGACGCACTTTTCAATCTCGCGAAGAGCCAACTCGACCACAACGAACCGTCCACCGCGGAGCAGTCATTCCGCGCAGTGTTGCAGCATTCCCCCAATGACGCCAGCGCGCACAGCGGTTTGGCCCAGGCGCTGCTCAAAGAAGGGAACCAGGAAGCGGCGCAATCCGAATTCGCAGCCGCTCTCCGCATCGATCCCCAGAATCTCGAGGCCCTCGAAGCACTCGGCCTACTCGCCCTGAATCAGGGCCAGCCTGCGCAGGCGATGGATCTCCTGGAAAAAGCTGCGCAGCGCGGTCCCGACGATCCCATCGTCCACCAGCAACTTGCGCTCGCCTACGCGCAGTCGGGCCGCTACGCCGATGCAGTCCGGCAGCTACGAGAAGCGCTCCGTCTTACTCCCAATGACCCGCAGGTACATGCCATGCTCTCGCAGGTCATGGAAGCCACTGGCGATTTGCGTCAGGCCATCGCCGAACAGCGAGAGGCTCTGCGCCTCAACGCTTCCGACGCCGATGGATGGAACAACCTCGGCGTCCTCGAAGCGCGTGCCGGCAATTCCTCCTCCGCCCGCGAGGATTTCGAGCATGCCCTGCGCATTGCTCCCGATCATGCCGCCGCAAAAGCCAACCTGGGCCGCCTGGGAGGGAGTGCCAAAGTACCGTAGAACCCCATCTCGGAAACGCGGCCGCAAGAATCTTGGAGTCCCAGAATCACCCGTCTATCATGAGGCGACTCGACCCCATGAAAATCGCCGTCGTCACGATCGCCTACAGCTCGACCGCGTGCGCCGCCAGCGTGCTCGAGACCGCTCGCGCTGCCGAGCGCCACACCATCGAGTGTCATCTCTTTCTACACTCGCGATATCCGCAGCTCACCCAGTCATGCATCCGCATGGCGCAAAGCCCGCTGGTGACCTACTATCCCTACGGCGTCAATCGTGGCGTATCGAGAAGCTGGAACGAAGGCATGCTTGCCGCCTACGCCGCTCGCGCGGATGTTGTCATCATTGCCAACGACGATGTCGCGTTCGTTTCCGGCGACCTCGGCAAGCTCGCCGAAAAAGCGGCGGGCTGCCGCGATCGATACATCGTGAGCTGCGCTGGCTTCCATCAGCGCCTCAATCAACGCCAGCCCAGCGTCGGATACTCCTGCTTTGCCATCAATCCCGTCGCCATCGAGAAGCTTGGATGCTTCGACGAGAATATCTTTCCCGCCTATTGTGAGGACCAGGACTACGCGCGCCGGGCGGCTCTTTCGGGGCTGCACGAGGAGAATTGTCCCGACACAAATGTCACCCATGCCGGCAGTAACAGCGTTCTATCGGATAGCGTCCTCGGCCGCCAGAACGCCCTCACTCACAGACTCAATCGCGAATACTACCGCCGCAAATGGGGTGGAGACGGCGATCATGAAACGTACAACTACCCGTTCAATGACCCACGGCTCAACTACTACATTGCTCCGCGCAGCCGCCAGAGCCCGTACGGGCCGATCTATGACCGGCGCGACCACGATATCGTAAAAATGTAACTGTGTCAGAAGGGTCTCACAGTTTTAGGAGATGCTGGGAGCGGCGGCCCTGCGCGATCTCACCAGGGCTAACACTATTTCCTGAAGCGCTCTAGCATCTGCCGCATAGGCAGAGTCGCCGCACGTCCCGCAATCAGTCCCCAGGATGTCGAAGTGAAGTCGTGATTGACTGCGTCCGTCACTAGTCTCGGATCTGCATTCCAATTCGCTGCCGCAAACCCGATGCTGTGTCGCGCGAAGAAATCGCCGACATAAGGAGACACGCGGCTCGGATTCGTCGCATCGTCCGACCACGTTGACACAAACACCGGAGACGAGTCCGCAAAGCTCGCCAGCGGCCCATCGTCCGGTCCCGGCGAATTCTGCGGCGAAATATTCACGGTGTAAACCAAATTAAAAATCGGATCGCCAGTCGGAAGCAGCAGCGGAAACCCGGTAAAATCGACCCCGTTCCCCGTATTCACAAAAATCGTCGCCGCAGAATTCTGTGAGCGAATCGTTCCAATCAGGCTCAACGCAGTCTGGATCCACCCCGAACCCAGCGCCTCTATCGAGGCGTAAATCTCGTACAGAATCCCCGGCTTATCCCTGTATCGTTTCGCCAGCGTCTGCCACGCCTGTTGTGTTGAAGCATCGGGCAGTGTTGCTCCCGGTGCTGCCTCGAGTGCCAGCAGCACATAAGCTCCGGCCTCCGAAATCAGCGTCACTGCCGAATCCAGTCCTGCGAGAATCTTTCCAGACGGAACCGAGCCGTTGCCTGCCAACACGGTCTGCGCTTGAAAGGGAAGCCGTACCAGGTTCAATCCCCAGATCCCCGTCACCAATGCAAGATTGTCTTCGTCAATCGAGAGCGCATCCGCCAGAGTCTGCCCGGACGCAGGCGCAGCAGTGTCCAGTCCCACCACCGTTATGCCGCGCAAGACGATCGTCTGACCGGACTCGTCGAGAATGAAATTGCCTGAAGTCGAAAGCCGCGACAGCGTCGGACCCTCCGCCTGTACCACCGCCAGAGAAGCAGGTGCATCCGCAGGCTCAAGCAATGGCGGCGTAGTTAGCTTTATGGCGCGCAAGACTACGTTGCCCCAGATCGTCGGAGTAAAATCGCCGCCGCCCGCATCCATGACCAGCCGTGGATCGCTGTTCCAGTTCGCCGCCGCCCATCCGATCGCGCAGCGTTCGAAGAGGTCAGCTATCCGCGAGGCCTGCCGTCCTAGGTCCGATCCATCATCCGACCACATAGAAGCAAACACTGGATAGACCGCTGACACCGCACTGAGCACATCCGGATCCGGCGCGTTCTTTAGCGAGACTGAAATTGTGTAAACCAGATTCGTAACAGGATCGCCGCCGGCATCGCGGAGCGGCACGCCGGTCACATCGAGCCCGTTCGCACTTCCCGGCACAAAAATTAGCGACGACAGATCCAGCTGTCGAATCGTCGCAATTACAGTTGCAAATGCAGCCATAAAATTCCCGGGGATGGGACTCGACGAAGCAAATACCTCGTAGAAAACTCGTGGTTCACTCTGATATCTCGCCGCCAGGCTTTGCCATACCTGAACCGTGTCCGCATCCGCCGGCCCGGCACCGGCCGCGGCCTCAAGCGCTAGCAGCACGTACGCGCCCGCGTCCGTAATCGCAGCGATGGTCAGATCCAGCCCCGCCAGCAAGTCACTCGACCCGAGGTTTCCGTTGCCGTTCAGGATCGTGGCCGTCCCAAACGTCAGCCGCACCAGGTTCGCACCCCATTGATCGGTTATCGTAGCGAGATTGCTCGCATTTAGCGAGAGCGCATCGGCGACTGTCTGGCCGCCCTGCGGAGCCACGGAATCCAGACCCAGCACCGTAACGCCGCGCAGCGCTAAAGCGTCTCCATTCTGATCGATGATGAAGTTGCCGTACGTATGCACCAGAGGCGTCGTATCCGCGGAGGGCGTCGGGGCCACAACTGCGCTCGCCGCCGGAGCAGCGGAGATGGACCTCGTCGTACTGCCGCCGCTGATTGCTCTCGGTGACACCGATAAGCGCACCGCAGGCTTCTGCCGCTCGGCCGGCATAGGCTGTCTTCTCGCCACCGGAGCCGCGCGCTCATCCGGCACCTGGTTCTCCAACTGAACCTGCACTGCGGCCTGTCGCTTCAGCTCTCGCCGCTCATCCCGACGCGTCGCCGCCGCAGCCTCCGCGATTTCCCGCTCTGCGGCCCGCTGCTCCCGTTCAACTTCGCTTCTGACGAAGCGCTCTTTCGGAACCGGTGACTCAAGCTCAACTCGCGCGGGCTTCGCCTCCGGGGTCAGCGGCTCCCGAGGAACCGGTTCCGTTTCAGTTGGCCGCGGTGTCTCCTTCGCTCTTTGTTCGGCCTTGCGCCGGAGTATCAGCGCCTCCTCATCCAATCTGGTTGCTGTGGCGTGTTGTCTCTGCGCTTTCTTGCGCAGGATGGCCACGTGCAATTCTTCCTCGCGCTGCCGGCGCGCCTCCGCCTCTTGCTGCCTTTCCATACGTTGCTTTTCCGACTCGCCACCAGCGCGAAGGTGCTCCTGGTCGATCTCGCGTTGTAGTAGCGCCGCTGCATGAATCGCCTGCTCCCCCGACACGCGTTGCGCAGCTCTCTCCCGTTGAGCCACGTTTGCCTCGACCTTTAATTGAGCGGCGCGATCTTCGGTTGCCTGGGATAGCAGCGTCTCGGCGGCCTGAGTCGCTGCTCGTACTTCTTCACGAAGCAGCGCCCAGCGCGCAGGCCGTGGCCGCTGCTCGCGAAGCTTCTTCGCAGGCTCTTCGATGTCTGCCCGGGCTGGTTTTGCTGTGGCCGGTTCTGCTCGTTCGGCTCGCCGGCTCTCTTGAAATTCCCGCCGTCGCAGAGTTGTAGTCGACTGCCTGGGGACGTCCGAAGTCTGGCCCCGCTTGTTCACGGAATCAACGCTGAAGCGAGATTAGTCGTGGCATCAAGCGCTGTCGCCAGCGCAAACAAGTCGCCTGCCACATGCACAGATCGGGCGCCGAGCGCCTGGATAAGCGAAGTAAGGACCTGCACCGACACTGTGTAAGCCGCGACAGCATTCGCCGGCGTGACACCCGTCAACAGGCCGGCCAGCGTCGTTTCCAGTCCCGCGATCGTCGATGCCTCCTGCAGTAGATATGGAAACGACCAGTTGCCTGTCATCGAGAAAACCTTCCCCACCTCGGCCACAATCGACACAGCAGGCTCCGTGGCCGGATTACCCGATGTAAATTTCGCCCAGAATGGATCCGCAAAGGTCGTCTGCTTAGCCTGCAACACGGTGTAGAGGCTTCGCGGTGCCGGAGCTCCAGCAGAGACTGTCTTCGCCAGCTCAAACGACGTCGTGGCCAATGCCGATGGCTCTCCCAACTCAGGCTGATACAACCGCAGCCCCGGAACCATCACCCCATTGGAATCTGGAGCAAACGTCAGGTAGCTCTGCACAGACGCTTGCACACTATTGATCGCACGGTCTGGCATCGTCGCTTCCGCAAGCGCAACGGAAAGGCCGAGCGCAGCGATGAAATTATCGAGTGTGATATCTGGCAGGACAGTCGTTACCTGCTGTGTCGTTAGCTGAGCATTCGTAGAGATCTGGGCAGCCGTAAAATCACTCTGCGTTCGTGCGGTGTCAAGGATAGTCGATTGCAAAGAGGAAAGACTCTCGACTGTCGCGCGCAGTGTCACGACATTCTGCTGTGTGGCATTCGCCAACAGTTCCAGGCTCACATACGCCGAGCGCGCCTCGTTGATGTTGTCTGTGACTAGGGGCATGGCGCTCTCCTGATCTCTCTCCTCGCCGTCCATCCGTCCGCTGGCGTTGTTACCTGCTCCGCTGTTGGCCAGCCATCCTCAGTTGGCACTATGAACCCTTGCTTGGTGGCACTGCCTTCGTTCCACTTTTAGCTTCCGAACCCGCTCCTGTCTTGACCCCAGCAGTTTTAACTGTTTCGTCCTGAGTTGTGGCTGTTCCGGCAAGCGGCGTCTTTAAAATCGGTGGTCCAGGGTGAGGCAATGGCACCGGCCGAATAGGCGTCGGAACAGGAGTGGGTGCGGGTGTCGGTGCTGGCGTTGGAGTCGGTGTTGGCGCGGGCGTAGGCGGTGGTGTAGGAGCTGGCGTCGGAACGGGCGTGGGCGGCGGTGTAGGGGTTGGAGTCGGTGTTGGCGCGGGCGTAGGCGGTGGTGTAGGAGCTGGCGTCGGAACGGGGGTTGGCGTCGGTGCCGGTGTTGGCGCGGGTGTAGGCGGTGGTGTGGGAGCAGGGGTCGGAACCGGAGTGGGCGCAGGCGTAGGTGTTGGTGTGGGCACTGGCGTTGGGGTAGGTGTTGGAGTCGGCGTTGGGCTGACCGAGGCTGCGGCCTTGAGGCTGGGAATCGCGCTGAAAGTGAGGGATAGTGTGGAGAGGTGCTGCGGATCGGGCAGAGCAGTTGGAGACGGAAACACCAGGCTTGCCATCGGCGCGCCGCCGGCAGCAGGAGTCTGAACACTGACCAGGGACTTCAACTGCACATTCATATTCGTCACCGTGGTCTGGATGCCACCTGCACTCTGCGCGCTCTGCTGAATCTGGTCCACTACGCCCTTGAACGAATTCGCTACGTCGTATGGCGAGGCCGTCTGGTATGTAGCCGCTGCAACCTGACCCTCGAGACTCGTGATCTGAGCGGCCTGCTGAGCGATGGTGGTATTGGCATTGTTCAGCTGCGTTTGCAAATTGGCCTGAGTTGTCTGGTCTGTTTGCACCTGCGTGTTGAGAGCGTTGACCTGCGAGGTCTGCAGCGTCACGAATGTATTGATTTGCGTCAGTAGATCAGCTGGAAAATTGGTAATCGCGCTCAGTTGGTTTTGAATCGCCGGCCAGCTTGGAATGATGTTGAAGGTAATTGCTGTTGAGGTCACTGGTGCGGTGCCGGCCGCGCCCTGGTTCTGCACCGTCACATTGACTGTTGCCACCGCTGCCAGGTCTGCGGCGCCAATTGCTGCAGTGAGTTGAGTCGAGCTCACAGCCGTTGTCGTTCGGGCGGAGCCGTTCCACAAAACAGTTGAGCCGCTACCGAAATTGCTTCCGAGAACCGTCAGTGTAAAGTCACCACCGCCCACCACCGCGCCCGCTGGCGACAGGGAACTGATTGCCGGATTCGTATTGAAGAAGATAGGAAGCCTTATCGGGTTATCGATGATCCCAATTGGACCGCCCGCGATCGCCAGGTTCGGCGCCTCAGCGTGTGATTTTGCCGTCGCCTCTGGCCCAGTCGTCTGGCGCGTTACATTCGGCGCGGTCTGCTCTTTGGCCGCGCTCTTTTTCTCCTTGGACGGGTTCTTCCTTTTGGGCACGTGGGTCCTCACTACTTAGGTGCTCAACATGGGTTAGGTGCTCAGGATGCGCGCAGTCTGCGTCGCATCGTCTACTGCCACAACCACGGTGGGGATCGCCGCATTTGAAGGCGCGTACTGGATGACGTACCACACGCGTGCCGTGGCGTTGAAGTTGGTGATGATTACATAGACGTTGCCTTGTGCGTCGACCGTCGCCCCTTGCGCGTTCTTCGTTGTGACAAAGGGCGCGCCGCTGGCAAGAGCCGCCGCCTGCGATGCAGCCGGCGTCATCTGCGGCGGGGTCGTCACCTGGTCGCCGCTCCTGGGCGGAGGAACCGGTACCAGGGTCAGGTTGATCTCCGTGGCCGCCTTTGCGTCGTAGTTGAACTGATTCTGAAATGACGCACTGAGCGGCTGGGCAATAATGCGAAATCTGGCCGGGCTCAGCAGCAACTGCGAGCCTCCCACGTTTGGTGAGCTCTGCGTCTGGTTGTCCTGTGTAATGCTCATCGACATCTTGATCTGCATGTTGACGGTAGGGAACTGGTACCAGGTCGCCTGCAGTCCGTACTGCGAAAGCACGGGATCAGTATCGATCGATTGCTGCACAGCAATCGAATTGTTATCCAGTGCCTTCTGAGCATCCGCGATACCCTGACCCAGAGCGATAATTACGCTCTCGATCGGTGCGGAGAAAGTTTCGACTGCATTCGCCAGCGGATCTGTCGTCATCGGAACGCCTCAGGAAAAATGGTTATGCATTACTCGTGTCCACACCCTTACGAAGTCGTATTCACTATCGGAGTCTTCCCCAGGGCATTGACAGTAATCGTCTGCGGCGTTAACCGCAGATTTGCAGGAACCGGCTTAAGAGTCGCGGTTACGCTCGATGAGGCATCAACCGAATAAGAATAAGTATTCTGGGTCCGGAAATTCACGTGCGATCCAAACGCGAAGATCCCAGTCGTCTGCGTTCCATCCGTTTCCGTCTGCGTCACCTGCCGCAATGCGATCGAAATCTTCAGCGCGATATCAACTTCTGTGAATTGGTAAAACGTCGGCAGCAGCCCGGCTTGAAGAGCGGTAATCGGAACCGGGTCGGAAGCAACAGCGGTAACGCGCGCTCCAGTCACCTCAATCGATGGCTGACCTGAAATCGGCACGGTCAGCGGCTGTGGCGTAATGACCTCCGACACTTCCGGGATGATGTCGACGTAGGTGTTCGACAAGGCAATCAATGTTTGCACCGCCGCCATATCGAGTGCATGCTGGCCGTCGGCGATGCCCTGCGCGATGCTCCGAATCATCTCCCCGAATTGCACTTCCTGCAATTCGCTGCCAACATCTGTGATCGTGGGTCCGGTTGCCATTGCTCCTCCCTGCGGAACTCGTATCGATTCAGCCGCCGTCCTAAAGGAAGAATTCAGCGGTGTTTCAGCGCGCGGAACGATAACCGTGATTCCGGGCCTGCGCCACGCTTTTTTCGTCCGATAACAGCTAGCTCTGGTTGACTTGTACGTTCGCGGGATTCATGGCATTTACCAGAATGAATCTCGGCATGATAGCTTTTGGCGGCGGCACGCAGGCCAGCGTCGTCTGTAGCGAACTCGAGCCTTCTACCGAATATGAATACTTGCCCGCAAACGATGCATTGACGTGCGACGTCACGCTGCCTGAGCTGAAAAAGAATCCGCGATTATTGCTCTGCGAATCGATCGTCACCGAAAGGCTGTCGTCAATCTCGGTCGTACTCGTCACCGACATCTTGATCAGAATCGTTGAATTCGTGAACTGGTAAAAGGTCGGGTTTACCCCGGCCTGCAACAGCGTCATCGGAAAGCTGGGTGCAACATCGGCATCCACATGAACGCCGGTCACGATCACAGGATTGTTATCCGCATCGGTAAGGCCGACTTCGACACCGGACGATAACACCTGAACTTGGCGGGGCTGGGGTGTCAGCGTTTCCACCACATCCGGCACGTAGTCGAAATAGGTGTTTGCCAGCACCTTTACTAATTGAATCGATGACATGTCCAGCGCTGCCTGGCTGCGCGCAATCGCCGAAGCCATGTCGTAGATCATCTTTCCAAACGGGACACTCGCCAGTTCTGCTCCGACGTTGGTTGCCACGGAAACCCCCAGTTCAACGACTGTTCAGCTTCACATCATGCATCGGTCGCGTTGCCATGGTATAGGTAAGCAGGCAACTCGCCGAGCCGGCCGGATCTCATCGCATCCAGCCGGCTCCAGGCCGCTTCGCCAGATACTAACTCTGGCTGATCGTGACCTTTGTTGGATCGATAGCATTTACCAGGAAGAATCTTGGCATCATGTTCTTCGGCGGCGGGACCGGATTCAGCACCGTCGACATCGAGCTCGATCCGGTTACAGAGTACGAATACTTGTTCGCGCTCGTGAAATTCACGTGGCTGGAAACGGATCCCGACGCGAACAGGAAATCGGCAGACGCTGTTACAGACACCCCGACGCTGAAAGTATTTGAAGATTCCTGCGTGCTAGTAATCGACATCTTCACTTCAATCTGCGAGTTCGTGAACGCATAGAAGGTCGGGTTCACGCCTGCCTGTAGAAGTGTCAGCGGGAAGGAATCTCCGACATCCGTTTGTACGAGCACGCCCGTAATCATGACCGGATCGCCATTCGAATCCACGAGCGGGGCGCCATTCGCACCCTTCACCTGCCGTGGATTCGGAAGAAGAGTTTCCACCACGTCGGGAACGTAGTCGAAAGTCGTCCCGGCAAGAACCTTGACCAGTTCGATCGAAGCCTTATCGAGGGCAATCTGGCTCCTCGCAATGGCCGAGGCCATGTCGTAGATCATTTTGCCGAAGGGTACACTTGCTAGTTCTGCTCCAACATTTGGCACCAGACACCTCCTTGGGTTTTGCTAATGGCCTACTGAGGCTTAACTTGAATCTGCTTCGCCAGGTTCTCCGCAAAAATTCTCTGCAACCGGTCCGCCGCGTATCCGTTCGGGCTCAGGGTCACGCCTCCCACCAGCTTTACGCTCGGATGTGCCTGCACAAACGGCACCATGCTGTCATCGAAGGCCCCGATGATTCCCGTTTTCATTACCATCAACGTCACGCCATTATGTTTACGTATGTGGTGCTGCACATCGCGCGACACGGCTTGCGAAAAATCTCCGTTGAAGGCAACCATGTACATCTGGAAAGCCATGGCGGATCACCTCGTACCAGTCATCGCATACGGCGATTTTGCTGAGTGCAGTCGGCGCAGCCATGCAGCGGCGTCCTCCTCACTCGGCGCGTAATACTTTTGGCAGTGCGCGCGCCCACGGGCAGCTAGGCTACGCAACGTTGCGGAATTGGTCAAGAGAATGCGCGCTAACCTCACTGCGTCAGCGTCGTTCTCCGTAGTTAGTTCCGGCCAAAGTATTTGCTGTGCTTCTGATTTCTGCCAGCCGATGCAAGGCACGCCATAGAGAGCGGAGTCCAGCAACGTCGCATCGGGAAGTCCGCCGTGAACATTGAGCAGTAAAACGGACTGCGCAAGATCATATCTCGCTTCTTCCCATCTGTCCAAGAAAACGTGACTAAGCCCTTCGGGTGCCTCGCCCTCCGCGCTGCCCTGCACCGCAACCCATCCTCCAAGGATGGGAAAAATGCGCTTCAATTCGCTAAAGATACCCTCATCTCCCGGACCAACACCAATGTAGGCGGGGGACCGCACCACGCGAACGCCGCCCACCTCGCACGCCTTCTGGATCGCCGGAATCCGAACATCCGAAAGATGTCCCTTGGTATCCGCAATGATTCCCGCCTCCAGTCGGCCAAACTTGTGTTCCACCACATTCACCTTGACCGACCCGGCTGGAACACCCGGGATGTACTTGCTCACCAGGCTGTCTGGAAGCGACTGCGTCGCCACCACTCGCGACATTCGCCTGCTGTTATTCGCCACAGATCGAAGCAGCTCATCCCACTGGTCGAGAACCTTGTTCCAGTCATACGCCACTGCAAACTGCGCCGCCTGTTTCGACCGTTCGGCCAGCAGTTCGCGATCGTCATAAAACATCGCCAGCTTCTGCACGGCATGGTCAACATCGATCAGCGCCCGCCGGATGCCAAACTCGTTCTCGCTCCACTCGGCGACATTGATCGCCTCGCCATGCCCCCGCACAAGTTCACGGCTGGCGCTGTAATCGCTCGCCATGGGAACTGCGCCCGCAGCCGCGGCTTGCAACGTCGGTAGACCGAACCCCTCACCGCTTGACGCCAGCAAGTGAACGTCCGCAGCCCGGTAGTACATCGCAAGCTGGCTCAACGGGACCCCGCCGCCTTTCTGCAGCTTCATCCCTGGAGTAAACCGCACCTGTGATTCAATTCCGAGGTGCCCCAAATCGGCGCGAACGTCATAGGAGTAAATGCCCGACTTGGTGAACTCGTCCTCCGGATCGGTATGCAGGTGCAGCAGCGCATCCGGACGGCCTACCGCAAACTTCGCGAAAACATCCAGCAGCCGCGGAAGCATCTTGCGTGGCTGGTTGCGGCTGTCGGAAAGAATCAAAAATTTCCCCTGAGCATCAACCTCCGCCTTCGCCTGCTCGCGATCCGCCGGTGGATAAAAGAAGCTGCGGTCCACGCCATGAGGAATGTATCTGCAGTTGATCCCCGACTGACTCGCAGCGGCCCGTCCGAATTCGCTCATCGCGATCGGGATATCTACCTCCGTTAGCATCTGGATCCAGCTTTGCGGCAGTGCGCCGCCGTCCATGTCGCCATCGATAGGGAAGTAAAGCGCCCAGGGCGTATTCGTCAGCTGCATCTGGCGCCGCACGTGCGGAGCGGAAAAGTACGGGAGCCACCACACATCACCCAGCGCAATTACGATCTCCGGCCGATAGCGCACCAGGAACGGAAATAACGATCGGCTGCCCAGCATGCCCGATGCCGGAAACACCTTGCAGCCGTTCCAGTCCTGCTCCTGCTTGCTCTGCCATCCGATAATGCTCACGCTGTGGCCGCGCTTCACCAGGCCTTCGCACACGAAGCGCGTGACGTTACCGAAGCCTGACGGCGTATCGGGACTGTCGGAGATCCACAAGATGCGCATGGCGCGTCACCGTCATAGTGAGTTGAACGAGCGAAGCATATCAGCCGAAGCAAACAAAGTGTCAACAAATTTGCCAGCGCATCGGCTAATCACTACGAGTGATAGACTCCCCTGACATGGATAGCCACATGGATATCCCGGATCTGGGAAATCCCGATCTGCCGCCCGGAGCAGCCTACACCGGAGTAGCCCTTCTTGGCTGGATGGAGCAGGCGCAGGCGATCCGCTTCCTCACCGAAGACTGCGTCTTTGAGCAGCCATTGACTCCCACAGCCGCTGAATCGCTTTGGCGCGAATGGCGCGGGCGAGCCGCCGCGCTGCCCCAGCGGGAAGCCCCGGCGCCCGAGCCAATCCCGCTCACTGCGGAAGAAAATACTCACGCCGCGCGCTTTCTTCAATTCGTCTCGGGCATCGGAGTCTCGGGCGTGCAGGTCCTCAAGCTGGACCCGATGCAACTGGTCGTCGCCCAGCACCACATCGTCGTTGGCGTGGCGGCCCGCCACGTCGGAAGCTGCGGCAACGACTCTGACTGGGTGGAGCGAACCCTGCCCACATCCGCCAGCAACCCCCAGTTGAGTATGAACTTCGTGCGCAGGAACATGGACACAGAAGTCACCATCGAACTCCCTCACGCGGAGTTCATCTTTGGAGTCCATCCCCACGGCGGTTTCGGCCCCAAGGAACTCCTCAGTTACGTGATGGTCTTGAGAGCAGGGAACAGAATGCTCCTCGGCAAGGGCTATCATCGGCTTTACGCACGTGTCTCGAGCACTGCCGGAAGCCTGCCCGAGCGCCTTTCCCTCGTGGCACTTGATCCTGGGACGCTGACGCCTCCTCCGCGCGAAACAGGACCCGCCGATTCCGGCGCACACCCCGGTCTCGACATCTTCGGAGCCCGGCCCGCAGTATTCGCCGACTTCTTCACCGAGGGCTTGGCGATGCCTGTTTATCTCCGCAAAAAGCGCTACGAGCTTCAGATTCAAGCCCGCTGGGTGGCTGTGAACGAGTCGTAACCGTCGCCTCATCAGTTGCACTTACTTCCGTCTGGCTGCGCTTTGATCTCTACTTTGAGATAAGAAAGATTCACGCGAACTCCGAACTTTTCCTTTGTTCGTGACAAGTGAAATGTCCGGTTTTTCTTAGCACGTGATATGTCCGGTTTTGGTTTATA
>Ga0206838_10051_pt2 | contig 26205 bp, 29 predicted proteins | sample Alteio_BWOrgCont_26_FD_152879 | JGI IMG/M metagenome (GOLD analysis project Ga0206838, IMG submission 152879) | Enriched cells from forest soil in Barre Woods Harvard Forest LTER site, Petersham, Massachusetts, United States -... | ecosystem: Environmental > Terrestrial > Soil > Temperate forest >...
CCCACGGTGAGAATGGTGCCCGAGATCAGAAAACCACCCGTCGCAAGACCGATGCAATCCATCGCGCCCATCCATCCCTTACTCAACGAGGTTCGAATACCTGCTTTGTGGGTCGTTATTTCGTTTGCAACCTCGGCATCCGGGAACCAACGCGTCCAAAGATAGCGAACGCTATACCAAGCAAGCGCAATTTCGTGCTGGGCTGACTGAGAATAACCAAGCGCATGCGCTACCGCTTCGCAAAGGGTTTTGCCGCCCACATACAACTTCTCACCCACCCACTTGAGACCTTTCAACAAACCTTTGCCGACGCGGTACAAGCCATCCCCTGCCAGCATAAAGCCCGCACCCAGCGTGCCCACGGTGAGAATGGTGCCCGAGATCAGAAAACCACCCGTCGCAAGACCGATGCAATCCATCGCGCCCATCCATCCCTTACTCAACGAGGTTCGAATACCTGCTTTGTGGGTCGTTATTTCGTTTGCAACCTCGGCATCCGGGAACCAACGCGTCCAAAGATAGCGAACGCTATACCAAGCAAGCGCAATTTCGTGCTGGGCTGACTGAGAATAACCAAGCGCATGCGCTACCGCTTCGCAAAGGGTTTTGCCGCCCACATACAACTTCTCACCCACCCACTTGAGACCTTTCAACAAACCTTTGCCGACGCGGTACAAGCCATCCCCTGCCAGCATAAAGCCCGCACCCAGCGTGCCCACGGTGAGAATGGTGCCCGAGATCAGAAAACCACCCGTCGCAAGACCGATGCAATCCATCGCGCCCATCCAACCCGATTCCCGGGTACTCCAGATCTTATCTCCGTGTGAGATGACTCCGGCATTGATAGCTCTTTTGGTGTGGTCATCTTTAATCCAACGCTGATAGAGAGAACAGACGCTATACCACGCAAACGCAATCTCATGCCCAGCAGCCTTAGAAAAACCGAGCGCACGACCCGCGGATTCTCCGGCCAACAGCGTCCCCGCTGCAAGCGCACCTGCCGATAACACCACGCCTGAAGCCGCCAAGCCGCCTGTCACTAAACCAATGCAATTAACACCATCGAGCCAGCCTTCTGGCAATTTAAATGCTGCGCGTGCATGTGTTGCAATATCTGCATCGACGTTGTAATTGACTTTAGTCCAGCGCTTTAAAAGATATCCAGCACTGTTCCAAGCGAATAAAAATTCTTGTTGACCACGCGACGAAACCCCCAGAGCACGGGCCGTAAACTCCAAACCCGCAATACCGGTAATGAGTGGCGCAGAAATCGGGGCACCCAGCACATATGCATTCCTTTTTCGGGGTTGGTCTCGATGCAAAGGTGAATAAGCCCTCCCCGTCGCGCGCCAAGCACCAAACTCAAAAGTATTTAAGATCCCGTCATAAATCATTCTACCCGCGGCATAAGGAATACAATAAAGCGCTGCGCAAATGCCTAGCGAAAGGCGGTTTTCTAGTTTGCTGTCCGGGTTATAAAATTGGGTGTTCGTGTGCATTTCATCGATAAACATTTCCCAACGTGTCGCAAGAGCTACTTGTCCTTCAACTTGATTTGTTGGTTTTTTTGCCCATTCCCAATTTTGTTCTCCGAGGAAACTACTCGTCACCGCATGGGTATCCCGTAAGAATTGATGGGCCTGAAAATCCACTCCTAAACGACTGCTCTGCATAAGGTACCTAACTAAATATATTTATTTATGAATATTATTGATGCTGACAAGAACACAACAAATAAGTGTCAATTTATTGACCTGTGATTATAATGTAAACAACACTTGCAGGCAACCTCTCTAACCTACTAAATGTAATATTATTTAACCATCAGATAGGCGAGAAACATGCCCGCTAAAAGAGGCCCCCTTTATGCTTTGCTCTACGGCAGCTTTAATTGCTGGAACGTCAGATCTTCCACAACGGTTAAGCTTGACACAAAGGATGCCATTCAATTATTTGAAAGCGGAAATTGGATGAGCGCAATAACTAATATTTTTCTCAGCACCGCTTTATGCATTACCGCCGCATAGCTCGGCGTCATTGGAGGAAGGAACCAAAGATCTATTCGACCAACACAGATTCTTCGCGACGCTCCGGATAACGTTTAGCGTTCTTAGGGTGCCTCATTTTTTAGCGGGAGAAGGCGATTCTTTTGCTTCCTCATTCTTGGGCGCGGGGGTATTTTTAATAAGAGCGGAAATTTTCATTTGAGCGGCTTCTAAAGAACGTGGATCATCTAGATTGACGTCGTTTAGGATGGAATGCGGCGCTTGGCATGAAGAGAAAAGCCGGTAGTTTTCTTGCTGGCTTGCGGACTGAATGGTCTCAAGAGTGGCCTTTAAAGATTTTTCGCCCGTTGCATACTTCTCAATAGCAGAGCTGATATCTGTATGTGGTTGAGAATCCGGATAACGTTTAACAAGATCCGCTAAGTTTAAGAGAAGCCCCTCCTGCAGAACAATCAAACAGAAGGGGCTGATTTCGTGGGTAAAAAACTGTTGCAATAAATTCCCACTTCGCGGAATGGTATCAAAAATATCTTTATAGGTCTGTTCCGATTCTTCCATTTTCTCCGCAAAGAAATAAGTGAGCAGCAAATCCAGTGGCATGCAAAGAGGTGCTTTAGAAATCTGCTTCCGCAATTTTTCCAGACATTCCTGCTGTATTTCAGAAAGTTCCGACTCGCAAAGTTCCGCGTTGTTTATCAAGGACAAGACTTTTGCGAGCAATCGACCTTGCTCTCTCTTGTAATCGGTCTCCTCTAAGACTATCTCTTGCGAAAAATTGAGCTTTTCTTTTAGCAAACACTTACATTTCTCCCTATTCCTGTCCAACTGTCTCACTAGATCGAAATCGAGCTCGGGTCCCTTTTGAGTAGCAAGAATCACTGCTTGTCGAATGGGGGTGTGATAAAAGCCAGTTAATGCAGTTGGAGTAACGAAATGGGCTTTCCATTCACCTTCATCTGCTTTTTCATCGGCGAGTTCAGGAGCAGGGATACTTGCTGAGACTTTGCCAGGTTGTTGCCCCAACTCCTCTAGCAACATTCCCTCAAATGGAAATCTGTACTTATAAGCAGAAAGGAGTTGAAAAAGCCATACTTTAAAGGCGAAGGCATTGGGGAGAATAAAAATACCATAATTTGGATCATTCACTTCAATTTGGTCTGTTCCCGGCAGCCTCCGTAGACCCACAATATGGCTTTTAAATGACAATCCATAAATGGTGGTTGGCTTCATTTTTTGTAGTATTTCATCTGTGATTTTCAACATACTTTCGTGGTGCCAGTCCCAAAAACCTTGTGTACGGAACAACGACAGAAATTTTTGACCGAAATTTTGACCGAGCTGTAGCGCTCGCGTTTGCTGGTCTGCACGCATCACTCCGGTATACCGGCCCGTATTTTGGATTTGCTGCATCCAAGTCATCACATGGCCAAAGCAATTACCCTTATGATCAACTCCATTGAGAGGATCGACACTTTGCGACGACACACAATAATACCCTCCTAAATGAGAAGCAATTTTATAAATCGAAAGCCTCTCCGAAAAAAAAAATTCTTCTTGCGGCGTTAAACTGAATGGCGGGCTTTCGGGATTTTTAATGCAAGCAATCTCTAATAATTCCGCTTTTGCTGCGCCGCTTACTTGTTCTTCGTTCGGACTTGATTTCTTTAAGAGGTCTAATAAAGAAGCGTGGTGTTTATATTCTTCGGGTTTGATTTTTTCTCTCTGGACGCCTCCTGCTGTCTTGGTCGCATACAGGATGTCTTCCTTTTCTTGATATAAGTAGAGGTCATTCGTTTTAACAAGATCATCTTCGGGCCTGGAGGGCATGAAGTGGAGGCAGGGCTCCTTTGTCCTCCCTTTTTTCAAATAATTTAACATGGACTGCAAAATCGGTACGATCTGAGAAAATAAGGTAGGATGTTTTTTATAGAGGTGCGCGTAAATTCCTGTGGGAGTCGTAATATCCTTGCGTAGTTGCTGCACCTGTTCGTAGGTGTATTTGAGCGTAGACAGTTGAGTTTCTATTCCTTGCTGCGTTAAATCTTTTTGGGTCATTTTTTTTTCAGATGACTGCGTGTGGTGATGTAAAAAATAAGCTTGCTGATTATGTTCAATAAGACGAATTCTATCTTGAATCAGGCCAAGATCATTTTTGTCTTCTGACGTCAAAGAGGGTGTCATGCGTAAAAACTCCTTAATCCGCCGGAAAATAGAATTTTTGTATTGCTCTAGTTTTCCATACACATTCACTAGATTTAAATTTTTGTCATTGACCATGCAGAACCTCGCTTACATCGCAATGGGATGTCGTTCACTTAAAGTAAGCACGAACTCTTTAACGCACCTGCCAACTGATTAAACACGTGACGAGTTGACTGACACCAATCCCTCATGCCAATTGGCTAATTCATTGTTTTTATTAAGTTTCCTTCATGCGACCTGATTTTATGGCGCCATTTACCCGACTTGCTAAACATAACCACCTCTGAGAGATCATTATGTTTTTAGTATAGGCGATACTGCTTGAAAAGCCGGGCGGGAGCTACAGAGGAGGGACCCGCATCCAATTGATACTTGGCATTTTTTTATTTGACACCCTTTAATTAACGGATCGATAAAACCACCTTCCCTTGCGCCTTACCGGACTCCAATAGCCTATGCGCATCACTCACCTCCTCAAGCGTAAAGGGATGCGGATCAACAAGTGGCTTGAGTTTTCCTTGGTCAACAATCTCCGAGACCTTTGAAAGTATTTCCCCATGCGCTTCACGGCCAAGGCCGGTTAAAATGGGTAGCAACATAAATACCACATGTAAACTCAGTGCTTTATTATGCATCGGCGTTAAATCATGCGTTGATCGAGAAACCGTTGTGACCACACTGCCATTCATCGCCGCGGCAAAAAGCGACCGGTCCAAATTAACGCCTCCAACCGTATCAAATACAACATCAAACCCCCTGCCTCGAGTAAGACGTGCTACATATTTTTCAACATCCTCTTCTTTAGCATTCACCACCTCATCCGCACCCAGTGATTTAACTAAAGAAATATCTTCATCTTTCAGCACGGTGGTGTACACTTTTGCGCCGCACCCTTTTGCCAATTGCACAGCAATATGTCCAACACCACCAACACCACCATGTATCAAAACACTTTGATTTGCGGTTAAATTTGCTCTCTTGAACAACGCTTCCCATGCAGTAATTGTAACCAAGGGTAATGCTGCTGCTTGAATCATAGAAAACAATGCTGGCTTTTTAGCGATTAATTTATGATCGACCAGCATAAATTCCGCAAGCGCACCCGGGGTGCCCTTCAGACCACCCGCACAACCATACACCTCATCACCCCGCTTAAAATTTTGCACATCCGCAGCCACAGAATCAATCACACCCGCAACATCACCATTCAATATTGCTGGAAATTCAGGTGAAAGCGCGGGGACAGCGCCGCTCCGAATTTTACAGTCAATTTGATTAACGCTCGTCGCAGCTACTTTTATCAATACGTGGCCTGGCTTTAGCAGGGGCTTAGAAACATCAACCCACTCGAAAACAGATGGATCACCAAATTTTTTAATCACCTGTGCTTTCATCATCGCTACCCTCCCTGCTCCCTGTCATCAACGCCTATAACGATTCTGCTTGCCCATCCTTATAAACCAAATAAGCCTGACCTTGATGGGATGAAATAGTCTCCCCTGGAAATGCTTTTTTAATTTCCTCTATATTTGCTCTACTTCCTAACCACTCAATTTCAGTTACTTTAACATTATTAAAACCCTGACACTCGTGGCTTACATGAAGAGAAAAAGCAGCGGCATAAGAAGCTGGTAACTTCTCACGAATTTTATTAATGGCCTCTGCAATACCGGGCTTCTGCGATTTAAAGGTCACAATGATATCACCGGTAGCAGACTGGTCTGCGGGAATAAATATCGCCACACTTTCTTGATTCAGTGCATTCGCGAGTTGCGCCGCTAAAGTGAAAACTTGCTTGTTAGAAAAATTTTGCAAAGGAGAAGCATAGAAAATTTCGGTGTTATCACTCGTCATATTTTTATCGCTAGCCATTTGATACGCACCAAGAACAGCCTCAAGCTTGCCTTGCTCTATATGGTTAGTTTGCAACACTTGAATGAGGTTATCGTTTAGCTCCTGCTGAGCCTGGCCTGCTAATCTTTCATAAGCGGTTTTCACATCGATTTCATGTGTATTATTGGAGGCAAAAAACTCGACAGATAAACTGCTCGTCGCGCAAGATACGGTAGGAATGCTTAACAGGATACTAATGAGAATCCAATTCATTCTGTTTGGTTTGCAGAGGTTCATGGTCCGACTTCTCGCTGTAGTTAATCAGAATAACTATTCTACCGCGACAGCCCTTCTTTAGTAAGCATGCACAAAAATGTGCCATTTTATAAAAAAGAGCACCTTGATGGTTATTTTCTATGATGGCACATGCAATTTGCGAAAAAAACCCCAAATTCAGGCGTCGTTTCGAAATGTGCCAACCTCTCGGGAGAATGGCAAATTAGAACATTGATTTGCTTTATTTGCATTGGGAAGTAGGCTCACTCTATGGGCATTTTCAGTCCGATGAAACGGACTTTAGATATAAACTCGCAAAGAGTATCGAGAAAGATCAATTAGCCGGGTCCGGGTAGGATCGTCCTGGTAAATGCTTCGGCCGCAGAAGAGAACTGGTCGTTGGCTTTTTTGAGCACGTTATTGGCATGCCCTATATCATACGCAGCTCTTGCACCACCAACCACTACACCAAATAGACCCAGAAGGCTCAGTCCAATTACCGCGCCAATACCTCCTACCGGCGTTGCAAGAGCAAATACGAATAGCACAATTCCTGCCACCAGAACCAGTGCCGAGCAAAAAGCCTCTAGCGCATGGGCCAAACGCTCCCAACCCGAATTCGGATTGATTGCAGTGATACTATTCTGAAGAGCATTTTTTGCTAATTCAATATTTTGTTGATTCAATTGATCTTGAGACAAATGGTGTATGAGGGCATTCGCACAGTTGTATATATCAGCCATGAGCAGGTAATTATTATCATTTAACGCGTCACTATGACTTGCTACAAAAAAAGGTGGGAAAAGAAAAAAATCGACCTCACTTAGCAGTGTATAACCCGTTCTTCTAAAATTAATCAAAGCAGCCGCGTGGTCTCCCGCCAGCCTCTGCCTGTATAGCCGAAATAAAGCTTCAAGGTTGTTCTTAAGACCTTGCTGCTGAACATGATACTGTCGTCGAGCACCGCTTTGCATAAGGAATCCTAGCATCATTACTGGGCTGCAGTATAGCAATAAAAATGTACAATATGCAATGAATTCAACACAATAAAGTCCAGATAAGACCGGGCACTATTTACAATGCATTGGTTAATCTGGTATTTCGCCATGTTACCTCTTATTACCAGATGACATCTTATCATATGATATATATGATTCCAGAGATTCCACGGTTAATAAGCCAGGAGCTTCATTAGATGACTAAACTTGCACTTGCACTCTTTTTTTTGTTCTTGCCTTGCCTATTCACTGCTTCTTATGCCACAGAGCAGATCCCCAGCAGCTTGATCAGCGTCACAAGTCTCCCTGGCGTTTTTTTATTAAAAAAAGATTTAAATGAAAACACAGTTAAATTACTGTCTCATTTTACAACCCAAAAAACCAATACTTACTGCGGCGTTGCCAGCATTGTGATGGTCCTTAATTCAACAGATCTCCTTCCGCCGAAGGATGCACTCCATCCCCCTTTTAAATATTTCACACAAGATAATTTTTTTAATGACTCGGTAAAAAAAATAATCGCCCCTGAAGAAGTCTCGCAAAAAGGAATCAGCTTATCCAAGCTCCAGAAAATAATTGAAAGTTACGACTTAAAGACTGAGCTTTATTTTGCTGACCAACTCACTTTAGTTAAATTTAGGCAGCTATTAAGATCGGCGATTCGAGACGGTCACTTTATCATTGTTAATTTCTTAAGGACCGCGCTACACCAAGAAGGCGGCGGTCATCATTCACCTATCGCAGCCTATGACGCAAATACAGACCGCTTTCTGATACTGGATGTCGCCCGCTATAAATATCCCGCTTACTGGGTTAAAACTGAAGACCTCTGGAAAGCCGCTAGCACTCTTGATGAAAATCATTCCCGTGGGTTTGTTGTGGTAAGAAGTATTATTCAGCAGCATTTACCTCATTTTGGGAAGACAGCGAAATCAAATGTGGCGCCGATGAACAAAGGTGCTTCTGCTCTAAAATAGGAATTGAAATAACTTTTATAAACGTCAATAGATTGTGACAAAGCGCTATTTGACAAGATAAGAATCTATCAATGCTGACTCAATATCTGGAAAAGAAAATTGAAATCCTTGTTGCAGTAACTTTAACGGGTAAACATGCTGCCCCTTTAATAATAATTCATTAGCCATTTCCCCCAAAATAAGTTTCAAAGTAATGGATGGAACTCTTAAAAAGGTTGGTCGATGGAGTACAATCCCCAAGGCTTTTGTTAATTCATTCTGGGTAACACAAATCGGGGCAACAATATTAATGGGACCTGAAATTTCAGGATTTTCGAATAGATAATCGATGGCACGAATAACATCTTTTATGGCGACCCAACTAAAAGGTTGTTTACCTGACCCAATAGGCCCCCCCAAAAAATAGTGAAATGGAAAAGCGATTCTTGGTAAAGCACCGCCATCTTTAGACAATACAACTCCAAAACGAAGATTGACTACTCTTACACCTTGCTGACTAGCGGGGTGAGTAACTTTCTCCCATTCGCGTGCAACGTGAGATAAAAAATCAGGTGAATAACTCCAATCAATGGAAGTATTTTCATCCAGCCTAGGAGGCAGTCCACTATTGAGCTCGCGTTGTAATCCATAAACCCCTATTGCACTTGCATTAAATAGTGGAGGCGAACTCGCACCTAATGAGGAGAGAAAAGAAACAATTTTTTGAGTGGGCTTGAGACGCGAGGCTAAAATCTCCTCTTTACGGGATCTTGTCCAGCGTTTATCAGCAATCCCAGAGCCTGCCAGATTAATGACGACCGCAGCTTCTTTAAAATTTTTAGCCTCCAGAGCCCTCCACTCCAGGGCTTCGACACGATCCTGGTATATCTCGTAAATATGCTTCTTAGATCGCCCTATAATAGAAACCGTATGGCCTTGAGCTAGCCAATGGCGCGCTAACTTGGTGCCTATTAAACCTGTCCCGCCAGCAATAATCATTCTCATTTGATCTTAGGATCCTTCATAATAATAGTCACTCAACTGCTCTTTGATCATTAATCAACAGTCTTTCTGCAAAGAAAGCCGGTATGATGATCTTCAAGATTTAAATCTCCATACTCTTTAAATAGAGAAACCTCAAACCCAACGTCTTTCAGGAGCGTTGTAATTTGATTCTGTGAATATAGGTTTACTTTGTGCTGTTCTGTGCTTTTTCGATAATAATCGCCAATTTTTCTAAAAAGAGTGACATCTCTTACTAATTTAGTAGAATCTTGACAAGTATACACATGGACAAACATCGTCCAATCCGCATATTCAATCATGTAATTTTTATCTGTTGAATGCGGGCCAATCATGTCAAATATAAAGAGCCCACCATTTTGCAGCGCATTGTATATTTTTAAAAATATTTCCTTCAAACCAGCGGCATTATTTTTCTCTGTCGCATAATTAAGACACTCAGATGTAGAGATAACACTGATGCAATGAGGAAAGTCAGTATTAAAGAAAGAATCTATTATAAATTTAGCTGTAGGCGCTTTTTTCTTGGCAATTTCAATTAACTCTGCCGATTGATCAATGCCAAGCACCTCAAAATTATTTTTTAATAGCTCTTGTGCGATCACGCCACTACCACACCCTAGATCAATAACCAATCCTTTCTTGCCTACCTTTTCATTTAATTGATTTATAATCATTCCAGCTGCATGAGAAGCAAAATCACTGAAACCCGTATCATGCACATAAGCGAGATCTGTTTGATAAAACGTATTCATAAGAGTCCACCTTAAATATATTTTTTATGATAAATAACCAAATCATCATCTACTTTTCTGTTTTATTTTTAGAATTCGTTATATTAATCAAATTAAAGTCTTCGACAGTGATTGCCCATCGTTCATGATCTCGCCATTCATTGCTAACTTTAAGGTATCGCGGAGAGAATCCCTCTTTTCTAAAACCATTATTTTTTACCAAGCGAATGGATTTGACATTCTCTGGTTGAATATTAGCTTCTAATCGATGCAATGCCATTTCTTCAAAAGCTTTTTTCAACACTATTTTTAGTCCCGCGCTCATATGCCCCTGACCAGCATAATCGGCAACAGCATAAAAGCCCAAATAGGCGCTCTGAAAAGGACCTCTAACAATTTCAGTAATATCAAATACTCCAACAATGTTATTTCCATAAAAAACCAAAAAACTTTTTTGGTTACTTTGTTGATATCGTTTAAAGTACTCGCTAAAATCTTTAGCGGTTTGTGGCGATTTAATCCACGAAGAATGCAAAGACAAGCTACGGTGCATGGCAGCCAAAAAAGCCGCTTCATCTTCTAATGTTGGTTCCCTTACAAATATATCATTCATTTAAGACCCGCACAAAAATTTGGCTTTGTCCTCGTTAAATTCATTTTTAAGCAATTTAAACCAATTTTTATAAAGGCCAAAAAAAGCTGCATTATATTCTTTTATCATGATTCATTCTCAAGATTATTTGGTTAAATTTAATTTCCGTCAACAAGTGAGTCTCGTCTTTATAAGAATCTAGATCTCAACTAAGAGTTTCCCAAAGTTTTTCCCTTGAAGAAGCCTTATAAAAGCGTCAGGGGAATTTTCAATGCCCTTCACAATATCTTCTTTTACCTTTATTTTACCGGACTGTATTAAAGGAATCGACTCCTTCAAAAATGAGGCATATTGATCGAAATGGTCGCTTATAATAAAGCCCTGAAATTTTAGCCTTTTGCCAAGGATAGATGACATCACCATAGGGGTCTGGTCAAAGTGAAAAAACATGCGCCATAACGCTTGCAGTTTCGCATACCCACTGGCTAGGTTAAATCCGGGTTCTTGCAATGTAGAGCCGTCATTGTAATACGTAATAAGACCACAAACAGGCACTCTGGCAAAATTATTAAGAAACCGCAAAACGGTTTTAAAAACACTGCCACCGACGTTTTCAAAATAAATATCAATTTTATTTGGGCAGGCTTTCTTAAGATCCTTTGCAAAGGATTTGCGCTTATAATCCACACAAGCATCAAAGCCAAATTCACGCATAGCATAATCACATTTTTCTGTGCCACCAGCGATCCCAACTACACGACACCCTTTGAGTTTTGCAAGCTGTCCTACCATTGATCCAACCGGTCCTGTCGCCGCTGCTACCACTACGGTTTCACCCGCTTGCGGCCGACCAATGTCCAAAAGACCATAATGCGCAGTCAACCCAGGCATACCCAAAACACCTAGATAATATGATATTTTGACCTCATCAGACAATTTAGTCAGCGAACCCAGGTTTAGAGACATGCCCTCACTGACTCTATCACTGGAAACTGCATAAGTTTGCCAACCCGCTTCAGAAAGAACGATGTCACCAACTTTTAATTTCTGATGCCGCGATTCCTCAACAACACAGACCGCAGCGCCATCAAGAGGGACACCCAGCTTAAAACATTCAATATAAGAACCCTTTGTAGAATTCATACGGGGACGCATGTAAGGATCCAGACTAAAATATTTCGTCTTTAACAAAACTTCCCCTTCTTTGAGGCTAGGAACTACCGTTTCTATGATATTAAAGTCAGTTCGCTTCGGTATTCCATTTGGACGTCTCACTAAAACAACCTGTTTATTCATCAATGCCATGTCTGAATGCCTTTTTCAATCCCACCATTGCCGCCTGTAACAACTGCCACTTTGTCTTTAAATCGATTCATGGATCCCTCCTGCCACACCTACCATCTTCTGATTTTTTCTAGATCATCGCCTTATTTTGCCCTATAAGCACCGCCAATTCAAATTGGATCGCTTCTTTTTCTTGAAACAAAAATTCCCGGCAGTGCAGCCACTCATTTATTTCTGGAAGAACAGGTTGGTACTGTTTATTTGTTAAATTGAAAATCATGCTATAGAGTTTCAGATAAATAAATTGGTAAAAACACCAATTTATTTATCTGAAACTCTATAGATCATATCACTACGAACAGGCCAGTTGGATTTTAGTTAAATCTAAGACTATAGCAAAAGGGTAGAAAATTAAGGTATGATATCCGCGATTATGAGCGAGTTAGAGCGGTTTATCGCTAAGGCTTTAATCATTAATAAATACTAATTTTGATCAGCTGGTTATTTGATGAATGTGACTAACGATTTAGTTTTAATTACAGGTGCTAATCGAGGAATTGGTCTTGGTTTAGTAAGCGGTTATCTGCGAAAAGGCTGCCGGGTAATTGCAAGTTGCCGCCACCCAGAATCAGCGCAAAATTTAAAAGAGCTTGCTTATCAGTATCCAGCAGCATTAAATATTGAACAACTTGATGTAAAAAAAATTACTGACTTTCAAAGCCTAGCCAGAAAATACCATCAAATACCTATCGATATTTTAATTAATAATGCAGGAATTTTTCCAGAAAATCATGCTGGCACAGGAATTACTGCAGCAGATCCGCAACAAATGCTAGCTGCATTTGAAACGAATGCATTGGGTGCATTAATGGCAATTCAACACTTTCAGGATAATTTACTAAAAAGCAGTAATCCACGTATTATTAATATGTCTAGTCAAATGGGCGCATTGAGCGCCGCAAAAGGATCCTGCTACTCTTATCGCATGTCTAAAGTCGCACTTAATATGTTAACTAAATGTTTTGCTGAGGAAAATAAGAAAATTATTACTATTGCATTACGCCCAGGCTGGGTAAAAACTAAAATGGGCGGCATAAACGCCATTTTAAATGTTGACGTCAGCGTTGAAATGATCATGAAAGTAATTGAGAACTTGAAAATCGTAGATAGTGGACAATTTTTTGATAACGAAAAAAATCTCTGTAACTGGTAGTAGTTCATAAGGGCCTCCAAATTCTCATTCAGGCCCACAATAACCGCACACACCCATGCGTGGTGAATTAACAACGGGCAGCATCGCGGATTCACCATCACAATCATCATGTTTCTTTTTGCATTTCTTGCAGAAGAAATCATAGCACACCGAACAAATGAGGATTGGGTCTTTTTCGCATATTGAACATTGAAGATTTGGCAGATGATTTCTAGCTAAAAGGCCAACTTCTATTTTTAATTTACCAGGCCTAATCGAGATGACCTTTCCTTTTAGCATGGTTGTGCTGCCAAAATCATATTCATAATCAAATTCCGTGTCAGCATCAAAAAGCCGATGAATACGTTGGCCCATTTTACCATCGCTTGAATAGTCTTTACCATTAATCTTGAATTCACTCATATGGCCGCAACATTCTAACCAAGTCTCTCTTAAAAGATAATCCAGCCTCTCTAGCGGAGATGAACCATTGATTTCGATGTACAACCAAAATAATTTGCCATCAGATATTTTAAAGAGATAAACTTTTTCTTTCTCTGATGCTTCTTCTGTAGCAGTTTTTTCTAAGCACTTACTAAGGTGCTTCATTATGTATCGATGCTCGACATCTTGTTTGCATAGCAAGCAGGCTCCGCTATTTTTAGAAACAGTCATTCTATTTTTCCTATAAACTCTATAGTTCATTCAATTACATTTAGGAAGCCAACGCTCGTTCTTTAGCCTTGCTTGATTTATACGCAGACTGAACTTTCATATTAAGTACCCGTTAAATTTTGCATCACTTCAATTGATGCAAAATTACAGAATTGCCTTCTGAATCCAGGATGACTGCCATTTTACACACCGGCGTTGGGAATACATCTAACTTAAAATTCACTTGATTAGATTTAAGCTGTGATACTAAATGGTCTAAATCGTCCACTTCAAATGCAATGCTGCCTCCAGCAATAGCGCTAGGGCTCACCCCTTCAGCAAGGGTCGTAATAGCAAAGCACCCGCCCCCAGGCAAATCATATTCAACCCAAGCCCCCTCTACAGACAATTTACTGGGTTTTAGTCCTAAGTTTTTTTCATAAAAGCTTTTAGCTCGGCCTAGGTCAGCAACAGGATACATAGTAAACGCAACTTTCTTTAACATCTTACAAGCTCCTTTATAGTAGGGGTTTTATGCAATTTTCTCACGCTTGAGCAAAGCATGCATTCAGGTCTAGCTGGATTCACGATAATCGAAATTTTTTAATTAGCAACTCTCTTTCGCCACTCTCAATTTTATCTGCAATACCCTCCCAAGCTTTCATAAATTTAGCTGGTTCCGCATCATGAATGTCTGTCAGAAAAAACTCCCGATCATTTGGATTCATATGGGGAAACAATATCTCCATCATATGCACCATCTGTTCTGGTGTCATCTGTGCGTAGGTTTTAAATTCAATGGCTCTTAGCTCCTCATCGGAATACAGCTTCTGCAGCTCAGGCATAATGATGACTTCTTCTTCGTGAAGATGTTTTAGGTTATTGCCAGCATAACTTCTATATGCAATGTAAAATGAATAACCTTTATTCAGTTGTTCGTGCTGGTTGCTGCAGCCAGAAATATCAAGAATCATTTCTTGTAATTTTTTGAATTGCTCAGTATGTTCCTTATGTTCGGCCTCGATATGCTTATGTACTGACGATTGCTTCTTTCTTAATAATTCATGGATGCTTGACTCTTCCCATGCGGCGTGTCCTGCCATTAAAGCTTCAATATTAGCCAATTCATTTTTGATGGTATCAACCTGGGTTCTATCTCTAAAATCCGTTTTGGCAATTAGTCTCTCAAGCTCAGATGCTGCGTAACTTACATATTTATGTTCGCGGTAGAATCTATATCGCATTTTAGAATGTTGTGTCATGAGAAAGCCTTTTATTTGGTTGGGTACAAGGCAACTTATTGATATTTATGAGAATGATGTGTTTGAATAAAGCATCGTAGGTCGGAATTTTAGCTTATTTAGATGTATTTAGCATCAAAAACCACCTAAATTGTGAGCGTCATCCAAGGCTTTATTTTATAGTGATTACTTGATAGTTTTATTAATAAAGACTAATATAGATAGTATCTATTAATGTATTTATCAAGTAAATATGGCCACTATCTTGCAGCAGTTTCTAAGGAAAAACCCCATTTTTATCTATAATAGTTTTGCTCGGGCAGTTTCAGGCGACCATGAACGCAGAAAGAATACCGTTAAGGCCTTGTTAGCCCATCACATTGAGCAAGGGCATATTATCAGGGTAAGGCGAAGGCTTTTTGCAGCTATCCCTGTGGGTGCTACTGCAGAGGTATATCCTGTTAACCCTTATCTGATTGCGGGATATGCTGCGCCAGACGCTGTTATTGCCTATCAGTCAGCATTGAGTTTTTATCAAATGGCCTATTCGGCTACCTATCGTTTTATTTATTTTACAAAGCATCAATCGAGCCGTTTTAGCTTTCGATCAGAAAATTATGAAGGAGTAAGATTTCCAGCGAGCTTAGTGCAGAAACACCAGGAGAATATTTTTGTCCTTACTGAGGATGTCCAGGGACTTCCTATTCGTGTAACAAGTTTAGAGCGCACCCTTGTGGATGTTTTAGATAAGCCTAAATTTGGCGGTGGCTGGGAAGAAATTTGGCGATCACTGGGTATGATAGAACGCATCAAGATAAATCAGGTTGCTGAGTATGCACTTTTATTAAATAATGCAACGACAGTTGCAAAGGTTGGATTTTATTTATCGCAAAGACAGAAAGAATGGAATGTTTCCTCTGATGTGCTATTGGAGCTGCGTAAGCATTGCCCCCTTTCTCCGCATTATATTGACCTCGCGGCAAGAAAAGACGGTAAATTACTTGATGATTGGAATATTATTGTTCCAAGAAGTCTAATTGTAAAAGACTGGGAAGAATAACATGCTTGTTTCAACAGAACGCTTATATTACGAATCCGAAGCTACCGGATTTCGCCCTGAAATTTTGGAAAAGGTGATTTACTTAATTCATTTGCTGAACCGGTTTTCAGAAGACCCTTTTCTTAAAGATCGATTTATCCTGAAAGGTGGCACGGCTCTCAATTTATTTTGCTTTGACTATCCCAGGCTATCCGTTGATATCGATATTAATTATATTGGCTCGGCAGATCGTGAGGTCATGTTGCAAGAAAAAGGTCAAATGGAGTCTGCCATAGAAAATATTGTCCTTGATGAGAAGATGATGCCGCAGCGCAAACCCAGCGAACATGCAGGTGGAAAGTGGGCAATACGTTATCCCAGCGCAATGCAGGGACAGGGCATTATAGAAATTGATTTGAACTATTTAGATCGTGTCCCTTTGTGGCCAATGACTAAACTTAATTCATTTAAGCTGGGCGAATTTCAAGCAAAAAATATTCCTGTTCAAGACTTGCATGAATTGACTTCAGGGAAATTAAGGGCATTATTTTCCCGCCACTCCAGTCGTGATTTGTTTGACACGCATCAGTTAATGTGTGAGCAACAGCTTGATATTGAGAAATTACGGATAGGCTTTATTGTGTACGGGGGGATTAGTCGTGTTGATTGGCGACATATAAAGCTGGAGGACATTGATTTTGATTGGCGCGAGTTTCAGAATATGCTCATACCCTTGCTTAGAAAGTCCGAATTATCTAAGCGGGTTAATCCAAAACACTGGGCTGAAAAAATATCAGCAGAATGTAAATCTGCTATAAAAAAATTGCTTCCTTTCCGTGAGAATGAAATGCAATTTCTTGGCGCCCTTTTAGAAAAGGGCCATATTGATGCTGCGGTTCTCACCTCGGATCAATCGCTTTGTGAGAGGGTTCATGCTAATCCTGCTTTATTATGGAAGGCAGAAAACGTTAAGAAGTTTAAAAAAATATGATCCGGCTAGACCAGGTAAATAACCAATCAGAATTTCCAGCAGGATATCAGCAGTTCATAAAAGTCTCTTATTAAGCTGTCTTCAACTGCGCCATCAGTTTTTAGCATCTAAAGCGCACGGAGTTTCATCGTTGCAATATATCAATGAACAACTTTAAGCGTGCAAGTATCTTTCAAATCACAATAAAAGACTCGAGAGCTCAGGGGTGTAATTTTCAGTTTGCAAACTTTGTCACCGTCATAAGTCGAAACGCTTTATTTAGTTCAGCATACCTTACCAAGACTGATTTTAGGTATTCCAATTTTGAAGGCGTATATTTACAAAAATGTGATTTATCCGAGAGTAAATTTGTAGCTGTCATTTTCACAAGAGCTAACTTAGAAGAAGCTGACCTAACAAGCACTGACTTTGCACCCAAAGAGTATGATCGCCTATCCTTATTCAAGGCAGACCTGCGAAACGCAGAGATAAGCAATATTGACGTAAGAAAGTTAGATTTTTTCGGCGTTAAAATATTTGAATGGCAACAAGCATTTTTTATTGAAAATCTTGGAATAATCACCTACCCAGACAAAACCTAGATCCCTATTTGCCTTCAAGAAAATAAGTTAATGTAAGGGAAAAAATGAGATGCACAATTTTTATATAAAATGTATAGTGTGAATTTAATCCTCAATTAATTCACTGAAACAGAGAAAACATCTATTTATGATTGTAAATCTTGCATTCAGTTGGCAGCCTATAGAAGCATTTCCTTTGTTTTCTGCCACCATTCAAGTGATGCTAGAAGAAACAGAGCAACAACATAATTATATTTTATGGTTAAAAAAGAAAGGTCATCAAATTGAAAAAGAATTAATTAAAAGGATTGTCTCGTTTTATCAGACTCAACTTGGGAATGGGATGTACTATGAAGAACAATTACAGAGATGGGCATCAAGTAATAACGATGTAAGCACTAAAATGTTGGGACCTATTTTTGATCTTTTAGATAAACTTGGAGCAGTTAAAAAGACAAGCCATTCTATCATTGAAATAGCAAACGAACTACAAACATCTTCTGACCCTCTTAATACCGGAATCGCTGTAAACACGAAAGTATTATTTGATTTTATTGATGGAGAACTTAAAGAGAAACACAATGCTAACTTTTAAGATACCGACACCCGAAAAAATCATATTTAACACATCGCTTGAGGTTCGGATTTATGACATTAATTATGGCAATCATCTGGGACATGATTCCCTTGTGTCAATGCTCCATGAGGCACGCGTTAGGTTTCTAAAATATCTTGGATATAGTGAGCTAAACATCGGTGGACTCGGTCTTTTAATGACCAACCTCATTGTCAATTATACTGGTGAGGCCTTCCTTTCAGATGTAATTTCAATAAACATTGGAATTACTAATATCACTAAAACAACTATTGAGATCGTGTACCAAGCAGTAAACAGTAAAACAAATAAAGAAATAGCCAGAGGACTGACTACGATGGTATTATTTGACTACGAAAAAAGGAGAGTGGCTAGAATTCCACAAAAATTTTTATCCGAGGTTGATGCGCTCAGTCCCTGCACACAGCTTAATCAGTAAATATTTTTGATAAAACTCGCATTGAAAAAATCAGGATTAACCCTGTGGAATGCACCAATATATCCACGCTTTACTCCTTCATAAATAGCATGCGCCATTGTAGAACAATTGAGCTTACGTTTAATATTTTTTCGATGATCCTCAACTGTTCCTTTTTTTATTTTTAATATTATGGCAGTTTCATCAGAAGATTTCCCATGAGCAGCCCAATATAAGCATTGAACCTCCCTTTCAGTCAATTGTTGCATAAACTGATAATCCATCTTTATTATGGACTTTCTATAGAGTTTATCATTCAGGATGATTGACCTATTATAACTTGGATTGTAAAGCTTTATAAGCTCTATTGTCTTATCAACAAAATCAATGCAAAAATCCTCAAATTTGTTCTTGGACGCCTTATAAAAATTTACCGGGTCAGCGACCTGATGATCATGCAAAGCCCCAAAAATAAACCTGCATTCAGGGCACTCCCGCATCATATAAAATGTCCTGTACATGCTATATTGAGATTCCAGTGTTTCCACAAATATAGCTTCAGCTCCAGGATTTTCATTACAAAGATAGTAGCCCTCCTTTGAAAATAAGCTTAGCTCAGTGCTATGGTCATACTTAAAGAATTTCTCATGCCAGTATAAAGACAAGAAATCACTCGGCGTGCTCGATAGAACAAATTTTTGTCCATCATTGAAAATAACATAAAGAACAAAATAACGAATCTCACTAATAGCGCACAATGGAGCGCATATTTGTTCTATTACAGGCTTATAAACAAGGCTGGGAATCAATGTGTTGCTGTTCTTTTCCATAATTTATTTGTTCCTATCAATTTACCCGATCACAGTCAAGCACCTAAAAATAGGGATCGATTATTTTTCAATTAACTTGTTATATACACACGTTATCTAGGACAGATAATCGCCTGCTGATTATGGATTTGATTGAACGGCCTGTAAAGTATTTTCATGAATACTGTCATCCGAAGGAACGCCTATGCCCGCACCAGAATTGTTGTGCAAAATAGTAGGAATCAGTGGTAACAATCTCTCAAGAGAGGAAATTTTTATTTTTGAGGTAGATATTTTCACACGAATATGTCAAGAACTGAAGGAGCTCATGAAAAACCATCATAGAAGCTATTTTTATTTAATGAAATTTAACACTGAAATGGAGGATGTAATGCTTGAAACTGGCTTAATACGCTATGTGATCAATGATATCTTGTTGACTGGGGAATACTCACTCGAGGGAATTGCCTACTATACTCAAACACCTGAAGATGTGATTTGTGATGTAGCAACAGGGCATAATACCGCCCCTTCTTTACCATTGTCACGCCGGATCATTGAACTGCATCGATCTGTGAGACCGCAGCTTTATCAAGAAATTGTAAAGAAAATAATTTCAGGATATTCAACACAAGAATGAGCGCAAACAATGGTATAATATCATTATATTCCCGCAATCAGACGAACCGACATGAAATATCAATGAACATCCACAAGTATGAAGAAACCATTAGAAATATAATAGAGGAAACAATTCGCAACGAGCTCACCCCTGCAAAGTCATGCAAGCTATTCTTTTTTTCAAGTCAGAATACAAAATCCATGGTTGAACAAATAAAAAATAGGAATGACTTAAAATTAATTGAGTGGGAAATACTCCATCAAATCTTCCTTTTCACTGCCTTAAAGATCCAAAAGGAAGATGAAAAAAGCTATCCAACAAAAAATGCTGCCGATGTGCAAATCAACAATTTTGCTATCGCTGTTAGTGAAAAACCCTCTAAATATTTCTCTTCGGATCATACAAATGAAATAGCCATACCATTGCCAGGAGCCACTTGCATTAAAAATTATTTAAATAGAAAAGAATTACCTAATGTGAAATTTATACTCAATAACACCACCAACACTCTCAATATAATTTTAGCTGTTCATGGGCCTCTAATAAGTGGCGGTCAAAACGAAGAAGCAATTCGTATAAACAATCTTATACAAGGTATATTTGCAATTGGAGTTTTGCTAGACTTTTTTAACATTACTGGTGTATATCAAAAATTACTTGACCTTGAAAAAGCTACGCTAATAAATCCAGAGGAATATTCATCCACAAAATACATATTTTCAGATGACGTTATTAATCTCTCAAAAAAGATTTCATTAACACCCGATCCCACTAATAATAGTGCTGAAGAGTACTTCAATATTTTAAAGAAACTGTTAAGCAACCATGAAAATTACTCGAATATTTTATATGCCTTAAATTGGTACTGTATGTCTTTAGACTTTAATGACATTAAGACCATGTTTATTTGTCGATACATTAGCTTTGAAGCTCTGTCAGGAGTATGGACAAAACCTAGGAAAAAGGACTTTGCAAAACAAAATGCCCTTAAAATCGCCATCCCTGCACTTTTAGCTAAAGGAACTGATGACCTAAACGAAAAGCAGGAGCTACTTAAAAACATTATTAAAACAAGGAATCAGTTATTCCACGGCGATAAGAACAATGAGCCACATGACAAATTTGATCAAAAAATAAGACGCTCATATTTTAATCTTGGCATATTATTTAAAGAGCGCGGATTCAAAAACGAAGTGCAACACGATGAGCAAATAGTGGCCAAATGCTGTAGACTCATGGCCACCTTGACGGGAATCGAGGTTGCCAATGGAATACAAGCATTTGACCGAGGAAGAAAGATACCAGATAGACGACATGTTACGCGAAGGTTTTAAGCAAGGAGCGATTGCAGAAGCCCTAAATCGCTCGCCATCAACCCTTAGTCGGGAGCTGCGCCGTAATGAGGGTGATCGTGGCTGGAGGCCAAGACAGGCCCAGATGAAGGCAATAGAGCGTCTAAGCTAAGAGGCGAAACCAATGTTAAACGAGTAAGCAGCACAGCATGGGATTATGCCAAAAAACATCTCCAAGAAGATCAGTGGAGCCCGGACCAGATTTCCGGCCGTCTTGCACTGAAAGGTCTGGAGACAATTAGTCCTGAAACAATATACAAGCGCATCCTAGAAGATAAAAATGACGGGGGCGAACTTTACACGCACCTGCGTTGTAAGAAGAAACGAAAGAAGCGGTATGGGTCAGCCAGATCAAGACGTGGCACAATCCCCAATAGAGTGGACATTGATAAGCGCCCTGCGATCGTAGAGAGCCGCAAACGCACTGGCGACTGGGAGGGTGACACTATTATTGGCGCGTATGATGGTGGTGCTGTTATTGCATCGATGGTAGAACGAAAAAGCCGCTACACTTGTTTATCCAAGGCTAAAAACAAAACGACCACAGCTGTTGTTAGCAGCATCAATAGCTGCATGCTTCCTATAGCAGATTTAGTCTTTACTGGGACGCTCGATAATGGGAGGGAATTTTCTTTGCATAGCGTGATGTCGAATGTGCTTAACACAGATGTTTATTTTGCAAAGCCCTATCATTCATGGGAGCGTGGTCTTAACGAAAATACGAATGACCTAGTGAGGCAGTACTTCCCAAAACGAATTTCCTTTGATAGGATCACTGAATATGATTTGCAGCGTGTTGCTAGAAAATTAAATTATAGGCCGCGCAAATGCCTAGGTTATAAGACGCCCTTCGAAGTATTCAGCAAGTCATGCGAAAAACGGGGTGTTACACTTCGTTAAATGAGGGTAAGGAAATGATTATCATTATCTGTGGCACCTCTTCTTCCGGAAAATCATCCGTTTGTGAAGCATTAAAAAGCAAATTGGGAGATCCGTGGTTGCTTTTTGCAACAGACGGATACTTAAGTATGTTAGGTAATAAGTTCCTTGGACTACATCCTGATAATAAAGATGTGACTGTTCCAAACGATATATGTTATGCCGAAAAACATGGCGACGGCACTTTTGAAATTATTCTAGGTGAGTTGTGTTCTAAGCTTTATTTAACCATTCCCAATGTGTTGAAATTACTATCAGAGCAAGGATTTAATATTATACTTGATTCATTTATTACGATTAAAGATGAATTCGAATCATATAAAGATATGCTAAAGAAATTTGATCCCCATTTTTTCTATCTACATGCATCTGAAAATATCATTCAAGATAGAGAAGAAAAAAGAGGCGATCGACTCAAGGGCTCAGCAATTCATTGGCTAAAGAGATTTAACTTTCAAAATGATTGTGATTTAATAGTCAATACTGAGCTAGTGTCCACAAATGAGGCTTGCGATTTAATCTTAAGCCATTTAAAAAAACAGGGTGTTGCACTTCGTTCTTGAATCCGCGAGAATTAAAAGCATTATTTAATAAAATAGACTTAATCCAAGAGAAGAGATGAAGAAAACCAGACTGTACAAAGACCTCTCCAAAGACAGGCTGGGGTTTTAATGATTATTTTCGCTTCTCTTGGCATATAGCCATTCAAATATCTCTGGCAACTCATTCCAAAATTGCTCTTTTGGCGGCAGCATCGGAACCTGATGGGCCAGCATGCTTCCCCATTCACTTTCTAATTCATGCAGCTTCGGATGCTTCTCTAAAAGCCTCATCGTGGGGACTGAAATAGCCTTATATTCACATTTCTTTTTTAATACCTCAAAAATTGAGGTGGGCTTTTCGCCTGGCAAAGCATGCCTATAGAGATGCACTACATCATACAAGTCCCGAGGACGCGCCCTTTCACCCAAGGCTCTAATTTTTTCCGCAAAAACCTCAGCGAAACTGTAACAATACGCCTTAATTCCGCCTGGGGGTTTATCAGTATATGGGTGATGCACCTCTCGCAATACTGGCGGCAACACCAACAGCTCATCTGCTGTTAAATCAAGCTTTATCCGGTAAACATTATTTCTTCGCTGTAATGGGCCAATATAATTAAGGCATCCCTCAACTGAGACTTTCTTGTCATTACTTTTATAAACGTCAAAACGAATAGTATCTTCTAAAATTTCTATGCCGGACGCCTCATAAATCCATCTCCCAATACTTTTAAAACGATCGACTAAAAATTTCTCATTGATATGAGCCTCATCAACTAACGTGTAGTCCAGGTCTTCTGAAAAACGATAGGTCTCAAAATAACATTTTTTTAAGCAGGTTCCGCCCTTGAAAATCCACTGATTAAAAAATTCAGGATGGTTAGCTATGCCAGCTAATAACCAACCCAGCACATAATCTTTTTCTATTGTGTTAGCTGGCAAATTATACTCACCAACAAAATCCATGATTTCTTGTTTTGTAATCATTTATTCGTTCCAACGTTTCGGCACCCATAAGCGCCACCGAGTGATAAATTTCTCTGCATCGAGCTGGGGATCGAGCTTAACCTTACTAATCGTCACTTGTTTTTTGCACGCTTCAATAACTTTTTTCTCTTCTGGAGCATATTGCTCAAGTAAAAAGCCTAGTCGCTTAAATACCGCGCCATTATGAAGTCGATTCGCATAGTCTAGCAATAGAGTTAAATTTTTATGTTCAGATTTTAGGTATTCCTTTAACATATCCGTGGTTGGACGAATACCGCCACCCATCTTAGGGTCCACCAAAAAATCAAGAATTGTACGCGTGGGGTCAGAAACAAAAACCTTTGTTTTTCCGTACCAAATAGTCGCCAATCCAAATAGTGCCTGGCCAGAAACCGTGTGCAGTAGAAAATTGGTGCCTTTGATAATTGGCTTGCGGTTCCTAGGTCTCTGCGTGGTTAACACAACTATGGTGCGAAATATTTGCTCCGTTAAACCCCAGTGCTCTGCCGCACTCCATCCCCCGATATAGCAGGGATGATAGATTTTCTCAGCAATTACCCAAGGATTTTCTAAGGCTATATCGCTAGTTGTAGCTTCCAGAGGAATAGGGATATAAACACCGCGTTTAACCCGCGATACCCACCCCTTGGCTGCCCAGCGTGCCAGTAATTTTGCTGCATGTTCTTTTGATAGCGTTAAAAGCTTTGCAGCTTCTGCAATAGAAATAGTATGTTGAGTACCACGAAGGATAATCGTTATCCGTTCGCGGTCTAACTTTCCTATGCCTGATGGTATGCCCACATTAGTACCTTTAAAGCGCTGTATTTCATAGAATATATGAATTATAACACTTTAATAGTACCAATACAGGTAAAATATAATAAAATAATTCAACTATTCCCCTGAATAAACAAATGATTAGGCTCACAGGTTCACATATAACAAACTGCCCACCGCTAGTCCTTAATATTTAAAGTTTAATGGATTCAACCAGCTCTTTTAATATTGAAGCCTTCCACACCTTCCCTATATCAGACTCTTCATTTATCCGTCCTGAATAGACACCCATAAACTCTGTTATCATCCCACCACCAATGGCAATACTACCTCCAGCCATTGGAACTGCACCGCCATTACGCTACGCTATTACTGGGGAACCTGATTGACCTTTTCTTGTTCTGCAATCGATTAAAAAATGGGGATAATCCAGCTCAGGCTCAGAAGCAATAAAACCGGTTACCCAAATTGCAAGTCTTCCGCCTGCAGATAACCCATACGGAAAACCCACCACGCTAACCATATCAGAAGGCATTAACTGCTGAAGAGCAGTTTTTTTATTGAGGTCGTATGTATGGAAATCGACATCTTGAGTCAGCGTCAAAGGTAGGGCGATCACATCTGCATGCGCTCCTAATTTTGGATGCTCAAACCATCGAGGTTTCTCATTTTCAAATAAAGGTTCTATTAGCTTAATCCAGCTCCCTAATCGACCTTTACAATTATGCCAAATTGCGATTTCCGAAGGAACTCCACCAGTCTCTTTAGAAAGCAACTCTCCTGTTTCATTGTGTCTACCAGTAACATTATGGCGGTTGGTAATTAAAACAGGGCCTATTGGCGATTGAACTAAGAAACCTGTACCGGTAGCCAACTCTGTTCCATTTGCCCGCAATCCAAGAAAAAGAGACTTAAATGATGGCTCAAGTACAGTTATAATTCCCATATCCATATCCTAATTAATAAACCCTAAGTATAATTGATATTAATCTAAGCAGGACAAGGTGCCAAATATAAACAATTAATTTGGAAGAAAGTTCGATGGGAGAAGCATTTCGGACAATAGACAAAAGCGAACTGGAAGACTTTGATACAGAATGCCGCGCCCACGGCATAAACCCTCAAGAATTTCAGTTTAAAGAACATGATATTATTGAAACCACTTTATCAAACAGCTTAATTGCTACTAATGGAAAAATTACAGTGACAAGAAATTTTATTTCAAAAACTTATCCTTCCGGCAATGCTACTCATTGGGTAGCTGATTTTGCGGAAGACTTACGTAAAGGGATTTTTAATTAACTTAAAACATCTCTTAGCAGAAAAAGAATGCTGGATTTAAATTTTATAGAGTTATCAGGAGCGGGTCAGATGTCTAATAAAACCGATTCCGAAAAACGCATAGTACATGACCTAGAAAAAATAAAACTCGAGATAAATAAAACCTCAATGACTAATTCTGATATAGAAAACTCAGCACCCCCTGCAAAGCAAGAGGAAAATCTAATTATCCCTCCTGAAACAACATTAGTAACAGATAGAAATTTTATTAATCTAGACTGGACCAAGCTTAGATAAAAAAT
>Ga0206838_10110_pt1 | contig 26158 bp, 21 predicted proteins | sample Alteio_BWOrgCont_26_FD_152879 | JGI IMG/M metagenome (GOLD analysis project Ga0206838, IMG submission 152879) | Enriched cells from forest soil in Barre Woods Harvard Forest LTER site, Petersham, Massachusetts, United States -... | ecosystem: Environmental > Terrestrial > Soil > Temperate forest >...
CGATGTCACTTGTTTCATCATGGCTTTGGCAATCGATTGCGGTTTGAGGTGCACATGAGTGTGACTGGTCAAATCGGAGGCCGGGTGCTGGGTGGCAGCATGACTGGCATTTTCGATCGGGGCTTGATGATGTTCGACGGGAGATGGATGCGGGTGCTCCACGTGCGCCGTTGCGGGCTGGTGGTGCTCGACTTGAGCTGCCGGGGCCTGATGATGCTCGACTTGAGCCGTCGGGGCCTGGTGGTGCTCGATTTGAGCTGTCGGGACCTGATGTTGTTCGAAACGGGGAGCAGGGGCTTGCTGCTGGGAGAAGTTTGGCCTGATTTCAGGTGTTGTTGATGCGGGATTACCTAAACCATGTCCGGGAATTACATCGTCAGGAATGATGTGCTTCGGTTCAGGCGGAGAGAACGAATTGCTGTCCATGCTGTGCATTCTAGACAGCAATGACGAGTGGGGGGCGGCTGCCGATGGTGTCGCCGGCGGTGCAGTGGTCAGGTGCAAAGGCTGCATGTTCACCACACCACTGCTGGGTGTAGGCGAAGCAGCCGTCGTGGTTGAAGGCGTCAGGGAGCCTTGACTGGCCATGGTTGGGCGGAATGCGCTGGAGGTCGCGTCACTCAATAGGTAGTGCGGTTGGCCAAACCCGGGAATAGGAGGAACGCTGCTGGGAACGTGCTCGAACTGCGCTCGAGTGGCATCGGCATAGCCTGATGCATTGGTCATGCGTTGCAGATCTTCAGCTGGTTCGCTGAAATGCACGGCGTTAGCGCCAGCCGAGTGCAAGCTCGATTCCGAGGCTGTGAGAACGGAATTGTGGGCCTGACCAAGGGTTTCTGATAAATGCAGACCCAGGTCATGCGGAATTAGATCGCCTAAATGCCCCACGACTGAGCTGAGAGCATGCGCCGCCGTTTCGCCTACGCTACTTAAGGCATGGGCAGCACCTTCTAAGAACTGTGTGGGGTCGAGGGCGGAAAGAATGTCTGGACCGAGAAAGAACTTGCTCAGGGCTTCGAAGAAAGACGAGAACAATCCGATGTGTCCCGGCATGCGCATGATCATCTGAACCAGAGGCGAGATGGTTTGGCTGCCGGCGGCATTAGCGGCGGCTAGAGCCGCTCCCTCGCCGAGTTTGCCGGCTATGTGTACGGCGCTCATGGTGGCGCCTTCGCTCAAGTGACCAGCCATATGGGTGACCGACATGGCGCTGGCATCGCCGAGATGGGCCATAGGGGTCGATGATAATGCTGCTGTGCCGATCTGCCCGGTCATCCGCCCAGCCGACACTGTAGCCATATCGACTCCTCTAAATGCCATTTGGGCAGAGGCGGCGTTGGCTGAAGTCATTCCTGGTATGGGAGGCAGGTGCGGGTCGCCGATGGCGGTCTGGAAGAAGGAGTGCGCCGCTCGGATGTCCATAGCCGACGAAAGTTGCACCTGAGCGTGTGACAGCTCGATGCCAGATGCGTGTACTTCACTTATTTGGAGCGCATCGCCCCCACCGAGTGGCGAAGATCCCATAAATACCTGCTAGCAAGCCCCTATATGAAGGCCTACTAATATGTCATTTATTAACCGATGTCAAGTCGGATTTTTACAGTTTTCCCGTAAAATCCACCGAAAATGGACTGAGCGTTCTCTGAACGGCAAAGCCTGACTGGTTCCACGCGGTCATGCCGCCCGTAAGAATGCGGACGCAGGGAAATCCTTCGCTCAGGAGAAGCTTGGCTGCTGTTCTGGCCCGACCGCCCATCTTGCAGATAGCGATGATCTCTTTGTTGGCGTGCGGTTTTAGGTCCAAAAGTCGTTCGGCCAGATTTCCCAGAGGAATGTGGGTGATTCCGGGCAGGTGGCCGAGGTCGCTGGTGAGCTCAACAGTCTCACGGACGTCAAGAAGAAGGATAGAGGAGGTCTTGCCTGTGTCTAGAAGGGTGCGGAGCTCCTGGGCGCTGAGTACAGGGGGTTCACCAGCTGTGGAAGCACACGGAACCGACAGCTGCGCCTCACAAGCCGCTACTTCTTGAGGAATGTGCAAGCCGCCTTTTTCGCGGGTGCAAGTTACGTTCGCTTTGAGGACATCTTTCATCCAATCAGCAGGACCAAGTTTTAACTCGTTCACAAAGCGAACGTACTCAGACTGGCTACACGGCTTGAAAAACGGGTTGCGCTCTTTTTGTTCGCGAATGGTTGAAGGGCGCCGATTTCTATAGTCATGACCGGGAAACACCATTACGTTGTCGTGAAGCTCTGACAAGCGCCTGAGACTTTCCCAGTGCAGTGCCGGATCTCCGCCGGGAAGATCGTCGCGCCCGGCGCCGCCTTCATCGAGAAACAGAGTGTCGCCGGTGAGAATTTTGTCGGGCAATATGAGGCAGATCGAATCAAGTGTATGCCCCGGAGTGTGCAACACGTGAATCAGCTCACCATCAAGGTACAGCTGGGTGTGATCGCCGACTCGATCGGTGACTTGTTTCGGTTGAGCGGCCGAGTGCATCACGTAGGCACAGTTGGTCAAATCGGTCAGCTTCGGCGCTCCGGATATGTGATCAGCATGAGTATGAGTATCGATCGCGAATGACAGCTTCAATTTGCGCGTTTCGAGGACCTGCATGTAATCTTCAATGTAGTCAAGGATGGGATCGATAAGCCAGGCTTCCCGCGTCTTGGCGGACGCCAGCAAATATGTCTTGCAGCCGCGAGGATTCAGCTGTTCGAAAATCAGGTCCACTTACAGTTCCCTCCAGATTTGGAACCATTATCCATTAGGAAAGTAAGATAGGCTCAATGAACAGGAAATATCTTCTTAATAAACACTCCAATCTATGATGTCCATGCTCGTATACGCGCATCACGCATGGTGTCTATGCGATCGATAGACTCGTTTTCGTTAATTTGACGCTGGGAGCCGTTTCAGCCAAACTATTCTCGGCCGAAATTCACGTTTTCTTTATGGCGATTGGCGAATTGAAAATTTTGGGAGCACTTTGATGGCGGTTGAGTCCCGTGCTCGTCTTGGTCTTGTTGTAGGTGATTCGTTTCACGACGCAACTCGCAAACGCGGGCTCCAAAAAGGTTTTGACGAGCGCTCAACTCTGACTGAGCGGCGCCGGCATCTCGTGCACGATCATGCCGGTGGCAAGCGCCCGGCCCACTTCTTGGGCGAGCAAAAAGTCAGCTATATGCGAGACAGCCGCCATTCGCGCACTTTGAGATTGCGTCGGTTAGAGCGTAGAGTAATGTTCTGGAACAACTTCTGGGATGCCGTCTTTGGTGTCTTTTCAATATTTAGCCTGCGCAAGTATTCATAAGAGATATCCCTATTAGATAAACAGATATTGCTTCGCGGCAGGTAGAGCGACTCGCAAAGATCAGGGTTTCCCCTGGGTTGCGCTCACAACATTTTCACGTTCGGTTCTATAGATTGGGATGTTCAACTCACCCACTGTAGACCTCAGTCACAGTTTCGCATCGCTACTTACTACAAAGAGCCCAGTTATAGGGGCCACTGCTTTTGGCATCGTAGATTTGTGCATTGCTCCGATCGGAGGAATTATGTCGATCAAACGTACAAAACTGGCCGAGAAGAAGCCGACTATCAAACTAAAACGAGCGGCTGAAAAAGAGAGAGAGATTCATAAACTGGCTGCCGTTGCGGTAGCTGCGTTTCATCAGCTTGCCAGTGTTGAAAATGAAGATCGAATTCTCCCTCCTAATTTTCGGATATTTCAAACCCTAGGAACGGGGGCCATGGGCACCGTATATAGAGTCATTGATGAGAATACGGGGCAGGAACTGGCGGCGAAAGTGCTCAATCCCCAGTGGCATTCGGACAGCATTGCCTTAAAACGATTCGAGATAGAAGCTGCTGCCGCCGGCGAGTTGAATCATCCGAACATTGCCCAAGTTTACAGCTGTCATGCCGACAACAAGTCGGCTTTCTTGCTCATGGAGTACGTCGACGGTCCAAGCTTATCTCAAGTGTTGCAACGAGACCGCGTCATCGAGACGGGCAAAATGGTAAACCTGCTCCTGCAAATATGCGACGCTCTCGAGTACGCTCACGCCAGAGGTGTGGTGCATCGTGACTTGAAGCCGAGCAATATCATTGTCCGAGAATTACCTGCGGGTAATGTGGCTAAATTAGTAGACTTTGGCATTGCTAAAGTTGCACCCGCCAACAAGAGCGCGACTCAACTAACACAGATGGGGCAGGTCTTCGGTACTCCAAGTTATATGAGTCCCGAGCAAGCACATGGTAGCAATACAGATCACCGATCCGATTTATACGCACTGGGTTGCATCCTCTACGAAGCTCTTGCTGGAAAACAGCTTTTCCCTGGCGAAAATGGCATTCATGTGATGTTGCAGCACATCAATGTTTCTCCCCAAAAAACAACGAGAGCGTTGTTGCAGAAGGGCTATTCAAAGTCTCTCGTCGCGGTATTAGAGAAGCTTCTAGAAAAGAAACCGGAACGAAGATATCAATCAGCTACTGAACTTGCTGATGACTTGCAGCGCATAGTTCAGAAAAGGCCATCCAAAGCTTATCTGCGAAATCCGCTCATGATCAACGTTTCTCGCAACACCGTCATCGCCTGCGCGGCCGGAGTAACATTGCTTTCCGCGATTGCTGTTACAGGATGTGCGATAAGTGGAAATTCCTCGCATCCAGGTTATGGTGCCCTGAGCGCTTCCGAGCGACTAAGATCAGAGCAAAACGAAGAAAAGCAGCTTATCGCGAAATTGGCTGGTAATGACATTCAAGACGTTACCTTTGCTGCAAATGCGTTAGTCAATCTGACAGGCGCAAATGGGTTTTTGCAAAATTCCAGGGCCAGAAACGGATACTTTACCTATGGTGGTGGTCGTATTGAAGAACTGGTTTCGCAAGACGACCAAAAGATCATAATTGGCGCCTACAACAGGTTTTCCGATCCCCTTCTTCGTGAGAAGTTGATTGCTATTTTGGGAACTGCGATTAAACCGACCCAAGCGTCACTTAATCTGGTTGCTTCGATATGTGAGGAACCGATTTCGTCGCCAGGAAGATCGGTCGCCATCTGGGTTCTGAAAGACTATGCGAGAACGCTGACGTTCGCACAACAATCTTGGCTGTCCACGGTGATCAGCAAGATTCTGCTGGCGACTCCTGAAGAAGTACAAGTTGTGTCGCAGATGGCTGGAAATCTGCAGAATTTCTCCGATGAGGCTATAAACAACTTTCGTAAGTCAGCAAAGACAATAACCGCCGCAAACCTAAAAGTGCCTAATAGTTTTGGGCAATTCCACAAACATCCATTAATAACAATCTCCCATCTGCGACACGAGTACTATCCGGAGCTTTTAATAATGGCTCATGGGCTGTCATCTCCGAATCCGGCGTGGAGTGCGTTAGCTCAGCTCGGGCCCAAGGCGAGTCCAGCGATTCCAACCTTGTGCCGCATGTTGGAGAATGGAGATCAAGAAGTAGAGGCATCGCGGGCTCTAGCCACCATCGGACCTATAGCCGCACCTGAGGCAGTGCCGCTATTGAAGAAAATTCTATATAGTCCGCCGTCCGATGAATTGACTCCAGCGACTCAAGCTGAATCTGTACATTACTTCAGACAAGATGAAGCGGCGGCGGCCTTGGCGCGGATGGGACCTTCAGGCGAAGCAGTGCTGCGGGAAGCGTCTCATTTAAAAACGAAGCAGGGTGAGATAGCTGGCCTGAGTCTGCGGAACCTAAGAAAAGACAGAGATTTTCCACGCGCCGATGCTGCGGCCGATTCTGAGCCGTGAACGTAAGCGAACCGTGTCCGATCGGAGAAATTATGACGATCAAACGTACAAGACTGGCCGAGAAAAAGCCGACCATCAAACTAAAACGAGCGGCTGAAAAAGAGAGAGAGATTCAAAAACCGCCTGCCATTGCGGTAGCTGCCTTTCATCAACTGGCCAAAGTTGAAACTGAAGATCGAATTCTTCCTCCTAATTTTCGGATATTTCAAACCCTGGGAACGGGGGCATGGGCACCGTATATAGAGTCAATGATGAGAGTTCACCATTGTGGAAGAAGTGACGGACACACCCTGAGTTAACTCCACCCAGTAGGATCTCATCTCTGTCTGAATCCTACGGGCTATACTAACGATTATAATAAATAAGGTCTCATTAAAAATGCCACCAGAAGCGGTGCCCGTTTCTACAGAAATTGGGCCGCTCTTGGTGGCACATTTGCGTTCGGCTAAGTCACCAGCTTACATGTAAGGAATAACAAATGTCTCCATCTTGTATGGCTTGGCTCCTCGAGCCAGCAGGTAGTTGGTGAACGTTCCATTACTATCGCCGCCTGCCGCAAACCAAGCCTTGACCTCCGCCATCAAGTCCATCGATTGCGGAACCTCAAGATAACCCTGCACGATGGGTGAATCGAACATATGTCCAGGATCCGTGATTGCTACCAACCGAGGGCATGACATTGTATATCTCCACATTTGCGCTGGACCATTCCAGCTTTTATTCGAACACCCCACTCTGCGGCGTGTTTTAAGGTGATCTTTTATGAGTATGAAGAGAAATTCTTTGGCTAAACCCAAGCGTAGCGATTCACCCGAGGCAAACCGCCTCCAATCAGGTGAACCGCATACGGTGGCATTAATAATCGCGGTACAGTTTTGGCTGTACCGCAATTTCGTTAGCGAATGCCGCAGGCGTCGCCGTTGCAACCGGAGCATGCGTCTTCGCATGGCACTGATTCGATTTGAATGGTGCTGTGAGTGATGTGGAAGTTTTCCTTCAGCATGCTGCTGACACACTTCAGCACTTGGGCGTTCGAGGCATCGTCCTTGATGGTGACGTGAACGGACATGGCGTGAAGTCCGGACGTGATCGTCCAAACGTGCAGGTCATGAACTTCCGACACCCCTTCGATTTTCTTGATGGAGTCTTCCACGGCGTGCAGGTTGATGCTGCTGGGAGTTCCTTCCATCAGAATGTTCACGCACTCGGAAAGCAACTTCCACGTGCGCGGAATAATGAGCATACCGATGACCACGCTGATAGCCGGGTCGACCCAGTACCAGTGCGTAAACATCATGACCAGGGCGGCGCCGCAGACCCCGACCGATGCGAACAGATCGCTCAAGACCTCGAGATATGCGCCCTTGACGTTCAGCAGCTGTTTGGCGGAACTGTGGAGGGCTCTGACCGAGATCAAGTTCACGCAGATTCCGCCGAGGGCCACCCACACAACCGGGAGCGCTTCGACAACAGGAGGATGTTTGAGCCTCGCGAACGCGGTGAACACAACGAACACAGAGACACACAGCAACATTAAGGCGTTCACCACTGTTGCGAGAATCTCGGTTCGATGATATCCGTAGCTCTTGAAGTGTGTCGCCGGTCTAGATGCGAACCAGAAGGCGAACAAGGCAAGCGCGATAGCAGCAGCGTCGCTGAGCATGTGACCGGCGTCTGCCAGGAGTGCGAGGCTTCCCGTGTAGAGACCTGCGACAACCTCCGCCGACATATATGCTAGCGCCAGGGCGAAGACGAACCAGAGTCGAGACCGGCTCTGGCGACGAAAGTCATGGTGGTCGTGACCATCATGACCGTGAGTGTGTGACATGACACGATCCTTCGTGTGGGGACAATGCGGTGACTGTCCAGCGCGATAATCAACTCGAAGCAGCTTACTGCCTGGCTTGCGAGCGATGTTTTGGGAAGGGGGAATGGGTTTAGGTGTTTAGTGAAACTTCAAAGTGAAGGAAGAATTTGTCGTACTGACGCTAACCAACTGCTCCCCCAGAAATCAAACTGGGAGAGTCGAAGTGTAAGCGCGTATTGCGGGCTCATGAGGTAGCTCGCGCAACGGTTAGCGGCGATCGGTGCCTTGTCAGTAGGAATAATTCAGACGAATTCAACTTGCAAGGCTGAGATCCATTAGGCCAGCTGTGCGAATCCAGCCGTTTCCAAGCAGGTCGATGTGGTACGAACGGATATGCATTTGGCGCGATATCTGGTTTCGTCCAAAAATTGTTTCAGCGCGACTTACGCGAGGGCGAGTTCACCGTGGTGATCGCAGTGGTCGCCACAAGGGCGATGCAGATGTCCGCCGACGAGGTAGTCAACATGATCGTGGTGGGGAACAGCTTCGTGCCCGCAGTTGGGGCCGTGCGCGTGAGCGCTGTCATGGCTGTCGCACTTGTGCTCGGGTGTGCAGGAGCTTTTGTGTTGAGAGCACTCGGCCAAGCTGTGTTCGTCGATATGATCGGCATGCACGTGATGAAGATGTCCTTCGTGCAGGTAGTCGGTGTGATCATCGTGCTTCACCGCTTTGTGACCACAATTGGAACCATGTGTATGTTCGTGCGCACCATGTGTTTTGCAGCTGCTCATCAATAATTCCCCTTAGCGTGAACCACGAAATCACTATATCTCTAGTAAACAGCTTTTTCACCACGTGTCAACGTATTCAAGCAAACGACTGTTGAAAGCCGCAGCACGTCTGGGTTTTGAAAAACGCGCTTATAAGAAGAATGAAGGTTCTAGAAACCGTTTTCATTCCGATTCTTGTTGTTCACGCAGATACTCAGCCCAACGGCATATTTTCCCGCCGCGTTTTTATAGGGGAGTCTCATTTTTGACTCCGAGTTTTTTTATCAAACCTTGCGTTATCTCGTCGGTATATTGCAAGTCCGGTTTGAGTCTAATTGCTTGTTGAACAAGTCCTTTCGCTGTTGAAAGATTAGTGGGATCACTGCTATCTGCAAGAGCTCTGGCGTAAGCAATTCGAGTGAACGAGTTTTCTGCTTGCTCGATGGGAATTGTCTGTTGCTTCAGTTTGGCGGCCGCTTCCGGAAGATTTTTCAGGTCGGTGAACTCTTTTACTTGGTCGAGGAAAGTTTTTCCATCTTTGTCAGAGAACAGAGAGTTGATTTGACTGTCGAACAAGTCGACGCCCTGGTTGTGAAACCTCATCAGATTTTTGTATACCTGGAATTTGTCTGCCGGCAGTCCTCGAAGTTGGGCGTTTAGATTTTCGGCTTTGCTTTCCAGATTGCTGGCCAGAGTTGGATCGGCTAGAGTCTTTTCCATGTCGGTGAGTTTTCCTTCGAGCCCCTTTAATCTTGGTGAGCCTCCGTTTTCCATTTCCGCGTCGGCTGCTTTGATGGCACTTTCGAATGCGTCTCGGTGCTCTTGCATTAGCGCTCCTGAAGCTGTGACCGAACGGCTGGCAGCGATAGCTCTATCCGCAGGGCTCTTGCTGGGATCGTCCTGGTACGCGATGATTACCGCTCCTTCGCGTGTAATCGGCTGGTCGCCCTTCTCCAAGTTATCCCGTCCGAGAGTCGAAGGAGCGTCCTTACGCGGTGCCGTGATTTGCTTGTCCGGTGGACTGGCTTCAGGTTCAATAGATCTGCTTCTTCCAGTCCCCATTTCTAGCGTTTGGAAATTGGCAGACATGACCTTTACTGGGGGCGCCCAGCTCTTAAAGTCCGCACCTGTGACCAAATCTGAGTGCGCTTTGACATTGTTCGGACCACCTTCAAAACCGCCTTCTAAGCTCATATGTGTAAATCCTCTGAGAGCGGACGGGAAATTTTGGATGCGAATTGAGAAGCACCAGTGCGACTATGCTTCTGCACGGGAAAAGAGCTAGGGGTGATCTGCTGATTAGCCGCCACTATAAAGTCGAATTGTGCGAACATCGTGAGTCTAGAGAGCTTGTTGTAGGGTCCGAGAATATGGCAGCTGCGGGGGCTCCGAGGCGCGCCTCTCTTGTACTACTGAAATCAGTATGTGGATTTTTTGAGAAAAGAGGCGGAGCATTCCGCCACTTCTCCCAATTTTCTGGCTCTCAGTCTCGATTTGGAACGGCGGTTCCGTTAATCGAGGAACTTCACCAACACCATTGCCGTGATGCCAACCAGCATCAACAGCAGCTGGATGACTGAGCGCCCGCAGCCGGGTTCTTTCAGCAGCTGCGGGGTGAGACCGGCAGCGGCGATGAAGATGACCATGCCGGCGGCGAGCGGAGTGAGCAAACCAGGCACCCAGGCGATGCTGCTTCCCAGCCACAGAATGAGAACTGTGCCGAGAACCGCAACCATAGCCGAGAGGAAGTTGATGAGCACGGCGCCCCACCGGCTGAAACCGGCAAACACGAGCACGCCGAAGCCACCGAACTCCATCGGGATTTCATGCAAGATGACTGCCAGGGCGCAGGCAAAACCGGCGGCCGGGCTGTGCAGGAAGGCGGTGCCGATGATGATGCCGTCGGTGAGATTGTCCAGAGCGTGCGAGACAATGCTCATGTAGCCGGTCGGGTGGATGTGACCGTAGTGTTCATGAGCATCTTCGTGCACGTGGGCTTCACCGGCGTGGCAGTCGTGGCTGCGCGTTTTGTCGTCTTTCTCGATAGCAGCGCAATGCATACGCAAATGCAGCAGCTTCTGGAGGCAGAAACAAAACATGAAACCGGCGACCATCAAGACCGAGGTGTAGACGGTGTTGGTTGAGCCCTCGTATGACTCAGGCACGAGATGGACGAGAGCGTTGCCGAGCATCGCTCCGGTGCCGAGACTGAGGAGAATGAAGATGACGGTCTCGAGCGTCTTCTTGTTGATGGGAATCGTGATGACTCCGCACAACGAGATCAGTCCGACCATGGAGACGCTGCCGATAGCTTCGAGCCAGATTGTAGGCATTTCAGACTTCCTTTACGAAAAAACTGCCTTGCTGAGCAAGACAATGGCGACGCTAAGCGCCAGTTGGTGGAAACTCTTGCTCAGGTGCCGGCATCGCAGGTGGTGGCAGCGAGCCGATAGGTAACTCGAGAACCGAAGGTTCCGTGCAAAGCTTTGGCGAGAGTTACCGGTCTTGAGCTGTTGGTGTTAGAGATCCAGTTGTGAGTTCAGAGGAAATAGGTAAGTGAACCGTATCAAAAGAGTTCTTTGAGCTTTCAATTATTGATTACTCATAGGAGTTCAAGAGAAGAGCCTCATAGCCAGGAACTCAAGCAATTTACGGGGTGGTTTTTGGGATGGGCACGCGAGGCGAATGAGTTGGATGCCAAGGGGGATTGGACTCAATTTCTCGAGACAGAGGATTTCGCTCCGCTTGCGTGAGGTGTCGGCGAAAGACAACGAGTTGAATTGGCACCACTTAATATCAAGAAGCTGTGAGAGCCTCGCGAGCCTTGAAACTGTTGGCTTTGCGGCGCTACGCCACAGAACGGATCCCGTTTCAAAAATCGGAAATTCTAGAACTGGAAGTAGATGAACGGCGAACTTGTATCAGACAAGAACATGATCATCAAAAGCACGAGGGCTGTGCAGTAGACAGCGGTGAGTGGGCTCGACTTCGGTTTCAACACACCTGACTCGATGAGTTTGCTGACGGGAATGTTGAGCAGGATCAGTGCCAACGCCATGCACACTGTTGCGGGAACGAAAATCGGCAAGTCTGCTTTCAGCAGCAGTGGCATCTTCCCCTCCACGGGCATGAGAATTGGGTGGAGGAGGAACATCTTGCGAATCATCGTGAAAGCGATGCGAATGTTCGGCATGCCGAAAAAGATGCAACCCACTGAAACAGCGTTGAATGTCATCCACTTAGACAGATAGTTCCCAAACTTGGACTTGATGAAGGCTGAAGCCATTTGCGATTTGGCCATGATTTCGCTCACTTCGCGGTGGGCTACCAGGCACAGTCCGTGATAGATGCCCCAAACGACGAAGTTCCAGGCGGCGCCGTGCCACAATCCGCCTAGGGTCATGGTGACGAAGATGTTCCAGTTGGTTTTCCACTTTCCTTGCTTTGAACCACCCATGGGAATGAACAGATAATCGCGCAACCAGGTGGAAAGGGAGATGTGCCAACGTCTCCAGAAGTCTGAGATGTTGTCGGCGATCAGCGGCAGATCGAAGTTGATGGGAATATGATAGCCAAACAGCATCGCCGAGCCGCGGCCGATGTCGGTGTATGCTGAAAAGTCGAAGTAGATTTGAAACATGAACGCCCAGGCGAACAGCCACAATTCAAGGGCTCCGTACATTTCCGGGTTGCGAAAACCCATTTGCACGAGCAAGGAAAGATTGTTCGCCAAGAGCAGCTTCTTCGCCAGTCCGAGAATGATCAACGGCACGCCTTCGTCAAAGTAGCTGAGTTGGAATGGGCGATGTTCCTGCATCTGGGCGAGAAAATCAGGAAACCGCTTGATCGGTCCGGCAATCTGAGTAGGAAAGAAGGCGGCGAAAAGGGCAAATAGAACGAAGGAGCGAATAGGTGTTTTGCCGCGATAAATCTCGAACAAGTAGTGAATAAATTCGAACGTGAAGAACGAGATGCCGAGCGGAAGAATGATGTTGAAAGCCCAGTTCACATGCTGGTGCGAGGCAGCGCCCCATAGGAAAGAGGCGCTGCTGCCGAAAAAGTTCGCGTATTTGAATACGCCCAGTGTGATCAGGTCAGCGACGATACCAAAGGTCAAAAGCTGTTTCTTCCTGTCCATATGCTTGTGCATGTAAGCACCCAGCATATAGTTGAAGACGGTCATGGGGACGATGAGCAGTATGAACATCGGAATCCAGCTCATGTAGAAGATGTAGCTGGCGACAAGCAACATGGGCAGGCGGAACTGTTTAGGGAGAATCCAGAACAGCGCCACGATGATGGGCAGGAAGATCAGATAGGTGGCTGAGGTAAAAAGCATTCTTTGTTTCTACTCCCAGTTCGAGCTCGAAGTGCTCAGTTTCACGCCCTCGCCTTTGTTCTCGATGGCGATTGATTTGCTCAGCAAATCGAAGAGCTTCTTGCCGCCGCGCTCATTCAAGTGGGCGGAATCGTAGAAGTCTGTGTATGCGAACTGTGCAGACCCATCAATATTGATGTAGGGAACGCCCGCATCTTTGCACGCTGATGTGATGCCGTTGTAATACAGAGTTTTGACCGTATCAGAAAGCAAAGCTTTGTGTCTGTCCGTCAAAGGCATGTTCATTACGGCGATGGGAATGTGGTTGGAACGTGCTATTTGGAGCGCTTTTCTGAAGTTGGCCATGTGGCGCTGAAACAGTTGCATGTTCAAATTGCTGTACTGTTTCTGATACAGCTTCAAATCTTCGAACTGATCCACTGTTGAAATAGGACGAGGCTGCTGTGCCACTATCTTGGGTTTCTCACCATTTTTCGCCGGTTGGGCGCCGGCTCTGGGAATGCGATTTATGGCGCCGGCAAAATCCCAGGCCCATTGTTGCTTGACGGAACCCAATTCCGCTTGGGCTGTGGCAAACTGCCAGCCGATTTCGGACTTGGCGGCGCCGAGCGATTGCATGATGGAGGAGTCGGCAAGCGGCCATTCGAAGGTGTGGAAAGCTTTGCGAACATGGGTGTTGTCGACGCCGCGCACGTCATTCCAGACAAATTCTTGTGGTGAAACGCCGCATAATACGAGCAACGGCTTCTGGTGATACTGGACGAGTTTTTCCATGATGGCGCTGTAGTCGGAAGCAACAGTGCCTGCCAGTCCGAGGTTTACTACGGTTATCGATTCGTTGCCGGAAAGAGTGCTGAGCTCGCGAGCAAAGTGATCGCAGTTGCTATAGCCGCTGTACAAGCCCATGTGAGGCAGGCGCTTGGACGTTTCGTTCTTTTCTTCGGCTTGATCGCAAGCGTAGGAAGGCACTGCGACGACAGATGAACCGAGCATAAGAACGTGCGGATCGTTCCGCTTCAAAAGATAGCGGAAGACTTTGCCGCAGAAAAGTTCGTCGTTTGCTGAAACGGCGTTGAGGTACCAATCGTGGTCCACCCGCGGAACAACTTGCATAAGAACGAAATAGCTGGCCGCAAGCAAAAATGCGAGCAGTAAGAAATTGCTGTTCCAGGCTCTCGCCAACGAATGTTTCACGGAGAAAAAATTGCCTCTTAGCAGCCGGTCTATACTAACAAACCGGCACAGTTGAAACGTTCAACGGATTTAAATAGCGCTTGGCAAAAACTGGTTTGAGCCGGCTGCGCCTGAACACATGCCCGTTTCGGCAATTTCAAAGAAAAAAAACACGCCCCAGGGTTTTGGGGCGTGTTTAATACCAGACCGCGGACCAGGCGCACGGTTGCAAGTTTGGACAAATTACAACAGGGCGTTCTGGACTTGTCTCAGCTGCCAGCGGGTCTTCTGCAACTTGGTGTATGTGTCATCCAAGCGGTTGCTCAAGTCGTTGAGCTGGAAGTTGAAACTGGGGTCGTTTTGTCTCTTGAGATCCCAAATCTGGTGGTTCAGCTCGTCTTGATCGCGCAACAGTTTTGTTTCTTCGCGCACCAGGGTGTCGCGTGTGATTTGCAGTCTGTAAATGGCTGTTGCATCGGTGATCGTTGCTGCTGCCGGTTGTTGGGCCACGCAGAACGAGAACATGCCTGTCAGCACGGTCAGGATAACGAGGGATTGAATGGAACGAATAGATTGATTGGTGTTTTTCATAATTGCCTGCCTCCTTCAGGATGCGATTAATGTACCAGCTTAATTGGACTTGCAGAAGTGCCACTTTTGGGATTAAATGTAAGTCCACTTCATTATTCGATGATACCGTACAAATGTACGGAGAAATCAAGAGGGGCCGACTGACCATGCCATTCACGTGCCTGTCAGGCTTTTGGTCGGTGGAGCTGGTTCGCTCGGAAGTCAGGATCAAATCTATAGATAGTGAATCTCCTCATTAACCTCGATCCTTTATCTAGCGTTCCGTTGCAGCGGCAGCTGTACGACAGCTTTCGGCGAATGATTCTCAGTGGCGAGCTGTCACGAGGGCAAAAGATTCCGTCCACTCGCGAGCTGGCCAATGAACTCGGTATTTCCAGGACTACTGTTACAGCCAGCTATGAAGATCTGCTCAGCGAAGGTTATCTGGAAGCGGCGACCGGTTCAGGAACCTATGTTTCCCGACAGATGCCAGACGAATTGCTTCGGGCGGCGGAAGTGGACTTGAAGTTGGATGGTGACAGCGTGGCGGCGCCGAAGCAGACTGACAAGGCGGAGATCCCTTTGAGTGAGCGCCTGTCATGGTATGGAGCCAGCCTTGAAGAACGTGAGTGGCTCAAGTTCTCTGATGTAGAGAGTCCGGTCGAATTTTCCTTTGGACGACCCGATTTTGCCGAGTTTCCCATGCGCGTGTGGATGCAGCTTCATTCACTGCACGCGCGCAAACGTTCGCTCTCTTCGCTCGATTATCCCAGCCGGTCCCAGGGGTATCTGCCGCTTCGCGAAGCCCTGAGCGCCTATCTGAGCCGATCCCGAGCCGTTCACTGCAGTGCCGAACAGATCATTGTTGTGAATGGATCCCAGCAGGCGATTGACCTGGTTACTCGCGTATTAATTGATAGAGATGAGCTTGCCGCCATTGAAGAACCGGGTTATCTTGGGGCTCAGCGAGCCTTAATCGCCCAGGGAGCGAATGTTCTTTCCATTCCGGTTGATTATCAAGGTTTGCGAGTCGATGTGCTGAAACGCAGATCCGCTGAGACTGCGGAGCGGATCAAACTTGTGTATGTGACACCATCGCATCAATTTCCAACCGGAGTTGTCCTGTCTCTGCCGCGCCGTCTAGAGCTTTTGTCATGGGCAGCCAAAACAGGAACGTTCATTATCGAAGATGACTACGACAGTGAATATCGCTACAAAGGGCGACCGGTTCCGGCGCTTGCTGGGCTGGACAAGAGCAATTCGGTTATCTACATAGGCACGTTCTCTAAGGTGCTGATGCCGGCATTGAGAATCGGATACCTGGTGGTGCCGCCTCAACTCGTGCGAGTTTTTTCGCGGGCAAAGTGGCTAGCGGACAGGCATTCGCCGTTATTGGATCAGCAAGTGCTCACCGATTTCATTCGGCAAGGACATCTCGATCGACATGTTAGAAAAATGCGGGCGTTGTATGAGCGCAAGCGAAAGCTGGTTTTGAAGACCATCGGCGAGCTGTTCGGCGCCCATGCTCAGGTGTTGGGAGATAACGCCGGTATCAACGTGCTTGTGCGATTTACGACGCAGTTGACCGACTCAGAGATTGAAGAACAGTGCCGCGCTCGCGGTATCGGCTTGTCCAGTACGAGACAAGAGTACCTGGTGACGCCGCAGCAAGGCGAGTTTCTTCTCAACTATGGCGGATTGAGTGAGGAACAGATAACATATGCTCTGTCCGTTCTGGCGGAAATTGTGCTCTAATTCCTCAGCGCGTGTGTGGAGATGGAACTGAAAGGCAGGCATTGTGGCAATTCCTGAACGCATCGAACCGAAATCGTTGAATGACTATTTGTCGGTGATGAGCAAGGCCGTGTTTCAGGCGGGCGTCAGCTGGAAGCTGATTGATTCGAAGTGGGTGGCGTTTTGCGAAGACTTCGAAAACTTCGATCCCAAGAAGGTAGCTGCTTTCACTGCCTCGGATATAGATCGGTTGATGCAAGATGAGCGCTTGCTCCGCAGCCGGAAGAAGATGGAAGGCACCGTATATAATGCCAAGCTGATTCTGGAGTTGGACGCCGAGTTCAAGGGTTTTCGCAATTACCTGCGTTCAAAAGCTAGCTATGATGAGCTCGTTGCTGATATTCGCAAGCGGTTCAAGTTTGTCGGAGAGCTGAGTGTATACTACTTTCTGTTCCGCGTGAACGAGAAGGTGCCACCGTTCGAAGAGTGGATAGTGAATATTCCAGGCGATCATCCGCGCATGAAAGAGATGATCGAGCTTGCCCGTAAATCCGATCCCTCGGCGGCGCGCTGACTCTATTCTTGGTACTCTTTCTTTTGAGACTCGAGAACTACGGCGATGAGCCGATCGGCAAAGATTTTGGTTCCATCTATAAGATGCGCGTTTCGCATGTCTGTATTTTGAACTTTTTCGATGGCTCCTTTTTCTGAGCGTCCACCTTGTTTGTGTCGCTCGACGAGCCTGTCGTATACAGTTTCTAGCGATGTATCGATGAACCACACCTCGTTCAGTAACGGGCGAACCTCTTTCCATGGAGGATCTTTCAAGAGCAGATAGTTTCCTTCGACCACGAGCAAGCGGTGTTTGGGGTGAATAGCAATGGCGTCTTGAATTGATGCTTCGATCCTGCGCTCGAAAAGAGGAGCTCGAACAGTATCGGCGGCGCTGCGCAAGCGTCGCAGCAAGTCGACGAATGCTCCGGCATCGAATGATTCCGGTATGCCTTTCAGAGCCAGAAGATCCAATTGTTCCAGTTGTTCGTTGGGCAGGTGAAAGCCGTCCATCGGCACAACAATTGCATCATCATTTCCAGTCAGCTGATTGAAACTATCAACGATCGCGTTCGCGGCCGTGCTCTTGCCGGCACCAGGATAGCCCACGATGCCCAGCATGAATCGCTGCGCCGGCTCTATGTTTTCGAGCTTCTGGTGCAGTTCTTTTGCAATATCTTCAGCCGTCATCTTCGCGTGCATTTTTCTATTGTAGTAGCAAACCGCCACGAATGTTGTAATCACACATGATTGCAATCCTCGCTCGGGTTGTACGAGGGGCGGCGCCCTGCGCCGCCCGTGCCGGAACACGTGCTGGTTTCTATAGAAATCGATCGACCAGAGCAGCCGTTCTTGGCGTTGTCGTTTCAGTTCGCGGGTGCGGTGTCCGGGCTTGGTTGCGATGGTGACGATGCTTCCTGGTTGAGAACATCGCCTAAGGTAGGGGTGCCGTTTGCCGGTTTGGATGCCGACGGGCTCGAACTATCTTTCACAGCCGTTTCTGGGGGCTGAACAGTTCCATCATTCTGCGTTTTTGAAACATTGGCGTCGGCTGTGTTGGCAGGCGGTTTTCCGACTGTTTTGATGGGCTGCATCGGTTTGGCTAAGGCTTTTTGGGCCTCGACTGTTCTAGCCTTGAGCTGTCCAGCCACAGTGGAGACTACTGAATAGAGGCGTCCGCTCAGATTGGCGGTCACCGTTCTGGTGATGCCGAGCCGCTTGCCGCTGATATTGGCGATGTGCACCCCTTCGTGGTTGATGGTGAACGACAGCTCCGTAATCTTGATGTGATGCTTCTCTTTGAGCGTAATGCCCTTGATATTGTGAATCTGAATGTTGCCGCCCGGGTTTTGAATCACTTCAAAACTGACCTTGCGGGCGAGGTCGACTTCCCGAATGTACGAGCTGGAGAGCTTTTTGATGAACTTGCGGTTAAGAGTGATTTCTACCCCGTCTCCTGATGCTGTCTTGGCGAAACCGACGTGCTCGACTTGCGCTGCCCGAATCATCTCTTCCGCTAATCTGGCGACTTTCTCAACGTCGAGCGTTTGCACCGGTTCTTGAGCACCGGCAACCGGTGTCGTCGCCGCCAGCGTTGCCGCCTGATCGGCCAGGGCCGGTGGCGCTACCGCCAGAAGCGCCAATGAAACCAGAATTGCTGCCGTGCGTTTAACCATGGGACTCCAGTCCAACTTGTCACGAGAGAATCTATGCTTCCCCCTTACTAAAATCGTAGCAGCCGAGCATGTTCCTTGCATAACCTTGGAATATTGATTTAGTTCCAATCCCCTCATGCTACCGCGATCTCGGTTAAGGTCAGCCGAAGGATTTTAGGGGGACAACCACACGTGCAAGCGGGCAAAGGCGGCGGGAAAACGGACAGCCTGCACGTTGGCTTTTGGGTGACCGGACGGTATCATATATCCAATGGATAAACCGGCGGTGCTGCGGCAATGAGAGACTACATACTTTTGTATATCAATGGCGTCGAACATCGCGTAAAGGGCGCGGACGCCCTCATACCGTTGACCGACTACTTGCGCTACGGCATCTCTGCCTGCGGCACGAAAGTTGTCTGCGCCGAGGGCGACTGCGGCGCTTGCACGGTGGCTGTGGGGCGGGTCAACGGCGACGAACTCGATTACAAGCCGGTGAACGGCTGCATTCAATACATATATCAGCTCGATTGCGCCAGTATCATCACAGTCGAAGGAATCAAGAATGGCGAAGAACTCAACTGCGTGCAGACGGCAATGGTCGAATGTCACGGGGCTCAATGCGGATATTGCACCCCCGGTTTTATCGTCGCCATGTCATCGATGTTCGACGCCGGCACCGAGATTAACCGAGCGTCGGTGAAAGAGGGATTGACCGGCAACCTGTGTCGTTGCACCGGCTACCTTTCCATAATCGATGCCGCTCTCAAGACTGACGCAAAGAGCTTTCAAAAATTCAATACCGTCTACCCCCCGGCTCCAATGAGAGAGGCTTTTCTCGAACATCAGAAGGAACCGGCTCGAATCGAATGCGAGGGTCGCAGCGTGTTCTGCCCGTCTTCATTGAGTCAGGCTGTCAGCTTCAAAAAAGAAAACCCCGCTGCCGTTATCATCTCCGGCGGAACCGACGTTTGCGTAAATATGAACAAGCGTGGTCTGGAGCCGGTTCACCTCATGACCACAGCCAATCTGCAAGGGCTCGATGATATTCGCCACGACGAAGCCACACTATATGTGGGGTCAAAGGTTTCGCTGCGAACCCTGGAAACCTACGTCAAAGATCTGATTCCTGAGTTCTATAACATTCTCTTTGTCTTCGGCTCGCCGCAGATTCGGCACGCCGCAACTCTTGCCGGCAATATCGCTAACGCTTCACCAATCGCAGACAGCCTACCGTTTCTTTTCGCGATGGACGCTCTTATCGAAGTGTTCGGCAGCGCCGGACCGCGTCGCATCAAGATTCAATCGCTGTACAAAGGTTATAAGGTTCTGTCGATGGAACCAGATGAGATTATCGTTCGCATCATTATTCCCATTCCGAAAACGGACGAGCTGCTCAAGTTATACAAAATCTCTCGGCGCGAGCATCTCGACATATCTAGTTTCACCGCGGCTGTGCGCATGAAGAATGAGAATGGAACGATCAAATCACCGGTGATCGCATACGGCGGCGTGGCTCCAGTGGTCTTGCGATTGAAGAAGACGGAAGAATTTCTCAACGGCAAACCGTTTACGCTAGAAACCTTCACTGCCGCAGGAAAAGTGGCTTGCGACGAAATAGCTCCGATTTCCGATGTTCGCGGTGCTCGCGACTATCGCTTGCAACTGGCTCAAAACATTCTCGTCAGGTTCTATCACGAAACGGCTAATCAGGAGCAACTTGTATGTCTGTAGTCGGACGCAACATTCCCCATGATTCAGCCAAAGGGCATGTGACCGGTGAGTCTGTGTACATCGACGACATGCCGTTTCAAGCCAACGAGGTTGTGGTCGACTTTGTCGGGAGCCCGGTGGCCCACGGAAAAATTCGTTCTTTAGATCTGGAAGCGGCTGGCAAGATTCCTGGCGTGGTTGGTCTGTACACCTATAGAGATTTAGGTGGCATCAACAAGTTTGGACCGATTTTGCAAGACGAAGTTCTTTTGTGTGAAGAGCACACCTCTTTTATTGGCGAGCCCATTGTTGTTATCGCGGCAGAAAATTACAAGGCTCTAAAAGCAGCCAAGAAAGCCGTGAAGATCGACATCGAAGAAATGCGTCCCATTCTTACGGTAGACGATGCTATCGCTGCTAACGAATACATTGACAAAACGTACGAGATCAGGCGCGGTGATATTGACGGCGCTCTCAAAAACGCGGACCATCTGTTAGAGGGAACCATATACATGGGTGGGCAGGACCACTTCTATCTCGAATCCCATGCCGCGCTCGTTTACCCCGGCGAACACAATCAGATAGTCATTCACTCGTCTACTCAGAATACGACCGAAGTGCAGCAGGTCGCGGCACGTGTTCTTGGTTTAAAGCAGAGCCAGGTCGTCGTCGTGACGAAGCGGCTGGGTGGCGGTTTCGGCGGCAAAGAATGTCAGGCCAGTCATGTTGCCACGATGGCTGCGCTCGTAGCATTGAAGACGAAGCGACCGGCGCGCATGATTTACAACAAAGATGATGACATGAAGTTTACGGGCAAGCGCCATCCGTTCCAGAATAAATACTCAGTCGCATTCGATAATGAAGGTCGAATTCAAGGCATGCGTTTGCACCTGTATGCTGACGGTGGCGCGGCAAATGACTTGTCTACAGCCGTTCTCGGAAGAGCGATGACTCATTCCGACAACGCCTATTTTGTTCCCCATGTCGAGATCATCGGCAAGATTTGCAGAACCAACTTTCCCCCAAACACAGCTTTCAGAGGGTTCGGTGGTCCCCAGGGCATCTGCACGATTGAGAATATCATCGAAGAAATCGCTGCTTATCTGCACAAAGATTCGCTTGAAGTTCGCCTGATCAACCTATATGGACTGGAGGACCGCAACACCACACCGTACGGGCAGATTGTCGCCAACAATACCTTGCCGAAGATCTTCGAACAACTGGTGCAAACATCGCAGTATCAACAGCGCATGGTTCAGGTGCGAGCGTTCAATTCGACTTCGACGACTCATATGAAGGGTATCGCCATAACCCCTGTTAAGTTTGGCATTTCGTTTACGACCAAGTTTCTCAACCAAGCCAACGCCCTGGTAAATGTGTATTTGGATGGAAGCGTGCAGGTCTCTACCGGCGCCATCGAAATGGGACAGGGCGTCAACACCAATATCAAGATGCTGGTCGCGGACGAGTTTTCTATCGATCCTGATAACGTCATTGTCATGCCGACGACGACAGAAAAATGCAACAACACATCCGCTACTGCAGCTTCAGCAGCCACTGATCTTAACGGCAGCGCCGCTGTCGATGCCTGCCAGAAGATCAAGAAAAACCTGGCGGAGTGCGCGGCCGCATACTTCGCTTCCAAAGAAATTGGCATCGGCGCTTTTCCGGATCGAATTGTGTTCGATAACGGATTCGTCTACGACAGCCGCCGCCCTAGCAATAAAGTGTCATTCGAAAACCTCGTCGGCATGGCCTACCGCGATCGCCGTTCCACCGGTGAAAGAGGATATTACGCCACCAAAGGAGTCGACTTCGATTGGGACAAAGGACAGGGTACTCCCTTTCTTTATTACACAATGGGCGCCGCCGTCTCGGAAGTGCTGATCGACCGTTTCACCGGACAACTGAAGCTTCAACGGGTGGACATTTTGATGGACGTAGGCAAATCGATCAACCCCGGCATCAACATGGGGCAAGTTGTCGGCGCTTTCGTACAAGGCATGGGCTGGGCGACCATGGAAGAGCTGCGCTACGATGCGAAAGGCCATCTACTCGCGCACTCTCCGACGACGTACAAAATTCCCAACATCATGGATATTCCGGACGACTTCTTCGTCAACTTTATCGACAACGATTGCGTGTTGAACGTGCGTGGCAGTAAAGCCGTGGGCGAGCCACCGTTCGTGCTCGGGCTCAGCGTCTGGGCAGCGGTTAAGAGCGCATTGCTGAGCGTTTCGGGTGACGAAATTCCGCGCCTGGCCCTGCCGGCAACCGGTGAAGAGATTCTCAGTCGTATCACTTTTTACGATAAGATTTCGCGCAACGAAATTACGCCGGAGCAAGTGACGAACGGCGCCAAACGTTCAATACAGGCTGCTGCGGTAAGTTAGATAAAAATCAGAGATGTGTTGATCGCAAACCGGTTTTTCCTTATGCGGTTATATTTAGGTCGAGCGGTGACTATTTAGTTTCGCCGCTTTGTTTCCTCTCATATCCTGGGCATGCCGGTCGAGACACTTACTAACTCTGTTCAAACCGATTCTGCAGGAACAGCCACTGTCCATGCGGTTGCACCAAAGCACGCGCGCTTTCCGGCCTTGGATGGACTTCGAGGAACCGCGTTCTTACTGATCTTGCTTTGCCACAGCCATGATGTTCTTTGGGCTGACAGTCATTCACCTGTCCATGTTCAAGTCTTCGATAAGCTGCTGCTTTGGGCCGGCGGCTACGCGCTAGATCTGTTTTTTGTTTTGTCCGCCTTTCTCATTACCGGAATTCTTCTCAAAACCAAGGATTCCCCTGATTACTTCAAGAACTTCTATGCGAAAAGGGCACTGCGTCTGCTTCCGGCATATTATCTGTTGCTGCTTGTTGTATTCGCAGGAAGTTTTTTCATTCAACACGGGGTCGGAGACGCTACCCATTGGTTCTTTCTAATAGTCAATTTCGTAAACGTCATTCAAACCATTGAAAACAAGTGGAGCTTTGGACCGGCATCTCATTGTTGGTCGCTAGCGCTTGAAGAGCAGTTCTACTTAGTATGGTCGGTTCTGGTCAAATATCTCAATCAGAGAAGTCTTTCAGCGATCTGCATCTCGGGCTTCGTAGCGGCTCCGTTTCTCCGGTATGTGATGAGGCACTGCTTTCACAATATTATTTTTCCGCACGAATTTCGACTGGATGGTCTTTTCGTGGGAGCCCTACTCTGTTTTGCGATGCAGAGGCGCTCCGTAGAACAACTACAAAAACCCGCTTCTATTGTTCTTTTCTTTTCCGCGATCGCTGCAGTTATTGCAATTATTTCCTTGCCGCTTGAGCACGAGATGCGCAGGGTCGTGCTTCCGACTATCTGCTCAGTAACAGGCGGTGCGTTGCTTGTCAAGGCGATTGGCCAATCGTATATCAAACAATTCTTTGATATGCAGGCTTTGAAAACGGTTGGACTGTACAGCTACGGAATGTTTCTATTCCATTGGCCAATTGTCAGAGTTATCGAACCGTATTGGCACCTCAACTTCTTGCCGATAGAGATCAGCTGGGCCCTATTTTTGGTTCTGGTTTTTGCATTGACGGCGGGTATTTCAGTCATAAGCTTCAAATTTGTCGAAATGCCCGCTCTACGCCTCAAGCACTTATTCCAGTAATGTGTGATACGGCTTTGCCCGAATTCGATTAGCTCGTCAATGAGCGTCGCTGCGTTATTCCAGGCAGTTTCCTCCAATGCCCATGGCGGATTTTCACGCCCAAGACGCAATTCGTGGCCGGTTCCGTGAAAGCCCTCACCCATTTTATTCAACCCTGTTTCGTCATAGTTGTGCGCTCAGACCGCGCTCCTGACCGCATAAGTAAGTCAAGATTGGCGATTTTTCGAAACACTTATGCGGTCAAGATTTCAACCTGACCGCATAAGTGAAACTTGCATTTAATGTATGGCCCGCTCTAGATGCTTGTCTCCCAGAACTGTTCGCTGCCGAGAGGGTTCAGCAACTTTTCGAATACTGGGCGAAGTTCTTCGAACCGCTGATGCAATTTGATATTGCGCGCTTGCAGGTCGGGAGTCGCTCCTGAACGTGACTTCTCGTAAAGGGCAAGGAATTCCGTCAGATCCCTCGTGAGGAATTGTTCAAGAGCATTCCCGTCCGGATCTCTATCTAGTCCTGCGGCTTTTAGCAGCGTAGCCAGCCGGTTCATGGCCTTGCGCAGTACGTCTAGCGGTGGAACTCCGCCGGTTCCAACCGCCGCTACTGTTGCGTCAAAGAGTTGCTTGAACACCTCAAAAATCTGCACCAATGCCATCTGGGGTGGGAGCTTGGTGCCGGCATTGAGTTGATCTTCGGCAACGGAAGCTGTGTTTGCAGGTGTTGCTGCTGCGGAGTCGGCAGATGGAGCCCATGCAGCCCTATTTTGCGACACATCTGCACACCATTTGCCCATATCGAGATCTTCTGGCCGAGGCGGTGGCGATGAACCTGTATCGAAGTTCGACGGCGCCGGTCTTGGCGGAGCTGCACTGTCTGGCTGTGGCGGAACCGCTTTCGATTGGGCGCTCGAAAACTGCGATTGAGAGGGGGCTCCCCACCCATTTGCAGCGGCTGCCCCTGTACCAGATGGCTGCGGAGCGGATTGCCGTGGAGCGGATGGCAATGGGGGCGATTGGAACGCCTGCCACGAGCCGGTTTCTGGCGGCGGCGCCGTTACCTTTCTTCTTATGGACTGGGCTTGAAACCTCATGAGAGGCGCCGTCTCAGCACTCTGCGCTTGAGATATTCCGGCCGCTTGAGCTGGCATTTCCCAGTCCTGCGGCATCTCCACCGGTTGAACAACCGTGCGCGACCGGCCTGTACTGTTAACGATCTCTGCTTCGTCGACGACAACAAATGCCGTAAACCTGGTTAGGATCGAATGATGTTTCGAGAGCTGTACTATGTTCCTTTTGAGCGCTTCTCGCTCGGTATGGCCGGCGATGCGGAACCGATCCTCAAGCTCGACTATGAAGTGTTTGGCCCAGAGCTGCGATACTGCCTTTAGTGGCACTTCGGTTCCCTTGACCTCGACGGAAAAATCATTTCCGTCGACTCGTTTGCCAGTCAATTTGACATTGACTGCTTTCTTGGACTTGCCCTTGAGCAGCACGAACTCTGGTTTCAGGCGAAACTTGAAGAAGCACGATGAAGCTCGGTTGGCGAAGAGATCAGGAATGCGCTGGGGAACAATCGAGTCGGCCATAACTGCAATGCCCAAGTCTTCCAGGTGCAACTCGGTTACGGTTGGCTCACCAATCTCGCGGCCGACCTGCTCGAGGGCAATCTCCAACTTCGAGCCCGGCGCAACGAACGTTGCCGTGCCGTGCCCCAATTCGGCCAGGCGCTTGAGGAAACCTTCGTTGACTGCCGTGTCGATGCCCACCGTGAACACGCGCGTCGAGCCTAACTGAGTTTGAAGCTGGTTGAGAACTACAGATTCTTGCCCGACCTGTCCGTCAGTCAAAAGAACGATTACGGGGATTCGCGATGAAGTGTCAACGGTTTGAGAGACTTTGAGCGCGTTTGCCATTGCCAGTTCGATATGGGTGCCCCCACGGGCCGTCACTGTGCGAAGAAAGTCATTGCCTCTTTGTAGTCCGGCTTCGTCTGCAGGCACAAAGTAGGATGGGTCTACAGTCCTTGCTAGCGGCCAGGAGAAAACAGGCTGTTCCCAAAACTCAGGTGCTGCCCGGTGCACCCAGGCATTGGTATTCATCCACTCGACTCCATCGTCGAAGATCTGGATGGCGAATCTATCATCGGGTCCGAGAGTGTTGAGAAGAATGGCGCAGGCTCTGACGGCAGACGTTATCTTGACTCCTTGCATAGAACCTGACCTGTCCAGTACGAAGATAACATCACGTGGTTTCTGGGCAGCCTTGGTCTGGGCCGGCGGTATGATGGACAGCATGCCGTAATAATGGTCGGACTTAGGGTCTTTGATATAGACGAAGCCGGTGCGCATTTTCTCGTTGGCTATACGCCATCGCAAGACGAAATCGCGATTGAGCGGCTCATTCTCGCGCAATAGAGAA
>Ga0206838_10111_pt1 | contig 25938 bp, 23 predicted proteins | sample Alteio_BWOrgCont_26_FD_152879 | JGI IMG/M metagenome (GOLD analysis project Ga0206838, IMG submission 152879) | Enriched cells from forest soil in Barre Woods Harvard Forest LTER site, Petersham, Massachusetts, United States -... | ecosystem: Environmental > Terrestrial > Soil > Temperate forest >...
TCTTCGGCATCCATGTTGGACCCTCTTGGCCGGTGCGGGAATGGGAGGCCGATGGCTGGCGCCGCCTCGTGGAGTTATTGCATAAGCAGTTTAATTGTGAAGTGATCCAATTGGGCTCGGATGAACACACGGCGAAAGGCAGTCAAATCGCTCCGCGCATTGCGGGCAGTCGTGACTGGGTGAACAAATTTACTTTGGAGGAAACTATCGCCACCTTGAAATTGCTCGATATGTTTATCGGCATTGATTCCGGTATTTTGCATGCCGCCGGTGCCGTCGGCACTCCGGTCGTCGGCCTTTTTGGTCCGATCAATCCTCGCCTTCGCCTTCCGCCCGAAAGTCCTGCGGTTGCAGTAACTTCGGATGTACCATGTCTCGGCTGTCATCACCGGCTGCCGGTTCTACATTGGTTCGACAATTGCCCGTATTCGATCGCTTGCATGAAGAACCTTACGCCAGAAGCAGTACTCGCTGCGATCAGCCAATTGATGTTTTTGACCAAACAGGAAAATGGCAAGAGGTAAAACCACCCTTGGTATATTCATCATAAAAATACAAACATCATCTTGGTAAGACTTTTCTTACGACATTTACGAACTCGCTTTCCGGACTATGCAGTTGACTTCCCTTAAAGAGAATCAGGCTTTCTTCACCATCGTGACGAAGTCTCATCTCGCGTTTGCGCGAGCCATGGCCTCTCAGTTAAAGAAGATCCACCCGGATCTTCCGCTGGTTGTCTTTCTGGCCGACAATCCCGACGGTTGTTTTGACCCTGCTGCTGAACCATTCCCGGTCATACCGCTCGGCGATTTTCTTCCTGCCCATTTGCTTGAAACGATGCCGGCTTATTATACCGTGTCCGAGTTTTGTAATGCCTTGAAAGGCTTTGCCCATCTGCACCTATGGTCGAAAACCGGCTTGGAGCGCTGGTTATACCTTGATGCAGACATTTTTATCTGTGGCTCATTCGACCGGGTCTTTTCAGCACTGAATGGCCATGCAATCCTGCTAACCCCGCATATTCTTCTTCCTGGCCGGCTGGCGAGAACAGAAACGATCGAGCGAAATATTCTAAAATACGGACTTTATAATGGAGGCTGCGTTGGCATCTGCAAAACACCGTCTGCGCGGGAATTTTTGGAATGGTGGATGGAGCGACTTACCAAGTTGTGTTTGGCGAATGTTCCCGGACTTTACCATGATCAGGCCTGGCTGAATTTTGTCCCGCTGCTCTTTGGTGAGGTTAACATTTTACGTGATCCGGAAGTCAATATAGCCTATTGGAACTTGCACGAGCGTCATTTGCAACTGGTGGCCGAGGAGTCCGCCACGGTTGATGGAAACCGCGTGCCCTTCCTGCATTTGAGTGGGTGGGACTGGCATAAGCCGGAAATAGTAAGCCGGTGGTTTTCACCAGCAAGTGGGAATGAGTCCCAGCCCGTCTGGCAGCATCTAACCCAGCGGTTTCTCCAGATTCTATTTGAGTCCGGTATTAATGAAACGTCGCGCTGGCCATATTCTTTTGCCAAGGCCGAAGACGGCACTGTTCTAACCCCGGAAATGCGCCGGGCCTATTGGAATCGTCTCAAACACCAAGCCTCCAGCCAGGCAGTTCCCTCTTTGTTTGCCAGCCCCCGGGTTTATTCTCCGCCTGGTGCCCTGACCTCTGCCGCACGAACTTTACTCGGAACGGCCAAACAACATTTTTTCAAATAGGATGGTAGTCAGTTAGACCACCCCGCTGTGCCATTGCCAGAACAGAGTCCGTGTGAACCGTCAAAGCTGGGGGGGCAAACTGTCCCGCCCACGGGAGACAACCGAATTTTGGTAATTTCAATGCTGGGTTGTCCGCCACCGTACCGTGGAAATAACACCCGCGTTGCGGGACTGCTACGGGAAATGCGCGCCCTCGGTTATGTGGTTCACTTTGCGGGGGTTGGCTTGAGCGAGGAGGAAAAAGCCGGTACCCTTCCTTGGGTGGATCAGTGGGTGGCGAATTTTGTGCAGCCACCACCGGCACCATTGAGTCTCTGGGGCTTGCTTAAACGAAAAACCCGCAGTTTGTTTTACCGTTTGCATTGGGTGGAGGATAAACTCGATGGCCTGTTTTATGCGCCTTGGCTGGATGAGGCCCGGGAGTTGCAGCAGCGGTTTCATTATCCTCGAGTGCTGATATCTTATGTGCACCACTCCAAGTTTTTGCAGGCCTTTCCTGATTCCTGCTTAAAACTTATCGATACCCATGATGTCTTTACGAATCGGCGCCATCGGCTTCGGGCGGCCGGCGTTGCCACTTATTGGCGTTCATATTCCGCCAAGGATGAAAGACGGGGATTGCAGCGTGCCCAGCATATCATCGCCATTCAAGAACAGGAAGCGGCTTACCTTCGGCGATTGACTGGTTCCGCTTGTCGAGTGTTCACCGTCGGACATTTTGCCAAGTTGCTTGAGCAGCCGCTTCCTCCGGCCCGCATTCTCCGTTTGGGCTGCATTGGTTCACGCAATGGCGCTAACGTGCACGGCTGGCAATGGTTTGTGCGTGATGTTTGGCCGCTTGTGCAGAAGCGGGTGGCAGGCGTGGAAATCTGGGTGGCGGGCACGCTTTGCGAGAAATGCACACCCGCTCCCGGGGTGCGGTTGTTAGGGCAGGTTCCGTCCCTTGCTGATTTTTATCGGGACTGCCCGGTGTTCATCAATCCTGTACGTACGGGGACCGGGCTTAAGATTAAAACAATCGAGTCGCTGATGCATGGCCGACCCGTGGTGACCACCCGCGTTGGTGCGGAGGGTGTCGAATCTTTCCTTGGACACGGACTGTTCATTTGCGACTCGGCCGAAGAATTTGCGAATTCTATTGTCAATTTGCTTTCTGATTTGCCATTGGCCCAACGATTGGGGGAGGAGTCTTTGCTGCGTGCGCGGAGTTACGTCTTGGAGAACCGACAGGTGCTCGCCGAAGCTCTGGCTAAATAGCTCCCCGGCTCAGGTCTTATGTCAGTATTAATGCAGCATCTTCGAAATCAGTTTAATTAAATGTCGCAATTGCGTTCCATTAGCCGGTTGACCCTGATTAACATAGCCAATGCCGTCCTGGGCGTGGCTACCAGCATTGCCATGGCCTGGCTGTTTGGCACGTCCGTGCGGATGCAGTGTTACTTTTCCGCGGTTACTTTGCTTGCGGTGGTGCAAAAAGGATTTTTAGTCGGACAGTTCTCCGACAACTTTTTACCCGAATATGTGCAACGGCGTGAAGTGGATGGCACTGAGAAAGCGGATCGCTGTTTTTCCGCGTTATATAATCACTTGATTTTCATGCTGGTTATCCTGGCGGCGGGCGTCTACTTCCTGATGCCATGGATCGGGGCGATGATTGCGCCTGGATTTACTGACGATGAGCAGAAGCTCGTAATCCAGCTTTCACAAAGTTTTCTCCCGATTATGTGCCTGGTGGTGGCGAACGGCCATTTGCAGTTGATTGGCAACGCCCGTGGTTGGTTTGGCCGGTTTGAATTCTATGGCCTGGTTGGCTCGGCAGTGGGGTTGGTTTTGCTGGTCGTGACGGCGAAGTTTTTCGGCATCTGGGCGTTGATGATCTCGCAAGGCGTTACGCAAATTGTTCTGTATGTCGGGAGTTGGTCCTATCTGTATCGGCAAGGTTATCGTCACGCCTGGATTTGGAGTGAACCCGGCTTCAGCGTTTGGGCGGTGGTCGGTCGGGTGGGCTTGTCTTCGCTTTACGTGGTCGCAACCCAGGCTTTCGTCTTTTCGTTTAATGCCGCCTTGACCACTTTGCCCGGTGGCACTTTAGCCGTTTATAAATATGCCGAGAACCTTTACACGCGGATGGGCACTTATTTTATGCGTCCGGTCAGCGTGGTATTTTTTACCGACGCAGCGGTATTGGCGCACCGCCACCCCCTGCAATTGCGGGCGCGGATTAGCGAAGCGCTTTACCAATACGGGCTGATGTACCTCGGTGTTCTGGCCATTTTATTTCCCGCGTTGCCAAACATGCTCGGAGCTTTGTGGGGGAGCCCGCTTTACCCCTTGGCCGATATCCAGCTAACCGTATTTTTTGCCTGGTGCTTTTTTGGACTTTTGATCGTGGATGGTGCCGGTGGCATCTACCGGCGACTGAATATCATCATGGGCGATATGCGCTGGGTCTATGAAGCGATGACCATGGTGCAGATTGCCATGGCCTTTGCGGCGCCCTTTTTGGTTGCCAGCTTGGGCTTGTGGGGAGCGGCCTCAGTTTTGGTTTTAAATGTCGCGGGCCTCGCCTTGGCTGGTTTGGTCATCGTTATCTGGCGGCGGCCGCAGTTCCTCGCTTTTTTTCCGCCGCGCACTTGGAAGCTGGTGGCCTCGGCCGCGTTGCCTTTATTGGCCGGATGGCTGCTCCCGGCTTGCCTGCCATGGTTGCGCTACACGGGCAACGTTACCCTGCACGGCAAGGTGATAAGTCTGGCCCAGGCGGCCCTGCTCGGCCATGCAGGAAAGATTGCGATAGCCGAGGCCAAGATACTGAGCTTCGCCCAAGGGGCGCTACTGGGTGGCTTAGGGCTGGCTTTGGGAACCGGCACCGCTTGGGTACTCGGGGTGGAAGAGGTGCAAAGCGGTCTTCACCGTGTTTCGGCCTGGGGTCAGGCGACCCGGCGCCGGTTGCGGTTGGCTTGATGCGGGAAGCTTGAACTGTGACATGAATACTTTGCGCCAAGTCATCTTTGTTACTCCAGTTTTTGGAGAGGGGGATACCGGACCTGAAACTTATGCCCGTTATCTCTGGGAAAACTTTCAAAATGATCCCCAAATTGAGTTTCATCTGGTGGCGCCAGATTTTCCCGGCTTGCACCCGCGTTGGCATGCCTCCGGTCGTGGAACTGGCTCTCTCGACTTGTATCGACGGACTGCTTCCACCGCCTTGCAAGTGGCTCGCAAAATTAAGACAACCGACCAGCCAGTGCTTATGCACGTGAACAACACCCACCTGCATGCTTCCTTGCTCGCCTATGAAGGCACCCTATGGGGCCAGATCAATGATTATGAAAACGCCGACCTCTGGCATCGCGCTGGCGAAACCATCCGCCGCGCGGGTTGGCGCCGGTTTGCCTCGCTCTGGCGTCGCCGGCGATTGGAGCAAAAATTTATTATTCGGCAGGAACTTTCCCTCTGTAATTCAGTGTTTACTCGCGAAAAAATTCTGGCGGAGTACCGGCCCCGCCATCCCGACCGCGTAATCACGTTGCCTAAGGCGGTTGACGTCGAGTTCTACTCGAGGCCCGCAGCACTGACGGCGGATCCACTTGGCCGTCCCATGGGCGCTCGACGGTTTGTCTTTGTGGGCAGCGACATTGTGCGTAAAGGCTTGGATGTGCTGCTTCGGGCAACGGAAAGTTTGCCCGCGGACTTTGATTGGCATCTGACCGTCGTAGGTGCGACCCGCGAACAAGCCGAACGCGCCTTTCCAGGTTTGCCCACGCAGTCGGGCAATTCCCGAATCTTATTTGCAGGAAAGGTGGAGAAGGAAAAACTGCGGCAATTGTTATGGCATTCCGATGTTTTTGTCCTGCCTTCACGGGCTGAAGCACTCGGCGTCGCCCTGCTCGAAGCACTGGCGGCAGGTTTGCCGGTGGTGGCAACCAAGGTTGGTGGTATTCCTGAAATTGTCACTGATCCCGCCGCCGGAATACTGATTCCTCCAGACGACCCCGAGGCTCTGGCCAGGGCCATGGTGCAGATTCAGCCCTGGCCGCAAGTCGCCCGACCCCACGCAGTAACGAAAATTCTTGAGTCTTATTCAACCAAAACGATGATAACTCGTTTGCGTATACTCTATTTGCGCGCCGGTTGATTCTTGATCAAATTCTTAACCCCATGCTTTCCATCATCATTCCGACCTACTGTGAGGAGGAGAATATCCACCCGGTGGTGGCGCGCATCCGGGCGGCGTTGGACTTCCATCTGGACTACGAAATTGTTTTCGTGGATGACAACAGCCCGGATGAAACAACCAAACGGATCGCAGAAATACAGAACCAGGGCGTCCCAGTACGAGTTATTGTGCGCCAGGACGAACGCGGTCTTTGTAGTGCGATTACGCGCGGCTTTCGTGAGGCCCGGGGAGATTTGCTCCTTTGCATGGATGCCGATTTGAGCCACCCACCCGAAGCCATTTTGGATATGGTGCACACTCTCCAGCAAAATCAAGCCGACATGGTGATTGGCAGCCGCTACATTTCAGGCGGACAGACGGAAAAAGGGTGGGGGCTATTTCGCTGGCTCAACAGCCGGGTGGCCGGTTTGCTCGCTCGCCCGCTCACCGCCGTCCGCGACGCAATGACGGGGTTTTTTGTAATGCCCCGCTCAATTTTTGAGCAGGCCAAGGATTTGAATCCGATAGGTTATAAGTTTGCTTTGGAGCTGATTATCAAATGCCCCTGCCGCAAGGTGGTCGAAATCCCCATTTTTTTTGCCGACCGCCAGCGCGGAGAAAGCAAACTCAACCTCCAGGAGCAAGCCCGCTATATTTTGCATCTCAAGCGGCTTTATGACTATCGCTATGGAAAGGCGTCGCGGTTCATCCAGTTTTGCCTGATTGGCCTTTCGGGAATAGTCGTCAATTTGCTGGCCTACACTGTGTTGCGCAAGCTAGGCCTGCGCCTGGAACTGGCGTATGCCCTGGCCATTGTGTTGTCATTGACTTGGAATTACTTTCCCAATCGTTACCTGACCTTCGACCTCACCTCACACGACCCTTGGTTGCCTCAATACGGCCGGTTTGTGGCTACCTGCGCGCTCGGAGCATTGATCAATTGGTCTGTGACTGTGGCTTTGTCGCACGAAGTGGCTTGGTTTAAAGTGCATGAATTGACCGCCCTCTTGACCGGCATTGCCGCCGGAACTATTTTCAATTTTTTGATTTCGCACGAATGGGCCTTTCGTCCTGTATCGGCTAGAAGCTGACCTGGATGAAAACAAGCTCCACTCGTTTTTTACAGCCCGGTCTTGGCTGGCTTTGGATAGGGTTGGCTTAAGTACCGGTGTCGATCCGTAAACGAAATAACGGATTGTCAAAGACGCTGGTTCATGCATGATTAATTCGTCGAGAAAGCAACTTTTCCCATGCTCCCCTTTCCCCAATCCAATCAGGCCACCAAGATTGGTAAAAATGACCGTTGGGTGGTGAATTATCTGACCTTTGCGGCCTGCCTTTTCGTGTTTGGTTATTTTGCCACGCACTTCTTGTCCGGTCGTGGAATTAATAGCGATTATTATACTGAAGGCATTGTCGTATTTCTGGCCATGATTTTGTTTCTTAAGGCATTGGCGGTGCCCACAGTGCGTTTTGCCCATGCCGAACGGGGGCTGTTGTTAATGGCGCTCATGTTAGTGGTCTCCTTGGTAAACATCCTTGTTTCCTGGAACCAGCTCGAGTCGGCACTCCGCTGGCTGTTATGGTTTGGCATGGTGGGTTGTTTGAGCCGCGTCTCGGCAAATACTGATGGTACCTGGATCGAAGTGATTATCCGGCGGCTCCCTTTTCTGTTTTTTTTGATTTACATTTCCATCATAACGATGACCCGCTTTCTCGACGCCGAAGGCGCTTATACTGCATTCCACCTCTCCGGGCTATACGGCAACCTGATCTTGGCCACGGGACTATTTGCCAACAAGTCCTGGCAGCGTATGATGTGGTCGGGGGTCGGTCTGATCGGTATTTATTATTCAGGTGCGGGCGGGGCTTTGTTCTGTATTCCCATCATGTTTATCCCGTTCATCTTGTATAGCACCAGCAGCATGCCCGCTAAAGGGCTTATGGTGGCCTTTGTACTGATGATTGGCGCCCTCTTCTTTTTTGAGTCTGAATTGTTCTCCAGTTTTCTGAACATCAAAGCCGGTGCGGGCTCTGTCGGGGGGTTTTCCTATAGTGGTTTGGACCGGTTGGAGCGCTCGAAAGACATGCGCTTGGAGTTGATTCAATACGGTTTGAATCTGGTTAAAGAGAACCCCATGGGCACGGGCTTGGGCCATACCTATTATGAGGACATGTCCAGAGGCGCAGGTGTTAGCCACGCCCACAATGGCACCATCAGCATGCTGATTGAACTCGGTGTGCCAGGTTTTATGATGGCATTATGTCTGATGCTGTGGATGTTTTTAGGCATTTTGCGCAATAAATCGGTGGATAGCAGCGTGCGAGCCTTTTATTTCACTTACTTTTTCACAATTTTCGGACGCTCACTTTCGGAAAACTACACGCCGCTGGATTTGGGCAATTACTTTAATTATGTCTTCCTGATATTCAGCGGCTATCTATTCCTGAACGACAGAGTTCGGCGGCAGCCTGTGGCTGGCCCCAGATTTGCGCCGACACGCATGATGGTGCGGCCAGGCCTGCGCCCCCCGCTGCCGCGCCCGATGGGGGTTCGTTGAATTGAAGTGGCTTCTTTCAGGTGGGCTGAATCGCTTACCCTTTCGGGAATGGCATTGAACATGAACAGAACTTCGGATTCACCACGCAAGGCCAGGTTGCTTTTTATTTCCCTGAGTGACGGTTCGGACACTAGGATAAACAAAGAAATCGCCACATTGGCGCGAGATTTCAGCATCGACTTCGTCGGAGTCGCCGTCGACGAACCACGGCCATTTATCGCGCGGCAAACCAATCGGATGGAAGTGGTGGCCGGTCGCCGCCGATCGACATTGACTTTGCTGCGACTGGCTTGGCGGGCGGCGCGTTTGCTGGCAGCCAATCGTTACGATTCCGTCCACGTAATAAATGAAAATCTTTATCTGGTCATGTGGCCGCTTCTACTTGGCCAACGGGTCGTGCTGGATGTGTTTGATTCCATGTTTATGAAGACATCCCTCCCCGTCTGGCTGTCACGACTGGGAATGCGCTTTTGTTATGCCCTGCCCGTAAAAATTATTGTCACTGATGAGGAACGCGCTGCGCTCATGCCTGCTTACACCCAGCATAAATTAGTCATCCTGCCCAACTACCCCTTTCGCTATACCGGTCCGTCAGGCAGCCGGGATCCGGCGGTAATCCGCATTATGTACGCTGGGTCTCTATTGCATCGCCGCGGCACAGCCTTTTTGCAGGCCTTGCTCGCCGTGAGCGAAGACGTGCGTGTGGTTATGGCCGGATGGATCCAGAAGGATGACGAACCCACCCTGGCCTTGTCCCGCCATCCCAGTGTCGAGTGGCTGGGCGTGATGCCCCAGCAAATGATTATTGAACAGGCCACCCGGTGCGATTTCATCCTCTGCCATTACGAGCCCAATAACATTAACAACATTTACGCCAGCCCGAATAAGATTTACGACGCCATCCAGGCTGGGACGGCCGTCATCATCAATCCCGAAGTCCGCATCGCTGCCTTCGTACGCGAGCAGGGGCTCGGGGTGGTATTGGATGCCTACGAACCCAAGGACATGGCTGCCGTGGCCGAATCCCTGCGCCAGTTCAAGGCTGGCTACCAGCCTAATCCAGCTCTGGCTGAGAAATACCTCTGGGAAGCGGTTGAAGGCCGGCTGCTTGCTGCCCATGCGGTATCGGCGACCTGAATTGTGTGATTGAAAAGATTGGGCTGTGCCTTGTGCCTGTTGTCATAATAACCATACTCTCCAAACGCCGGGTTGACAGTCGATTGAGGAAACGCTCCTAATGAAAAAACTGGTAATTAAGGATACTTTGCCCGATCGGGAAATTGTCCATTTTGCCGACGCGCAACAAACGATCACCAGTCGCTTCAACGTTGTGTTTGTGGAGAAAAATGGAATAACCAGGACCATTCGGTTGCCGCGACGGTGGTGGGAGGCGGGTATGGGCGTTCTACGTCTCGCCCGCCGCGCACTCCGGCTGGACAAATGCAATGTCTTTCCGATGGGCGACAACCTCATTATCATTCGTGCAGGACAGGCATATTTATACGATGCGGCTTCCGGACAAATTCAATCCACGCTAAAGTTGCGTAACTGCCGGAATGTGCTCCATCAGTCACTGGGCGCCACCCCGGATGGACATGTTTATTTTGGGGAATACGGCGCCAACCCCGAACGCACTGTTGTTCCAGTTTATCGCAGTACTGATGGTGGGAAAAGTTGGAAAACTATCTATGAGTTCCCCGCAAGCAGCATCAAACACGTCCATGGCTGTTATTATGATCCCTACGAGGATGCCATCTGGGTTTGCACGGGAGACTTCGCTGGCGAAAACCGTATTTTGGTCGCCAACCGTGATTTCTCCCGCCTTGAAACAATTGGCGACGGCTCGCAGAAGTTCCGCACCTGCAATTTCTTTTTCACCCCGGAAAATGTTCATTGGCTCATGGACAGCCCGCTGGAAGCATCCCGCCACCTTAAGCTCTCCCGCCAATCCCGACAGACGACGGAGTTGCAAATCCTCCCCGGACCCGTTTGGTATAGTAAATCGCTTACCGATGGATATTTCCTGGCTGGCACGGCGCAGGAAGTTGGCCCAGGCGTACAAGATGGGTTTGCTCACTTACTCGTTTCTAAAGACCTTGTAACCTGGGAAGACTTGCAGCTCTTTGCGCATGATGGCTGGCCCAAACGCTATTTCAAATTTGGCGTGATTGGCTTTGCTGACGGCGAGCAGACCTCCAAGCGATTTTATCTATTTTGCGAGGCCTTGAGCGGGTATGATGGACGGGTCTGCCAGTGCGAAATTGTCGAATGAAAGCTTTATCCCGAGCTGCTGAACTTTGGCCCCGCATTATTGCCCATCAGGCGGAATGGGCGGTGCATCCATTCCTCCCTCTGCATAATTTGGGTGGTGCCGATGCTGTCATCGGACTCACCAGTTTGCGGGCGGACATTTTTCCACCCTTAATTTCGGCGCGAGTTCCAGTCGTCGGCAAGCTGGCAGAACTCACCGCTGGTGATTTGGTCGAATTGCGCAAAGCCCTCTATATCGGTCTGGAATCGGCGAGTGTGCGTTTGCTCGCGGAAAAGCTTTTGAGGAATGTTGAAATAAAATTTCCCAACACGTCTGGCTTGCACCCAGCCCTGCGGCAGCCCAAGTTTGCCGCCGCCATGCTTGCCGCGTTTTTTTTGGATTTCTGGACCAAATCGGGGGATGGCCGCTTTTTAAACGCGAGCTGGAAATTACTCGACTACCAAACTGCGCGCTGGCGCGGCTGCGGTTCCGGCCCTGGTCTCTCGCCGGTTGCCGCCCAGGCGCTGCTCTGCCGGAATATTCTCCTCGCTGAACAAGGCTTGCGGAAAATATAAAATGAAACAACCCCACGTCGTCATTTTTTCGCCTAATCCCTACAGCTTATATACGGCGACGGTGGGGGAGCTGCTGCTCCAGCGCGGTATTGGTATCTCCGCGATTTTCGTGCGCAAATTCACCTGGCAGCGATTTCGCAGTGAATTTTCGCGCGATGGCCCGCGTTTATTGAAGAAAATCTGGACCAAGCTGATCTTGCGCGAACGCGCTTATGCTGACGAGACCGGCGAAAGCATCGTATCCTTTCGCCGAGCTCATCAGATTTCCGCTAAAAATGTGGCGGATCTGCATACTCGGCATGGCATTCCGATCCACGCCTGTGCTTCTCTGAATGACCCGGTGGTCGAGGCCAAACTGCGGGAATTGCAACCGGCTTTGATTGTTTTTACCGGTGGTGGCATTGTTCGCCAAAATATTCTTTCTGCTGCCGGTCATGGTGTAATCAATTGTCATAGCGGTATTTTGCCAAAATATCGTGGCATGGATGTCGTCGAGTGGGCGGTGCTGGAAGGCGGCCGGGACAAGATTGGTTGCACGGCCCATTTCATGGATCAGGGCCTGGACACGGGTGATATTTTGCGCATCCATCATGTTCACCCTGTTGCCGGAGACACCATTAAAAGCCTCCGCGCAAAAATTGAGGCGGCGATGCCTGCGGTTCTGGTCGGTGCCGCGGCTGATTTTCTCGATGGCAAAATTCCCCGCATTCCGCAAAATCTCGCCGATGGGCAGCAATATTTTATTATGCACCGGGCTTTGCATGAGCGCGCTTCCGCCAAATTGCAGACCAATGACGCCACCCCATCTTAAATCATGTTAAAGAAAAAAATCGCCCTGGTGGCCGGGACCCGTCCCGAAGTCATCAAACTGGCACCGGTTTATTTCGCCTTGCGTGAAAGCGCGGTACTGGAGCCCATTTTGCTTTCCTCCGGCCAGCATCGCCAAATGCTTGATCAGGCACTCGCGGTTTTCGGCCTCAAGCCGGACTTGGATTTGAATCTCATGCAACCGGGGCAAGCCTTGCCTGATTTGACGGCGCGCGTGGTCACCCAAATGAGCGCGGTTTTGCGCGATCTGCGCCCAGTCGCTCTTTTGGCCCAAGGGGATACCACCACGGTTCTGGGTGCGGCCCTGGCGGCCTTTTACGAGCGGGTGCCCCTTGGCCACGTCGAGGCAGGCTTGCGCACCTACGACTACGACGCACCTTGGCCCGAGGAAATGAACCGTCGCTTGGCCGACCCCATCTCTCGCTGGTGTTTTGCGCCCACAAGCTGGAGCGCAGCCAATTTACTCGCGGAACGCCTGCCCGCCGACCACGTCCACGTGACCGGCAATACCGTGGTTGATGCGCTCTTGTGGGTGCGGGAAAAACTGCGCCATTCATCCCGTGCAACTGCGGATGTCGCTGGCCGCTGCGGTATTCCTGAAGAATTTGCCCGGGAGTATTTATCCGGGTTGGGCAAACGATTTGTGCTGATTACCGGCCACCGCCGTGAATCTTTCGGTCAGGGATTTGAAAACATTTGCCAATCCGTGGCGGAACTCGCTCGACGGCATCCAGACTTGGGGCTGCTCTATCCGGTGCATCTCAACCCCAATGTGCAGGAACCGGTGCAGCGCATCCTGGGCGCGAATCCGCGCGTCGCACTTATTCCGCCGGTGGATTACGAGGACTTTATCTGGCTGATGGACCGCTGCCATTTTGTGCTGAGTGATTCTGGTGGCGTTCAGGAAGAAGCGCCCAGCTTGGGCAAACCCGTCCTTGTCATGCGCGAGACTACTGAGCGACCCGAGGGCGTTGAGGCCGGTACCTGCCGCCTCGTCGGCACCGACCCCGCGCGCATTCTTGCCGAGGCCGCCGTCTTGCTTAATAATTCAGCCGAATATTCCCAGCGCTCACGCCTGCAAAATCCCTATGGTGATGGCCAGGCCAGCCAGCGCATCCGTGAAATTTTGGAAAAATCACTCTGCTAGATTTCTGCCATGAAATACGATATTTGCGTTTTGGGTCTGGGCTACATCGGACTGCCCACGGCTTCCATTTTTGCCACCAAAGGAAAAAACGTGCTGGGCGTGGATGTGGTCTCCCGTGTGGTGGAGACCATCAATGCCGGCAAGATTCACATTGAAGAGCCGGACCTCGACATTCTCGTGCGCGCGGCGGTGGGCAGCGGCAATCTCCGCGCTGCGACCCAGCCGGAACCAGCCATGACCTATATCATCGCGGTGCCCACGCCTTTTCATAAATCTGCCAGTAACGCCAAAACCCCCGATTTATCCTTTGTCGAACAGGCCACCCGTTCCCTTGCCAGCGTGGTGCCCGCCGGTGCTTTGATCATCCTCGAATCGACCAGCCCGGTTGGCACAACTGAAAAAGTGCGCGATTGGTTGCTCAATGAAATACAGCAACGTCGTCCGGCTGAAACAACCGCGCTGTGCGCGTCTTTGCGCTTCGCCCATTGTCCGGAGCGCATCCTGCCCGGTCAGATGCTCAAGGAACTGGTGTCCAACGACCGCATCGCCGGGGGTTTGACACCGGCGGCCTCGCTCGCAGCCAAGGAACTTTACCGTACCTTTTGTTCCGGCGAAATTTTTCTCGCTGACGCCCGCACGGCAGAGATGGCCAAACTTACCGAGAATTCCTTTCGCGACGTGAACATTGCCTTTGCCAATGAGCTTTCCCTGATTTGCGACAAGTTGAAGATTGATGTATGGGAACTCATTCGCCTGGCCAATCGCCACCCACGGGTAAAAATTCTTCAACCCGGCCCTGGTGTGGGCGGCCATTGCATTGCCGTGGATCCTTGGTTTATTGTGGATGCCGCACCCGAACAGGCGCGTTTAATTCGGACTGCGCGCGAGGTCAACGACTCGAAGCCGGAGTGGGTGATAACGCAAATTCTTCAAGCCGCAGCCGGCCTGGCCCAACCAGTCATCGCCTGCCTGGGTTTGGCTTTTAAGGCGGATGTCGATGATTTGCGGGAAAGTCCGTCAGTCGAAATTGTTGAGCAACTCGCTCATCGGACCAAAGGAGACATCCTGGCGGTTGAACCCCATGTCAAAGCTCTGCCCACAATTTTAGCCAAACACGAAAACATTAAACTGACCGACCTGACCACCGCGATTTCCGCGGCCAATATCATCGTGTTGCTGGTCAATCACAAAGCCTTTGGTGGAGTAGATCGCAAATGTTTGGATGGTAAAGTGGTGATCGACACCCGCGGATTCTGGCAATGATGCGCTTGCGCAAGGCGGTTTTAGTTTTGAAATATCTGGGCCCCCGCTGGGCGGCTTATCGGCTGAAGTATGCTTTGGAGCTGCGAACCGGGATGGTCGCTCGCCGTTCGCCTCTGCAAACATGGGACCAAATTCCTGCCAGTGAATTATTGCCGGACTGGCTGCAAGCGCCTCTGTGGCCCGCCGCAGGTTCTGCCTGGGGTACTCAATGTATCGACGAAGCGGATGGGTTGTCTTTAGGGCAATTTGTTCTTTTTTCAGCTCATGAGAAGCATCTGGGTTGTCCTCCCAATTGGCACCGCAATTCGTTCACCGGTCAGCAGGCCCCGCGTGGTCGCCATTGGTCGCAATTGGGCGATTTCGATTTTGGCGACATCAAGGCCATTTGGGAGCCCAGCCGGTTTGGCTGGGCCTTTACGCTGGTTCGTGCGCATGCCCGCACTGGTGAGGCGCGTCTGGCCGAACTTTTTTGGAAACTGTTTGAAGACTGGTGCACGCAGAATCCGCCAAACGAAGGCGTGAACTGGAAATGCGGTCAGGAAGCCACTTTTCGTCTGATTGCCACAACCCTGGCAGTGGCTCAATTTGGTCGCCTGCCGGGTGCAACGCCAGAAAGAATAAAATTATGGTCTCGTTTTGTCATGGCCACTGGAAGCCGAATCAATGCAAATTTGGATTATGCGCTGAGCCAGTCTAATAACCATGGTATTAGCGAGTGTATTGGGCTGCTCACGGCCAGTCTATTGACTCCCGCCGCTCCTGCTGGTTGGTCTACCCGCGCTCTGGCTCATTTGCAAAAACAGCTCGACGAACTTATTTATCCTGATGGCGGCTTTGCCCAACATTCACTCATTTATCATCGAGTACTCTTGCACGACTTGTATTGGATGATCGCGCTGTTGCGCCGGGCTGGGCAGCCTGTACCCGCTTGGCTGGAGACTAAGACTCGAAGCGCCTTGGTTTTTTTAACTCAAATTACTGACCCGGCGACTGGCTTGGCTCCACTTTATGGAGCTAATGACGGCGCCAGGATCCTTCCGCTGGAGGAAAGTTCTTTCCAGGATATGCGCGGAACGATTCAAGCCGGTTGGGTCTTGCTCAATAACCAACGAGTTTTTCCGCCCGGTCCATGGGATGAAGCTGCGTTCTGGTCAACGGGTCAGAATCCGGGGAATTCATCGCTCAATCCACGGGTTAATGCTGAACGCGTTCACTTCCCTGACGCTGGCGTTTTCCTCTGGAGTTCGGGCCCAACCCGGCTGTTTTTACGCTGCCAGACGAGTTTTCGGCATCGCCCGTCACAAGCCGATATGCTGCATGTTGACCTTGCCTGGCAGGGACGGCCCATCGCCATCGAAGCAGGTACTTATTCTTACAATACTACTGGGCCGTTTAATGGAGCACTGGCGCGAGCGGATGCTCATAATGTGCCCATGCTCGTTGGTCGTGAACCATTGCAAAAGGCCGGACGTTTTCTTTATTTGCCCTGGCCCAACGGTACCGCCGAATGGGCAAAGTCTCAACAAAGTTTTTCCTCTTCTCATGATGGCTACGGAGCCGCTTCACATTTAACTCGCACCATTACCTCACCGCAGCAGGGTGTTTTTGCAGTCACTGACGCCATTAATTTGCCGCAGCCCGGCCGCGTCCGCTTGCATTGGTTGCTTTGTGACCACGACTGGAAACTTGATGAAGTCGCCCAAACCCTTTCTGCGCGTTTTCCCGAAGGCATGTTCACCTTGTCCTGGCAGGCTAGTGTGAAAATCGCCTCAGTTACAGTCGTGCGGGCTGACCCGACAACGGCCCGTGGCTGGCAGTCCCGCCACTACTTGGAAGCAGAACCGGCGGTTTCGCTGGAATTATTGTTCGACGTTGACAGTGCTCTTGAAGTAACCACGCGATTTGCCCCGATGGCGCATTAAACGATGCATGTTTTATACTTCCATCAGTATTTTAACACGCCCCGTGGCGCCGGCGGGCTGCGTTCGTATGAATTTGCCCGCGCCCTGCTGGCTCGCGGCCATCGCGTGACCATGGTCTGTGTGTGTGATGAGCGCGATCCGTTGGATTTACCCGGGCCGAAGAATGCCTCCATCCGCCGGGGTAATATTGATGGAATCGACATCATTCAATTCAATCTGGCCTATTCAAACCATCAAAGCCTGCCCAAACGCGCCTGGATTTTTTTGCAATTTGCCCTCCGCGGTATTGGGCTGGCACTGACTATGGATTACGATTTGCTCTTTGCCACGAGCACACCCTTGACGGCAGGTATTCCCGGAATTTTTGCCAAATTTTTGCGCGGCAAACCCTTTGTCTTTGAAGTGCGTGACTTGTGGCCCGAATTACCCAAGGCGATGGGAGTGGTGACCAACCCTCTTGTGCTGGCCGGTATGAGCATTTTGGAATGGATGAGCTACCACGCCGCCACCGCTTGCATCGGGCTTTCTCCCGGTATTGGGGAGGGCATTGCCCGCCGCAGCCGCCCCGGACTCCCCATCGCCGTCATCCCCAATGGTGCAGACTTGGATTTATTCCAACCGGGAAGTCGGCAAGATTTGCGCCTTAAGGGAGTAGCCCCAAACGAGTTCGTCGCCATCTTTACGGGTGCTCACGGCTTGGCCAATGGTCTGGATGCCGTGCTTGATGCCGCCGCTGAACTGCGTCGTCGTGGTCGCCCCGACATTGTATTGGCATTTATCGGTGACGGTAAATTAAAAGCCGGCTTGGTTGCCCGCGCTCAGCGCGAGGGCCTCAGTAACTGCCGCTTTTATGACCCCATGCCGAAGCGTCAACTCAATCAAGTCGTGAATTGTGCCGATGCCGGATTAATGATTTTGGCCGATGTCCCGGCCTTTTACTATGGCACCTCTCCCAACAAATTCTTTGATTATATTTCCGCCGGCCTGCCCGTGGTAAATAATTACCCCGGCTGGCTGGCCGATTTGATTCAGACGCATCAATGTGGGCTTGCTGTTCCACCCAGGAACCCAGCCGCCTTGGCTGACGCCCTCTGCCAGTTGGCTGACAACCCGGCCAAACGACACCAATTAGGTCAGAATGCCCGCCGGTTGGCGGAAACACAATTTGCCCGCCAGCGGCTCACGAACATTTTTGTGAACTGGTTGGAGTCGGCGCAATCCAGCCGCCTGCCCGTCGGCCTGCAGAAGTTTGCCTAAGGTCTGGCGGCAGGCATATAATCTGTTTTCAAGCGATGAGCATCTACCGAAACGGCGGCAAGCGTCTCTTTGATCTGGTCGTGGTTGTAGTTGCCGCCCCAGCATGGCTGGTCGTTTTGGCCATCATGGCGGTGCTGGTTCGCTTCAAACTCGGTTCACCCATCATTTTTCGCCAGAAACGACCGGGATTGCGCGGCGAAATCTTTGAAATCTATAAATTGCGCACGATGACTGAACAGCGCGACGCCCAGGACAACCTTTTGCCGGACTCGCAGCGTCTGACCTCTTTTGGCCGCTGGCTGCGGACAACTTCGCTGGACGAATTGCCCGAGCTTTTCAACGTTTTGCTGGGGAACATGAGCCTGGTGGGTCCTAGGCCGCTCTTAATCAAATATTTACCGCTTTATTCGCCTGAACAAGCGCGCAGGCACGATGTATTGCCCGGCATAACCGGACTCGCTCAGATCAACGGGCGCAACGACATCACCTGGGAAGATAAATTTAGGCACGATGTTTGGTATGCCGATCATCTGTCTTGGGGGCTGGATATTAAGATTTTATTACTAACCATGTGGAAAGTGGTAGCACGTGAAGGCGTCGTCGAGCCAACGGTTGGTGTTCATCAGGAATTTACCGGGAGTTCACCGGAAGGAACCCGTCCAGACACTTGAATGTCACTGAATTAGTGCCGAAAGTTTTGGGTGTTTCTGCCGATAACAGGTATAACCCCGGCGCACCGAGTGCGCTTAAACCCTGCAAAATGTTTTGGGACGATCTCATTGACGCTAGCGACCCTCGGTGGAATGACACCCTGCGACGGTTGCCTAAGCATGACTTTTACCATCTGCCGGCGTATGTCGCGCTGGAGGCGGAACGTCGCGGCGGGATTCCACGCGCGTATATTTGCCAGGATGACCATGGAATCTTCATGGTGCCTTTCGTGCTGTCCCCCGTTCCCTTGGTTTTACAACCTACGGGCACACCTCCTGCGGACGTTCTTGCACCCTACGGATATGCCGGACCTTTGCTTAAATTTGATGGGGACGAACGTGAAACACGCCAATTCATGACCATGGCTTTGGCCCGGCTGGCTGAACACTTGCGACACCGCAACGTCTGCGCCATCCTGCTCCGTTTTAATCCCATGTTGCCAGTGCCCTTGGAGCCATTTCAGTCCATGGGTCGGTTGGTCCTCCATGGTGAGACCGTGTGGTCCGACTTGCGCCAGACCCCCGAGCAGCTATGGTTGGAAACCCGCAGCCGTTTTCGCAGTTATATCCGCAGCCTGCAACGCGACGGCTACACTGTCGAACTCGACCCTGCCGGAAGAGAGTTGGAAGCTTTCATCTCTCTTTATTACGACTCCATGCGCCGGGTTGGTGCCGGACCTGAATATTTCTTTTCACGAAGCTATTTTCAATCGCTGCAAAAATTGTTGGGAGACCGATTCCTCCTCGCCCATGTGCGCAGTCCTGCGGGGGTCATTGTTTCCAGCGGCATTTTCACTCTCTCTCATGGCATTGTGCAATACCACCTCTCGGGCAACAACATTGGTGACGAGGGTTCCAATGCCTTGAAATTGCTCTTGCACTATATGCGCTTGTGGGCGCGGGAGCATGGGTATGAACAATTCCACCTCGGTGGCGGCGTGGGGGCGCAAAATGACCCGTTGTTTCAGTTTAAGAGTGGTTTTTCTCCCGCCCGTGCGCCTTTCTATACTTGGCGTTATATTGTCGATGAAGAAAAGTATGCGGATTTAAATTTGCGCTGGCAGCGGGTTAACCGTGCCTTGGTGGATTCAGTGGAAGGTTATTTCCCGGCGTACCGCAAAATATTGCCGCCGACCGATGCCCTGACTCAGCGCGTTTGTGCTTAATTTTGATTTGGGTGGAGACAAATAGGATTGCGCTTTTTGCGCTAATAAAACATAAAGTTTTGGGCAAAGGTCATTTTTTGGCCGACATTTGGCTACTCAATCGAAGCGGGGTTGACGTTCGAGGATTGGCTAAAGGCTTGATTATTAATAACTGATCCATGATTATACTCTCACGGCGCAAACCGGTGATTTTAATTTTTGTATAGATGCACGATTCCTTAGCCAGTAGCGGATCTCCCCGTCCCTTGGTCATTATTGGCGCCGGCGGCCATGGCTTGGAGGTTATGTGGGTGGCCGCTCGCATGTCGTTGGATCCGGTTTTTGGCAGTTGGAATGTTCTGGGTTTTGTGGACGACCATTCCGGCCTGCGAGGGCGGATGATTGAGGGCGTCCCCGTGCTCGGTTCAGTGGCTGAATTTCTCGCCGCCAACCGCGGCAAACCTTGGTATTTTCATTGTGCCGTGGGCAGCAATCTCCAGCGCCAGAAGTTGGCTGAACAATTTGAGGGGGCGGGCTTCCAGGCTGCCACCATCATGGACCCCATGACCATTATTTCCCCGCGCGCGACCTTGGGCGCGGGTAGTTATGTGGCGCCTCGTTGTTATATTGGGCCCAAGGCCATCGTTGGTCGGCATGTGCTCATCAATGTCGGTGCGAGCATTGGCCATCATAGCACGATGGCGGATTTTGCGCAGGCCTGTCCCGGTGTGCGGGTTAATGGCCATTGCGAGGTCGGGAAACTGGCATTTCTCGGTTCCAATGCCGTGATCCATCCCGGCAAACGGGTGGGGGATTGCGCCACGGTGGCAGCCGGTTCTTTTGTTGTACGTAATGTCTCGCCAAGCACTCTCGTCGTCGGCGTCCCCGCTGTTTCGGTGCACCAAACCCCGACTTTTGAGTTCGAGACCCCCGAGCAGGGGAACACGCCACCTGCCATTCCAAATGCCTCACGCGAATGATTTCTGATGACCAAATCCGCCTGGTGGTTGCGCGAGAGCTCAACGTGCCATTGGAGTTATTGCAGCCGGACTCGTTGCTGCATGGCCTGCCCGGTTTTGACTCCGTGCAATTGTTAATGCTCATGGTTGCGTTGGAAGAAGTTGGAGTTAAAATGCCCACTGCTGAGGCCGCCAATTTGCGCACGTTTGGGGACATTCTTACCCTCGACCGTAGCTAAAATATTGCGGGCTCGCTTGCGTCATGCTGCCGCACGCTGCCATTACCGCCATCCACCACTGTGTGCCCGCCCGCCGCTTGACGGAGGCGGAGCTGGAAACTCGCTTTGGCGCTCGCCAAGTTCAGTCCATTGCCAAGCTATCCGGCATTCGCGAGCGGCGGATAGTCGATCCCGGTATGACTGCTTCCGATCTGGCCTTTGCGGCAGCCGATCGTTTGCTCAAAGGCCGTGGAATACCGCCAGAGTCCATCGACCTGCTCGTGGTGGCCACCCAGACTGGCGATTATCAAATCCCCGGCACCGCGTTTGTCTTGCATGAACGGCTGGGCCTGTCTCAGCGCTGCACCGTATATGATCTTAACCAGGGGTGCGCCGCTTATCCCTATGCTTTGGCGCTTGCGCAGGGGTTGTTTGCCGCCGGACTGGCCAAGCGCGCGCTAATTTTGAACACCGATGCGCTTTCCGGTATCATTCACCCGCTGGACCGGACGCTGGTAACCCTTCATGGTGATGGCGCCGTGGCGACTTTGCTGGAGCCTGCACAGAGTGATGAGGGCTTGCTCGGTTTTCATTTGGGTGTCGATAGTTCCGGTTGGCGCTACCTGAGCATGCCGGCCTCTGGCGCCCGTCAACCGCGGTCAGAGCAAACCCGCCAGGAAAATACTGATGAGGCCGGTTGTGTCCGTACCCCCGAACACTTCCAGATGAACGGCCAGGCAATTTTTCATTTCGCCATTCACAAAGTACCCGAAGTCACGCGCGAGGCCTTGACGCGTTTTGGGGTTTCGGTGGCTGACCTCGATTTGGTCATCTTGCATCAAGCCAACCGATTCATGATTGAGCAGATTTATAAGAAACTCGCAGTGCCGGTTGAAAAACAATTTTTCTACCTTGAGGAGGTAGGCAACCTCAGCGGCGCTTCCGCGCCGGCGGTATTGTCCGAAGCCGTAAGGCAAGCCCGGGTGAAGCCGGGGGCGATGATTTTATTGGCGGCTTTTGGAGTCGGTTTGTCCTGGGGCCTGACCTTGATCCGGATTGGCCCGCAAGGCTTGGCGCCAATCGCCGCCTCAACTGATTTATTATCCGTTTCTTAATTCGCCACCGCCATGACGAGAAACGAGAAACTGTTGAAAGTGCAGGAGATATTTCGCGACGTGCTGGATCAGCCCGGTCTGTGCATTTCCGAAACTTTTTCCACCACGGATTGCCCGGAGTGGGATTCGGTGGCCACCGTGCAAATTATCCTGGCGACCGAGGCGGCTTTTGATATTCGCGTACCCATGGAGACCGTTGCCGGACTGCATCAAGTCAGCGAATTACTGGATTTGTTGCCATGACGGAAACTGCCGGAGAGCATTTTTTCACCCGTGCCTTGGCCCGGGCTCGGGCCTGCCGCACTGCGGGCGACCTGTCCGGAGCCTGGCGGGAATTGCGTTTCGGTTTGGATGCGCCCGTGGTCTACTCCCAGGCCGCTACTGCTGCGCGATTTTTGGAAAACACGTCGCAAGCTGGTTCACCCGAGGGCTGGCCGGTGCGCCGGGTGGCGCTCATTGGCGCCGATACCTTGACGTTTTTGCGGCCAGTAGTTCGTGCTTTGGCCTTTCGCGACGGCTGGTGGCCCATGTTTTATGAATCGCCTTTTGGCACCTGGCGGCAGGAGATTTTAGAACCGAATTCAGACCTGCGCAAATTTCAACCTGAAATCACACTGGTCCTGCGCAGTTGGCGATCGATTGGAGAAATAAATTTTGACCCCCTGCACTTGTTGGCAGACGAACTTGCATTGGCCCGTTGCGCCGCCACTGGCCTTGGCTTCGTCATCTGGCCGGGCTACGATTTACCTGCTGAATCCGGCTCGCTTTCTCACAAAATTAATGAGTTCAACCAACAACTCAAGGCATCCTTGCCGTCAGAAATGCTTTGGGTGGACTTGGCTGCCGCTCAAGCTGGTCTTGGCCTATTGTGGGAAGATGAACGCTTGTGGGAATCTGTCCGTCAGCATCCTTCTCCCGCAGGCACCATAGCAGTTGTTGAAGTTTGGCTGGCTTTGCTCCGGGCGCGCTGGGGCAAAATACGCAAGGTGCTGGTGACCGACCTCGACAATGTGCTCTGGGGTGGCGTGGTTGGCGAAGACGGCGTTGAAGGTGTGCGTATCGGACCAGGCACGCCCGACGGCCTGGCTCACCTGGCCTACCAGAACTATCTGCTCGAATTGAAAAAACAAGGCGTGTTGCTGGCCGTTTGCTCCAAGAACAACGAGGCCGATGTGTTGGAGGTATTTTCCCGAGGCAAATTGCCCCTCCGTCGCAACGACTTTACCGGTTGGATGGTCAATTGGCAGGATAAGGCGGAAAACATTCGTGCATTATCGTCCCAATTGAAATTGGGCCTCGACAGTTTTGTTTTCGTCGATGACCAGCCTGCTGAGCGCGCGCGAGTGCGCCACGCTTTGCCCGAAGTGGCTGTGCCGGAATTGCCCGATAATCCAGCACAATATGTTTCCTGCCTGCGCGAACGGCGATTTTTTGAAACACCAACCCTGACCGAGGAAGACCGTGGCCGGGCTGCGGCTTACCACGCCAGTGCCCAGGCAGACCAATTGCGCTCCAGTGCGACTTCCCTCGAAGATTTTTTGCGCGGCTTGGAGATGGTGGCTGAATCTGGCGATTTCAGTGAAGCGCCTCTTGATCGTATCGAGCAATTGCTCGCCCGCACCAACCAATGGAATTTGACCACCCGCCGTCATTCTCGCGCTGAGATTGTGACGCTGATGAACCAACCCGGCGTCCTCACTCAAGGGTTTCGTCTCCGCGACCGTTTTGGCGATCACGGCTTGGTCGGCCTCTGGATAGCGCGACCCTTCGGCAATGCGGAATGGGAAATTGACAGTTGGGTGATGAGCTGCCGCGTCATCGGTCGCGGTCTCGAAGATTTGATGTTCAATGCGTTGCTGGATGCAGTTCAGCGTGCGGGCGCGAAACAGCTGCGCGGGTTATTTCGGCCCACGGCGAAAAACGCCCTTGTCGCCGATCTGCTGCCTAAATTCGGCTTCAGTAAAGTGAAGGCTCATTCAAGTGAAAGTGAGCCGGCATTTATATTGGAACTTTCTAGTGCATCCCCGCGAAAACACTTTATCCAAATTTAATCCCCATGAAAATTGAACACTTCGCCCTCCAGGTTCCCGATCCCATTGCGATGGCCGATTGGTATGTAAAACATCTTGGTTGTTTAATCGCCCGGTCCAGCGGCGAACCGGCGCACATGCGGTTTCTCAAAGACAGTTCCGGCTCGGTCATGGTTGAACTCTACCGCAATCCGAAAGTCGCCGTACCCGATTATGCGGCGATGGATCCGCTGCTCTTGCACCTCGCGTTTCTTTCCGAAAATCCCACTGCCGACCGCGACCGCCTGATGTCCGCCGGTGCGCGGGTGGTAGATGACTTGGTCACGACTCCTCTCGGCGACCAGCTCATTATGTTACGCGACCCTTGGAATATTGCCCTGCAGCTCGTCTGGCGTGCAGCCCCGATGTTAACGATGGGGTAGGGCGCATTACTGGGCTTCCGCAACTTTGGTTTCCGCCGGCATATTTGCCGCAGGCGGCGTGGCATAGAGGCCAAATGAGCGGCTCAAGTGATCCATGAATTGACCAAAGCCCTGATCGGACCATATTTCCTCGAAGGGCACATTTGAGGATAGGCGGATGACCAGTTGTTCTTTGCGCTGATCGAGGCCGAATTTGGAAAAATCATCCAGCAACGTGGGCAACCGTTGGATGCGACCGATGAGCCCGTTATTCCAACCCTCCAAGTCATAGTGCATCGGCGTGCCACCGACCAGGTGCCAGAAAATCACGCTCACGCGCTGGCCGTCTTTTTCATAAACCCCGGTTTCCATTGGTTTGAGTGCGCCGCCTTCCAGTGGACGTTCAACATCATGGTCGCGCTGGAGAGTGTTCCATCCGTTGTGCACCCAGCAAGTATCGGGTGAATGCGCGCCCACTTTGGCGGGGCTGAATTTTCCTGGCAGCCAGTGGGCGATATAGACCCCGATGTTCGTCTGGCCATTGGCGTAAATGCGGTAGACGGCATCGTCGTAGTGCAAGACCCCTTCTACTTTCTCAAGTTCCTCCGGGGTGTCTGCAATCGACTCATCTTGTGCGGTCCAGCCCATGGGGGCAGCCGGCATCAACTCCGTTAGCGGACGGTCGATCAAGGTCTTGGGCGCAGGCTTGAGATTCACGTACAGGTTGAGTCCAACCAGTATGACCACAATTGTGGCCGCCAGCCCTAGCAATGCACGCATCCAGCGGGGAGACATAAGCACGATTATGTCCTATCGACCGCAAAAACGCAAGCAGGCTCCCACCTTTACGATTGCTCGCAGGTTGGTCGGCAACTAGGCTGGTGTGCTTCATTTTTTACGGCATGCCTGCACGCATTTATCTTTCTCCGCCCGATGTTGGGCCTGACGAACAGGCGCTCGTGGCTGACGCCTTTGCCTCGAATTGGATTGCTCCATTGGGACCGCATGTGGATGGCTTTGAGCGTGAATTTGCGGCTAAAGTAGGTGCAACCCACGCCGTGGCACTCAGTTCCGGCACGGCAGCTTTGCATTTGGCGTTGCGGCTGGCCGGGGTCGGGCCGGGTGACGAGGTGTTTTGCTCAACGTTAACCTTCGTCGCTTCCGCCAACCCAATTCTTTATGAAGGAGCGACGCCGGTTTTTCTCGATTGTGAGCGGGAATCGTGGAATCTCGATCCCAATGTGCTGGAGCATGCCCTGCTAACCTACCCGGGACGCAAACCCAAGGCGCTGGTTTTGGTGCATCTTTACGGTCAAAGCGCGAATTTAGATCCCATTCTCGAACTCTGTGCCAAACATGGTGTGACCGTCATCGAAGACGCTGCTGAAGCATTGGGGGCAACCTATCATGGGCGGCCCGTCGGCACCCGAAGTTTCGCCGGCGTTTTTTCCTTCAATGGCAATAAAATCATCACCACTTCGGGCGGCGGCATGCTCGTTACCGAAGACGCGGCTTTGGCTCAACACGCGCGGTTTCTAGCCACGCAGGCTCGCGACCCTGCCCCCCACTACCAGCACTCGCAGTTGGGCTTCAATTATCGCTTGAGCAACGTGCTGGCGGCGATTGGCCGGGGGCAACTCCGCCATCTGGATGAGAAAGTTGACCGCCGTCGCGCCAATTTCGA
>Ga0206838_10113_pt1 | contig 25887 bp, 20 predicted proteins | sample Alteio_BWOrgCont_26_FD_152879 | JGI IMG/M metagenome (GOLD analysis project Ga0206838, IMG submission 152879) | Enriched cells from forest soil in Barre Woods Harvard Forest LTER site, Petersham, Massachusetts, United States -... | ecosystem: Environmental > Terrestrial > Soil > Temperate forest >...
TCTTTACGCCGTGTTTACTAAGGGCGCTGGTAAAACAGGAAGGTAGCTGCTCGACGGGCAGCGCAAACTCGCAACACTCGCAAGGTAATAGGAGAATTTATATGCAGCAACAGTGGCAACACTGCTCAGATGGCGCAATGATGCGCTCTTTGAATGAGCATGGGGCAAAGCGGCGCCTTCAAAAGCCGTTAATGGCAGCACTTTCATTTCTTTTGGCAATGATTTGTCTGTGCCCGCTTCCAGCGCACGCTGTTGATATGGGCCCAGTGGTAAGCGCTTTCGACAATTTGCGCTGGATGGCTTATTCGCCAACTAACTACAATCCTCATGTAAACAAGCAGCCTAAAGATGAAGATGTGAGGAAGGACCTCCAGCTTTTGAAAGACTACGGATTTGGGGGCATCGTCACATATGGCTGCAGTGGTGCAAACGCAGACAACATTCCCAGAATAGCCCAAGAGCTTGGTTTCAAGATCATCGTTGGTGTCTGGAATCCTGCCGATTACAACGGTGAAATCAAAAATGCCATCAGCCTTGCAAAGAACAACCCTGCCGTTATTGCAGTCAGCGTTGGCAACGAAGGACTCGAAGACAAATACAACATGTGGAATCCGGAGCACATGCACTATTCTTTAGCTACCCTTAAAGCCTCAATCGACAAGGTTCGGGCGGAAGGCGGAAAACCAACAACTTCGTCTCAGCAATGGAAGAGCTATACCGAGCAAAACTTCAGAGACTTGTGCGATTTCATGTTCCCAACTATTCACCCATTCTGGGAGAAAGTCTATAACGCGCAGAAAGGTGTAACGTTCACGACTGACCACATCGACACCATCAAACGTGTCTCCGGAGACAAGATCGTGGTACCTAAAGAAGTTGGATATCCAACATGTGCACCTTGCAGTGAAGAAGTACAACGAGACTATTATGTCGGATTGGCAAAGCAACCGTACAAGTTCTGCTATTTCGAAGCCTTCGATGGTAACTGGAAGAGCCAGAACACAAATGCTACGGAGTGCCATTGGGGGCTTTTCACAGAGCACCGTAAACCTAAACTAGCGGCGACAGCTATCAAACCATAATTTGAACGATAGCATTCACCGAAAGTTGACCGATAATCAGAATACGGGACAAGTTAATACCTGTCTCGTATTTTTTTGCACGTTGATTGTGCTTCTGGACATGAGGGCCGATTCGATGCGAAATCTGTGTAGCTCGAACCGTTTGATATGGTTGCGCCTAATGTGCAGTAGGCTTTACTTTTGGGGACCCGAAAAAAATGCAGCCGTAGTTACCTTCGTTAGAAACGAAAGGTTTGCTGTTATGTCGTTTTAGGCGGCAATGGCTTATTCGAGCCAGCTACATAGACAGGGCTAACCAAAGCTAGTATGAAGATCGCGCTCACGACGAAACAACCGAGCACCATGTAGCCATCGGCAATGGCAAGAGTTTCTGCCTGGCGGAGCACGCTTTCGGTAAGCAACTTGATGGCGCGTTGTCCGGCCGGAGCTAGTCCAGGTGCGTTTGGTACCATCGCGCCTGTTAGCGTTGCAATTCGTTCTGCAGTTTGCCAGTTGCCATTAACATGGCTTACGAGAATTGTGCGCCAGAAGTGCTCGCGTGTGAGAAGAAACCTCTGCAGCACAGACCCACCAGCTTGGGTAAAAAACAGCCGCGTGATTTGGAAGTAAACACCGTTTGTAAATGATCGCACTGGAGTTGTTGGAACGCCTGGCTGAAGGATGGTGAAGATTTGAAGCGTGACTATGGGAATAAAGACGATTGGGTTAGGATATTAACTAATCGGATTAGGTTATCAAAAGCCACCAAAAGATTGCCATGGGACGGACCGGAAAAATCGATATAGATAAGATCATCGACGAGGCGGTAAACGCCAGCAATCGTCGCGGTCTCGAAAACCTATCCATGAACGATCTTGCCGAGGCCCTCGGCGTGCGCACGCCCTCACTTTACTCGCACGTCGCGGGCATCGACGAAATCAGGCGATTGCTCGCCATTCGAGCTCTCACAGAACTCGATCATTATATGTCGCGCGCGGCGCTGGGCAAATCGGCAGAAGACGCCATTTACGCCATCTGCAAAGCGTATCGCGACTATGCCATCAAAAATCCCGGCATTTACGCAGCCCTGGTTCCCACACCATCGCGCTCCGATCGCGAGTGGACGGCGGCGAAAGAGCAAATCATGGAAACTATGTTGACCGCCATTCACGGTTATGGTTTCGATGACGACGAAGAAGTGCATGTGTTTCGCGCCTTGCGCAGCATGGTGCATGGGTTCGTCTGGCACGAAATGCACGGCGCTTTTAAAAAGGAACTTGACCACGAAGAGAGTTTTAAGTGGTTAGTCTCTGCTTTCGTTCTCGGATTGCAAGAGAAACGGAAAGCGAAACTAGCCGTTGTCCAGGGAGCTTTAGCCAAGTGAAATCAGCAATACGCGCGCAAGCATTACCACTAAAAGCGGTACCAAACCAAAACCAACAAGAAACAGAAAAACTGCTCTGGATAGGAAAGCTCTCCACTCCGTTGCAATGGACGACACTCGTAACCCTGTCAATTATTTTCATAACGGCGATGAATGCAATGGGCATGCCGGCAGGATTGCTGCTTGGTCCTATGATAGCCGGCATCATTGTCTCTGCCGGTGGTGGCAAGCTGTACCTGGCGCCACTTACGTTCGGACTGGCCCAAGGCGTAATCGGTTGCATGATTGCAAACATGTTGCCCATGTCAATCTGCACCGAGATCGCTAATCACTGGCTGGTGTTTCTGCTCGGTGTAGTTTCAGTTATCGTCGCCAGCCTGTTCCTCGGATGGGCGATGACGCGCATGAGATTCATGCCCGGCACCACTATCGTGTGGGGACTATGCCCGGGCGCTGCAACTGCCATGACTGTAATGGCGGAAAACAACGGAGCCGACGGACAATTGGTCGCCATGATGCAATACATTCGTGTCGTCATGGTGGCAGCCCTCGCATCCTTCGTGGCGCGCCTGAACTCGACCGGCCCTGCACATGTTCATAACTTCGGTCCACTCTTCGGACCCATCGCATGGCTCCCACTGGCTGAAACAATTGCTCTAATAATATTGGGAACCGTGGTGGCAAGGAAAACGCGTTTCACTTCCGCATCACTTCTATTTCCATTCATCGTCGGCATCTTGCTCGTGCACCTCAACGTGATGACCATAGAACTTCCGCGCTGGTTGCTAGTCATCGGCTATTCTTTCGTAGGTTGGAAAATCGGACTCGGCTTCACGAGAAAGTTGCTCTCATACGCTGCTCAAGCGCTTCCACGCATAATTGCTTGCTCGCTCATTCTCATAGCCATGTGCGGCGTTCTTTCAGCAGCGCTCGTGTTCGGCGCCGGCATCGATCCACTCACAGCCTACCTCGCCATGAGTCCCGGCGGTGCAGATTCAGCCGCCATCATCGCCGCCTCGACCAAAGTCGACACCTCATTCGTCATGGGCATGCAAACCCTCCGCTTCTTCAGCGTCATGCTCGTGGGTCCAATCATGGCGAAAATGGTCGCCGAACGAGTCGCCAAACATGCCGGACCAGAGCCCAGCTTCGCCGAGCGCTAGACACGTCATGACTTAGGCAGAACGAATCACACTCCAACAAAGGTCTGGACAAACATTCAATCGTTTGTAAAAAATTTAGAACCGTATTTGCCGAATAACATTAAAATGACCAGTCCATGTGCTATGGGCATGCAACAATCTAACTATGGAGGGTGCGATTGTGCGTGGTTCAAAGTCCACTCATACAAAGACTAAAACAGAGTCTAAAAGCAGCTGGTGCGCTTCCCAAGAAGGTCAGCTCGCTCTAACTCGTGCTTTGCAAACTGCCGCAACTCTGAAAGCCAATCTAAAGGCTGGCAGAAAGATCGCCACACCATTGCTTCGGGAGCACTCGGCCCTTTATTGAGCTTGGCTGCTCAATCAGTAAATTTTGAAATTGTTGAATACTCGAAGAAGAGTCTATTTCGGCTCTTCCGCACAAAGTCAGCTGCTTCAGCAAGTTTGATCAACAAAAAAGTGCAATGCGAGTATCTATTCAATTATCTTTCTGGTATTGGAGCCAAGACAATCGTTATAGAAAACAGTTACGTCGACACCTTCTATTTGGCAGATCCTATCTCATCAAACATGGCGCACAACAGATTGAAGATAGACGTTCCTTTTACACTAATAGGAACTGCCTTCGCTTACTCAGATTGGCTATAGTTGAGATTATCTTTCTCGATCTGATGCGCAGTCTCCTTAACCCGTGCCTGGGATTGCTTGGCTGCGGCTAATGAGAGATCCAGCTTTCGGAAAATACTTTTGGCTTCACTGGAGATTGAATTTGCCTTTGCGATCAGTTTTCGTTTCCCGAGCAGAGTTGCATAATTCTCTAGCATCACTCCATAGTCGTGCATGCCACGATCTGGGTGCTGTCGGTAGATCGCAATTCCACGAGAGTACAGTGCATCAGAGCGAATCAAATCACCTTGCTCTTCGGCCACGCGGGCTAAGTCTCCATACACGGCTGCAGTACGAGGGTCACTCGCACCAAGGTTCTTTGCTCTGATCGCCAGCGACTCTTTGAAGAGCTTTGAAGCCATAACATAGTTGCCTATGTATTCCAAACTACTTGCTGTATTATCGATGCGTTCTGCCATCTGCAAACACTCCATCTTCGAGCCTTCAGAACGATAATAATCTCTGAGCTGTGCGGTTTGACTAGTAAGCTTGACGACCGGAGCGGCGCTGCTTGATTTTAATGCGGCGATCATCGGCGATATCCATTGAATTTTTTGTTCGCACTCGCCTTTGTCCTTCGGAGCATTTTTTGAAATTAGCCTGAGAGACTGATTCACGACACGTGCCAAGTCCTTGTAGTTTTTTTCTCTGACATCGAACTTAATGGCAGCTTGCAGGCCTGGCAGTTCTTCCTCGTAATCGGGATGCGCGGAAATAGCCGCATAGACGACTTCCGCGCTCTCGTTCCAACCATGCCTCGACATGGCATCGGCCATCAAAGAAAGCTCCTCGTCAGTATCGGTTAAGTACGTTAGGTTGATTCCACAGTATCGCATTAACTTGTCTTCCTTAATCCGCCTCTTGTAATTCTCGACTGCATGGGACTGCATCAAGAGATACTCAGTCAGAGGTGCCACCATGTCGGGAGGCAGGTAATCCATTATTTCAATCACTACCTTCGGAGGGAGATAGAGCTGGAACTCATTGACTGGCAGAACTCGCGCCCGCCATTCCGAAGGGTGCTTTGCATTCTTCTCATGCTTTTCCGAATACCCGGACAACAGAGTCTCAAACAGACGAATCGCATCAGTCTTTTGCTGAAAGACCTCGTACCCCACCAATAAATCGATAAGTGCCTTTCTGTCTTGGCTTCTGACTATGTCTAGTTCTCTTTCGCGAGCAAGTTTCCAATTCTTGTTCCTATTGCAGTAGCCGACTAATGCTTCGGACGCAGAGGGAAAATCACCAACGTGCCCCCGCCGTCCGTAGCGGTCTCTCATACCAGGATTCTTGGCTTCTATATCCAGCGCACGACTAATGAATTCAGCCGCACGTTTATCATCTTTCTTCCACTCATTCAATGCTGACAGCATAATTACGGTATACGGCAGGTCTGGGTCCTGTTCGACCGCATTTTCACGAATCCGCAGTGCGGACTCGTAATTCTTGAGTGCACTCGAATATGCAGTATCAACCTCGCCGGCATGCTTGGTGCCACTTTCAGCAGGATGAACAACACTGTTTAGAACGGCTCGCAGAGCAACAGTCATGAACGATCCCGAGACTACATCTGTGGCCTCTGGTTGCTTCCAACGACGGAGAGCAAAATAATAATGAGGCGATTGAAGTTCGAATGGCTCTTTCTCAGTCGTAACTCGCAAAATTTCGATGGAATTCATGTCTTCCGTCGTGTCAGCTATCAAACTAGAATTGTCACCAAAGAGTTGTCTACCGGCATTCAAAATTCGATTGTATATTCGCAGAACCGAATCGTAGTCTTTCTTGTCTTCGAGAACGTGAGCTGCGCGTTGAGCATTCCAGATATCATTTAGATTGTTAAGCGGAACCGTATCGATGTTATTCGGGGTTAGCACCAATCCATAGCGGTACGTATTATCCAAATCTCCAGGACGCACACCATCTACTGAACCTCCACTCCCGCTGCCCGATGGCGCACGATTCTCTGCATAATACTTTTCAGCAGCGGACTCGCCCTGCTGAAGAACTTTTCGATGCTCAGACAAATCAGGACACTGCTGGATTTCTTCAGCACCATACACCAACAGTCCGGAAAGCCATGCGCTTACCAGTATGGCTATTCGAGCTGCTTTTGCTACTGTCACGATGCTTCTTCCATGTCATCAGGTTCCGGCATCGCGACCGCTGCGCTCAACACAGGAGCGTGTGGACGTAGTGGAACAGGGCAAGTATGCGGATCGGGTCCGGCATCTGGAGGTGGGTAGTCGCGACACAACCGGGCAAGCTTTGCGATGTAATCAACTCGTTTTTGTCCGTATTCAGAGCCGGAAGAAATCTTCTGCTCCATGCACCTTTTTATGAACGAATCGATTTCATCGTGGTCGATCTTATACGCCCTCATCAAAGGATGATGCTCGATCCAAAAGTGACAATCTGGAAAGTCGGCGAACGAATCTAACTGCACATGCTCGCTCTTTCTATCGATTCCAACAAGATAACGAGACCAGGCCCGAACCAAGTTTTCAACAGTATCGATCACAATTCTGTCACGCGGCGGCATCGCCTCACGATTGCGAATGTCTTCGAATTGTTTTCTCGTGAGCCCGATAGCGTCGAGTTCGACGAAGATCTCTTCTGGCACAGTAAATTCAGGATCGCAAAGGCGAGCCCAACCTCCATACTTCTGTACACAGTGATCGTGGGTGGTGGTTGTTGTAGACATAGGCAGGTCCTACGGACTTAATACCGATTATGGATCACCCGAGCAAAGTCCGCGAGAGCTGTGGAATTTCGCCGTCCGTCTAGCAAACCAGCCCGAATAGCCCAAAAGCGTTGGGGCACAGACAATTTGGGCGTCAGGATTAAGCGAACACCCTGGATCGTCTACGCACAATATATTAAAACCAGTAATTGAGTCGTTCTGTTCAAGGAAACCGCCATGGGTCCCAAATTAGCAATATTAACTCATGAATTTGACCGCTATCATAACCTGTCTTACTACATGAGAGATTTTGTAAAACTTTGGACTCTGCGCGGATTTGAAGTCACTCTGGTCGAGGGCATAAAGAATCCCCCGCCGAAGGTGCACGTCGCTATGATGCATGTGGACTTGAGTGTTGTGCCTCAGGAATATTTAGATTACGCGAAGCAGTTTCCAGTGGTCTTAAACGGCAACATCACCGACATTACGAAACGCGCTTACAGCCAACTCCTACTGTCGAAAGACGATGAGTATGAAGGAAAGGTTGTTGTCAAATCAAATTTGAATGCAGGTGGCTTTCCGGAAGAGCGCATGGCGAAGGCGCATCCGGAGCTAGGTATACGGCAGCGTCAACCTTCGATACTTTATCCGGCAGACGAAAGCGTTAAAGAGCCGAATTATCTTCTGTACGATGCAATTCAACTTGTACCATCAGAAGTGTGGGGACATCCGGACGTTGTCGTCGAGAAATATTTGCCTGAGCAGGTGGGTGAGCTTTATTGCGCGCGGTTCTGGTTATTCTTCGGCGATAAAGACTTTCAATACAAAGCGTTCTCGCCCAATCCAATATGTAAAGGCAACATAGTGCGTCGTGAGTTGATCTCAGAACCGGTGCCTGAAGAACTGCGGCAGGTTCGCAAAAAACTCGGATTCGACTTCGGTAAGTTCGATTATGCAATAAACGACGGCAACGTTATTCTATTCGACGTCAACCGCACAGTTACCTACGGACATGCCAAGTCGAATATCACGTCTCTGGCTGCGCAGACACTGGCGCCAGGAATCGACTTTTATAAACCGCGCAGATCCACGACGACTTCATCGGTCACCATAAGCGGCATTCAGAACGGTGCCCTCCCATTCCAATTCTCATTCTCCGGAACGAAGCCCCTATAACTCAACAGAACTCTGCGATAAGTCTAAAGGAATGCTACCGCCTAGATGGCGGTCGGCGATTCGGCCGACGCCAGTCAGTTCCGACGGGCAGAACCGACACAGTGAGCCACTTTCGCGATTGCAGGGTGGTTTGTCCCATGCTCGAATGTCCAGAAATCGGCACCCGGGGATAGAATAAGGTAGCCTTTCAGGGATCCGCCATGACCTTCAACTGTTCCGGTCTGCCAACAGATCGACTCAACCGACTCGACAGCTTGACCCGCGTCGCCGAAGCCGGCGGCGATCAAACTAGCAACCTCCTGGCTGACACGTTCAGAGGCTTGAGTGCCGACGATGCCTTCGAGATCATGCAGTCGATGCAATCGGCAAACAAATCACACGTCAAAGATGGTGAGACGGCCACGAAAATCAGCGCCTTCGAAAACAGGTCGCCGGGTCCGCACGTCGCCGCGCTCACAATATCTTACGGCGATGCGGCTACCGAAGTCGAAGTTCGAGATCCCACGATCATGAGCCGCCTGGCTGGACACATCGGGCCCACTGAAGATATTCAGCAGTATAAAGCCCCTGATTTGACCATCTCCGGCATTATCGATCGCTACAAAACCGCTGGAATAGAGCTCGCTGGTTTCGTCACCGCATCAGGGCATGAGCTGACCAGAATCGCCAGCCAGATAAAATCGAAAGTTTCAGGAAATGGCTAAGCAGATTTATCAAAGATGAAACCAGTAAAGCAGGCTCAATAGCATCTTTACGAACATCTCCCATTTTTAAATTGGAGTAGTCGTCTACTACATGGTTTGGTCCGGTTTGACCTCGTGACAGGCCTGGAATAATCGCATAGGGGAGTATCGTTGCCGCGCTGTCGGCGTTTCCACTCACTGTTCGATAGCCAATTCACTACGAGGAGCAGCTATGCCTAGAGATCTACCGATTGGTAATGGCAAAGTTTTGATCAACTTCGACAATGACTACTGCATGCGAGATGTGTACTATCCGCACGTTGGTCAAGAAAACCAGACAATCGGACATCCTCAAAAGTTCGGTGTGTGGGCTGATGGAAAGTTTGCATGGATGGGCAGCGGCTGGAACATTCGCAAGAATTACTTGAAAGAATGTCTCGTCACCGACGTCATCTGTCGCAACGACGATTTAGGTCTCGAACTCAGAATTCATGATGTCGTCGATTATCACCTCGACATTTACATGAAAGAAGTGCATGTGCGCAATTTGACTAACAATCAACGCAAAGTGCGACTGTTCGCACATCACGATTTTCACATTTACGAACACGAAGTTGGTGATACCGCCTTCTTCGATCCCAACACACAATCGGTAATTCACTACAAGAAGAATCGCTGGTTCCTAACCAAATCAGCAGGAACGCAAAAGTACGGCGTCGACATGTGGTCGATCGGCAATAAAGAAATCGCGAACTGCGAAGGCACATGGCGCGACTCTGAAGATGGTGACTTAGGCAGAAACGGTATTGCTCAGGGCTCAGTTGATTCGACCATCGCCGCAGAGCTGAACGTTCCGCCCAACTCAGAAGAAGTAGCTCACTTTTGGATGTGCTTCGGCTCTACATACGAGCAGGTATCCGAACTCGATAAAGTGGTGACGGAGAAAAAACCATCTTATTTCGTTCCTCACAATCAAAACTACTGGCGACTCTGGGTGAACGCAGATCATTTGGATTTTCTTGGTCTGTCTCCGAAAGTGGCGGAATTGTATAAGCGAAGTTTGCTCGTCGTGCGCACTCAAGTGGACAACGAAGGCGCAATTATCGCCGCCAACGATCACGACATCACTCAGTTTGCTCGCGACACATATTCATATATGTGGCCGCGCGATGGTGCTCTTGTCGCTTATTCTATGACGAAGGCTGGTTACAGAGATGTGCCGCAACGCTTCTTCCAGTTCTGCGCCGACGTCATTAGAGACGAAGGCTACCTCTTGCACAAGTTCAACCCTGATAAATCGTTGGCATCGAGCTGGCATCCATGGATTCGAGATGGTAAGGCAGAACTGCCGATTCAAGAAGACGAAACGGCGCTGGTCTTGTGGAGCATGTGGCAGCACTTCCGCAAATTCAGACATATTGAAGTGATGCGTCCCCTTCTCGGCTTCTTGTTCAAGGCCGGCGACTTCCTTGTCAAATATCGCGATCCCGAAACAAAACTGCCGATGGCGTCTTACGACTTGTGGGAAGAGCGCTACGGCGTTCACCTCTTCACCGTATGCAGTGTCATTGCCGGTCTCAATGGCGCTGCCGGTTTCGCATACGCTTTAGGGGAGTTGGAGAAACATCGCATATATAAAGAAGCCGCTGAAGAAGTTCAGCAAGCGATGATTCAACATCTATGGAGCGAAAAAGACAAGCGATTCTGCCGCATGGCTACGCGCACTAAAGACGGTTATCAACTCGACATGACCATAGACGCAGCTATGTCCGCAATTTATATGTTCGCTGATCTGCCGCCGCACGATCCGAAAGTAAAGGCAACCATGACTGCGATTCGCGATCGATTGACGATCAAAACTGATGTTGGTGGCGTTGCTCGTTACGAAAACGACTACTACCACCAGATTTCTCAAGACGTAGGCAATGTACCGGGCAACCCATGGTTCATCTGCACCATGTGGATGGCGGGTTATGACATCGCCGCCGCCCGCGGTCAGAACGACCTGCGGGAAGCAGCTCGCATTCTCGAATGGGTAGCCGATCATGCTCTCGAATCAGGCGTGCTTGCCGAGCAAGTGCATCCATATTCGAACGCACCACTCTCGGTATCACCACTCACTTGGAGTCACGCCACGTTTATCACCGTGGTGCTCGAATTCGTCGAGAAGCAGCGTGCCCTCATGTCAGAGAACGTGTTCGCTCACACAATCACACCGGTGTAGAGGAACCAGAGTTCTGGCCGTCGGGCATTCAATCAAATTGGAAAGATAAAGAGGGAGCCGCTTCTCATTTCAAGTAGCTCCCTCTTTCGTGCGTATGAAGCGGCCATATTTGCACTTGGATACGCGCACTAGTAAGCCCCGTCGGATAAAGGTGACAACAAGGCTGGATTAATCGAACAATATAGTTGCCAATGGCGATTCATAATTTCTCGGAACTATCGATGAGGTATGATTCATCTTCCCTAAGATCCCCTTGTCCAAATTTATAAAATGCATTTTTCGGTGCCTTACGGAGATCGAACATGGAACATCAGCCATATACCAAAGAGCAAATCGAACTGATTCTCAAAGAATCGCAAGAAGGTGCAGATACCTATGAGCTTTGCTCACGATATGGCATCGAGGAAACAACGTTGTTCGAATGGCTAGCGAACTACGGATACAAAAAACCGAAGTTCGACTACAAGAAGTTTTGGAACGAGGTTGTCGAAGGTGGCAAAGCCACTTTCAGTCGCAGAGAACTGCTGGTCGCAGGTGCATCCGGGGCGGCCGGATTCGCCGCAGGGCACTTTTTTGCCTTCGGGGCCAAGGCGGGAACATCCAGCGTAAAAGAGAAAGAGATTGAAGTCGTCAACGCCAGCAAGTTCGGCCAATCGACAGAGGAACTGGGCAAATACATCTATCTGACACCACAGAAGCTCGGTGGTGGCACTCACGCCATCGACATGGCCAGTGGAAAAGATATCGCCTGGATCAGCTACTGGAACTACGGCGATTCATGCCCGATTTCTCACCACCTCGCCGCTTATCCCTCGCCGGATCCCTACAAAGGCTTCGAGTTTGTCAACTCGACTCAAGGCGGCGAGAACGTGTTGATTTACGGACTTGATACCCAGATCAAAGAGCACGGAATGCTCGGTAAATGGGGACAAGGCAATCACATTTATCGCGTTCAATTCGATGGTCAATCGATGAACCTTATGGAAGACGTCGCCGCCAGCACCGGCATGGGGCTTGGTGTGCACACAACAATCTATCCGGATGCCAGCGGTTTCGCAGGTGCAGACGGACAGAAAGATGTATGTGCATTCTTCAACCGCGCAGTCGGAACCGAGAAAACAAAAGTTCTTGCCTCCTTCCGTGCCGATTGGATTGGCAACGAGCCCAAAGGCAATTTAGAAGAGAACTGGTCGAAAGGTGGCACGCTAAGAATCACTCGCATCCTACCGGCCAAAGAAACCGGCAAGTTCGATCTGGAAGGAACCAAAGGCAACAAGATCAACTGGGAAATGGTGCCTATGGCGGAGAATCTCGTATATACCGGTCAACTCCCTGGGGAAAGTTCAGAGTCGGTTCGCTCTCTCACGGGTTTAGATGCGGTCATTCACCATCCGGGCAACCGCTGGTCGGCTCTCATCATTCGCATGTGTTCCGCAGCGGTCGTCATCGATAGAAAAACAATGGAACCGGTGACGTGCTTGCACAACCCCGAAGGTTCGCAGGACAACCTCGAAGTTAAGAAGGTGCATTCCAATCCCGACACATGGGAAATTAAATTCGACGACATCAAGTGCGTCGGTCATGAAGCCGGATTCTCTCCGGACGGAAAGATCTTCACAATGATGAACAACATCAAGCAAAACAACATGGCGGTGTTCGATTCATCGAACGCGGATCCGCGTAAATGGAAACGATTCACGTTCGTAAAAGACTCTACATGGGTAGGCAGTTATCCAAGCCCGTTCCACCTTTGCTTCTCGGTAGACGGAAGCAAGATGTTCGTTTCGGTTCTCTATCCGAAACCAGGGCTTAGCGGATGTTGCGTGGTTGATACCAAAACATGGAAGATCATCAAGAAGTTCAAGGACATCGGACCTGACTGCCAGACGATGGCGGTGACTTATGATGGGAAGTATGTGTTCCAAATCTTCAGCGGCTTCCAACGGCTGTCTGCAGGAGCATTTATCTTCACCCAAGATACTCTTGAGCCGGTGGGATATCTTCCTAACTTTGGCGGGCACCACGATTGCGTTATCATTCCCACGAAAGCAGATCAGCTGAAGAACAGCCGCTGCACCACTCTGTAATGAAACCGAACGTGACACCGCAAGCACCGAACTCCACGAGCCGGCGCAGCCGGAAGACGTCGTCGATATTCGTTCGATTGGCGTTTCAAAACTTGCTGCGCCGGCCCACTCGCACTTTCATGCTCGTCACCTCGGTGGCCCTCTGCACAGGCGCCATATTCGCATCATTCGTGATCGGGCGCGGCATTCAAGCCAGCATGGAGCAAAGCTTCTCCCGCATGGGAGCGGATCTGATTGTGGTACCTAGTGACGCCATGGTCAATATCACCAGCGCCTTGCTCACTGTTCAACCGACGGAAGCCACCATCGATGCGAAGCTGCTGCAAGACATCGCTCATTTAGACGGTGTGGCTCAAGTATCGCCGCAAACGATCTATCGTGTTCAGATAATGTCAGGCATGCCTGAGCATAAAGCGAACCTGATCGCCTTCGATCCGAAAAGCGATTTCACAGTCACCCCTTGGTTAGACAACAAGATGCCTCGGCCCATGCAAACGGGCGATCTGATTGTTGGTGGACGACACAGCGAATCGATCGGAGATGAAATAGAACCTTGCGCCGACCCAAGAACCATCTACGGAAAGCTTGGCAGGAGCGGTGTAGGACCACTAGACGAATCAACCTTCGCTAGCTACGACACAGTCGCTAAAATAGCGGTTGAGCGGCCGGAAGGGCTGAAATACGATCCATCCAAAGTTTCAGCCATACTTGTGCGCCTCGATTTTGGTGCCACTCCAGAACAGGTGAAGTTCGCCATTGCTCGTTTCAATGGTGTCAAAGTGATAACCGGTGCCACCATCGTGACGTCGACGCGCCAGACCACAACGGCTTTGCTCTTCGGCATGCTCGGGTTTGCAGGATTGATGCTAATCGGCTCTCTCATGCTGGTCAGTCTTATTTTTTCTGCCATCATTCACGAGCGCCGTTGTGAGATTGGTCTGCTCAGCGCCATCGGAACCAGACGAAGGGAAATCACATCCATGCTCGTGAGTGAGGCTGCCTTTGCTACCGGACTCGGTGGTATCACAGGCATCTTATTCGGTGGCGTGCTCCTGTTCGCGTTTCAAAGATCGCTCGTCTACTATTTGACGCTTCTCCACGTCGAATATGCATGGCCGAACACTGTGGAAATGGTAACTACGGCGTTCACATGCGCTGCCCTAGCGGCAGTGCTGGGACTCGTAGGCGCATTGCTACCCGCCTGGAAATCATCAGGTGAAGACGCTTTTGCGTTGATCAAAGGAGAGTTGGCATGAAAATTCTCCTCCAAGACCTCAGTAAGCGATATTCAGCTGAACAGACTATAAACGCCGTCGACAAAGTCAGTTTAGAGATAGAACAAGGGCGATTTCTTGCCATCGTTGGCCGCTCCGGATCAGGCAAGTCTACTCTTTTAGGAATGCTCGGAGGCATCAGCAAACCGAGCAGCGGCACCGTCGCTCTAGATGGAACCAACTTATTCTCGTTGAATGCAAACGAGCGAGCTGACTTTCGAAATGAGAAAATCGGCTTCGTCTTCCAGTTCGCCAGTCTGCTGCCATCGCTGCGCGCTATCGATAACGTAGCTTTGCCGGCTCTTATCGGAAACACGCTTGGTGAGCGCAACGCCTACGCGCGAGCCCGATCGCTTCTGCAACAGGTGGGCTTGGGAAATAAAGTTGATTCATATCCGTCTCAACTATCCGGCGGGGAGCAGCGGCGCGTTGCCATCGCGAGAGCTCTTATAAATTCACCCTCCCTCTTGCTCGCCGATGAGCCAACGGCGGATCTCGATGAAACAACCGAGAAGGAGATTCTGGATCTTCTTGTCGATATACATCGCGCCTTCGATCTCACACTCATCGTCGTAACTCACAATAGCGAGATCGCGGAGAAAGCTGACCAGGTCGTAGAGATGCGCTCCGGCTGTGCAACGCTCACCCGCACTGAGGCTGTTAGAGAGCCGGCATTAGCAGGCGTAGCGGCTCGGGCGGCGGAAACGGTTCCTCACCCGAGAAGCGGAATCGGACAATCTGGTGGTGGCATGAAACCAGAAATCGATCCAGCCGGTACATCACCAACTAACGGCGATGGCACGGTGTTAATAGTTGACGGAGCCCGTGATGGAAAGGCTCGTGTAAAAGAGATCTACGAGATTCCTAAAAACGTCGCCGCTAAGGAAGAGGTCAAACTCGGGGTCGGCATCGAACGTTTGCTTGGGCGTTGTGCACTGTGGATGATACCGGTATTCACCATCTGCTGGCTCGTCAATGCGGGCGTAGCAGCTTGGGAGAACAACGTCATTCAAGCCAAGGCAGACGAGCGGATCGCCCTGGAAGATCTGGCCATGACCGGATTGCGCGCCGATGTCAAAGATATCACCTTGGCGCCAGGCAAGGGCTATGACTTGTCAATCTACTTGAAGAACACAACGGATGGCAACCCTCTATACGTCATGTCCCCAAGCGTGCGAGCGTTCGTGCAAGTGGGTGGAAGTTGGCAGGAGTTTTCCGTCAAGCCGGTGGAAGAAAACTCGTCTCGCGTCCTCAAGATCGAAGGTGAGAGGGTCTTGCACTACATTCTCGCACCTGAGGCAAAAGACTTTTCGCAGCTGATTCCGTGTTACATGCACGTGCGAATTTCCAACGATATGATCGTGAGCCCCCGCAATCAGCCAAAAGACGATCTGGTCGACCGCGGCGACAACTACTACGTGTATCTCAAACCGCACGACATCAGCGACAGCGATATTCTGAAAAAGCTGAAATTCCCAGGTGCGCCTCCGGTCTGGATTCCGATGCCCCCGCATTAGACCGGTCGCAAAACATCAACCGAATTCAGTTTACCTCCCCTGACGACGCAACTTCGGCATCAAACAGACCTCGTACCCCATCCTGCACATGACGAAAAGGAGCAATCGTGTCACCAAACCTACAACAAATAGATAAGCTAATCATCGACGTGTTGATGGACAACCAGAGCGACAGCTACTCGAGCAAGCCTGATTTCGTGACGCCGGAGTTCAACAACGTTATTCATGCCGGTGCTTGTGAGATTTCAGGGGCGACTCTTTGTTGTGCCCAACTAGGTCTATCGGTGATGTTAACGGCCTATCAGGGCGACAAGAGACACAAGCTTCTTTTCGATGCCGGTCCTCAGGGCAGCATTTGGATGCGCAATTGCAAAAGCTTGGGTATCAAGCTCGATGATGTGGAAGAGGTGGCAATATCGCACGGGCATTGGGATCATATGGGTGCCTTGCTGGACGCTCTTGGTGGCATCACTAGTGGTGGCAAAAGAACGGTGCCCGTTCATGTAAATCCAGGCATGTTCCTCGAACGAGGTGCTCGCTTGACTGACGGTAGTGTGGTTCCTTTTGAGATAGTACCTTCGCCTGAGGTACTCGCCAAGCATGGTGCTCAAGTACATAACGCTAAAGATGAGCGCACCTTACTCGATGGATTTTTCTATCTCAGCGGCGAAATTCCCAGACTGACTGATTTCGAAAAGGGCCGCCAAGATCACGTCTGTCGCGAAGATATAAAACAAGACTGGTATCCCGATCCCCTTCTAATGGATGAGCGTTATTTGGCCGTGCAGATCCGCAACAAAGGTTTGATTGTTTTCAGCTCATGCTCGCACGCAGGCATTATCAACGTACTTATGGATTTGCGGGCCAAGTTTCCTAAGGTTCCGATCCATGGTGTCTTCGGCGGATTCCACCTAGTAGGCACGCTCGAGAAGATCATTCCGCAGACTGTCGAGCACATGAAAGAGTTTGCTCCGGCGCACATTATGCCCGGCCACTGCACCGGATGGAGAGCCCTATGCGCCATGGTCAACGAATTCGGAGAAGAGGTCGTCATTCCATCTTCTGTAGGCAGCAAGTTCACTTTCTGATGAGCTTCGCCTTTACCGAACGTTTACATAAGCCGAAGATGCCAACATAACTGCTTAATACTGCCATGGTTTCATAGGCACTGTGCTTGATATCACCTCACGAGAACCTGCGAGATTTGTGATGGTGCTTGTTTGAGCGCTAAGCATAAAAGGTATCAACACCGCTAGCTGGAGGACCTGATGGTCATACATTTAGGACGAGCGTGGGACATCATCACGATCACCTGCAACGTTATTTCAATCGCAGGAAATTTTCGCATACTGTCGAATAAGATGGCCCTTCGACGAGTAGACGTTAGCGCCGATCGCGAGCGCAAGTCAGCACAGTTTCGTCTCAGCGAAGACAAACGACGCCGAAGCTGTTCGTTTTCGCCGGATGATTAGGGAAACGGACACGTATATCAGCGCGGCTGATAGTCTCGCGTGAAAGTAGGCTCCTTCATGTACGGGCCCGGCTCATAATTCCAAAATTGAGAAACGTTCGGGTACGTATGAATCACCGTATTTTGTAGAACACCGTCAACGCGCTCGACCCTGCGTATGTAGATGTTTTGAATAGGGTTGCCGTAGTCATCGAGTCTCATCGGCCCGCGAGGAGCATTGCGCAGTTGCACCGCTTTCAAGGCGTCGAGGAAGGCCTGTTTTTCTTCGACCTTTCCCCCCACTGTTTCAACAGCAGCCTTCAACCAAAGTCCGGCAGTATAACTGCCTTCGGCAAACAAAGAAGTGGCCGCATCGGCACCATATTTGCGCCGGTAGGAATTCACGAAGTGCGTGTTTTCCGGCGTCTTTAAAGCCGCGGCATGATGCGAAACACTGATAGCACCCAGCACACCATCGCCGACGTCTCGTAAAACGGTTTCGTCAAATCCGGGTCCGGCTCCGATCAGAGGAACATTCGGACCGAACTGCTTGAAACTTGTAGCCACCCGATCGGCACCAAGATTGGAAGTCGCGAAAAAGACGGCATCGCAGCTAGGCACCAATCGGCGCATTGACGCTGAGAAATCTACGAAGTTTTGCGAATCCCAAAGCTTTTGAACTATCTTCCCGCCCATTTCTTCAAACGTTTTATGGAAGGAGCCGACCAGTTCCCATCCCAGGGCATAGTCCAAACCGAACGTGGCAACTTTGGAATAACCAAGATGCTTGCGCACGTAATCGGCAAACGGATGTCCATATTGGCTCGATGAAAAACCCGTTCGAATAAGCCAGTTGTATCGAGTTCGTTTGGTAATGTCATCGGCTCCCGCAATCGGAATGATCATGGGAACCCGCATTGTGTCAACAGACGGCGCGATACCGTATGCGATGTTAGACGAGATGGTGCCCATGAGGACATGAACTTTATCGCGATCGACCAGTTTACGAATCACATCAAGAGCGAGAGAAACGCTGTGCTGGTCGTCTTCAATAATAAGTTCGACCCTGCGTCCGGCAATCTGATGCCCAATTTCGTCCATAAACAGCTTAATGGCGGCAACCATGTCATGCCCACCTGGTGCACCTACGCCACTCAAAGAAGTGACGAACCCGACCTTTATGGGGCTGGCATGACCGGCAGATGATTCTGGAGTTTGACGCTTCGCGAACATCATGTGCCTCCTACGGCAAGCCCATGACGGTGGGCAGATGACAGCAGAACATTGCTCAAAACAGTTAGCAGAAGTAGGACCAATATAATCATAAAGCTTGGACTGTCATCATAGTTGAGTTCGTCCTTAAATCGATCATGAACGCGCATACTGACAACAAGCGAAGCCGGTAACCAAGATGCCCGCGGGACATTTTCGACGGCGCGTCTCACCTAAATGATATACAAAACCGAGACCGTCCGTCGATCGATGCCAGAGGCACCATATTCAATACCAGTAGCGGGAAAGGGTTGTAGTACAACTCGCGAGTCAGAACAGTTTTAGTCGGAAAACCCAAGTCGGTCGCCCAACGCATCCTGACAACAAGCAGGCACGTAAATCAGGGGCTGGCGAATTAAGCAACAGTTTGGCTCTTGGCTTGATGCCAAGCAAGTATGCTTGAGTTGATTAGGCTCCGAAAAGTTGGTCAACATGTCTAGCAAAAACCCATACGGAAGCATGAAACTCAGTTGGGAACGGTGGTGCATCTGCCTCACATCGCTTGCGGTTACGCTCTGGAGCCCCTTGTCACCAGCCCTCGCCCAGTCGAATGATGCTAGCGCGGCATCAGGTAGTCAGCAACCGCAGATCAAACTGCGAGGCACTAAAGAAGACGGCAATGAGGTGCTGCACGCAGGCGTGCAGGTCGATGATCTCAGTTCTGAAATTTTGAAAAAAGAGATAGAGCTTTTTAAACTGACAACGCTGTTTCGCCTCAATAACCCCCGCGAGACACCTTTGCACCGGTTCTACATCGCCGCCACCAGCACAGTCGCCTATACCGTCGCTGACGCAGGCAACATTGTTACCTTCACTAACGCATACCGTTATCACTATCGCCCCAACCTTTTCACAGTCGGTCGGGCTGAACAAGGTCCGTTCTTGATCTTTCTTGGCGAACTGGGATTCGTCACCCGCACCGTTGGCGGTACCGCGATAGATTTCATCCACAGCGAGAATGTTAAACACAAAGGATTCGATCGCAAAACATTCGAAGCCAAGGCAGACAAGTTGCAAACGGAGATTCACGATCTTCTCGCCAAGCGCAAGGCGATGATCGCTGCCGGAACCTTGCCGTCCGACGGGAAGGAACAAGAAGTTTTGCAAGATGTCTCTGACTGCGCTACCGCCGAATTCGTAGCCAACTATGCCCGAGCCACACGACTGAGAGCGTTTCGCATCGGAGATAACATCACCAAAAACTACACATCCGGCACCGGAGCGTTTTGGGGTGGTTTGTTGGAATATTTGGCTTCCGTTCACTCAACACCTAAAACCGCCGGACCAGCCGGTCTCGGATTTATCGCATCAGGAGCCGGTTTCATAGGCACCGACGCCGTCGCATACTGGAGCGGAAAAGCAGCAGAAAAAAGAAGCAAAGCCAAACTTGGGTCAGACAAACCTTCAGCCAAAGCAAGCGAAGACAAACTAATTTTGGATTCGAGAGGGCTGAAGACGGTTTCCGATGGAACCGGTTCAGCCGCGTTGGAAAAGAGGATGAGCGCCTATGATTCCTTAGTGGGATGCATCAGCCAGCATCGTGCTATCGCTCAAAACGAAGAGAAGGAAATGTTTAACCGATATCTGCACGATCAGACAATTAACGCCATCGAGGGTGGTGCCAACATCGCGGCCGGATCTGTCTTGGCCGGCGCTGGCTACAGTTTCCACAACAGTCCGAATCCGCTCATTCAGTTTAAGAATTCAGATCAATTCCTTGAAAACTTCGGCACCAGCGCTCTGATTTTCACCCCCACAGCATCTGCGGGAATGATCGACACGCCTGGCGAATATCTGTATGGGCAGTACCGCAACCACCGCGACACTGCCAAGGGGCTCAATCCGGCGGCGGCCCTCAATAAGCGCCTCCAGACTCTAGACCAGCTCGAGAACAAGCTCTAGCCCAGCGGTCAAAACGCCCCAGTAGTCAAGCGTTCGAGACCCTCTATTTTTCTAAGGTTGGCTCGTTTCAGGAACAACCGCTATTTCAGCGCGTCGTCTAGATTCGCGGAGATTGAATTACCAACCTTGTGAATATCCGCACCGCTCATGCTCGCCACCTGGCGGGAGAGGCATCAATGTTTCAAGCCAAACAAACTAGACGAGACCAGTCCCGAAGTAGACAACTGTCTGTTTTGAAAAACGGGCTCATCGACGTTCAGACAATCAAAAACGAACTACCCTGGGCAATTGTCAACAATGAGTTGAATGTTCATTACCAGCCCCAATTCAATATAGAAGATCACAGCACCAGGCATCTGGAAGCCCTGGTGAGATGGAACCATCCCAAGTTTGGTTTCATTTCCCCCGCCGCATTCGTGCCGGTTGCGGAAGAGCTTGGGCTGGTCGAAGAGATTACCCACTTTGTTATCCGCGAGGTTATCCAAGATATATCCTCTTGGCGAAACTGCAGTGTGCCTGTCGACAAAGTTGCCGTGAATATATCCGCTGTGCTTTTGTCATCGCCAGACAACGCCGAGCGACTGTACAACTTGCTTAAAACCAACGTTGCCTTCGCACCACTTTTGGTTCTTGAACTTACAGAAACTGCAACCGTGCAAAACACCGACTTGGCGCGGCAGTATATGCAGAAATTCCGCGACCTCGGTTTCCGAATCGCCCTCGATGATTTCGGCACCGGTTCATCGTCTCTGGCCTATCTGCTCGATTTCCCTGTCGACATCATTAAGATTGACAGATGCTTCGTCTCGGCCCTACCGCATTCGGAAAAAGGCAGAGCCATAACAAATTCGATCGTGTCTCTTGCCAAGTCACTAGGATTGCAAGTCATCGCCGAAGGTATCGAACACGCAGATGAGCTGCGCATCCTCATGGAATTGGGATGCACCTTGATTCAAGGTTTCTACTTCAGCCGACCCCTGCCTGCCGCAGAAGTGCGCGATTTTCTTCTCTGCAATCGCAAGCGCGACAGCTGGCCGCTCTGGCTTGCATAATAAACTCGACTATTTTCTCGACTGCAAAGCTCGGTTCAAGAACTGAAGGGCATGCTTCTTGCTTGTAAATCCGTCTTGAACGATCGGTTTTTCGTTAGGCAGAAGAACAACGATCGCCGGCAAAGCCGAGATGGCGAATCGCTTCTTCAAGGCAATAGCTTCCTGTGAAGGTTCTTGTTTGGAAACCTCCACCAGCACCGGCTTGCAGTCTCTGTTAATCAGGGAAGAAGTTTCGTCGTTCTCGAAAAGCGAAAGGCGCATCTTGTCGGAAAGGACACCACAATCTTCCACGAAAGCGATCAAGACGGGCGACTGAGTTGCCGGCTTGCCGGAAGCATCAAGAGTAGGCATAGGACCCCAGTGAATTTTCCCTTTGCTGGGCGGCAGTCGATGCCATATGTTGCACTGAAACAAGTACTCACTAATGTCGTCAGGGGTGCTGTAACCAACGTGCGCTGGAACCCGGTTTCGATAGTAGTCCAGCACATCCATCGTCGCTCTCTCAGATACGTCATCTTTGTCTTCCCCAGACTCGAAGGCTTCTGCGTATGGCAAATTTCGTGCGATGAGATTCCGTTCAATTTCATTACCGGTAGAAAAGACGTCCTCGACATCAGCATCAAGCAGATTCCAGGGCACCACACACAGAGTCGGAAACGAATTGACATTGCACTGCTTCTGCGTCTTCTGCACAGCCGGCGTATTTTTGCCTCTCTCCTGACTCTCATCGATCACAAGTACAGGTATGTAGTTTTTATTTATCGTGTTGGCAATGTCCCGACGTCCGAAGGCTATGCTTTCCATCCTTTTGCATGGACCGCACCAGTTCGCCGAAAATACGTAAAGCACAGGTTTGTGCTTTTGCAGCGATTCCACGCGCGCTTGGGAAATGGTGCGCCACTTGATCAGCTTCGGTGCCCCCTCGGGATGGTTTTCATCTAGAAGGTTTCCGACAACTGCCAAAACAGTCAGAATCAAAGCTGTGACGTACAGCATCTTCGGGTCGTGCTTTGTGGAAACGAACTCACTCTGCGCCATAAGGTAACTCACGTCGGTTGAGGGAGAAAATCGCCAGAGACAAGAAGGTAGCAATCACGGCGAAATATGAGGCAACCACGCTCCAGGGAATGTTTGCCAAACTAGAAAGATCGACCATGGGACCGAGAATAAAATTGCCGGCTTGCCCGATGTGATAGCACACAGGGCAGAGCACGCTAACCGCCAACTGCGGCCAACCGGCAGGAACATCGTCAACCTTGAGCTGACCAATTCCCACACACAAAGAAGCCACCATTGACAGAACCAGAAAGAAGGCGAGGTCTTTCACCCCTGATACCAGAGAAGACAACAAGATCAGCACGGCGCTCAGACCGACGCACAAGATCACGCGCTCGGCTCCGTTAGTAAGCACGTCAGCGGGATTGATCAGTGCCGGCGTGCGGGTCAATGACACCAACACCTCGGCAGCCAACTGAGACAGCGCCGCTACAGAGGAAGCGACAAAAACCGCAAACCACTTGCTCATCACATATTGGGCCACCGTGAGTGGACGCGACAGCGTCAATGACAAAGTGCCATCATTCAACTGACTGCCGATGCAACCGCTGCCAACAATTAAAACCAATAGAGCTACCGAGTTCGATTGCGAGTACAGCGCTTCTGGAAAAACGTGCTGCACGCAAAGCGATATCGTATTCTGCAGGATTGGAGCGATCCACACTAAGCACAAAATGCCGAGCCGCACTCGGCTCGCCAAGCACTGATTCCATGTGTTTTTGCAAATCGCCCAGATCAACCTGATTTGTCCTCCGGACTCTTCTTGCTCTCGCCGTCGAAGTATCGTTCAAGCCGATTTTCTTCAGGAGTAAGCTGAATGATGGCGTAACCTTCCGTCAGCATCTCCTTGAGAATGCTCGCAATTGTATCTATACCAGATGGTACAAAAATGCAGTACTCCGGCTGCGACTCGATTAAATTGGCGCCATGCCTGGCGAACAATGCACTTAAATCCACATGAATCTGACTTTCAAATCCGGTCCACCGCACAAGAAAACGGGTGTCATGAGCCGGACCGGCTTGCAAGTTTTCGATGCCGTTCACTTTGCCCTGCTGAATGAACGCGACGCGATCGCACGTTTTCTCAACCTGGTCGAGCTGGTGAGAGTTCAAAATGATCGTTACGCCGCTGCTCTTCAGCTCCTTCAAAAGCCGCCTGAGCAATAGCACTCCGGCAGGATCGACGCCGGAAGCGGGCTCATCGAGCAACAGATATTTGGGATTTCCGACAAGAGCCTGGGCAAAACCAAGGCGCTGCAACATGCCTCGGGAATATTTCTTGATCGGGCGCGTCCAGCTCGTGGGGTCGAGACCAACTCGGGTTAAGAGCTCGTCACAGCGACTGAGCCGCACATCTCGAGGCAAGCCGGAGAGCTCATGATGAAAGTGCATGAATTCACGACCGGTCATCCACTTATCGAAATTCAATCGTTCCGGCAAGTATCCGACAAGCTTTCGCACTTCCAGTGCATCCGGAGGCATGCCGTCTATTGTGATAGTCCCTTTGTCAGGTCGCAAGAACGACAACAAGCACCCGAACAATGTGGTTTTGCCGGCTCCGTTAGGTCCGATGATACCAAACGCCTCGCCTGCCTCGATGCTAACCGAAAGCTCGTTCAAGGCTTTGACCTTGCCACCTTTGTAGGTCTTGCACAGACCATCGATACGAATGCCGGACTTTTCGATTGTGAGACTCGATTCGTTTTCCGGCATCACGCCTTCACCTACTGTTGCTAAGCAGACGCCCGGACGAAAGCCCGTCCACTGAAATCAACCCCACGTCATGAAGCAGTTGGGCCTGGGCGATGTTGAAATTGATTAGCGCTTGCGCTTTGTCGATAAGCGCTTGAGTATAATCTCTCTGCGCCGTGATGACATCGATATTGGTGCCCAATCCATTTGCTTTTCGCAATTCGGCTAAGCGCAACTCTTCTACGGCAGAAGAAACCTCAGTGCTCGATTCTTCGATGTTTCGCTCTTTATCGAGACTCTGCAAAATTGAGTTGCGAACCTGGCCAAGAACAGTCTGCAGCTCCTTTTGCGCGTTCAAGCTGCTTTCGCGGGCAGCCCAGCGGGCTTGTTGAACAGCCATGGAGTCGACGGTACCGAATCCTTTCAGCTTCCAGTTGGCATTGACTGCAAAAACGAACAATGGTTCCACCTTCTGCGGCGGACCGATTCCATAAATATTGGCAGACAGAGCGACGTTCGGTTGCAGTGGCGCCGCGGCTACCATGATCGCTTTTTTGGCGGCAAGCCGAAGCTGTTCGTACTGCTTGAGTTCAGGGCGATTGGTTATGGACAATTGAATCAAATCGGAAACAGTGAGACGCGGATCGATTAGTCGAACTTTGCGCACCACGTGTTCGACTGGAAGAAAGTCGAGTCCGAGTTCGGAGTTGACCGAAATGGCAAGGTTGATGGCGGCGCTGCGACGATTAATCTGTTGATCAACGAGTGCCTGTCGGTCGCGGGCAAGCTGAGTTTTTGATTGCAGAATATCTAGGTTAGTGGCAAGCCCTGATTCGAAACGATCGGTATTGCGCCGCAGCAACTCTTCTGACGTTCGCACAGCTTGAATGCGAATTTGCAAAAGCGCTTCTGCCAGCACCAAGTTGTAGTAGTTTTGAGTGATCGTGACAAGAGCATTACTCAACGTTGCCTTCTCTTGCTCTTTGCCGGCATTGTAATTGTGCTTCGCTTGCATAGCCCCAAAGAGAATGCTGCCACCACGATAAGCGTTGTAGACGACCCCCGCTTTCATGAACAAGAACGGCTGATCGATGCGCACTACAGTGGCACCACCGGTGCTTGGTCTCACACCGTTTGCCAGCCCCTGACTGAAGATAGAGCCAGGTAAACCGATCTTTCCATCGGCAATATAATCGTTGAAGCCCAGAGCCGGATCGGGCAAGAAGTTGCCTAACGCCCCTTTATAAGCGTACTGTCGTTCTTTGGTGACGGTTCTGCTCACTGCCAGATCGAGATTCTGCTCCAACCCCATACGCAACGCATCGCGCAGATTGATTGACTGCGAGTTGCTGGAGTCAAGACTGAACGGGCTGAGATAATCATTGACGCTGACAAGAGCCTTTAGCTGGGTGATACCAAGCTTGATCTCCTCATTTTCGGTCGCGCTCTTGGCGCCCGCCGGTCCCGATATATTAGGCTGCGGCGCGGTCAAGACAGGAAGCATGCTCTTACCAGCCGCACCGGTTGCAGGTTGTGGTGGCATCGAATGTG
>Ga0206838_10114_pt1 | contig 25680 bp, 20 predicted proteins | sample Alteio_BWOrgCont_26_FD_152879 | JGI IMG/M metagenome (GOLD analysis project Ga0206838, IMG submission 152879) | Enriched cells from forest soil in Barre Woods Harvard Forest LTER site, Petersham, Massachusetts, United States -... | ecosystem: Environmental > Terrestrial > Soil > Temperate forest >...
GGAGGCACATTATCGGCGTCGATGTCGGCGTGCACCTCCAGTTTTTTCGTGTTGTTCGTCTCCTTCACGAGCTCTGCCAGGGCTCGACGCAAGTCGATATTCTCATCGCGAATTGACTGAAGAACGGCGCGAATCTCTTGCAGGGCGTTGGCGGCAAGCTCCTTCGCATGATCGAGGGCTTGACGAGCTTCCGTTTCGTCAAGAGATGCGTACCTCGTCGCAACTTCCAGTTGAATGCGCAATGACGTGAGCGAATGCCCGATGACGTCATGTATCTCGCGCGTTATTCTCGTTCGCTCCAGCTGTTTTGCCAGAGACTCTACCTCTCCGGCCAGTCGTTCAGCCTCATTCCGGCTCTTGCGCTCTCGATCGAGAGCGATGACGGTGACGGCGCAGCCTATCATTAATAGAAGCGGACTGATCGTGAGCAGTCCACTGGTGATGAGACCAGTGGTTGGAGATTGCTGAGCTAGTCCAAGTTTGAAATACTCGCAACCGAGTTGGCAGCTCCATGCAACCGCGATCAAAACGAGCACCATTGGAGCAGCCATAAGGATGGCTCCCTTTGCCACGATGATGAAAAAGAGAGGTTGGCTGAGTCTTGTGAGTCCGCACGCCATTGCCACCGTAAGCAAGGCGCAGTCAAGGAAGCAGGCGAGGGCTCTGGTTGACGGTTTCCATCGCAAAGGCTTCAAAGGAGCAAGCAGAGCCATTGCGACAAGACTGGCTGACCCGGCAACAAGATAGGTGGTTTTCGCGGGCGAGCCCAGAGACAGGCGCAAGGCGGCTATATCGACGAAAAGCGCAATCGTCAAAAAGACGTACTCCGCGTAAACGATGCGGTCGTACAAAATCTGGTTGGATAATGGCTTCTCCGTCGCCATGAGATTGCTCCTTGTGACTAAAGTCATGCCCGGTAATGACCTTTGCCAGTCGGCCCGGCCGAGGGGAAGCACATATGATTTAGGAATAGAGCCGCATAACGCCGGCTTTTGAGTTAAAAACGACCGCTTTTGTGCTTACTACCAAGAAGCAAGCCGAGCATTGCGGCAGATAAGCAAGCGGTTTTCCAACGAAGTTGGTTGGAGGCGGACTCATAGTCGGTGCGAGACTTAGCATTCGTCAATGCGGATTCGAAAAATCCAACGAAGTTCATTGGAGGCGGACTCATAGTCGGTGCGAGACTTAGCATTCGTCAATGCGGATTCGAAAAATCCAACGAAGTTGGTTGGAGACGGACTCATAGTCGGTGCGAGATTAGCATTCGTCGACGCGGATTCGAATAATCCAACGAAGCTGATTGGAGGCGGACTCATAGTCGGTGCGAGACTTAGCATTCGTCAATACGGATTCGAAAGATCCAACGAAGTTCATTGGGGGCGGACTCGTAGTCGGTGCGAGACTTGGCATTCGTCAATGCGGATTCAAATTATCCAACGAAGTTGATTGGAGACGGAGTCATGGTCAAGTTCAAAACCTAGCATTCGTCATGTGCGGATTCGAACAAGAGAGGTGCTGTATGCAAGAGCAAGCTGAAACCCTAATGAACGATCGACTTCCCGACGAATCGCTAGATGATGGGGAGTCGACCGGCAGTCCGCCTGTGGTGCCGAAAAGAAGGCTGATTTTGTTTTCTGGAGTACTGGCTCCTCTCACTTGTATCTGCCTCTGCACAACTCTGGCGGTGATGCGAGGAGGTTTGAGCGGAGACTGGTCTCGCGACATCGGATATCTGTTGATGTCGTTGTCCGTTCCGGTTGTGAATTGGCACTTGCTCGAATCTTGCAAGCATGACAAAGACGGATTGTCACCAGCTCTGATGTTTTGCGGTGGATTGACGCTGATTGTTTCACTGCTCTTTTCCTGCCTTTTCTTGCCACCGGCTCTCATGTTTTTGTGTTGGTTGGCATCCATACCTCTTTGGGCCTACATCGCCCAACTGGCTACAGTGGCGTCGGCGTTTCAAATGCTCAAGGCGGGCGCTGTCCTCTGCACTGGCCTAGTTGTCGTTGGTCTTATTGCTCTGGCGATGGGTGGGATCGTCGCTGCGATTGTATGGTTCCTCAAGAATCGTAAGACCTCCTCCAGCAGCGGCTCTCCCGTGATGCCACTCAGTCTGATTATGATCTGCGGTGTTTGTATTTGGGCATTAGGTGTGACGGTGCTTTGCTTTGTGGCACATCCGGGTTATGGGTTCGGTTGGGTGTTCTATACTATGGTTTCTTTGGCCGGGTTGGTGCTGGATTTCACACTGCCTTTTGCCGCATACATCGCGGCTGTACTCATCGGAGTGCCAGCCGTTGCAGCCCCGTTTATGGCGTTTGGTGCCGGGTGTAAATTGATGATGGAGGGTCTTCGGACGCCGGCGGCTAACGCCGCTCAGTTGCGTGCCCTGTGCCTAAGTCTGCTTCTGGGATTGCCCGTCGTCTTTCTTTATGATTCCGATCGGGCAATTTGCAAACAGATCATACTCTCCCTCTGGTGCGGCAACTATAGTGACGAGCGCGCCATGATCAGGCTAGTGCGCGAATTCTCTTTGGAGAGGGATCTTCTCTCATTGTGTTACCCACAATCTGGTCCGGCGCTTGATCTCGATACTCTGTTGCTGCGCTTGCCTCAGGTCCAGATTCCAACCAAATTTGCGCGGCAGATTTATTATCGAGTCACGGGGCAGCCCTTCAATACGGCACCGCTGCCCCCACTGGGCTTAAGCACCGGCATAGCGAAGGTGGACGATCCCGATTGGGCGGCAGACGAAGTTGGCGGAAAGTCGAACGGACTTCGCTTATCGCAATCGACCATAAAGGGAGATATCTGCACCGACTACGGAGTGGCACAGCTCGATTGGAACATCACTTTTGCAAACGACGCCTCTGCCGACAAAGAAGCAAGGGTTCAGATCTTGCTGCCACCAGGAGCGGTGGTTTCTGGTGCCAAATTATGGATGAATGGCGTTGCTCATCAGGCAACTTTCTGCGAAACAAACATCGCCCGCGACATTTACAGCAACGTGGTCAGAGTTCAGCGACGTGACCCATTGCTCATCACGACAAGCGGTCCCAACCGGATTGAAGTGCAGTGCTTCCCGGTTGCGCCTCATAGTGAAATGCATGCGGCATTGTCTGTTATCGCGCCAGTTCAGTTCCTCACATCTTCTAAGGGCGCTATTGTGATGCCGCGCATCATCGAAAAAAATTTTGATGACAGTGCAACAACACATTTGGAACTGCACGTTAGCAATGACGCTCGCAACCGAGATCTCGACGAGAGTGTTTCTGATGCGGAACTGGCGAAACTAGTTGTTTCGCTCGAACCGACCTTGCCGGCAGGTCAGTTGCAGACTGTAGCCACCGGCACAGGCGCGGTTGTTCAGAACGTGAAGCAAGTTTACTCTCAACCGCTTCGTGACCTGGAAATCGTCATCGATGCATCTGCTTCGCTGGGCCGGCACTTGCCGGAGGTGCGACAACTTCTGCAATCACTGCCGCCAGGTCGAACTGCGCACGTGTACTTGGCGTCAGATGAGATTGGAGGAACCGCAGGTCAATCTCTCAATCGAGAGGAAATCTCCCAGGCCGTGGCCGAACTCGGCACGATTAGCTTTGCCGGCGGACCGGATAATATTCCGGCATTAGCTGCGGCTTGCCGATATGCCCATCAGCACCACGGCGGCGTGATATGGTTGCACGGACCGCAGCCGGTTATCTTTGATTCGTCGCAGCAGGAGCTTTCTGCGCTGCTATTTTCCGACTTGTGTGATGTAAGCATTCTGGATCTTCCTCTCGTTGACGGAGCCAATCGAACACTTTCTGCATTCGATTCAACCATCGCTAAGAGCAAACCAGTAGTCGTTTCGCCATCGTCGCTTGGAGTCGGGCGGAGTTTGTCATCGTATATTCGAGCGTTTTGCGGAGTAAAGGGGTACTCGGTCGTTGAGCGAAGGAAGGTGGATGGAACCGCCGTCGGCACTCCGTCTCCCGAGTTTGTTTCCGCTTCGCTTGAGAAGCTTATGGCTTATGGGCAGATCCGCGACCTCCTTTCACACGGAGATGCAAAAAAAGCCTCCGGGTTGGGTGAGCAAGCACGACTGGTGACACCCGTCACTGCTGCCTTAGTTGTAGAACCTAACTTTACGTATGTACCTGATACGTCGATCCACCAACCCGAGCAAATCATGGGACCGGGACTCGATGGGGTGCTGACGTGGAATGCGAATCGGATAATTCAATCCGCATTTCATGCGGTTGCATCTCAGCTCAATAACTTATCTTCCGCCGCAGGAGCCTCCGGAACCCCTGGCCAATCACATGAGAGTGGATTTGCAGGTGCGGTTTCGCCAATCCAGAATTTCTCGGCATCAGCTGCCGCTGGCGGAGGTGATGTAAACAGCGGATCATTCACCGGGGCTCCTAAGTCAGTTCCCGGTATTATCTCCCAGCCGGTTGCAGAGCTTTCTTCAACAGACGAGCGCGCGGTAGGCAAACACTCACGCTCTCCCATGAGCGACGGCGCACTCAAGGTTGTTTCAGTTGTACTGTCTGGATTGCTGAGCGTGCTAGCCGGATTCGTCTTCTTGCTGATAGCTGAAGAGAAACGATGGTTGCGAAATCACATCATTCAAGCCCGCTCATTGGCTGCAGGAGTCGTTGTCATAACTCTCATCGGATTGCATTTCGCAACACCAGCGGTTCGCGATTTGATGATTTGCCTGTTTTCGTGAGCTGTTTTGGAGGTGCCCTTTCTCCACCAGCGGAATGGGCACCCCTTTACAGATTTGATGAGTTGCGTGTTCTCCTGGGCTGTTCTGGAGGTGCCCTTTCTCTAATAGCAGAATGGGTTCCCCTTCATAGATTTGATGAGTTGCCGTTCCCGTGAGCCGCGGTTTGGGCGTGCCTTGGTCCGGTAGCACAGTGGGTGGTTATTATTCCACCATTGAGCCAGACCGATACTGGTTGCACCATCCGCGACGTATCCAGGCAATAAAATAGGCGCCATCAAGGCGCCATTTTTCATTTTAATGCACTCCGAATCAGCTATTGAAGTTTAACTCGTTTGTGCCTTGTGCTGGCAGAGACGGGAAGACGAAGATTAAGTTCCGGCTTTCGGAGATACAGCCAAAGTGCGTGATTTCATTTTCGGAATGGATGAGGCGAAGTGCGTTGTCTTGGAGCTGGAGAGGATGGGGCGAAGTGCGTTGTCTTGGAGTCGGAGAGAATGGGGCGAAGTACGTTGTTTTGGAGCCGGAGAGGATGGGGCCGGAACTAAATGGTCGAAGTCAAAGTCTTCCATAGAACCTTTGGCGCGGCGGGAGTACTTATATGGTTAGTTTGGCTACAGCAGAGTCAACCAAGTCTTCATCCAGAACGCGGTTTTTCCAACGTTATGGAAACGACACCGACGAATATGGCTTCAATATTGCACCTTACGCAGGCGTGGAAAGATTCTTCCGTTTTCTTTTTAGAAAATGGTTCGACGTTCAGATCGCTGGCCTAGGAAACATTCCATCAGAGGGAAATGCAATTCTCTTTGGAAATCATTCCGGCGTTCTGCCGGTTGATGGATGCCTTTTCTATGATGGCATTGTCAACTATCATCCCAATCCGCGACGGGTTCGGTACTTGGTGACAAAGTTTTTGTTGCACAAACCCTTAATAGGAGAGCGCCTGCGCGGATTTGGTGCTATTCCGCCTGATTATGAAATTGCGACAAATTTGCTGCGCAAGCAAGAGCTGGTGTTTTTCTATCCGGAAGCCGAAAAAGGAACGGGTAAATTATTCAAGGACCGGTACAAGTTGGTCGACTTCCATGCCGGTTTCGTGAGGGCGGCTATAGAGACAGGTTCTCCCTTGATTCCGGTTGTCACAATCGGTGGTGAGGAGATATATCCTCTTTTCAGAAATATAAGGTCCATTGCGAAGTTGCTGCACTGGCCCTATTTCCCATTGACACCATTTTTTCCGTGGTTGCCTTTTCCCTTCTGTTTTATTCCACTACCTTCACGAATAATGATGTGTGTGTGGCGTCCCTTCAAATTGAAGTATCCGCCTGAAGCGGCTGAAGACGTGAAGTTGGTTGCAGAGATTGCCGACGACATTCGCAACGATATTCAAGCGAAGGTCAATGATTTGCTTGCACTGAGAACGGGCCCGTTCAAGAACTGGGATATGGATAAGGTAAATGCCTATTTGCAGAGCACAAGCTCTTATTCGCCCAGTATGGATAAGCATCGACATCAGCCGTAGCGTTGAAGCACTTTTTGCAATCGTTTTTGATATAGGGTGAAACTAATCTGAGTTCACGACGTTGCGCATGAAAGTTCCGGACAAACTTACATCTTTCTTGTTCTCGGAAAACACAGCCTTGATGTCGACGTTTTCGATCAGCCTTTTCGAATTTCCACCTTGTCCATCAACCTTTATAGCAACAGTATTTCGGTCGAACTCGTCATATATACGAATGTCATGCGGCGGCGGACCTTGATATTTCGGATTGGTCTTGATCAAAATGCCGATGCCGAGAACACGAGAGGAACCGCGGTTGTCGTACCAAGTGTTGTTGCTAAATGAGTAATGGTGCCCAGTCGACACAAGGGCAGCCGTATCAAAGTTGGTAATTTTTGAATCGACGATCGAAACGTCATTCGTAGAGTCTATGCGCACACCGGTATGATTTTGTTTTTGGTTGGGAGGATCTTCGATGAACGAAATCCCGGTCATGCCGCTACCGCCGTCAGGTCCCTGCCCTCGGCATCTGAGATGTCTAAATACTACATGCTGCAGGTATGCCACGTCATGACAATGTCCAACTCCGTCCATCGACACATTGTCGATTGTGCCATTTACCCACCAGTCACCACCGATTCCGTCACCATTGCCCTCGAACCCGTGGCCAATTTGTATATCGGACACGTTGAAATTCGCAACGCTTGTAAGACCTAACGCTCCGTTTTCTTTTTCGGGTGCCAGTCCTTTTCTGCTACCACGAAAAGAAAGTCCTCGGATGGCAAAGTTTTTGCTCTGATCGACTCGTAACAATCCGCTTAAGGCGATGCTGTCATCAGCAATGAGAGTCGCGCCATATCCGGTTATAAGAAAATTGCTCATTTTCGAGTAAAGCACGGCTTCTGGATCATAGGCGCAACACGGCGGCTTTTCCGTTGAGCTGAAACGATATTTTCCGGGTGGAACGAAAATGATTCGGTTCGAGCCAGCAGCTTTCCTAAAAGCTGGGCCGCTATCTTTTTTTCCGTAAGGGTCTGCCCCTAATTCCATGACATTGAAGGTTGGCAGCTCTTTGTACTCGGCGGGGATCGGCTTCTCCTCTGCAAAGACGACGTTCGGATATGAGAAACAGGCGCTAAGCAAGATAGTGCCGAGACAAAGAATTCGTTGTCTGGAGCTCGTGTTTCCTTTGAACTTACCGATGATGACCATTAACAGCACCTTCTGTGAGGGTTTCGGTACTTCCAGCATCTAATCGATTTGAGGGAGTGACTCTGTATGCCGCGCTCATAGTTTGATGAAGAGCACTCTTCGTGATGAAGAACACAATCGCGACTAATGATCCGACGATGACAAAAATAGTCAGGACGGCTTGCTTGATCTCTTTCTTGACCGTTTTGTCCATTGGGTTCACTGTAGAGAGTTTCACAATAGTGTAACTCAGTCTCGATTCTTACGAAACTATTCAGTGGCGATAGGATGCCGCATCTCTCTACGTGGTTCAAAAGAAGTAATTGCAGTGATTGCCAAATACGAAAAAAAAGGTCCAAACTCGAGCTGCGAGCAGTCGTTACCAGCAATTGTTGATTAATGTGGAACCGAACTCGGCGGCCGGCGACCGCGGTGCTATGTTGAATACACGAGGATTTAGTCATGGTCAGCATATTCACCAACCCTAAGCAGTTAGTTCTAGAAGCGCAAGTCGATCCGCAGATCTTGGTGCAAGCGTTTCAGGAACAGATCAGCGAAGACGATTTTCTTTCGCGGTTGAAGGATCAGTTTTCGTTCTCCGGCAGATTCGTTGGTTACGTCGCGGGGCGCGATGTCAAACTTAGATATGGTTTTTTTGTGCGCAATTCGCTTGAGCCCACGATGCACGTTCAAATAGATAGCGCACCCTCAGGTGGATCGGTCGTTCGCACTCGATATACCACCAATCCATTTGTGAAGGTGTTTTTGATTCTATGGATTTCTGTAGCATCGTTCTTTAGCCTGTCCATATTGGCTGGAACCATGAGCGCAGCGCCCGACCGTTTGCTCATTGTCTGCTTCCCTCTTTTGGGGCTCCTTCTCGTCGTTCTGATGCGGATATTTGCGTATTACAGTGAAAGTAAGCTGGAAGAGTTTGTCTACAATGTGATAGGTTGCGCCCAAGCTCAAGAGCGTGGAATAGAGCTGCCCACGCAGAACAACAAAGCCTAATATGCACGTCAGATCGCGTTCCCCCAGATCGGAGCGTGGAATAGAGCTGCCCACGAAGAATAACAAAGCCTATTAGGCAGTCAGGGCGCATTCTGCCAGATAAAACGCGACTGCGCTTTCATCACTTTGAACGGAAGCTGCATCCCGTGGGCAGTGGCGGCACGGTTTTGATACCAGGGCATCCCACTATCGAAAGGTGCTTCAGTGAACTGGGCAGTTGCGGCAAACTTGTGAGGGCGGGGCAGTTCAACAGATTGAGTTGTGTCAGCGAGGCGGGTAGGTTATGCAACTTGGTAAGTTGCTGACAGTTGCAGAGCTGCATGATTTTCAGCTGCCCGGGCAGCGCTGGTAGACCGGCGACCTTGGGGCAGTCGACGATGAACATATTCTCGAGATTGGCAGGCAGTTCCGGAATGGTTGTGATACTCGGACATTGATTAAAGGTCAGGTGCGTCAAGTTAGTGGGAAACGCATCGATACTAGAGAAGCGGGGGCAATAGGCGACAAAGAGATCGGAGATCGAATTGGGAAGCGCTCCGAGTGTTGTCAGATTCGAGCAGTCCATAATCGTCAGTCTTTTAAGTGGTGCTTGTATTGCACGCACACTAGTGAAGCCTGCGCACTTGTTTAATTTGAGTGCTTCGAGCGACGCCGGGAGAGGCGGTAAGCTGCTTAAGCTGGGGCTGTTGACGATATCGAACTGAGTCATGTATTGATTGTGGGCAACATATTCCGACAGCGATTCTTTTGTTTGAGTTTCACTGTAAGAAGCAGTTTGAACTGGTTTTATGGGAAGAGTCGCCAGTTTGGCCAGACCAGGGCAGTTATATATCTCGAGCGCCTTTGGACGCGTGTCCTTGCTTAGAGCGGGAGGCAGCTGAGGCAAGCTCGTGAGATTCACGCACTGGTCGAGCACGAGATGACTCATTCCTTGTGGCAAGGCCGGCAATCTACTGATAGGGCAGTTCATCAGGGCAAGCTGTTTTAGCGACTGCGGCAATCTTGGCAGGGTCGTAAAGTCGGTGCACCAGTGTATCCAGATGTCCGTGAGTGACTCCGGCAGTGGTGGCAAGGTCCTTAGTCCGGTGCATTTATCAATCTGCAGCGTCACTAGAGAGTTCGGTAGATTAGAAAGAGTTGTCTGACCGGTCAAATTTGCCAGGGATAATCTTGTGAGGGACCTGGGCAGTTGCTGCGGTAGGCTCGTTGAGCCGGATATCGACAGGTTTGTCAGGGAACTGGGAAATTGTGGATAGCTCGTGAGACTCGAACAGTTGTTGATGAAGAGGGTATCTAACGTCTCCGGCAATGGTGGCAGGCTTTTGACGTCTGGGCTGTTGGAGAGAAAGAATCTTTGCAGAGTGGGATGGTTGGTGAAGTAGTTTGCTACATCTGCGCTTGACTCGAAGCGCATGGGTTCGACGAGATGATGTATTCGTGCGAATGAATTCAATGGAGCCAAGCAAAGAACCAACAGAGCAAGTTGGCAGCAAAGAGCAAATCGAATCGAATTGATGTGTGTTTTCATTAGCTGCGTCCGGGATATTGTTCACTAGAGTATCGCCTGATTGCTCGACCAGCGATAGGGATTTCCCTGAATTCTATTCTCCACAAAATCCCCACATTTTGACATACGGCGATGTGAGCATCTTGATCACCGGACGATGAGGGAGTGTAGAACGTAGAAATACCATTCCGCCCGCCGTTGAGGGAGTGTAGACGTAGAAATACCATTCCGCCCGCCGCTGAGGGAGTGTAGACGTAGAAATAGCATTCCGCCCGCCGCTGAGGGAGTGTAGACGTAGAAATACCATTCCGCCCGCCGTTGAGGGAGTGTAGACGTAGAAATACCATCCGCCTGCCGCTGAGGACACAGCTGCATGATTCAGCAAAACTCAAAAAAATGGCTGTGCCCCTCGCTCATATTCGAGCATGCGATGAGAAACTGATCTGCATGCTTGAGATCGGCCATCTTGACGCCAGAAGATTGATAGAAGGACGAAGGGAACCGTGATATTGTGATTTGGGAATTGTTGCAAACATTGTTGACTTGTACGAGGAGAAGCCGCGTGTCTGTATTTAGGATCTCTTTACTGGCCTCGATCGCGTTGGTGCTTTTGGCGCTTAGTCCTTGTCTGGCCGAAAGCGGAGTCACTGATTCCGAGATCGTTCTCGGAACGAGCAACGCCTTGAGCGGGCAAAGCGCGCTGGCGGGCAAGGAGACAAACATAGGCATTGATTCCTACATAAAAGAGGTAAACAGTAAGGGCGGCGTTGCGGGGCGCAAAATCAGAATTGTGTCTGCCGATGACAAGTATGAGCCGGAGGCAGCGATCACTTGTTTCAACAATTTGATGCAGCAGGGTGTGTTTGCCATATCGGGTATGTATGGCGGCGCGTGTTCTGCAAAGTACATACCGATGGCGATGAATAATAAGGTTCCGCTGGTAGGGTTCTACAACGGATCATACTTTTGCACCAATCCCATTAAGAACTACATTTTCACAACTCGCTGTTCTTATCGTGACGAGATGCGCGAAGCCGTCGATCAACTTTGGAAGCGAGGCGTGCGCAAATTCGCCATGATCTATCAAAACGATGCCTTCGGCGCTGATTGCATGGAGGGTATGAAAGCTGCGTTGAAGGCACACAACACTGAGCTTGTCGCTGTGTCTTCCTATACGCGCAACACAATTGATGTGGAGCAGTCCGTCAATGATGTCAAAAAGGCTGATCCGGAAGCTGTGATGCTCGGGGCGGTTTACAAACCGGCCGCTGCGATCGTCAAGCTCGCCAAGAAATTGAATTGGTCTCCTATCTTCGTTCTTTGCACCGGCACCGACGTCTACCAATTTATCAAAGACGCTGGTGACGCGGCTAACAAAAACGTGGTCTTCACCGAAGCGGCTCCGGTGCCGACGAGCACCGACCTGCCGTTGCTCGTCACTTATCAAAAAGCGCTGAAGCGGTATTATCCTCAAGAGAAGCCCAATTACGCGAGCTTGCTAGGCTATCTTGATGCGGTTGCGTTCGTCGAAGGGCTGAAACGAACAGGCAAAGATCTCACTCGCGAGCATTTCGTCAACGCGATGGAAAGCATTCACAATGACGACGTCGGTTTAGGTAAAGGAATGGAACTGCGCTACAGCCCAACCGATCACATGGGTTTCCACAAAGTCTTCTTCGGTAGCATTAAGAATGGCGCAGTTCTGTCATCAAAAGGATGATGAATTCGTTTTCGCTCAGGAAATATGCTAACGCCCAGGCGTAGTGGTTTAGGACGAACCACTTGTAGCATTTCGCCTTTTGGGCTTTTACTTAACGATAGTTGGCACAGTAGCGGCTTGTTCTGAAGCAGCTGGTTCTGACGCAGAGCCATTTGGTGAGTCGTACGTCACTGCGCCGAGAGTGTCAGTATAGAATGGGAAACCACCGCCGTGGGCGACACAAGCTCGAGAGTAAGTTCCCTCTGCTCGTTTGTGTTTGTGTTTTCCGTGTTCATAAGTTGCTTTGCTGGAAACGCTTACTTGCTGTTCTTCAGCTTGAGCTGGGTAAATCGGCGTAACAGCGCCAACGCTGAGCATGAGTCCGATTGCGGCGAAAGCGTAGGTAGAGACTTTCATTGATTATCCTCCCGGATAGGAACCCCTGATCTGACACTTCTAGTGACTAAGAAAACTTGAGAATGTGCTCGATTCCGCATAAAATTAACAAGTAGCGTTCTGCTGAGAACGAGCTGTTATCGATCAAGTTTGCGACGAGGAATGGGAAACTTGATCTTAGGACCGTGCCAAATACTCGGCGCACTCTGCGCTGAGATTCCCTGTTCAGTGTCCACTATTCGACCATAAAAGATTTTGCCTTCACCCGGTTTTCCATTATCTGGGAACCGCCCTTGTCAGCATCAAACCTGCTCGGCACGTATCCCGTCTCCGTTCTTTAGGACCCATGACTCTGTCGAATCGATTCGCCTAAGGCCGAAGGCTTCCTCCTCTGAATATACGCAGCAAAGCGTGGCTGACAATAATCGGAAGAAGAGCAACATTGCGTGCTAAGGCCAAAGGCCACCAATACGTGGGAACTAATGACTCACTTCCATTTTTGCGGGTTGCCAATGCTCTGGCAAGTTCGCGCAAGTGGCGTGGTCCAAATGGACCATCATTTATCTTGTCAATTAACTCTTGCGGAAGTCCCTGTTCCCCATGAAGCGCGCCGCACCAGGCTCCAACGATCGCGGCGTTGGTATCAGTGTCTCCGCCGGCCCTTATTACGGCTTGCAAGGCAGCCAAACTATCTCCACCAAAGCGCAGAAATACAAAAGCGGACAATGGCACGCTATGATTTACAAAACCGCTGCTGCCAAGTCGCTGACGGGCCTCCTCAATTGGCGTTTTCTGTGCGGCTAATGTGTACGCGGTCAGCAATGCAGTGCGCATTGAACTCTCATTCACCACTTTAATAGCAGCGTCAAAACATCGGTAACGAGCATCCTCACCTGTGGCTTGCCTACTAACAAAGGCAGCTGCCGCCATTTCCGCTACGAACAGGGCTCCATCGACTGCTCGCGCATCGACGTGAGTCACACGTGCCATACTTGTGCCAAATTGAACGCGCAGTTGTTGGTCATCGTAAAAATACACACCTATGATTGCCGCCCGCATTGCGGCGCCATTGCCTGCTGAGCGAATTCCCGTCTCCCTCGCACCTACGAGCATTCTTAAACAAGCAAAACTTGTGGCTCGCCCGATGCCGAACGGTAGCCGGCAGAACCACCCGAGCATAGACATTTGAAAAGCGCGAGTGCACCTAGCACAATCATCTGGATGGAGGATCAGCGATTGAGCAATCAATGCTGACTGCTCTGTATCATCACTGACAAAACCGATATTGCCTAGCAGATAATAGCGATCGATGCCGGAAGCAAACCAGGAAGCGATTGCTTTTGCGGATAAACCTTCCATGAAAAGTCCAAGAGCATCGCCTACGGCCGTGCCCAGTAGGACGCCTGACAGATGATCGTACATTTGCTCGTCTGATTGGTTATCGATTCGTACACCACACTATCGAGGACAGCCAAATACATTCTACCAGTGGCTGGGTTCGTAGCCCCGAGCATTCTGACGACAAAGACAGAACGGAGATGTGCTAACGCCCAGGCGTAGTGATCACATGCGGACGTGCGATGAGAAACTAACGCACAAGCCGTCTTTGGTTGGTTCGGTTTTGACTCCACTAACTGAGATGCAATCTAGTTTCTTAGAACTGTTTTTGAAAACCTTGAAGGTCGCATTTTTCACCATAGCTTTTGGATCATAGCTGGAAATGAACTTAGTGATGATTGCGTCTTCGGTTTTACTCAGAAGTCCTTCATCAACTTGAGACCAGTCGAGGTCGACATTCTTGGCCGGTTGGAGATCGATGCTCAATTCATAATCAACCTTGCTTGCAGTCAGAGGAGTTTTGCACTCGGCTTTGTATTTGAGAACGCCGTCTCCCTCTACTTTTCCGGTAGCCGACCATGGTTTGACGTCCCAATCTCTTTTCTGCTTCTTGATTATGGACATCAAGCCGCCTTTTTCGATTGTTCCATCTATTTTGACGTCGCCAGAAACTTTGAAGGTTTCTAGACCGGAACCTTTGGCGACTAGCTGACTAACTTTGAGGTTTTTCATATCTACGTGTGTCAGTACCGCGTTGCGGTAGCGCCATTTTTGCTTCTCTAATAGCGGTTTGTTTACGTCGAAGCTCTCCTCAGTTGGAATCTGCTCGTTGATTATTCCGCTCATGGCTGCGTTGGTGACATTCAGCTTGCAGACGTTGACGCCGACTTGCCCGCCATTTTTGTCGCTGGTAATTGATAGACCATCAGCTTGAAGGTCGACTTTGTGACATCCCAGGAGATCGCAACTGGCTAGCACCATAGTGAGGTTGCCGATCAATTTGGTTCCGTTGTCCACCGTTAAAATGACCTTGCCTTTCAGATCATTTAATTCAGTTTCCATGCCTTTTGAACTGGTGACGATGGCTTTGTCTACATCGAGATCCAACGGCAAGTGCGTGACAGTGTTGACTTGATCTTTGAGAACGCTCATGGACATGTTCGGCGGAATTGAGATTGTTGAGTCATTGCGACAGGTCATCTCGAACGATTTCTTTTCGTTTGACCATTTCAATTTTTGGAGCGCGCTAATGCCTTTGTTGAACGAGAAATCGAGATCGCCTTCTTTCGATAATTGAACGGGACCGACGATTGTCTTGCCGAGAACCAATTCGGTCGTAGACGAGGTAGGCGTCATATCAATCGTCACGTTGTCGGCTTCGTTAGTTTTATCTGTCCACCATTTGGTCGAGAGCTGACCGTTTTCACCATCTAGCTCCAGCATCGCCGGTATCGGTTTAGAAAAATTCGATGACAGGGCAAACGTTTGTTTGGCGTTGCGAATTAACAGGTCTGAGTTATCCAGCAGCATTGACGAGGTGGACATGAAGTTCGGATACTGCCGATCTTTTACATCTTCGCAGATGAATTTCTCGATGTGTAATACGCCATGTTGAGATTTTGCCTCGCATTGCTTGTACTTTCCAAACAAGTATCGGCAGTCCGTCAGATGAGCTGCGGAGCTGTTAGGTTCTGCCGTGAAGGAGTAAAGAGTTCCCACTTTATTGGCGCGGAAGTGAAGTCTCGCTTGTCCACCGTTGAACTTGAAACTTGCATGCTTGCCAATGTACTCGCAGCCCGGCTTAAAAGTCAGGACGGCATCAGCCTTGCCTTGATAATCGAGCTGTTGGTTTAACGTCAGATCTGTCAGTGCTACGGTCGATTTCGGTCCGACCACAATGTGAAGCTTACCCAAATCGAGAGCTTTGCCCTCAGCGAGGTCAATGGTCAGCGAGTGGATCTTGATTTCTTTTACGATGTTTCCGAGCGCACCACTATCGGTGTCACCAGATGGCCGGGCTGTGGCGATATTCAAAAAAAAGTCGCCCAATCCGCCTACGAGATCTACTTGCGCCGAGGCTATACCTGGCTCTAACATGATCTTCTTAGGAATAGGAACGCCGCCTAACTTTATGCGCTTGGTCATGGTAAGAACGCCGGAAGCGGTGCCGAAGTCGATTTGATCGGGCTTAGTTATAGGTACGTTGATTGCAATTGTAAAATCAGTTCCGTCATCGGTATTGATCTGAAGACCCCTAAAATTTGCTGATCCGTTTTTGAACGATCCGCTTGCCTTTAAGTCTATGCGCGAGCAAGCCTTGGTGAAGCGGCCCAATATTGGATCTTGAACATGCCAGGCGAAGTTGTTGCCTACTTGAACGGTGGTCTTTTGTTTAGTGCAGGCGCTTAGAAAAGCGCAAGCCTGCATGACGACAACGCACAGGACAAGCCAAGCTTTCCGATTTGAAGATATTGGACTGAAAGTCACTTTGCCTCTCTGCAACAAGTCGCGAACCTTTTGACAATATTCTCGATCAAGATCTCGCCACACATTATATGAGTGGAATCGATTGGGTCTACTCACGATGGACGGAGCAGACCCGTGTTACCCACAGACCCACGTCGGCTGCACGAGCTCGTTGGTTCCTTCCTTTGAAGAGGATTAATGAAAGTTTTTAATTGCCCCGCCTTGACCGGCGGGGCGTTCGCTATGTTGAGCCCTTTTCGAGTCTACAACATATGCTTGAGATCGGTCAGAACCTGAAGCAGGGCGATTTCACCGTGATTTGGGAGGAACGCGAGCCATTTCCAGGGGTGGCGCCATGCGGCACACCTGCTTCAAAGGCGATTCTATAGTGGTATTGTGGTAATGGCGGTATGGAAGCCTCTACCGGGATCTATAAAGATGGAATTACTGATAGGAATTGGCTTCGTTGTTGCGGCAGGCACAGGCTGGTGGCTCTATAATCTAGTCGTCCTTGGTAATTGCGGATGTTACTGTGGCCCGGGTAAATGCGAGTGCACGTGCGGATGCAAGGACAACTGCCCCTGCTACAGTCGTGACAGAGCCGGCCACAACGAAGACATCCAGCATTGGAGCTAGCACGCTAGATATGCCGGTGCGATCAAGTTAGGCGCCGAGACTAATCTTTGGTGATGTCCACATCCATAATGATTTTTTTGCCAATCAATTGGGTTTCGATGTCCATTGAACCGAGGTTTGTTTTCGTGTCTTCGGTGGGATGCAACACAAAATGAGTTTTAGTGTGATCGCTGGTCAGCCATGTTCGGCTGCCGTCCACCCTTGCTTCGACTGTGCCCGAGATCGATAAGTCGCACTTATCGGTCTTGTCTCCATTTGACAAACACGATCCGTACGCATTCAGAATGACATTGCTATCGTCATCCTTTAGTATGAATGTCTGATTGTGGCTAGGATCCATCAGGATGTCCAGCTGGCTATTATCTTTCGCAGCACCGCTCTTTGAATCAATGAAACCACTAAAGATGCTGCTCATTGTTTCATTGTTCAGCGCAAAGTCAACGTACGAGCGGAGCTGTGACGGTGCCTTTGCGTCGATGCGGTCAACAATGTCCGATGTCCCAGCCTGGTCGAGAGTAATTTCGGTATGCCGATGAATCTTCGAGTTGGCTTGCGACTCAAGTGCCATTTTGAGTGAAGTCTCTTCCACGAAATGTTTGGCTACTTCTTGGCCGCCTTCGGCTTTGATACCAGCTTCCAAGTCGCGAGCGAAAGCCCTTGGTACTTCGTCACCGCCGTAGCCTAAACCGTTTGCCATAGTTTGTATTTCCTTTGCTGTGCGCTTAGCGTCGCAATCGAGAATGAACCAATTTGCGTGCGAATGATGCAGCCGTCTAGGATCTAAAGGACAATATAGTCAATAAAAGCTGATCACGGGCTAGCGCGCCAGCGTAGACATCCCCATTGTTCGTTGGTGGTCATTCGTGGTATTACGACTGACAGCGGAAAAACATCGCTGTCTAACGGTTCACCTGGGTTTCAGCAATCTCATTATCAGGATCCTGATGGCGCCGGTTTGTTGCCAAGCTGCGTAGGGATGATTTCTAAAACTTTGGCGGGGGCAAGAAATTCCAGAATGCTGTGAAGACAGCTCGTCTTGGGACTTTTTGTTCGAGAACAACCGATGCAATTTGCTATGCTCTGTGCCATAGGGTGGAGGAACGAACTATGACTAGTGATGGACCTGTCAAAAAGATGTGTCCGAAGTGCAAACAAGTTGATGTGACGACTTTTTCCTCTTGCCGCAACTGTGGTTGCAAGTATGACTACAAAGGGCCGGAGAAGGTGCCCGAAACTAGCTTCAATCTCATTCCGGTGGCGGTAATTGCTGGCTTGGTCATATTAGTTGTGTGCGTTTATCAAGTCTTGCAGGTCAACCACTTGTACAAAAGGCCAGATCAGCTAATTGGCAAAACTGTTGCCTGCAAAGGGAGTCTGCTTGTTGCCGCTTCTGATAAGTCGAGTTTGCTCAATCTTCCTGAGGGTGACTTCAAAGGACTCAATCATTTCGGCACCGACGATGGGGATCACTCACAGGCTGGTGCACTGAACCAGCTGGCTGCCATATCGAGCGACGTTTCGCTATTTGAAAAATACGAACACGACTCGCGATTCGCGATGATAACTAAAGAGCCGAGTGCCCCGCCCTTCTCTGTCAAAATCATAGGAGCCACCGCCCCTGGTGACAAATACCCGCTCGCGCAGGTAGAGTTCTTGAACGGTCCTAAGACGGGTTCCGATTGGTGGATCGCCTCATCCAGGCTAGATCTTTCCGAAAAAGATCGATGACAGGTCGAAATGATCGCTCACGAGCACCATTTGAGTTCACGGCACCGAGCAAATTCCATGCTTATTGAAGGTCCCTTTAATAACGCAACCCCTTATTAGAGGATACCGTCCTTTCCTTTAATAGGGGGTCCGTTTTTAGGTCACTTTCATTGGACAATAAGGACAAACCAAAGCTCGATTCTGAAACCAGAGTACGGCCGCTGACAGGATATGTATTCGACTTTTATGTGTAAAAGCAGGGCTCTCGAACTGGTGAAGATCAATCTTGTGATCGGATTGACAGGACTGCTCTCTGCCGGAACATCAGCTCTTGGTACGGAAGATAAAGGAATCGAGACTTTGCTGGATGCGAAGCGCGCTTCGAATTCAATCGGAAATAACGCACCAACGACGAAAAACCTTCAAGACCGAATGTTTGCCCTTGCGGGTGAGCATCCCATCCGATCCGCAACTGAACTGAATAAGCAACTCAATCTACATCCGAATTCGGCAGATCTCTTGCTCCAATTGGGAGAGGCCTACTTCCTCGAAGGTGACGCAGATAATGCTTTCGAGAATTTTCACAAAGCCCTTGCATCCGATCCTAAGTGCGCCCAGGCTCATATCGGCTTGAGCAGAGTGTATTTTGGACTCGGCAGAAACGCCAAGGGATTCGAGGAGTTGCAAAAGGCTGTCAAAGAAGGCAACAAAGACGTGGCTTCGAGCGCTCTTTGGGAATCTGCATTCATGCACCAAAACCTTGGTCAACCTGAACTGGCTCTGTCCGACTACGATAAAGCGTTTGAACGTGGACTCTCTGGAAAATTGAAGGTATCAACTGCCCTTCTTGAAAGAGCGGAGGCATATTTGAAGCTTCACAAGCGGGAACTAGCATTGGCCGATCTTGATGAGTCGATTAAACTCGAGCCTAACGAGTTGCTGGCACGCAAAGATCGAGCGAACGTGTTGAGGGAATTGAACAGAAACAAAGAAGCACTCGAAGATCTTAATGCTTGCCTCGAAATATGCAAAAAATATTCCCCTAACTGGCTTGGAAAGATTCTGGCACAGAGAGCGAATCTATATCGAATCATGGGTCGAAACGACTTGGCGGCCAAGGATGAACAAGCGATGAAGTCCTCGCAGGCAGATGATTACAGCATAATGCCGTTCCAATCAAGATAACTGGTTCTGAGCCGGTCGGGCTCAATACAGTCGCTAGCCCTTAGACACATACAATCTATGGGAACGATTAGTGTATCGAATCTGCCGTCTGCTTTGGAGTGAAGGCAACATGAGATTGGGTTTTTGGTAATCGGATCTCACTGGCCAGCCCGAGAAACTTCAGCAAACAAACCGTGCTCCATGTGGCATCGAACTCGCGCACCTTAAGCCCATGCCGGGCCGACTGTGGGAAAGCGTGATGGTTGTTATGCCAACCTTCACCCAATGAAAGCAGTGCCACAAACCATACGTTGCGACTGTTGTCTCCACAAGCGTATGACTCATAACCGAAGCGTTTCAAGTGCCCGACGGAGTTAACTAACAGTGGGCCGAGAAAGGCCATAAGGGTGCCGGCAATGTTTGCTGCCAGAACAATCGGTCCGAAGGCAAGGAAGATTGCTACTCGGAATAAAACAGCAAATCCAAGACAGAGTATTCCATCCCAATGCGTGTGGTGGCAGTGCAAGAATTTGTAGACAGGATCGCGGTAGAGATCAGGGCCGATTTTGCGACTTTCTTCAGAACTGATAACTACAGCCGGTTTCCACATCCAAGATATGAACGCGTGCCATAATCCGTCGTTGGGTGAATGCGGATCACCGTCATGATCCGAATATTGGTGATGAAGCCTGTGAGTTGTTACCCAGAAGATGGGCGATCCTTCCAGGCTTAAATAGCCTCCGGCAATGATCAGATATTCGAGCCATTTTGGAACTCGCAACGATCGATGCGAGAGAATGCGGTGGTATCCCAGAGTCATGCCAATGGAGTGCCAAAAGTAAAACGCGCAGAATGCTATAACAAAGGTCGTTATGTTGTTGTTCATTGGTGCCTTGTATCATGGCAAGCTGAACGCGGACTTCAGCCGACAGGATGAATCTCTTACGCCTTGCGCGCATGACTACTATTGTAAGCTATTCTAGCCTCGAACGCGCCATTACTTTGGCTTTACTCTAAGAGATCTCTCAAGATCCAGGCGAACATCGGTCGTGGTTTTTCGTTGGCGGAGAGGACATCCGGAATATTCGCCACTGGACGAATCAGTCTGTGTCCTTCGATGAAAGTAAGGTGATCGGTATTGTCAAACAAGCGTGCCTTCTTGGCGTAGGTGTGCGTTGCAATCTTGTCGAGAACTGCTTTATCGCTGAAGTCTGAATGAGCAACGAAGTCATTCGGGAGAAGCAAGCTACTAGAGATTGGGCTAATGCCGTCGTTAAGGGGATAGAGAATGTTGGAACCATTTGCGGTGCCTGGTACGGCTTCGGCTATGATTTGGTTGAGAAATCGCAATGCTGGGTGTTCCCTTCCAACGTGGGCAGGAACAGTCGTCCAGAAAAATACGATAGGCTGGAAAAAGAATGCATGTACGGCGCCGTGCGGATGAGGATAGTATTGATTGTGAAGATACCCGGCGTAGGCCACAATCTTACGATCACCAGGTTGTGGCTGAGCGTCGGCCAGTGGTCGCTGCCCTCGTGACTCAGGCACAACTTCAAGACCGGCTCGGTTTTGAGGTGACCTGGCTGCCGGCCTCTGTCCATCAACATTGTCCCACCCATAATCGACAAGCAGGTTCGGGTGGCGGCCAAAGTATATTTTATAGCCCACCGATCGATCGATTCGGACCAGAGGTGACAGGTGTCTCTTTCGAATTGATTGTTGCATCCAATCCGCACACAACAAAGGTGAGCCGCGGAAAAAGGTTCCTAATGTAATCACTCGTGAAATGCACTGATCGACGGCCGGGTCTGTCATTGCATTGCGGACAATGATGCCGGCCATGCTGATAGCTACTACAGTTAGGCCGCCTGCCGGAGCCAACTCACGCAGTGCGACATCGAAACTTGCAGTGATTTCTTTCAACGGTGCGTGAGAGTTATATCTGATCAGATATATCTTGTAGCGGCGTTGAAAAGCCTGATCCCCGTTTAGATACTCGGCCAGTTCCTTCCAGCGGCCAAGTGAATGAAACTCTCCTATTAAGCCATGTACCAGCAACAACGGTTGGCGGTCTCCCAACGGGTTAATGTCGTATTGGTAAACTTCAATATTCCTGGGAATAGACTTCAGGGCGTGGCGGGGTGCTACAGCAGTGACCGAGCTGATGGAGCCGGTCGACTGATCTTGTCTGTTGGGCTGGGATTCATCTGCCAGACAACTCAGGAGACTTGAGATCCAGGCGAAGGTTACAAGTACAAAAAGCAAACTGATTCGAGCCCATTCCAAGACTTTCATGCGAATTGTGCCATTGTTTGCTTTCGCACATCTCCGGACAATGGAAATCGAAGTGACCGCTTTCATGTGGGCATTGGATTTTCAGACCAACGAACGCGAACGAACTTGTGGTGCGCGCTCGGAGAAATTGTCAGATTGCCGTTGAAAGCTTTATGCAGTTCAGTACCGATGGTCGTTGCCAATGCACTGGTAGTGGTGCGAAGCACCATGATGCCGTCGCGCTCTGTGATCGAGGCAATGTGCGCGAACGAATTGGCACTCCAGCATTCACCTTCGGTCTGTTTTATCAGCGCTATGAGCGCCTGCCTGTCTTTCGGCAGGTTAGAGCTCTCGATGATGACTTCTCCTTGAACTGTTCCATGCTCTGCCCCCGTACATCCAGGGCACAAAACCATCTGCGCTTTACCTTGATATGTGAGGCGATACGCTTCTACTGGATCTACATACCAGTGCTTTTCGAAGCCAATAGCCCCACAATCGTTGCAAATCAGGTACCCGCTGCGCAACGGGAACATACGGCGGAATCGCTTATGAGGGTCGATTCTGGGTTTGAGTTCAGCAGCTAGTTTATTGTCTATCGGTAGCATTAAGGTCCTCGATTATACATTGTCTTCTTCCTTCACGGCGCCTTACCAATCGGCTGCCGGCTATTGAATTTGTATTCTCGAAATGCCGCTAGAATAATCCGTACCAAATCCGAACGCTATTCAATTTCGTCCCACTGCTTAGAAGCGGCTGCCAAAAGAGCTACCTAGCATCCAGTCGGTAGCTTGCGAATTCAGATTGCCGAGTTCTTGTGGGGATAATTGCTTGCGGAAGGCACAGAACAGTTTATTTTTATAGTGCTTGAGGTGCTCATTAAAGCGATCTAGAAGCCTACGAAGACCATCTTGGTAGTCCACATCATCAACGTGGCTCATAAGCAGAAAGTCTATCGCGTCAATAATGTCTTCTCTACGCTTGAGGCTCTCGAGGAGAAACTTGGTATCTTTCTCATCGTTGGAGATGCGTAAAACGAGGGTCTTTTGGTGCTCAAGGTGTCTTCTGATTTCGTCGACAATGAGTGAAGCGCGTTCAAACCTTTTAGGGTTGGTCATTTGAGTGTAACTGGAGATGAACTCGTCAAGTTGTTGTTCGATTCGCTGCTGCTCCGTTTCTAGAAATAGAAATATATCCATGTTTCTCACCTTAAGGCCATTCCATCATGACTAAGTGAAAATCAGGTGAACACATTAGAAGAGAAAGCAGCATCAATCCTGATGGACCGCTGCTAGCCATTCCAACATGACTGAGTGAAAATCAGGTGAGCAAATTAGAAGAGAAAGCAGCATCAGTCCTGATGGACCGCTGCTAGCCATTCCATCATGACTAAGTGAAAATCAGGTGAGCAAATTAGAAGGAAAGCAGCACCAGTCCTGATGGACCGGTGCTGCTTGCGTTTTCTCTTTTCGTAACAGGTCTATTTCTTGTTTACCGCTGATTCACCGACACGATGAATGTCGGACGCTTGATTAGCCTTGAAGCTTTCTTCGGCGCGCTTGCACTCATCTCCGTTTACGCAATGCACGGCGATAAGTATGTTGCCATCGCGAATTTTGCCTTCGTACATTTTGGCTTCGTACTCGGGGATGCCCATTCCGATCAAGGCGCCGCTGACGCCGCCTACGGTAGCACCGACGGCTGCACCACTCAAAGCTGCCATGATCGGTCCGGCGGCGATCAATGGACCGACTCCGGGAATTGCCAGGGCTCCGATTCCGGCCAGAAGACCAAGCGTGCCACCAATGACACCGCCAGTTCCTGCTCCGGCAACAGCCCCTTCCGGCGCCTTTGTGGAATTATCGTGGGCAAAGTCTTTGCTGCCTTCTTTGTCCGGGAAAAGAGCCGAGATGTTGTTCTCAACGAACCCGCTTGATCTCAAAGCGTTGACTAGATTTTCGGCTTCTAGGCGTGAGTGAACGATTCCTACTACTGATTCTTTCATTTGATATTTACTCCAGAGTTTTGTTCAAGAATTTCTTGATGTGTTGAGCTTGTCAGGGCTAATGTGCTTTCGGCGAGATGCTCAACATGCTTTTGACAGATGTGACTCCACCGCAGCCTTTGGCGAGTTCTTCGACCTTCGTTTTCTCATCAGCGCTGTCGACTGGACCGCGCAGTGTTACCCGGCCTTTGGAATACAGAATTTTGACGTTCTTCGCATCCATAGACAGGTCTTGTTGAGCCATAATCGATTTGCGCAGCTCGGCGAGCACGCTGACATCACTTTTGTCATTTTTCTGCTTTTCTGCAGTCGTGGCATCTTGGCGTGTGGCGCCTCGATTTTGTGCAGTGTTGTCTGCCTTCGGTGCGTCTGCCAACGATGGAAATGATGGCAGAACGAAATTTAGAGACAACAAAACAGACGCCACATAGGGCGCGATGGTTCGCATGGTAACCCCCTCACTTGAATGTATTACGTTAGTCTACAAGGGATGTACACGAAAGTCTACAAGCGCGTCCTCAATTAATTCGCAGAGTTGAGTGCCGATCTGCCAAAACAATCTCGTAGAGCGTGACAGGCTGTATTTACCATTCTCGTTCTCTGTAATGGCGGTGGAGTCTCAGGGTTCGAATTTCTGGTTTGTCCAAAGCCGATGTAAAGCCAACCTTGTCACCAATTACGGTGTCGGCCTAATCCGGGCGAAAACTGCCATAATGAAAGTACATACGAGGATGTCAAAAATGACTGCAGTAAAATCGATAGTTGCCGCTGCGCTTATCGCGGCGGTTCAGCTGGGCGCCCTTCCGACCATCGCAGCACCGGTTGATAGAGCACCAGCCCGATTGATTGCGGCTAAAGGTGCAGGGGCATTGCAGCTGCCGGCTTGGAGCAAAGGCATCAAGGCGCCATACCGATGTTGGCTTCCCGTGCAAAAACCGAACACGGTCCTTTTATGCGTACACGGGCTTGGTTTCAGCAGCTTGTCCTACAGTGAGTTCGGGCGCATCATGGCGGCGCACTCAATAGCCGTTTATGCCATTGATGTGCGAGGTTTCGGCGCCTGGGCTGATCGCTCGAAAGAGGCGACGCTCGATTTCGAGGGCTGCCTCTCCGATATAGAAGGCGCGCTGAAAACCCTCCACAAAGCCTATCCCAGCACTCCCGTGTTCCTGGTCGGCGAATCGATGGGCGGCGCCATCGCGCTAGCCGAGACCTCTCGCAATCCCGGTCTTGTCAGCGGACTGATCTCGTCGGTTCCATCCAGCGACAGATACGCGAAATTCTCGTCTGAAATCGTCGTGGGTGCGCACTACCTGGAAAACAAAGACAAACCGATGGATTTGAAAACGGAAGTGGTCGATCGCGCCACGGCGAACACTGCGCTCAGAAGCAAGTGGGAGGCGGAGCCGTACAACCACATGAAGCTGACGCCGAAAGAACTGAAGCAGTTCTCGCAGTTCATGAAAGGCAACAACGACGCGGCCGTGTTGATCGAGAAGGTGCCGGTGCTGATGCTGGCTGGCTTCAAAGATAAGCTGGTAAAACCAGAAGGAACGATCGAGATATTCAATGATCTCTCAACGCAAGACAAACTGTTGATGGTTGTGGGCGACGGAGAACATCTGTTGTTGGAAGAGAACCAGCTTACGGAAGAGCTAGAGCATTTGTTGATCGTATGGCTCAATGAGAAAGTGCATGGCCGTCCGGGTGGAATCACCGCCCATCCATAATCATCGCCCATGTATAACGCAGCGACTGAGAGTCATGGCATCCGGCGGATCACCGCCCATAACAGCGCGACTGACTACTTGGACTTGCCCTTTCCCAGTTCGAGCTTGGTTATCTTCACGCTGACGTCGTTGAGCTGCGCTTCGAGTTTTTTCTCGTCATCAGCCGTGACTGTTCCGTTGGGTTTGAGCATGCCCTTTTTGGAGCGTGAAACGTCCGCCAAATCTGAGCGCAACTTCTTTGCCTGAGCCGTGGTGAGTTGACCTGATTTTTGTCCGCTGTTGATTACTTGCATCAACTCCGTCTGCCGGTCTTCGACCGAATACTTTTTGGCAAA
>Ga0206838_10115_pt1 | contig 25278 bp, 18 predicted proteins | sample Alteio_BWOrgCont_26_FD_152879 | JGI IMG/M metagenome (GOLD analysis project Ga0206838, IMG submission 152879) | Enriched cells from forest soil in Barre Woods Harvard Forest LTER site, Petersham, Massachusetts, United States -... | ecosystem: Environmental > Terrestrial > Soil > Temperate forest >...
TTTTCCCTGGGGAGAAAGACGTTCAGCCATCAAAAGGGAAAGATCGCCTGTACCGCAACATACATCAAGATAAGTGCCGTTGGTCTTGATGTTGAGAGCATCTATGGCGGCCCGCTTCCACAGGCGATGCATGCCAAAACTGATGGCGTCGTTAGTCAGGTCGTATCCGTAGGCGATACGATTGAACTGATTAAGCACATAACCAGCCTTTTCGTCGCTGGTTGGGAGCTGATAAGGCATTGTTACTTGACTAAGCCAAAGCCGAGGAGAAAGCACACGAAGATAAACAACCCGGCAACGGTCCAGGTCAAATTGTCTAAGCCGGCTTCAGCACCGCGTTTACCGGTAAATACAGTAGCGGCGCCACCGATTCCACCCATTCCTTCGCCCTTAGGCGCATGCAACAGCACGAGGAGCATCATGGCGAGACCCAGCAGGGCCTCTATAATTAGACAGATCACATACGCAATGCTCATAGAATCACCCGTGCAACCGGCGCCCATACGGCGACCCAAGCATTATAGCTCAAGCCCACTGATCTCATCGGCTGAAACAATTTAAGCAAAACCCGGATGCGATCAACTTCGGCGAAGATATGACTGAATCTTGAGACTGCATATTCAGGGACAGGTCTCATATTGCCATTGTCTCTTGCTTACTGATTCTGCGACTGCTGACTTTGCATCATTGTCACTGGCACTTCTGTTGTGATAGTTTTAAGGAAAAAGATACCTTTATATCTTTGCTTGCTTCTCAACTGTTGCTCAACGAGACCGAATTGAGGTTTAGTCGTGAAAGTCCTTGTCGTCGGCGGTGATAAGGACCAGAAAGACGGCATCAGCACTGCTCTAGGTCCCGGCAATGGCGCTGAACTGTTTGTTGTCTTCAGCGATACCGTTCTAGCCGCTCGATCGGCCGTATCCGGGCAAGATGGAGAAGCTGGACGAGCGGGACAAGGTAAGTATGCCGGCGCTGATGATTTGAGTGAGTTTGAGATCGACGGCAACGGAAGCAGTCCGGACATAGTCCTTCTCGATTGCCGGCTTACCGGTGAAGACTCTTTGGCCAGGCTCATGGGCATGTGGCCTGAAGTGCCTATTCTTGTTTTCTCGCCCCCCGGCACCGAACTCGATGCTGTCTCCCTCGTCAAATCCGGCGCCGCAGACGTTTTGTCCGGTCATGACTGGTCCAGTTCGGAATTGAGGCGCAGAGTTTTGTGCGCCAGCCAGAGAAGTCAGAGGTCCACAGAGCTGCTCAAGCAGATCAACGACTTTGCCATGGCGCAAATGCAAGGTGGGCTGGTTGCCATCGACAGCAGCGGACTGATTCTCAACTGGAGCGCCGGCATGGAGCGAATGTTGGCTGTCTCGGCTGATGAGGCTGCCGGCAAGAAACTGAGCGAACTTTTGCCTTGCGTTAAGGACGATCAAAAGGTCATGAACGAAGCCATGAGCGGCCGCACTACATGCGGTGCTATGCATAAAATGTATGTGGAGGGCAGATCGTTTCATGCCAGGTTTCAATTTACCTATAGCCCTCTTCGTCTAGACTCTCAAGTGGCGGGACTGATCTGCTTCATGCGCGAGGGCGATCTGACCTCTGATCTGCAACACATGGGTGCGGTCATGCAGCAGCGCCTGCGAATGCTCTCCGATGCCATGGTGGGACTGGTGTGGTTTTGCGATCACAACGGCGATCGGTTCCTGTTCAATACGAACTGGTTGGAGTTCACCGGTCGAGACATTGTCCAACAGCGTGGGCGCGGTTGGCTCGAGTGTGTGCACCGGCAAGATGTTCGATTCGTCTGGTCTGAATTCTCTCGCGCCATTGCCAAGCAAGAGCGGTACCATATGCAGTACCGCTTGAGAGGGTCCGACAATCAGTACAGACTGGTTCTCGAGTCCGGCTATCCCCAATTTTCCAGCGACGGCGTTTTCATCGGCATGATGGGAACTTGCGACGATGTGAGCAACACAGACAGTGCCCAACACAGCATTGTCACCGACTCAGAACCCGATGCCAGTTTTACCAGTACTCTGGCGCTGGCGCCCTTAGCCATCTGGCGGCTCGATAAAACTCTGACGGTGCGCCGAACTAACCAGGCCGTTCTTTCCCTTTTGCATGCCCCGAATGAAGAAATCGTAGGGAAGCCGCTCACAGCCGTCATTCCCAGTCTCGATGTGGCAATGTTCGAGGAGGTTCTCAACGGCGGTCAGCGTGTTCGCTTTGATGAATGCAAACTCTCGGTCAACTATCCAGACGGTGTCAAACAGGTTATTTGGGACATCGTCGCCTGGCCGTTGAAGAATGAAGAAGATGAGATCACCGGTGTGTGTATCTCTACTTCCGATATGTCCGAACGTAAGCAAGCCTCACAACAACGCGACAATTTTGTCGCTTCCCTGGTTCACGATCTGAAAACCCCCCTCATCGGTGCCGATCGAACCTTGGAGCAGATGATCAACGGTGCTCTGGGCGATATGGATCCCGGCCAGGCTGAAGTGCTGGGAATGCTGAGACGCAGCAATCAACAGCTTCTCCAGATGGTGCAAAACCTGATTGAGGTGTACAGGTACGAGGCTGGGCAACCGACCCTGACCATCGAAGTAACTGAGTTGTGTGGGTTGATCAAGGTTGCCATCGCCGAATTGAAAGCTCTTGCCGCTCACAGAGGTATTGATCTGACGGGCAGGTTGCCCGCTTCCGCCTATGTACGAGCCGATCGACTGGCCCTGCGGAGGGTGTTTCTGAACTTAATCGATAATGCCATCAAGTTTACCCCCCGCGGGGGAAGCATAACCATTGCCTGCGACAGGATGGCGGAGTCGGTGGTGGTTCATGTCACTGATACCGGGTCCGGTATTAGCGCCGCCGAACAACCAAAACTGTTCCAGCAATTTTCTCAAGGTTCCAGAAGCAATCGCTATGCTCCGGGCACAGGATTGGGTCTATATCTGTGCCGGCATATTGTCACGGCTCATAAGGGCACCATCTCTCTGGATAGCCAGGAAGGACACGGCACTACAGTCAGCATCAGGTTGCCCTTGGACGTTCAGACTCATTCATCGCTGCCGGGGTGATGGATCAACCTGCCGGACGGGTTGTTGTAATTGACGCCAGGGCTTTGATTATGTCGGAACGGCCGACAATGCCGATTACGGCGCCATTCTCGTCGATGACAGGCAGCGAACTGAGACCGTGTTGGTCAAGAACCATAACTATCTCTTTTACATTTTCTTCCACCGTCGCTGTCACCACATCCGGAGTCATCACATCTTTGACGACGGCGTTTTGATCGAGAAGCTCTCTTTTGTTGAGAACGTCGGTCCGAGTCACTATGCCCACGAGCTTTCCGTCCTCTACTACAGGGAATGCCTTGTGCGGCGATTTCTTGAATGCTTGCATGAGATCAGAGAGAGAAACCTGGTCTTCAACTACGTCAAACTTCTTGCGCATCACTCTGCGTACACGGAGGCTCGATAAAACATCTGTTTTGTCTGTCTCTTCGATTTTGAATCCTTGCAACTCCATGAGCCGATCATAGAGAGAACCAGGGGAAAATTTTTCGGCCACGAAAAATGCGGTAATCGAACTGATCATAAGAGGGAGAAGCAAATTGAAATCGGCTGTGATTTCGAAGACAACCACGGTAGCAGTAATCGGTACTCGAGCGACGGCAGCGAAGAATGCCCCCATGCCCGCGAGCGCCAGTGTAGAATTCGAACTTGCCGAGCCCAACATGGTCATCTCCAGCATGCCGATCAGGGCACCGAGGGCGGCGCCAATGTTCAAACTCGGGGCAAACAATCCGCCGGGAGCACCGGAGCCGTATGCCACCACAGTCAATACCAGATTTGCTACCAGGGCGACGGCAGCAAATCGCCAGCTTCGATGAGCGAAGATTAGTTGCTTGATGCCGGCGAAGTCACGAAAATCGGGAGGCATGCAACCTATAACCAAACCGCACAGTAAGCCGGCAAGGGCGATTCTCAACACGAATCTGTCTTTGAATATTTTGTCGTGTGTCTTGATCGATTTGATTATCGCCTCGTTGAATACGGCTCCCAATAGCCCGGAGGCAACACCGAGAATGAGGCAAAATGGAACGTTCGAGGCGAAGAACTCAGCTTTAGGAAAGAGCGAACTCGGAGAGACGTCGAGGGTGTGGTTACCTAAATAGCGCGAGACGATGCCGGCGAAAAAACAGGCTAGCAGCGCGGTGCCGGTGGCAAGGCTGGAGACCTGCTTAGAGAGTTCCTCCACGACAAACATCACACCCGCCAGAGGGGCGTTGAAAGCAGCTGCTAATCCGGCTCCTGCTCCGGCGGCGATTAATTGCCGCCGGTGAGCCGGCGACTGATACCCAACTCGTCCGACGACGGCGGCTACGGCACCGCCCAACTGTACGGTCGGGCCCTCTCGCCCTAGAGGAAATCCTACTCCGAGAGCGACGACGCCTCCGACCAGCTTGCTTATGGCAACTCTCAAATTGAGCTGCATAGGGAAGCCCTTTAGAAAAGCTTTGACCTGCGGTATGCCACTGCCCGAAATTTCCGGAGCGATATACTTGACGAACGAACCACATATGGTGCCACCGATCAACCCCACCAGAGGGAGCACTATTTGGGCGGGAAACACCTGGCAGAGGGCTTTTCGCATGCCGGTCAGAGCGGCCACACCCTGGCTGAAAAACAATACGGCCACCGCGGCGGTGGCACCGATAATGCAGGCTTCGGCCAGCATGAACGATCGTCTTGACTCGGTCTTGTGCACACGAGCAGCCCACCACTTCACAATGGCTGAGTATTTATGATGAGTTAGAGAGGTCATCCCTCAAATGATACGCCGCTGGGTCTCTAAAAGCACGTTCGAGAAACTGTTCTCGAAATAAATCAGGCTGACGGAGGCGGTTCTTTGCTATCGAGAAACTTTTGCAGAATGATGGCGGCCGATTGCATGTCTACTAAATCTCTGCGGTGTCCGGTTTTTACTCCCTGCAGAGTCAGGGTGCGAATAGCCGAGATCGTCGTCAATCGCTCGTCTTCATAGACGACAGGCAAGCCGGTGACACGGGCGAGTTTGCGTCCGAACGACTTGACTTTCTCTGCCTGCTCGCCGATGCTTCCGTCCATATTTTGCGGCAATCCGATCACTATCTCCATGGCTCCATGGCGCTCCGCCGTGGCTTTGACGGCAGCCAAATCTTTTGCCATATTTTTTCGCTCGATGCATTCGATGCCGGCGGCGGTCATGCCAAGCAGATCCGAAATTGCGACACCGATCCGTTTATCGCCTATGTCAAGACCGAGGAAGCGAGGTTTTTGAGTCATTCCGCCAATTTTACTGGACTGGAGTGGAGTCTGTCTGATGTCTCATTCATTAGCCATCAGATTTCAATATCTTAAAATGTGAGCCATGAGAATTTACCTTGTACGACATGGAATTGCCCAAGAGAGATTGGGTGGCGGCATAACCAATGACGCCCAGCGCCCACTCACCGACGAGGGGCGCAATGAAACGCGCATGGTTGCCCAGGCCCTCAAGAAGCTTGGTGTGAAAGCGGACCTCGTTGTCACCAGTCCCCTTGTTCGAGCCAGGCAGACAGCCGAGATCATCAACGAAGTCATTGGCGGCGGACCTGAGCGCATGAAAGTCTCTGACTCTCTTGCTCCTGGTGGCAGCGCCAACTTCTTATTCAAGTTTTTGAAACAGCTCGATGCCGCCGACGAGATCTTTTGTGTCGGTCACGAACCTGACATCGGTCGCCTCGCTGCCACATTGATGTGGGCGGGTCCCGAGCTGGACATCCCCTTTAAAAAGGCAGGAGTCTGCCGGGTCGATGTCTCCGACTTGCCGCCGAGCATGCCCGGAACCCTCAAGTGGTTTATCACGCCTAAGATTGCCTCGTTCATCTAGCGAATTTTCCGAAAATTTCTCAAACAGTCTCTGGCAAGAAGTTCTGGGCGAAATTCCTACCACCGATCCAGGCTCGAGCTTTGGACGGGTTACTGGTATCGAACTCCGTTGAAATCGATCCAGCCGCCCTCATGTCTGGGCGTGTCCGTATGATGAGTCCAATGGATGAGCCCGCCTCGGTCGTTCCAAATGTACTCGCCGTGAATAGTTGGAGAATCACCAGGGCTGAGGGGCACCCTCGGTGCCATCTTGGTGTCGTGGGCTATGAGAATGGTGGTTCCATTAGACAGCCTGATCAAGAACTTCTGGTGAGGCAAGCCCCTCGTATCATCGGGCAGCAGCTTCTTTACGGGCGCCTGGACCGTGATTTCCACTTTGATGGCGTGGCTTTGCTGCGCGGTTATCGCTTCTGTGTCGCCAAGGGATGCCGAGGTGGAACCACCCGACACAGCCGTTTGTACGGGCTGTGAGTAGTTAGTGTTGCGGTTGCAAGCGCCAAGGGAGAGGGCTATTGCCAGGGCTGTGAAGGGAATGGAGAAGGAACGGTAAGTTGTGTTCATTGACGTTTGAGCTATCTCCTGGATGGCTGGGAACTTCCTTGTTGCCTATTCATTCGATAGGCGCTGGAGATCTGATTGGGGCACAAGGTCGATATAGTGGAGAAGCTTCTCCTGTGGTATATAGGAAGCGTAGAGATATAAGATGCAGGCTGTTAGAGACCGATCGAGTTCATTGACTTTGATGCAGAACTACTTTAGTACAACAAGGTCGAGATAAAGTCAGGTCGGAAGAAAGTTAAGGGGTTAGACGATGCAGTCGTCCATTTACCTTACAGGCGATCAAATAAATCCTGAGCTATTGGCAGCTCAGGCGCCTCTGCCCGACTGGCGTTCGATGGCGGTCAACAAACTACAGCTGCACGGCATGAGGGTCATAAATCCGCTCGAACTTGCCTACGCCCCCATGGAGCGGCAGGAAGAACCGGTGACGGAAGAGATCGAGCACAGGGTTCGCCGGGCTCTCGAATTGATCGATCAAGCAGACGCAGTTTTGGCCAACCTCACGAGATCAAGCTATGCCACTGCCATGGAGATGTTCTACGCTTTTCGCCGGGGCAAGCTGGTCACGGTGGTGGGGCAATCGCCGTTTTCTCCGTGGGTTCTCTCCCATTCTCAGGCTCGTTTCGGCGCTGTTGATGACGCGATTGATTATTTAATCGGTGAGCAACCGCACTCGCCTCTGAACTGGGCCCTCCAGTACGAAGCTCTGCTCTCTGAGCGCTATGAACAGTTTCCGCCGGCAGGCGAGCCCGACTATAAATTCATCGGTGGAGAGCTGCCCGTTTTAGTGGTTGCGCCCCATGCGACTGCGTTCTGGCGAGAAGGCGAGTTCTATGAAGTCGACTCGTTCACTGGCAGTATGGCCGCCCTTCTTAATCGGATGTCCGGATGCCACGCCCTTCTCTCCCATTACTGCTGCGTCGCTGACCCTTGTTGGTACATGCAGACGCCGATGCGACGTGCCTTTGCCGACATTGTCAAAGCCGGCCAGATAGGGCTGGTTGTCGTTCTTCTCGGCTCATCATGGCACGAAGGACCGGGGCTGCAGGTGACAAGCTATGGACCATCGGCCGATGTCAGTGAAGATTATGCCACCCGATTGAAAGTGAAACTGGCTGGGTTGGAGCCTGTCGGCTCCGAATCTCTGGCTGATTATCACGTTCGACCGTTATTGAATTACACAGCCGAAGAGTTGGGTTGTCCGGCTGTGGTTGTGCGCATGCATAAACGGTACCGCATGCCCAAATTGCAGTTAGAACAGTTCATGCACCTGGTAAGACGGCTTAACGACTTCATTTCGGAAACCGGCATCGAGCTTGTTCGGAGCCGTAGTTGAATGGCGGGCGAGATAATTGTGCTGGTAACATCTCCAGATTCCGACGCTGAGCGCATTGCCAATGTCCTCATCGATGAGCGCCTGGCTGCCTGCGTTAATTTGATGTGCCGATTGACTTCGATTTATCACTGGCAAGACAAACTGTGTCGCGAAGAAGAGGTGCTTCTCATCATCAAGAGCAATCGCGAAAAGTGGGATGCCCTGGAGCAGCGGGTAAAGAGCCTGCATCCGTATGAGGTTCCGGAAATTATCGCTATTCCGATTGAACTCGGTCACAAGGCTTATCTCGATTGGCTCAACGGCCAGCTAAACTCCGCCCCAATTCCGTCCGGGCAGTAGAAGGGAACCATAATCTTGGTTGACGACAGCATCGTTAAGGTCTTCTGGAATCGGGTCAAGACAATGCCCGACCGCCCTGCCTGCATGTACAAGAGCGCCGGCTCTTACCGCCCCGTTACTTGGAAAGAGCAAGGCCGCACAGTGGAATTGGTGGCGGCAGGACTTATGAGTCTTGGCCTTGAACGTGGCGATCATATCGTCATTATGTCGCAGAGCCGTCCCCACTGGACTTGGGCCGATCTTAGTATTCTTTCCGCGGCTGCCGTGACGGTGCCGGTCTATCCGACCTTGTCACCACCGGAGGTGCTGTTCCTTTTCAATCACAGCGACTCAGTCGGTGGGTTCGTTGAAAACGAGCGTCAAGCAAACAAGATTCTCGAAAGTTCCGAGTTGCCGCCCAAGCTCAAATTTATGGTGGTCGTTGATGGGCCAGTGCCCACTGGGAATCATTCAATACAACTTCTCACATGGGCTGACCTGCTCAAGCGAGGCGAGGAGTACCTGGCGGCTCATACGAATGCGGTGATGGCTCGAGCGGAATCGGTTAAAAAAGATGATCTTGCCACTGTCGTTTACACATCCGGCACCACGGGTGTGCCCAAGGGCGTGATGCTGCTTCACTCCAACATCTTTGGCGTACTGCAGGCGATGAGCCCATTGGTGAATTTGAAACCAGATGATATCGCCCTGTCGTTCTTGCCCTTATCTCACGTGTACGAACGAGTAGGCGGGCAGTTTCTCGCCGTTTTCGATGGACTCATTCTCGCCTATGCCGAGTCGATTGAGTCCGTGCCTCAAAATCTCCTCGAAGTGCGTCCCACCGTAATCACTGGCGTTCCTCGATTCTATGAAAAGGTCTATCAACGCATTCAGCTCGAGGTAAAAAAACGTCCCAAAGCATCGCAATACGTTCTTAATTGGGCCCTCTCCGTGTCTCGCAGAGCCCACCGGAAAAACTCCAACGGTCAAGGCAGCACTCCGTCGCCTCTGTTGAGCAGCGAACTTCGCATCGCCGATCAAGTCGTTTTCTCGAGAATTCGACATCGTTTTGGTGGTCGTTTGCGCATCATGGTATCAGGCGCGGCACCACTGGCAGAAGAAGTACGATCATTTTTCGAGTGCATCGGATTGCACATTCTCGAAGGATACGGATTGACGGAAACGGCAGCTCCAGTTGCTTGCAATACACCGGAAATAAATTTCCCTGGAAGCGTTGGTCGGCCACTGCCGGGCATAGAAGTGAAGATCGCAGAAGACGGCGAGATCCTCGTCAGAGGATCGAGTGTGTTCGCCGGGTACTACAAAAACACCGAAGCGACTGATGAAGCCTTTGTCGATGGATGGTTCCGAACCGGTGATATAGGTGATTTCGATGAGAACGGTTTCTTGCACATACGCGATCGCAAGAAAGACATTATCATTACATCTGGTGGCAAGCACGTGGCGCCGCAGTTCATCGAGAATATGTTCCGTTCCGAGCCGCTCGTCAGCAATATTATCGTTTACGGAGATCGTCGCAAGTACATTACGGCTTTGATTACTTTGAGCCGTGATGGTATGAAAACAGCGGCTAGAAATTTGCAGATTCCTTTTAAGTCGGTGGAAGAGCTCGTTCACCATCCCAAGATTCGGGAAGAACTTGATGCCATGGTTAATCGTAAGAATGAGACTCTAGCTAGTTTTGAGCGCATCAAAAAGTATGCGGTACTCGACGGTGACTTCACCGCCGAAGCGGACGAGATGACGCCGACATTTAAGTTGAAGCGCAAAGTGATCGTTGAACGCTATCGTTCTGTTCTTGATGGACTATACGACCGCCAAGATCTCGAACTGGAAGACGGCGTTCCGCGGTAGGAGTCGAATGGCTCCCCCTAGGGCGGATGCCTGTGGCGGTTTCAGGGCCAGGTTCTGGCTTTTGCTCAACCGAATTCGGTTGAATTCAGAACTCCCTCCAGTCGGAGGGCGTTTAATAAAGGTTCTTTGGACTGGAAACCCGTACTGGGTATTCGTTTGGCGTTCTAACGCCCCCGGCTATGATTTGCCGTTCAACCGAATTCGGTTAAACCGGAGCATGTCCCTAAAGCCGAGCCTGGCCAGATTCTCGCGCCAAAACCCTAATGAGACGCCCCCCACTCGACCTAAAACAGGATTTTTATGGGCAAAACACGAAAAATTTGGCGCTGGCCGCAAAAAAGTGCTTTACTTTCGCTTGGCAACTGCATAGAATAGGTTACTCGATTAAGGTTCTGTCAGACTTGTTTTACTACGTACGATTGATTGCCAACCCCACAAATCGAGTCTTGGTGTACGAGTTTTGTGTACCAGCCGAGGGTAATTAACCAACCATGTTTGAATCGTTTGGCCGCGGATTCCGGATGATTTGGGCGTCTATCAAGATGGCCAATCAAGATCATCGATTATTACTGCCGTCGATTGTCACGGTCTTTACCAACCTATTCTTTGCCGCTCTGCTTTTTCTCGAGGCTCGCGGTCGAATGAATATCACTGCCAAAGGCATGGCCAGTCGCATGGGCGATTTGATTAACCATGGCGCCACGCCTCTCAATGGATCTATGGATCCAGGCGGTTTCGGAGATATCGGTACCTTAATGACAGGCGACTTTACCCTGCTGGCCGCCTGCATAGTGGCTGTGTGGTGGATTACCAACCGCTTTCTCGAGGGAGTCACAACTGCTCTAGTCTACAGCCATCTTACCGAAGGAAAAGGTAGCGGCAAGTTCTCAGTTGCTTGCCAGGCCGTTTTTTCGAGTCTGCCGGCTATCGTCATGCTCGGCATAGTTACTTTCATTGCCAAAAAGCTTGCCGGCTGGATGAGGGAAAAACGCGGGTCCGGTGTACTCGGTTTCGGCGTTAATTTCCTGGCTCAGGTGGTCGAGGTCTTTTGGACCCTGGCCGGACATCTGATCATGCCTTCTATAGTTATTGAAGGGACGTCCTTCTGGGGCGCCATGAAGCGCGCCGACAGAATCGCTCAAGGCAATTTACTCACCATAGGTGTGGGTGAAGTTGGCGTCGACGCCATTTGTCGCATCGTATCCGGCCTCGTTTACGGTCTCGGCGTAGGTGGTGGCGCATTGTTCGCTTTTGGCAGCACTCAGTTTCCCGGATTCTATGCCCAGTTCATCGCTTTGGCGACATTGGGCGGCATGCTCTGGGCTGGTCTGGTAGTTGTGGTCACAGCGGCTTCAGTTTACATTCGAGCCGCATTCTACACCTGCTTGTACGTATGGGCTATCGAGTCCGAAGCAGTCGAAGAAGCCGAGAGAGTCAACATCTGCGCCCCTGCTCCTCTGGCTGCAGCGCTAGCCTGAGAGTAATCTTCACCTTCAATTCTCGTCGCTTCTGACAGTTGCCGAAGATCTCGGCGCAGCTGCACGCCAATTATTGGTATCTGCGCGTATCTCTTGCCGGGCATGCAAATTGTTGATGCTTTACTTCAATGGGCTTTCTGCCTATGTATGGCGTTGCTATCGGGTTTCGTTCCAGTCGCACTGACGTTTTCAATTAGTCAAAAACCTTCATGTTGTTTCCCACAATGAAGTCCATAATCATGGGGATCTCCGTCATTTTACGTATTGGCTTATGTTGACATCTTTTATATAATTAGGCGTCCCAAATTTTGCCTAGCGAGTTCTAGTCTTTAGAAAAGCAGTCGAAACGCTCCCACCGGTAAATCTACCCAGACAGTTCACCAGACAGTTCATAGGTACATATCATGCATGCTGACAAAACAAAAACATGGTTGCCTCTAAAATCTAAAAAGCAGCGCGACGTGAAAGGAAGCGTCCTCTCGCTTCTGCCCGTGATTGTCTTGATGGGTTTGTTCGGTCTCGGCGCAATCGGGCTTGATATCGCCCACAACGTGACGACACGCACATCGCTGCAAGATGCCTCTGATGCGGCTGCCCTTGCCGGAGCTGCCTACCTCGTTATCGGCGATCCAAACGCTGGTGCATACCCAACCACAAACGACCCTTCCGCGGGCGCTGCGCCCTCCGACCAGGCTAGCACCTACAACGGCCCTGTCGTGGCCGCTGCTGAAAATGAAGCGCTCACTGTCGCCGGCAACAACCAGTCAGACGGAAAAGCGGTTTCGCCGACGCTGACTCCTGGTTGCACAGTGACTGCAACTATCAACCAACCATCGTCTCCCAACAGCGGAGGATCAACTGTTCCTGGACATAACGGGCAGTGCGTCGTCAATTCAGCAATGCCGATCAAAAACATGTTTGCCGGAATTTTCGGACGTCCGACCGACACGGTTACCGTGGAGTCCATCGCGACTGCCTATTCTTCTGTAAACAGCGTGGCACCAAACACAGTGTTTCCCATTGCTGTAAGCCTTGATACCCTTTTCGGCCACAATCCTGGCGACCCCTCCAACAAACCTTTGTATATGTGCAATGTCGGTGACACAGAAACTTTCACTCTCAGTCCTGAGATCTGTGCCAACGCCGCGTGGACCTCTTTCGATGTGGGCGCCACGAATGATCCCAATAGTGGTGGATACTCCGATACTCAGGCTGCTACATATATAAACAATGCCTTCGCTTCGTCGATCGGCACAAACTATCAGCAAAACTTGATTCACTCTCAGTACGTAGGTCAGGCTCAAGGTCTGGCTTTATGGGCCGATTTGAATACCGGCAACCAACCTAATCTCTCCACTATTTTTGGACAAACGGTTAACTTGCCAGTCATGTCGGGCGATGGTCCCTACAGATCCGGCAGCAACAGCACTGTCACGGCTCCCGGAACTCCAGTTTCCGGTTATAACAGCAACCAGGCGATGGACCACGTCGGTTGCCGTCCGTTGGTCGGATTCGTCGGCTTCAAGATCATTGGCGTTACGACTGATGCTGATGGCTTGTCGACAGTCACCGGTACAATCGTCAAAACCCTTGTTAAAGGAACACCCGGGGTTCCGTTCCCTCAGGTCAACGTCACCAACAACGCTAATATCTCCGGTGGCAATGCCACTCTTGATGCTGCTCTCGCCAACCTGTCACCGGCGGTGGTGCTACTAGGCAACAACGTGACTGCTAACAGTACCGGTCTCAACTCCGGCAATCCCGGCAGTTCTCAAACTTTCGCCTCTGGTGGCGGCTACTCCCAGACTGCCGAACAAAATGGCGGCCCCATTATGAATGAGGCGGCCGCCGGCAACGGATTCGTCCAGAGCAACTTGCAGAATATTCCTCTGCCCCAGTGGATGGAAGGGACTGCAATCACTCAAGCATCAGTCGATGGTGTCAACGTCTCCGGCAGCGAAGGAACTTTCTTCAACGCAGTGCCTGAGTACGTCAACGGGCAACTGCAGTCGACGAGGCAGGCAGTTGGTTTCACCAACTTCATGATTCAAGAAAACACAGCCAACCAGACGGTCACTGTCGTCTTCGTAGACGAAGTCAATCTAGACGGCGCTGTACAAAACCCGTACACACAATCCAATCCGATCAATCCCTACAACATCAATACCGGACAGCCTGATTCGTCTTACGGACCACAGGCGACGCTGTGGTCAGGCACCAATGCAGCCAGCTTGCAACAGTTGCCGCTCAACCCGTCCATCACTACAGTCGTCCCGATTTCCAATGCGGAATTGATTGCTGAGGGTGGTCACCCTGACACTCAAAACGGTGTCGGCAGCCCGAGCTACAACTATCAGATTACAGTCAAACTGCCGCCCCTCAACGCGAGCCAGTTGCCTCTGTATCTGCAAGTTGCCGCCCACGACACCGATCGAAGCAATGACTTCGGCATCCAAATCTTCAACTTGCAGTTTGGAGCCAGTCAGTGCCCGGTCAACTAGTCTGTGTTAAGGTGATTCTTAGGTCTCGATTCGGGTTCAATTCCGGGTTGAGTAAGCGAAAGACCCGAGTCATAGTACTCTAGGAATTGCTCGCGTCCTAATTGTTTGCCCAAAATTGATGACTACACCACAATCGGATACAGACAGCCTCATGCCAGCCGACCGGAATCGGAAGGGTAGAGAGGCGATGGTGTCGGTCGAGAAAGATCTGGATTCACCATTTATCCAGTTCATGCGATTCATTCACCAGGTCAGGTATTCCCTGGTCGTGTTCATCGTCGCTGTTACGGTTGTGTTCACCTATATATATGTCTATGCCAAGCAGTTGCGCATGGATAGGCTGGCGACCATCAATCAGGACCTTCATCAGAAAAACTTTTCCGGAGCGCTGGTGCGCACAGACACAGCCATCAAAAGTTATCCCAGAGAGGTTGTTTTCTATGTCTGTAAGATTCAGGCGCTTGCCGGCCTTGGTCGTGGCGATGACGCCTTGAAAGAGCTGACTGGAGCCGAGCAGATTTTCCCGAGTAATCTCGATATTGTCGGAATGCGGGCCAAACTACTTGCAGATATGGGACAGCTTGCCCCGTCTCTGGAGGAATATAGACGTCTGGCTGATGATCCGGTTTACGGCAAGTCCGCCCAGATTCAAGCAGATAAGGCTATTGTCGAGCTGCGCATGAAGAAAGAACACGCCGCCATGACTGATATCGACAGGGCAATCTATCTAGCGCCGGGTGAAGCCAAGTTTTACGCCATTAGAGCAAGAGCGGCTAAGAGTCTCAATCTGTACGAGAGAGCCATCAAAGATGCCACTGTCGTCATTACCACTCTCGATTTCGCCAGACGGGCTAAGGGAAGCGCTATGCAGTCCGACAAGGCGGAACGAATTGCCGTTTTGCTCGCCAGTCTGCCTAACGAACTGCCTGTCTATGTTCTGCGGGCTCAATCTTATGAGATGTTGCATGACGATGCTGCCGCATTTGAAGACTACACAAAGGCCGTTCAGAGTGATCCATCGCGTGTCGACTTGTACATGGCGCGCGGCAACTTGAGCTTGAGACACAATCGCTATCGTGAAGCATACGCAGACTATCGGCACATCGTAGAAGTCGAGCCTCATAATGCCGTTGCCAGAGCCAAAATGAATGAAGTGAGCAAGTTCTTCACACCGGCTCAGATCGCTGAAAGAACGCCGCCACCGCCCACATTTAAGAAAGGCGACTATATCGGCATGGGCTACCAGGATATGGTCGACAACAAATTGCAGGACGCCATTGCCGAATTCACCAACGCAGTCGTAAAAGATCCCAATGATTTCAAAGCTCGCAGATATCTTGCTCACTGTTTGGCAAAGACTGGAGATAACAGAAACGCCGCCAAACAGTTCAGCATTCTTCTCGATATGCATAAGCTTGATTATTACGACATAGAGCGCTATGCCGAGGCTTTGGAAGGAGCTGGCAAATCCAATGAAGCGGCCGAGCTTTACGAAAAACTCGTGAAAATGAGACCGAACGATGTTGATCTCTATCGCTCACTCGGTCGCGTTTATTCCGATACAGACCAAAAGAGAAAAGCCATTGAAGCTTGTGCTAAAGGGTTGAAATTGGCCAAATCCGACTCCGATATAAACGAGTTCAATCGCATTATCAGAGACATTCAGCTAGATCGACAAAAATAGCCGGATCACAATCCGTAGGCATGCAGCAACGCATCGACGCGCTCTTGCACAGTTCCTTGTCCTTTCGCACCAGAAGTGTCACCTTCCAGTTTTTCCAGACGTTTGAAGATCGGCGCCTTGTTTTGTTTGCGTCCGTAGAGCCTCATTTCCAGGGTGGAAAGCTGTTCTTCGATGGTTCCAGTGGTTGCCGGCGGGGCCGCGGTTTGAACTGGAGCCGGCGGGGGAGCAGCCGTGACCGGTTCGGGTACAACTACAGGTGGTGCTTGCTGCACTGGTGGTGGTGGCGCCTGCTCCGGCGGTTTGGAGAAGATTTTCACGCTTGTGCCGGCTTGTTCATCTGAATAGACTTGAGTGTGGGGTGCGTTTGGATCGGCTGCCGGTGCGGTTCCTGGAGTGGCTTGTCCGGGAGCGGCGATCTCATCGACATCAAACGTAGCCTTGGTTTGCGCTGGTACTACGCTTGGTGCTGCCGGAGCTGCCGCCGCGGGAGCGGCTCCCTGCACGGGAGTACTATATAAATATTGATTCTGGCTCGGGGGCGTCTGCACCTCCGGCGAACTCACGTATCTCTTCGAACCTGCTTCAGGCGGCAGTGTCAACTGCACCGTCGGCTCGGCGGCAAACGGATCAGCCGATGCCGGGTTGGCTGGGGCTGCGCTTGTAGATTGCGGTGGGGCGGCACTGTTAGATTGAGCCGATGGAGCCGACTGAACCAGGGGCACCACAGCAGGAGGCTCTGCCGTCTGAGTGGTGACCGGATTTGCCGGAACTGACATGGTATCAGCCCCTGCCGGCGGTGCGGCTCCGCCAGTCACACCGGCTTTGAAGCTTCGCTTGCTGCCTGCAGACGGGGCTGGTTGTTCGTTTTTGGCAGCGGTATTTGGTGGCACCTTTCCTTCCGGACCGGACTTCTCGTATCCGGGCACCTGAGAGTCACCAGACTGTCCCGCGTTGGGATTGGCTTTGCCTCCGGCTGCTTCTTGTTTATCGCCTTCTTCCGGAGCCCCCTCTTGCTCAGGGGCTTTGTCTTGCTTGCCCAGCTGCATGCCCATGCGCTGTGCCACCGCCTCCAGTTTGGTCATATTGCTTTTGGCGATAGCAAGACTGGGAAAAATTTCCAGGGCTTCTTGAAACTGACTGTAGGCCTCTTGAATCTTCTTTTGATTGTTAAAGAGAAAGATGCCCCAATTGTTGTGTGCCAGGGCTAGATTCTCTTTAACGACCGGGTTCTTGGGGTCGAGTTCGAGGGCTTTCTCGTACTGAACTATGGATGGCTGAAACTGATGAAGGGTCAGAAGTCTGTTGCCTTCACTTACATATTGGGCTAGCGGACCTGTTGGCCCCTTATTCGCCTGTCGAGCCGGAGCTGCAAAAGCAGAACCGGCAAACGATAAGCCAGTGACCGTTATGCACCCCAGGAAGATTAAATCTCGACCATACAATTTCATCTTGGGAACCGTTGTGTCTCCGTGTAGTCATCCAACGGGTGGGAGTTACCCCACTTGTTATTGCGATTTCCATAGTTGAAATCTTAAACCATTTGAATATCTATTTCTATTTGAATTTCGTAGGACTATACTCCTGAGCAGGCATAAGAGGTACGGGGAAATGGCTAAATCGATTAACCGAGCAGTGTTGAGCGCCGTAATGGTTCTCGGTTCCCTGGCAGCTTGTCCAGCATACGCCGGTGATGCTCAAACGGTTATCGCTTCGTTGCCGCCAGTGACTGCTTCCGATCCGGTGGTTGATCGTGCCGCTGACGTCATTCACCAGAGCAAAGCTGCTCAAGAGCGCCAGCTCCGCCGCAACGAATTCAAGCCGGTGAGCCCGCTCAAAGTGGTGCGTTCGAGACATGATTCCACGCACACATATGTCCTTGGTGGCAGTGCCGCTATACCGATGTAATTTCCAAAATTCAAGCTGTTCAGTTAGGTCTGGATCGACTGTCTTATATTGTCGTCTTGATGTACTCTATTGCAGAAAGCGTTTCGGAACGGAGACCAGCTGATAACTCCGGACGCTTGAGAGTCGAACGCCCCTTCGCATGGTGACGTTGTGTCTGTTTCTTTTCTGCAAGTGTCCGAGACAATGACCTCTTCTCAATCTGCCAGTTCCAGTTCCGACAATCTCAGCAAAGCCAATCTTAGTTACTATCACGGTGTTAGTGTTGAGCCTCTCATCGGCCGCACCTTAGGCGATCACTTCCGATTGATTGCCGCCACCAATGCCGGCCGTCCCGCTATCGTCGACTGCAAGCAGCAGATTAGATACACATACGATGAGTTCCGAGAGCAGGTCGATCTTCTTGCCCGTGGCTTCATCGATCTCGGTGTCAATCGCGGAGACCGGGTCGGTATCTGGTCCACTAACAGCGTTCAATGGCTTACTACGTTTCTAGCTGTCTCTTCCATTGGTGGCATTCTCGTCAATCTCAATCCGGCGTATCGCGTCAATGAGCTAGAGTACGCTCTGCGGCATTCAGGCACGAAAGTGCTCCTGATCATTCCCCAGTTCAAGACCAGTAATTACATCTCCATGGTCGAAAGTCTCCTTTCCCATGGCGCCCAAGAATCGACCCTTCCGGATCTCGAGCGAGTCATCGTAATCGGCGATCGCGACAAAACCCCAGACTCCTTTATGACTCTTTCCGAGGTTCTTGATTCAGCCAAGCGAATTAGTCCTTCGGTGCTGGAAGCGAGAATGTCGGAGTTGGGCTTCGATGACGCCGTCAACATTCAGTACACTTCCGGCACTACCGGGTTGCCTAAAGGCGTAACCCTGAGCCACCACAATTTATTGAACAACGGTCTCGCGGCTGCACATGCCATGGAGTTGGATAATTCAGCCCGATTCTGCATACCGATGCCTTTCTATCACTGTGGTGGCATGATCAGCTCTGCTCTTGCAGCCATTAGCGTCGGTGCCGCCATAGTCATTCCCGGACCGTTCTTCGATGAGAACGATGTTCTGCCGGCTTTGGAGCAGGAGAAGTGCACGCATGCCTCCGGCGTTCCCACAATGTTCATCACTCAGTTGGAACATCCGAAATTCTCTCAGTATGATCTGTCGTCTCTGCGCGGTGGATTTCTCGCCGGCGCACCATGCCCGGTGCAACTGATGCGGCGAGTGGCTGGTCAGTTCCATATGAAAGATGTCGTCATTCTGTATGGATTGACTGAAGCCTCACCTCTCATGACCTGCACAAAAGTGGCTGATTCTCTTGAAGTTCGTGCCACAACTGTCGGGCGTGCCATTCCCGGTATCGAAGTGAAAGTAATCGATCCTCTTACTGGGGCAGTGGTACCGCTGGGGGTGCAAGGAGAAATTTGCAGCCGCGGTCACGGTGTCATGCTCGGTTATTGGCGCAACGAAGCGGCTACCAATGATGCCGTCGACGCTGCCGGTTGGTTGCACTCCGGCGACCTTGGGGTCATGAAAGAAGATGGATTGGTCAATATCACCGGACGAAAGAAAGACATGATTATCCGGGGCGGCGAAAACGTCTATCCCAAAGAAGTGGAAGACGCTCTTCTCGATCATCCCTCCATCTCTCAAGCTCAGGTTTTTGGCATTCCCGATCGCACTAACGGCGAAGAAGTCGTTGCCTGGATCATGCTCAAGCAAGGGACCACCACTAGCGGTGAGGAGATTGGCAGCTGGTTGAAGGACCGCATTTCCTATTTCAAGATTCCCAAACACATCAAAATCGTGACTGAATTTCCCATGACTGTAACCGGCAAGATTCAGAAGTTCGTCATGCGAAAGCTCATGATAGAAGAGCTCGGGTTGGAAGACGCTAACGCGATCCAGACAGCCTAGTACTTGTCTGACTCTGCTACCAGAAGATCAAATCTAACGCCACTGTGATCACAAGGACAATCACACCCAGGACCTCTGGTTTCTTATACCAGACCATAGGCACCTTCGGGATAGGCTTGGACATGCCCCAGCATAATCCCCACAGTTCTTCCTCTGGTTTGGGTTTGGTGAAGAATGAGATGGTAATTGTGGCGATGAAACACGTGGACCACGCTACTGTAGCGCGCCAGAAATTCCCAGCCATTTCCGACTGGAAGTGGAGCATGCCGTTGACCGTGCAGGAATAATGAGCCACCGATGTGAGTATGCCGATGAGCAGACCCCAAAACGCCGCCCATGGGGTGGTGCGTTTCCAGAACATGCCGAGAAGAAACGTAGCGAATAGAGGGGCGTTGAAGAAACCGAAGATCAGCTGCATATAGTCCATGATGCTGCGAAAGCCCATGACCAGGTAAGCAGTGCCGATACTGATGATGATTCCGGCTGCGGTGGCAAGACGACCCATCCACAAATAGTGCTTGTCGCTTTTATCTTTAGCGATGTAGCTCTGATAAAGGTCGTAGGTCCACACGGTATTGAATGCGGTGACGTTGCCAGCCATTCCTGACATGAAGCTGGCGAGCATAGCAGTCAGTCCGACTCCCAGCATCCCAGTTGGATACAATTTTCCCAGAAGTAGAGGCAGAGCCATGTTAGGTGAGAGAGTGGTATCGTTTGAACCGATTCCTTTGACCATAAGAATGGCAAGAAGTCCTGGCATCACGGTGATGAAGGGGAAGAGAATTTGAGGGAAGGCAGCAATTAAGGGAGTGCGTTGTGCCGCAGGCAAACTCTCTGCTGCCAGGGCTCTTTGAATGACGAGGAAGTCAGTGCACCAGTATCCAAAAGAAAGGACGAATCCGAGACCCGAGACGATGCCTATCCAGTCAACTCCCATCGGATTGTGACTCGTAGCCGTGCCCGCCCAGAGGTGCATAAAAGCTGGATCGGGAAGAGTCTTGGCCAGACCGTTGAACCAACCGTATTTGATCATGCCGAGAATAGAAATCGGCATGAGCCCGAAGACGATGAGAAAAAACTGCAAGACCTCATTGTAAATTGATGAACTGAGTCCACCTAAAATTGTGTAGACGAGCACGACGCCGGCGGCAACGAAGATGGATGCATTCATATCCCAGTTGAGCAGCAGTTTAAAAACCAGGGCCATGGCAAACAAATTGATGCCTGACATGAGAACGGTCATGATTGCAAACGACACCGCATTTAGTGCGCGTGTGGGTTCGTTGAATCGCAGTTTGAGAAACTCAGGAACGCTTCTTACTCTTGATCCATAATAAAACGGCATCATGAATATCGCCAGAAACACCATTGCCGGAATGGCGCCCACCCAAAAGAAATGCACGGTCATGAGTCCGTACTGCACGCCATTGGCCGCCATGCCCATCACTTCCAGGGCACCGAGGTTGGCGGACATGAAGGCTAGACCGGTTACCCAACTGGGAATGCGATGTCCGGCAAGAAAGAAATCTTCGCTGCTGACCATCTGCTTTTTGAGGAGCACGCCGATGCCCATGACGAAAACGAAGTAGACAAGGACAATGGCGAAATCAATTGGTCCGACGTGAATTTGCATCGGACTATTTTACATTCTTAAATGCCTCTGTGAATGCCTTGTTTCCTGGCTTATTTGGATCCGCATGCGGTCCGTGCATAACCCGATCGATGTACATCAAGAGCTCATCTGCAGATCTTCGTTGGGTAGATGGATTAGCTTTGTATCCTGCCCTAGAGAAGAAGTTGGTGGTGGGCAGATCGGCATTGTCCGGATTGACCATATCGCCGATGGCACCGTTGCCGGCCAGGTTGGCAAGCTCGAGGGCGGCCGCTTTTAATCCTCCAGCGGTGATGCCGCCATCGTACACAAGGGTCGCCTTATCAAGCAGCGATCGAGCATCCGCACTCAGTGGACCCAGGGCACCACCGAATCTGCGAATCTGGAGAACTTGAGCGTTCATGATTGTCTGTTCGCCGTCGGTCAGTTTGTCTCGTCTGAGCCCGTCGCTCAGTCCTGGCGGGAGTGCCAACATCTTGGCGGCAATGCTGTCTTTGGCTGTTTGGAACTGTTGTACTTGGTCGTCTTTGAACGGTGGGTCTCCCGGCATCATGACACGCTTCATGAGCTCATCGACGGCAGCTTGCTTCTTATCTTTGGGAAGATGGTCGAATTTGTCGGCGCTGGCGACATCATTTGCCGCCTTGGTTTTAAGCGAATCCATGAGGTTGTGATCTTTGAAGAATTGGAGCAGATTCCTCAGTTCATGCGCCTGAAGTACGGGTCCGATGTCGCCATCCAGATTGAGAGACTGAATGGCCGGATCGAGGTTTTTAGGCCACTGTGCCACAGTATGTTTTCCTTTGCGCACCATGGGTGGTCCGTGTTCCAAAGTTTCTTGTAAGCCTCTTACCATGGCTGCCTTGTCTAGCAGTTCTGCCGAACGCGCAGGTTGTTCGGAGGCAAGTTCTTCCAGTCGTGCTGCTAACTCGCCGGACTTATGCTCGACGTTGTCTCTTGTATCTGCCAGCATCAACTGGTTGTAACCGAGGGCGGTGCCGGAGCCGTGAAACGATCTTCTGGTTTTGATTTGGTTTGGATCGGCCAACTGTTCGGGAGTGTTTGTGAGGGTGTCGTAGGTACCCCAACCGCCGTCTTCGAATGCGTAGATCTTCTTCACCAAGTCCTCGACTTCGTCTTTGCTAAGACCAAAGTCTTTTCCAACTTTCATCGCTTCTTGAGCGTACCGCTGCTTGAAACTATTTTCGTCAAGATCGCTTATTACAAAGTCAGACTGCTTCGTGCCTGGATGGGCAATGCGCATCAGATCTTTGGAAGCCGAAATCATGTCATTGACTGACATGAAGTGCCCTTGTTTTGGTAGAGGAAATGGACCCGGCGGGTCCGGCGGTTTCGGTTTGTCCATTCCTGGACGAACCGGCGGATATTCGGTTATGAACTTGTGCTCGTGCCGCGCCTCATTTACCCGACTCCAGTAGGCGTCTTCGGGATCGACAGGATGTCTTGCGCGTCCTCTATGGTGACCACCATCCTGGGAAGAGTGACCGCCACCTCCGTGAGAGCTTCTGCGACTGGCCAACTGTAATAAGCTCTGGTCATCGCCGTCGTGAGCGACAGCGTCTTGGAGCGGAACTGATGGCTTGCCTAGCAGCTCGCCTCCTAGACCATGCATGACACCATCATCGAGAGGGAGTTTGTTGTCGTTGTCTGCACCGGAAACTCGGATAACGTCTCGGAACATAAGCTCCTCCATATCTCCAAATGCGCAACCTTGAGGAAGGCGTACGTGCTTCCTCTGCCATCAGAATTTGCGGGCCATTAACCAGTGGCATCATATATACATTTTTAAGACATGCGCCATTTGATTGCGGAGTACGAATGCGTAGTTCACCACTGAGTGTGAAAGCAGTCGTCGAATTATCGGGGCGAGGACGTCAGCTCGGGCTCGCGTTCTTTGGCCAAGGCAACGGCGAACTGAGGCACGCACATGTACTCTTTGATGCGCAGAACCGCGAATACGAGCGCGGCCGTTGCCCAGGCTTGTAGGCATGGAACTCCGAACTGGAATGCGTGTAGTGCTGGTATCACTCCAGCCGTAGCGATGCCGACGCCGATGCCGGCAACGAGGGCGATGATCGCAGAAGTGTGTGAGAACTGCCCGTAGTCGTACACCCCAAGCTGTCTCGTCATAGTCCAGTTGGTCAGAACAATCACCGAAGGCGTCGGTAAAATAATGCAATTGAGAGCGGCAATCGCATCCAAAGCTTTCTCTGCTCCCATCGCTGCAAGCGTGTATGCCATGGCGGCGCCAAGGAGAGTAAGCACGGTTACAGAGTATTTGTGGCGAGCCTTAAATGTCATCTCGAAGGCGGTGCTGGAGCCGAAGAGATTGGAGTCGTTGGAGGCGAAGTACGATGCGCCAAGCACCAAGATTCCCAAGATCGGCAATCCGGCAAAACTGTAGTTGCTCATGAAACTTGTAGCAGCACTGTAATCGGTTATGCTCGTCACTCGTGCCACCATCCAACCGGTGGCGGGAAAAATGATCTCTCCGATCGCGAGGGCGCAGGCAAGCGGAATGGCGGAGTAACCGACGCGTGGCTTACCGTGGCGCCAATAGTCTGATTCGTTGCCCCAGATTGCGATACCGATCACGAAAGTAGATATGATGCCAAAGCAATAGGAGAAAGGGTGTTGGGGGGCTGCGCTCATTACTGAATGCGGGCACACGGATGCGGCTCGAAAGAATGTGCAAACCACCCAGACTATCAATGCTGGTGCCGCCACAAAGCGAGCAAAGTTTGCCACGCCGCTGAAACCGAAGTAGTTGTTGAAAGCCATCAGGACTGCAAATCCTGCCGCCATGATTGCTGTGGGCAGTTTTACATTGAACATGCTGTTTACGCCTTCAGCCATAAATAGGGCGCACAAGCCATAGAAGCTAGTGAACACTGCCAACACAAGGAAGTTGATTCCGATTGTCGCCCGGGAGCCGAAAACTTGTTCGTTCAGCAATCCATAACCCTTGCCTGTAAGGGCGCTTAATTGTGCCGTCGGAATTGTGTACGCCAAAAGCACTGCGCAAGATAGAACTGAGCACAATAGAACTTGGGGCAAGGTAATGCCCATCTTGAACCACTCGAACCCGACGAGAACAGTCGGGAAAACAGTGACCATGGTGACCCACAAGAGCCCCATCGTAACCGGGCCACGTCTGGTCGTGAAAGGCACCGGCGCAGTCGAGTGGTGGTGCGCTAAATTCTCCATATAATGCTCCAGTTGCAGCAGACGAGATTAATCTGCCAAATATTTCAAGGAACGTCTATGGTGCTACCACGACTACGATCGCGCGGTTCCGCAATACAGGCGAGTCTACCGATCGTGGGGATGCTTGGATGCGAGATGCTGGTGCGGAGAATCTCTGTAGTTCGACCACGCATGAAGCCGTGAGGATCCAGCCCGCTGCCCTGGTTTCCCTAAATAGGTCAGGGGCGAAGGCTAAGTCTCTTTGGATTCCCGAATCAGAGTGGATGCCGGCCTGTGCGGCGGCGAATACTCGAGTTCGAAACTCGTTCGTGGTTGGCTCAACTCGGCTGGGGCTTTTAATCTTAGCGCTGGTGGTCAGCGTTCTCGCAGGCTCGGCTGGTTCCTATGCCGTGGGACTGAGTTACGACTGGGGCTATCGAGTAGTCGAGCTTATGTTTGGCAGTCAACCAACGGGCGAAACGCAGGGTTGGATCGCCATTTACTCCCAATTGTGTGCGATCTTACCTATGTTCTTTGGTTTGGCGTTTGGCTGTTTCCGCCAAGCTTGCTTCGGAAAAGACAAACGCTCAGGCTACAGCCTAGTCGCTGCCCTCGTTTGCATCGTAGCTCTGTCGACGTTATCTGGCCAACGCGTCGACAGTTCTCTGACAGTGCCGATTGTCGCACTGGCAGTCATCTCCTCCGTTTTTGCCGCATTTGGCCTCTTCGTCGCCACCAAGTACTATTCTCTGCTCAGCCGAAGAGTAAGATTGAGAACTCTGGTTGCATGCGGATCGGCAAGTATTGGAGCCCTCGCCCTGGCATCGCAAATGGTTGAAGGCAGTAACAATTTCATTATTGAACTGCTGCTGTATTGCCTCATCCTCGGAACTGCTAGCGCTTGGGCGGCAGATTTCGGCAGAGCTCGCCATAGAAGCGGAGCGATTCTTCTGGGGCTGACCGCGACGTTTC
>Ga0206838_10103_pt1 | contig 25151 bp, 34 predicted proteins | sample Alteio_BWOrgCont_26_FD_152879 | JGI IMG/M metagenome (GOLD analysis project Ga0206838, IMG submission 152879) | Enriched cells from forest soil in Barre Woods Harvard Forest LTER site, Petersham, Massachusetts, United States -... | ecosystem: Environmental > Terrestrial > Soil > Temperate forest >...
ATACTACCATGGGTCTTTTTATCCGACTGCTAACGTCAGCCCTATCCCTGATCTATTTACTTTAAGGCCTGATTTTATGCAGCAGACAGGCAGTAAAAAATTCGATATGGCCGCTTCATTGATGGCTTTTCAAAGTTCCCCCTATTTTCCTCAGACATGCCAACTGATCAACCCGATCTTAAAAAATCAAAATGCAGACTTCGTTTTTATGGTTAAACATCCGTTTACGTTACTTTTAGATCCGAATTCGATAGATCCCTCAAAACCCAAAAAACGACCTTTTCTGTTAAAAGATAAGAGCTATTTATTCGACTACGACCTCCCTTTCAAGAAAAAAACTGACGTCAGATTGAATGGAGGCCAAGTAATAGAGGAAGAGAATAAACATTATCCAAAACCTTTATCGGCCTATATCCAAGCCCTATTGGCGGCCGGTTTTTCTATCGAAGATATTGAAGAACCTTATCCGCCTCCTCAAGCAGGTCAAAAAGCAGACAAGTGGCGCAAATTGCCTTTTGCTATGATCGTGCATGCTAAAAAAATGTACCGTCCCCACGTTTGGCAAAAACCAAAGTGGCCTTTACCTCCCGAGCAATGTTGGATAAACAACGATTTCAATAAAGAACCTGTCATTACCGATGGCTCACCTAAAATAGCATGTGTCTATCAGAATTATCCCGAAAAAAAATGGGATGAAGCTAAAAAACAGGGTATTCAAGAGTGCGCTAAAGTGGTCCTGTATATTAATCCGGTAGCCCCAAAAAAACTGAAACATAAACTATTTGAAGAGTATCGGCACTTTTTAAAACCGGGAACAGAGTTTATTATAGTGCAGGAACATCCCTTATATCCTCGTCCCTATAATCCAAAAGATTCAGTGTACACCATTACAAATAAATCTTATTTTCAGAAGTACACCAAAAAAGGTCGATATGAGGGTATCGTTTCTTCAGATTTTAAGAAATTAAAATCCCTGGGCTTCGAATTCCTGTCTCTGGATGAACCCAAATACCCGCGCGTATGTGAAAAGGAGGCAACAAAATTTTTTGGGGTTATCCCGGGGGCCCTTATTTTTTACACCCGAATTCCCTCCTGATTTGTAAAGAATTCTTAATATTTATGTATATTTTTCGTCGATATACCGATATCCATCTTAAGACGTAGAGCTCGGGAGAATTCATCATGAATCAGCGTTGGTATGACCAATATGCCTCTATTTCTCTGGCTATCAATTTATTGCAAACCGCATCCCTCTCCAATCGCGCCAAGATCGTAAAAAACATTCAGGCCGAAATCCAGGCCCAATACCCCGGCGTAACCATTATTGTGGAATCTGAACGGCGTTGGCTGATGAAGCTGTTTCAAAAACGGCGATCTCTGGACGAAGCGGCCTGGATGATGATTGAAAACTTGAAATATCTTACGGATGATGCGCGTGAAGAATTTGCCCATAAAATTATCAATCAGGTCTACTCTTTTGACCATGAAGCGACCTATGCCGGAAAAGTGGAAGATTTCTTTAGCGTTAGCTAGAATCAGCACAAAACGGCTGTTTTGGATAAAATAAGGACATCCAAGTCGAGTCGGAAGTATTTTGCTGATGGTTGACCCCTCCCCCACAGTGACGGTTATCATGCCGGTTCTGAATGCCGAACAGTATGTAGGTGAAGCCATTTCGTCCATTTTGGCACAGACTTTGGCGGATTTTGAGTTTTTAATTGTCAACGATGGCTCAACCGATGGGACTGTGGATGTCATTCAGTCTTTTAACGATCCGCGCATCCGAGTTCACCATCATGACCGGCCCATGAAACTCCCGTGTTCTTTGAATTGGGGATTAAACGAAGCCCGGGGTGAATTTGTAGCCCGCATGGACGCGGATGACATTGCTTACCCCAAACGGCTGGCCCAACAGGTCGATTTTTTGACCCGCAACCCCCAAGTCCAAGTATTGGGAACCGGTATCACAAGTTTTGGGGGAGGCCAACCTGACAGACTTCGAACTTATCCTGCACATCACGATAACATTCGCGCCAAGCTGTTGTTTGATTCCCCGATGGCGCACCCGACGATTATGTTTCGACGGAGTTTTATGGAAAAATATCAACTCCGTTACGACGAAACGCTGCGTTTCGGAACGGAAGACTATGATTTATGGATCCGGGCCTCCCGGCTGGGAAAATTCGCGAATCTAAAAACACCCCTGCTCTGTTATCGTTCTCATATCCAGCAAGTTTCCTCGTCGCAAGAGAATCTGAAAGAGGCCAATCAAATTCGTAAAAAGCTGTTGAACGATCTGGGGTTGGAGGTAACCGAGACGGATGTTCTGTTTCATTTTAATTTGTTAAAAAATACACAGGAAAAAAGTGAACCGGTTTTGCAAAAAACGCTGACCTGGCTGAATACATTGATGACGGCAAATCGTCAGAGTCACTATTTTGAGGAAGAGGCTCTCGTGGCTTTACTCAGTGAAGTATGGCTTAGGATTTGCATGAAAAACCGGATTCTGGGACTCAAAACCTGGCAGATCCATAGGCATTCCTCCTTTACCCGATCCACCAGCCCCATGGGAAACCTGGTTCTGCTTGGAAAATGTTTGAAATATCAAATGAGTTGACCAGATGATCGTTGTAAAAATATATGGGGGGCTGGGAAATCAACTGTTTCAATATGCATGTGCCCGTGCTTTGTCCGTTAAAACCGATCAGACCCTGTTGATGGAAATGTCCTATTTTATACATAATCCACACCGTACAACCCCCCAGTGGCCTTATCAATTGGACTGTTATTCCATTGCGGCACACCCCATAGAGCCGGATACGCCTTGGGAGGCCCTGCCCCAATATCATGAAAAAAGTTTTTATTATGATCCGGAGGTTCTAAATCTCTCGGGACCGGTATTTTTAAAAGGCTTTTGGCAGTCTCCCCAATATTTTGAATCTATCCAGTCTCTTTTACGCAAGGAGTTAACTTACAAACATGCCTTGAATTCGAACCTATTGGATCAGGTAACATCCACCCATTCCGTGGGTCTTCATATCCGTCGAGGAGACTATTTATTACCGCAGATTAATAGCTCACATCCCGTGTTATCTTTATCTTATTATCATCAAGCCTCTGATTTATTAGGACAGAGATTTGAGAATCTTCACTTTTTTGTCTTCTCGGATGATCCAACCTGGGCAGAGACCCATTTAAATCTTCCCTATCCTGTCACATTGATTAATACTCAAAATGCGATGGAGGATTTCGAATTACAGAGGGCGTGTCAACATAATATTATTGCAAATTCGTCTTTCAGCTGGTGGGCCGCCTGGTTGAACAACTCCCCCGGGAAGCAGGTGGTGGCTCCCAAATACTGGCTTAAATCGGATCCCAATATCACCCGGGATCTGCTTCCCTCAAATTGGCTCAATTTGGAAGTAAAAGAGGAAACAATATGACAGATTTAATCCCCATGAAAGAACGGACGATTCCCTGGTTTCGAGATCAAGGGGATAGAACCCTGCGATTGAATTATGACTGTCTGGATGAAAACTCTCTGGTGCTGGATTTGGGGGGCTACCATGGACAATGGGCCAGTGACATTTTTGGTAAATATTGCTGCTCTGTCCATATTTTTGAACCGGTCAAATTATATGCGGAAAATATCGAAAAACGGTTTAAAAAGAATCCAAAAATTAGTGTTCATGCTTTTGGCCTGGGACCAGAGGACGCCATTCTTCCGATTTCTATAGCCAATAACAGCTCTTCATTTTTTACACCGGAACAATCGGAAGAAACGGAAGAAGCCGAATTGGTCGACGTGACCCGTTTTTTAAAAGACCATGCCATAGACCATATTGATTTAATGAAGGTTAATATTGAAGGCGGCGAATATGATCTGCTGGACGCCATGATTGCCACAGGCGATATTCAAAAGGTCGAGAACCTCCAGGTTCAGTTCCATGATTTTGTGCCGGATGCTGTCTCTCGCATGGAAGCCATCCAAGAACAGCTCGGGCAAACCCATCAAATTACATACCAGTATGTCTTTGTATGGGAGAATTGGGAACGTAAAATCAAGTGAAGGCGATGAATACCGATCGGGTCATTATCACAACCGAACATCCGGCGACCGGTCAAATTGGCGGGGCAGGCACTTACCTTGAAATTTTGGAGTCCCTGCTACCCGTCCCGCCGCTCATTCTTTTTGTAGAACCGTTGAAACTTGAGGGTCTTCCTCAATTGATTCGTCCGGACATGTTTTTCACTGCCGATGACTTAAAAGGGCTTTCACTTCAAGAGGTGGCGTATCAATGTCTTTTGAAAGTACTGATGGATAGGCCTCATATTCGTCTTGTTGAATACTCGGAGGGGTTGGGTGCAATCATTGCCCAGGCAAAGACATGTGGACTTTTGCCCGAAAAAATAATCACACAGGTCGTTTGTCATGGCAATCTTATCCCTCATATTGAAAACCTGAATCGGTCATGGTTTGGCTTGGATCATCTTCAAGAAGGGCTTTTGGAAAAAACAGCCATTGAGAATTCGGACTGTATTATTTTCCCTAGCCGGTATTTAAAAGAAATATATGAGGATCACGGCATTCGGATTGCACCGGAAAAAACAACAATTATTGGGCTTCCTTTTCAATTCGATGTAAATCTCCCTTTTCCCCCTTATTCCGAAATCGATACATTGGTCTTCTTTGGCGGACAACGCAGCATGAGAAAAGGATTTCCAGAATTTACCGAGATGCTTTGTCGACTGGAACACACGCCTGAATTTTGCCAAAAAATTCGAAAAATTATTCTTTTGGGCCCCCGAAATGCGCTCATGGAGAAAGAAAATCGTTACGTTGATGATCTGTCTAAAAAAGGACTGTTTCATGTTGAGCAATATGCCTTGCCCCGTCACGAGGCGCTGGCAATGCTCAAGGATCTGGCGCCCCATGCGTTAATGGTTTCTCCCTCACGAGGAGAAAGTTACGGGTTAACCGTTCCTGAAATGAGTAATTTGGGTTGTACGTTTCTAACAGCAGACACCGGTGCGGCACCTGAAATTGTTCCTCAAGCATTTCATTCACACGTCCTTTTTCCCATGGAGCCAAAAGCCATGGCTCAAAAAGTTTTGGAGACTTTGAAAATTCAACCGGAGAAAAGACAACAGCTTTACCACCAGTTGAAGACGGCTATGGCTGAGAAACAAATTCAAATTAATCAATACTATACCGCCCCGATAGAATCCTCAGAAGAGACTGTCGCCATGGCTGAAACTTCTGTCAGTATACTGGTTTCTGTCCTGGATGCTTCAATGCTGACGGAGTTGTGTCTGAGTATCAATTCTCAAACATTGTTACCTGAGGAAGTTATTTTTGTCCTCGATAAACCGGAGAACTTCGACATCGAGCTTCGCTGCCCATGGCGAATCATGGATGCAGAATCCGGAAATCTAAAAAATGCCGGGCTTGCAGCCGTAAACACCCCATATGTTGTTACGATGGACAGCGATACTATTTTATTTCCGGATTATATCCATGACTTTATGAGGCATGTAACTAAGCAGCCGCATCTTGCCGTCAGTATTTGCCATTCTTCCCAATATCGTCCATTCAGTGACTCGTTAATTCTGGGACAAATTCAAAACCCCACCAATGAAAGTGCGATGGGCTTTAAGACGGATATCTTAAGACAAGTCGGCGGATGGGAAGGTTCGGATTGGGCGTTGGTATTGAAGCTTATCAGTCATGGCTATGCCATAGGGTTTATTCCCAAGATTAATTGCCACTGCCCAGCCCGGCCACCCCTCTCTTGGACGGAAATGCGGCAACTGGCCAGAAGTACAACACACCTGCCCCGCTATGACGCGTTTCGTTTGCATGCCATCTTGCAAAATCTTTCTGAAAAACCGCCCTTTGAAAAAAGCCGGCAGGTTCAACGAATTTTCAAAACCAGACTCAAGCCCCATGTTAACCTCTGTGTCAATTTCGTTAAACCCTTCGGTTTCAATATAGAGCTATCTTAAAGGAGTAAACCCTCAATGAAACTTTTTCGACGCAACTCATGTATATATAATTATTGATAAAACCCTCATTAAGCTTTAGAATCTGGATCACTCCAATCTAAGGTTAATGGTACTGTGTTACATGGCTAACAAAGGAGCAAGGCAATGAATAGTTCTCTCGGACGTTTTTTGGCTATAAGCATAGCAGGTTTGGTTTTAAGCACCACGTTAAGCAGTGCTTTTGCCCAGGACTATTACGGAGACCCTAACCACAGGGATGACCGAGACCACCGATATGACCATCACGATGATCATCACTGGGATCATCATGGGTATCAAAACAACAACTTGGAGCAACAATGCAGGGCGGTTCATCAGCAATGTGCTAATGGAGAGAAAGCGAGAGACTGTCAAAAGCAGTTGAAGCATATCCGGGATGAAGGTTTCCCAGGCTGCATCTAAACCCAAGTAGCTTTAACCCCTGGCCGCAAGGATTTTATCCCTATTGCCAGGGGATTTTAGTTGAATACTGTTTAACGGTGGTGAATGGTCCATCTATCCTTGCGACGATCCTCGCCAGGATGTCTCCAATGAGTAAATTGGTATGGAATTTTACCAATATTCCAGTTCCAAAAACGGCGATTAAAACCCGCGCCATCATAAGAGGGCTGGCCCCCGCCCACAGGTATTAAACGAACCGCGGGACGTTCTTGATGACCAACACGCCAATGATTTCGCACATCAAACCTGACCGGATGAGCCCGTCCATAATGGTAATCTGCGTGACGCTGGGTAAAGGCTTCTGCAGAATCGGGTGTACTCAATACAGTTCCAATTCCCGCTAACGCCGCTGCCGCTGCTTTTAAAAAACCTCTTCGAGAGGGTTCCGGGTTGGCTTGAAAGGGGACATTACGCAAAGCGGTATAATTTGTTGTGAGGGGTGCCGTCACTTGCATGGGAAATTACTCCTGTTGGGGCGCACGGTACAGTATACGCTTTCTGATGCTTAATTTTCGGGTTGGGTGAGAAATTGTTACAGACCTTAATATTAGGCATTTTGTAACTGTTCAACAGCACTTTGGACCTGGTGGACAATCTCTTCTTTGGTGCCTGAAAAAAACTGGGCTGGCCCAATGAGGATGTCACAAAAGAGGGGCAGCAAAAGGGTTTCGCCTTTCGGTAAAGACCGGCCCATGCCTTTCAGATAAACCGGGATAACCGGCACCTGGGGATATTTTTTAATCAGATGGGCAATCCCCGTTTGAAAAGGAGCCATCGCTTCCGGCTGTCCACGGGTGCCTTCCGGAAATAAAATTAACGACTCTCCCCGGCTCAACACTTCTCCCATGTGAGTCAGCGGGTTGGACTGCCGGGTAAATTGACTGCGCGCGATGGGTAAAATATTCAGAAAAGTTTGGCTAAACCATGCCAGCAGCCGATTTTTTAAAAAATAATCGGAGGCGGCCACCGGATGAATGCGGTGAAGCTGTGAGAGGGGAAACAAATTCATCAAGGCCAGCGTATCCAAGTGACTGTTGTGATTGGCCACCAAAATAAATTGCTTTTGCCCCAGCAGATGTTGGCGGCCAAATACGTTGACCCCTACGACCAAAAACAAGAGGGGTTTCACAAAAATCAGAAAAAAGAGGAGTCTCCCCATGGCTACCAGGCCAATTTATAAAAAAAGTAATTCACAAAATGGAAAAATAAAGGGGCGGTATAAACCAGAGAATCCACGCGATCCAATATGCCGCCGTGACCGGGGATCAAATTACCGGAATCTTTAACCCCAATATCGCGCTTGACCGCAGAAATAACCACATCGCCAATAAACCCTGCCACACTGATGATACAACCGGCAGCAATAGAATAGGGAATAGAAAACCCGCTTAAAAATCTCAGCGCAAGGGCCAAGGCAATCGTGGTGGCAAAACCTCCTAAAAAACCGGCCCATGTTTTATTGGGACTCATCGTAGGGACAATTTTTTTGCGGCCGAATAATTTGCCAAATACATATTGAGCAATATCGTTCATCTCGGTTAAAAACACGAGATACAGTAATAGCGCCTTGCCTCCCCCCGGTGTGGTTGCAGTGGCAGGCATAATCATAATAAAACCGAGATAACTCAGGCAATACACAAACGCCATTAAGCCCCATTGGATGCGCGCCATGGAATCGATAATCCCCTTGGGTTGGCCCACGAGGATAAGACGCAGCGGAATAAACAAAAACATGTAAACGGGGATAAACAGAATGATCATCGCCTTCCACTGTACATATACCCACCAGTATTGAAGCGGAATAATTAAAAACGACCACAGCAGCGCACGATGATCTTCAAACCGGGTATGAATTAACGTAAAAAATTCTTTGAGCGCCAGAAAACTTAAAAGCGCGAACACGATAAGAGCCGCATGGGGATTGACCAGCAGACTGACAAAGAAAAACCCCGCCATCAACCACCACGAACGGATTCTCAGCCAAAGCTGTGAGAAATCCTGCTGCGGTTTCAGTATTTTAAGCAGGCCCGTAATCAATGAAGCCGACAGTAAAAGCCCCAAAACAAGCGTTCCCATTTGAACCACCACCATATCCTATACTCCTTTAAGTCGATTCCAAGCACTCAGCAACAGCAACAGACAAGCGATCCCAAAAATCCAACCGGACGCTTGTTGCACCGGGGCCCAAAAATAAAGCGCCAGACAATACAGACCGATGAAAAAAGCACGGTCACTCTTTCCCATCGGGCCTTCATAACGACGGATACCTGTTACACATTTAGACAAAACACCGCAGAATTCCGTCAACATGGAAAGATACACAAATAGAAACACGAGAACAGCCGGTGCATAAAATATCAGGGGGACATAGAGGGCCGCGTCAGACACCACGTCACCGGCCTCATTAAGTATCTCTCCCAGCGGGGTTGAAAGTTGACGCTCGCGAGCCAGCATGCCATCCAGCGCATTGAGGGCCATGCGGACCAGCAAGATGACCGGCATCAGTAACAGCATCCCCTGCTGAAGATGAAACACGGTGAGTAAGACGCCCCCAACAAACGACAGTATCAAAGCCCAAACTGTAACCTGATTGGGGGTCACCCCGGCCTGAACAAGCCCCGCCAAAAGAGGCCGAAGTAGCTGTTGAAAGGCCGGTTTCAAATCATAAATGGAAGCCATCTATTTATTGTGACACGTATTATCGTATATTTGTGTGAGCAGCTTGACCTTATCGACGTTAAAGAAACGTTCATGATCGATGTGGATGGGCTTGTCCGGAATGGCGAGGTGGTGCATTAATGTGGCCACGTGCCGTTCATACTGATGACGCAGCGTGTTAAAATTTTCTTTGAACTGCTCTGGATCGGTAATTTCAAAACCGGCGGTTTTCAGTTCGGAAAAGGCGCTCTGGTAGCGTTCCTCGTGAGTCCCCGTATGCGCTTTAATTTCAAGTCGATAATGAAAGCAAAAAGAATATAAGACTTGGGTGCCCAGTTGATAAAAGCGTAACGCGGATTGCAACGCGCCGGGTTCTTCCGTCACAATCACCATGGAGGCAATGTCCAACATAATTTCCAAGGCATTTAACCATGATAACTCCCATTGGTTAAACGACCGGAAATACGGCATGACGGGATAGGCCACATGGGTGAGCAGAATGTCGGAAGCCCAGCCTTCCCAGGTGCTGAACGCTTCATTGAGCGTAGCGGTCAGCGTTTCTTTCGCGTTTTCACTCAGCAAGGGCAGCATCGTCATATGCGAGCGGTTTCGGATACTGAATCGCAATACCAGAACATCGCGTTGTTTCACGTAGTTTGTCAGCATAAACGCCCAGGTGATATAGATCCCGAAAATCCCAAGGCCGATGACAGCCGTGGCGGCATACAACAGTTGCGCTAAAAAAGTGACCGGCAAAATTGCCCCCGTGTTGGCGCTCATCAGCGTAGTGGCTGCCATATAAAACGCGGTGGGGTAATCTTTAATGACCGGATGAAACTGGGTGGCCAAAGCCCAATATAGCAACGCAAACCCCGCCATCAGACCCACAATCCAAAACATCAAAATCATAACCAGACTGAGAGGCGCGAAGCTGGCATAAAACAACTCTCGTTGCAAAATAGGCGTAATGGACTTTCCCAATTTTCGCCAAAACAGCCAGAGGCCCTTCCCATAAACCATCGGGACCACCCGAAACAAGGAATGCTGCAGCGGGTAGGTCATCACCACGGCTTCAAAAATCTCGGTAAAAATATTGACCAAGATAAAAAGACCGAGCAAGACTTCTAAAACAGTCAGCATCACTTCTCCATAAGGGGCAGGGTATCCAATTGCTCCTATGCTTGTCAAGCTCCAATTTGGGTCATCGTTGCAAAATAGGTTTCCCTCGTATTTTTGATAGAATAGGGCCCGGTGATAAAGCATGAGAATTAAAAAATGACAACCCGGATCGCGCATTATCTAAAAAAGTTTGAGCAGTATACGATCATTCTTCTTTCCGTAGGAATTGCGCTGGCGATATTATTGTCATTTTTTGACGTGCTCTGGACGGTTTCACTGGAAATTTTGAATCCCCCCTTTCTTCTCATCCCGTCCAATGAATTATTGGAATTGTTGGGCTCTTTTTTAATCATTCTGGTTGGGCTGGAACTTCTTGAAACCATTCGCCATTATCTGGAAGAGGGGCATATTAAACCGGAAATCCTACTCGTGGTTGCCCTCATCGCCGTGTCTCGCAAGGTTATTATTCTGGACGTCAAACATTCCGATCCATTGATGATTATGGGGGTAGCGGTGTTAATTATTGCGTTAACGCTGTCGTATTATTTATTTAAAAAAATACAAAACTAATCACTCCCCGCGGCTTCCTCCCCACGAGATCGATCCGCCAGAGACCGGACAATATCTCTTGATAAAAACGGGAAAAACGCCGGAACAACCCCATGCACCAGGCTGGTGAGCCCTGCATACAGCAATAATCCCCCAGCTTTCACGGCAAACCAGCCATGGGGAAAATAGGTCTTATTCGCTTCTTTTAAATGCGCTTTAGATCGTTGGATCAACATGATGGGACTCTTATCGCTCAGGCTAGAGTAGCATAGTCATGATTTCCTTTAACGGAAATTAAGCCTTTGCCAAGAAGCACTTATAGAGAGAAGAGTTTAAGAAATGTAAACAATGCCAGAGAGAAGTTTTGCAATTCCAGAGATCGATGGGAGACTTGGAAGGTAGCATGCCCCACTTGAAAGGACCTGCCTCATGAAAGTCATTTCTGTTTTTCTGCCATCTCCTCAACCTTTGCCCCAGGCTTTCAAACAAACCCCTGCTTCGACCCCTAGATTTGGCTTAAATCAAGAATATATGACTCCCTCCTCTGATTCCAGCTTGGCAGATATAGCGAAATTAAATCCGGATTCTGTTAAGACGCTTGTCGTATATAATACTCGAGTTACCGATACAGGGATAAGTCATCTCAAAAAACTTGTCAATCTACGTGAGCTTGAATTAAAAGAAACAAATGTAACAGAAGCCGGGGTGATGGATGCCCTTCCACACCTAAAAAATTTGCATACCCTTACCCTGAATCAACCAAAGTATACTGATAAGCTGGTTATGAGACTTAGAGACATAACCAATATACGATCACTTGATCTATCTGCAAGACTCACTGCTGAAGGAGTGAAAGCACTCAAAAGCATGTCCCACATAGAAAGACTTTCTTTGGATGGATCACGAATTACGGACAGTGGGTTGAGTGAAGCAAAAAAACTAAAAAATCTACACTCACTTACATTAACTGGACAACGAATTAACGATGCTCGGTTGGCGGACCTTGCTCCAGCTTTGGGAAACCTCCATAGTCTTTATTTAAATCAGACAAACGTTACCTCAATCGGATTGGCGCAGCTCAAATTGATGCCAAAATTGGAGCTGCTTTCTTTGGCTGGATCACGGCAAATTAATAATACCGCATGGCGGTATATCTTAGGGCTACCAAACCTATCGTTGCTTGATATAGAAGGAACACAAATCGATACTTGCGGAACGAAACACCTTCGATATCTGCAAAACCTGCGATACTTCTATTTTTCTGATAACCAATTTACCCCTCTTACAGTTGAAAATATAAAAAGAAGCTTAAAACTTACTGCTGGGGGGAAGTAGCATCAAAGCTGCCCATTAGGTTCTATAAAGAAAGAATCGTTTTACGGGAAAGGTTCCCGAAAGTTTGACTCGTAAAATAATTTCGTGAAGAAATGCAACAGATTTTCGGCAACTTTACTCTACAAGTTGTTTATTCTTGGAATCCTATAGTAAACTAGCGTCAGGTCGGTTTAGGAGAAATCAATGCCGGTCACTGCAATTTACCCGGGCAGTTTTGACCCGATGACTATGGGGCATTTGGATGTGATTACGAGAGCCAGTAAAATGTTTGATCAGATAGTGATGGGAGTGGTTGCCAATCCTTCCAAAAATCCGCTGTTTTCCAGCAAAGAGCGTGTAAGGCTGGTGCAGGACTCGGTGAAACATTTGGGGAATGTCGTGGTGGAGGCGTTTGCAGGGCTTACGGTTGATTTTGCCAAAAAACATGGGGCGATCGTGATTATCCGGGGGCTTCGCGCCATTAGTGACTTTGAATTCGAGTTTCAGATGTCCCAGATGAACAAGACGCTTCATCCGGAATTGGAAACGGTGTTTGTGATGGCCAAGCTGGACTATACTTTTTTGTCCTCCAGTATGGTAAAAGAAGTGTTTATGCTCGGCGGCAATGTGTCTGCCTTGGTGCCACAAGCGGTGCAAGTTGCGTTAAAGCGAACAGAGAAAGGGGAGGTGCGCCATTAATACCTTATACAAGCTTCTGGATAAATTGGAAAACGTCATTATGGACGGCGTTCCCATTCCGTTACTGCCTTATTCGCTGGTGAACCAGGAACGGCTCATCTTGCTGTTGGACAAGATCCAAACGGCCATTCCCGAAGAAATCCAAAACGCGGATCAAATATTGAGTCATAAGGAAAATGTCATTCAAGAGACCCAGCAACGGGCTCAGCAACTGTTGCAAGAAGCTCAGCAGCAGGCCGAAGTCTTGTTGAGTGAATCCGAACTTCTGAAAGCGGTTCAACTCGAAGCCGAACGCGTTCGCCAACAGGTCACCGCCGAACTGCAAGCTTTACGGCAACAAACCCTGGAAGAAACCACGGCTTTACGGGAACGCACCGTTGAAGAGGCCCGCCTGATCCGGGAAAGTGCGGACGAGTATGCCGATAAAGTATTGAATTCGCTGGGCAAGAGTCTGGAAGAGTTTCAAAATATTGGCAAAAACGCCCAAAAACAATTGAAAAAAACCCGGGTGGACGCCATGCAGGCCCTACATGCCGGGCAAGGCATTGCTTCCGGGGGATTTTTACCCTTCAAGGGCAAGGAGCCGCCTCGTCCTTATCGTCAGGAATTGCTTGAAGACTCCCAAGAATTACACGTTTAAATTATCTATTCCCGTAGGAGAGCATTAAAGCCTTCTTGGCCAAAATGTTTATCGTGAGTTAATACATCTGTTATTTCAAACACCCTCATGGTTTGCATAGATGTACAATCCGCAAGGCTGTATTCTTTATCCAGTCTTTTTGCATATAATGCCATACCTGATAGAAAGGAGTCTCTGGTAACACTTCATCGGTGGTTACAACGTTGTATTGTGCAAGTACTGCCAGCCATGAAAGAGCCTTTTCATGGAGTGCTTCTTGAACAATGACTGCGATCCAAAAAGACGTATCAATAAAAAGAGCCTTCATGGCTCAGTTCTTTTAGGCCAGCCATAAATGTAATGATCGTGTTGAATTGAGCCGTCCCAAGGAAACCGCTTCCGTTCTTCTTCCGGGATATTTTCCCAAAAACCTGCAACAATCTCCTCAAGTGATTTATGAGGGCGAGAGGGTTCTTGAAATTTTCGAGGGTTTGGGCTGCTCATTATCAATCCTCTATTCTTATTCCATGTTTTCACATTCTTGTCCAAAGTTCAATCTTTGATCGACAAAAACCCGTCTATAGCTTATATTTAAAGCATGTCCAGTGTTTTTGAGATCTTTGTGCCCGACCGGATTGGGGACGCCATTTTAAGCGTTCCTGCGCTGGTGTGTTTAAAACAATTGCAGCAAACCTATCGCCCCACGCTGGACAAAGTCAGGCTGTATGTTCCGCGCTCGGTGCATTCGGTTTTTACCGCTTTAAATCTTTTTGAGACCCGGGTGTTAAAACCCTCGGATAAACTCCGGTCATGGCTTCAGCCTGCGGATCATGCCGTTTTTTTATACTCGTCTCATCAGTATTGGGGATTTTACGCCAAACAAACCTATGGCTGGAAAAATCCCGCCAAGCGGTTGCTTCACTTTACAAACCATCTGCCTTACTTGAAGCTGGAGCACTGCGAGCGAGAACTCCCCGCTGCACTGGTACGGTTTTTAAAAGAGAACCATGGGTTCTCTACCGCCAGTATCCGATATTTTGGACTTTGTCTGACTCTGGGGTATACACTCGATCAAGTCCTGGAGGTTTTTGAGTGGGACCCGGAACAAGTTGCCGTCAGGAAACCCAAGTACCCTTCCGTTAACATTGCCGGTGCTTATTTCGTATTTTGTATCGAGGCCTCATACGGCAGCAAACGTGAAACACAACGGCGCTGGGATGCGGATGACTTTGTGACCCTTGCACAACGGGTCTATCAAACCTTGCAAATACCCGTGGTTTTCATCGGCCTTGACACGCACACCCCGCTACCCAACACCTCTTACTTCTATGACTTACGAGGTAAGCTGAGCATGGATGAGGTATTTGGCTTGCTTCAACATGCACAAGGTTATGCAGGTAACGATTCGGGCCCCTTACACTTGGCAAATCTGGCTCAAACCCATACGTTTGGCGTTTATCTTTCTACAACTCCCGAAAACTACGGCCCTATTTTCCCGCATCGGCATTTTTCGCTGCAAAACCCTTCAACCTCGCAAGAAGCGCTTGAATCTTTTACAGACTGGTTAAACGAGCTAGGTGGTGGCCTTGCGCTGGAAAAACGCCTGTTTTAAATGCTGGGTGGCCTGATTCAACGACGCCATAATTTTTAGGGCGTCCTCAAGCGGCTGGTCATCATTTTGACAGGTCGGCTGATAACCGGTCGCCGTCATATCGCTTAAATATCGGCTGGCAACCCAATCTTCCAACGACTGATTTTTCTGTTGTGACACGAAATATAACCTCCTCCAACCATTACTCCGAGTAATGGCTCTATTTATATAAAACATTTTGAACCGACAAATGTGCGTATTTTCCCTGTTTTATTAAGAATTATGACACTTCGCTTTTGAAAAAGGATTTTCTCATTGATCAATGACCAATATTGAGTAGAATAATAAATACTCTTTCTAAAAAGAGGATGGGAAGGAGGTCCCCTCATCCGCTTTTAAAGAGGACTCATGGTTAGCGTGTCCGCATAAAAGAACAGGATACCCCCAGGAACTGCTCATAACGGAAGTGCTGGAGCCAATTTTTGTCTCAGGAGAGCACACTCCCTTGCCCGACACGGTTCACTATCGTCCCTTTATCGGCAGAAGAGTTTACCTCTTTCCCTTTATTCTTTGGTTTTTTACCTTCAGAAAACGTGTCCGGTGGTGTTTAGCCACCGGATTTTTTTTGATTATCCCACGTCCAGACGAGTCTCTCTAAAATATACTTGCTATAAAATAAGGGACAATTGGAGCATATTCTTGTTAAGAAACGTTTCAGTTTTGTTTAAAACCTCTGTTAATTGGGAAAAAAGGCATTAAAATCAGTATATAAGACGATGGTGTCTAAGAAATGGAGTTTAAGAGTGTCAATTAGCCGCTCAGATAACCAGACCGAAGATATTTTACTGACGCTAGACAAACCTTATAAATCCGTTCCGGGGTTTATTAAGGGAGATGTCCCCGTCAGAGAAACAGCCCCATTTGCCAAGGTGTTGGCGTCCTATTTTCTGAAATATACGGAAGAGGGTAAAACGCTGTGTGAAACCGATTCCCCTAAAAGCTTGATTGCGCTTTCCCAGCTTCATCAGGATTTATCGGAGCAAGCCCAGCTGTTTCTGAGCGAAGACGTTCCTTTTGTTTACGAGGATCAACCCATTTTGCCCTTGTTGATGAATTTTGCCTTGTTTCGCCTCAAGCAAGTCAGCCGCCGTTTTTACTTTGCCTCGCTGCAAAGCCAGCCCACTCCCGTACTGGATGACTTGAAAACCGTTATCCAACTGCGCCAGGCTGAATACGATCAATTAATTCAGGCATTATAAAGAGCCTCCAGCTGCTTCTTGGAAGGCGCCGCATAAACTTGCCCGCTTTTTGTTACCAGCGTGGGCCTGCGGATAAACGTATATTCTGAGGCCATTAAATCCAGCATTTCATCCTCTGTAAGGGGCGTTTGGCGTAGGTGCAGATTCATGGCGCGGTATTTTAAGGCCCGTTTTGAAAACAACTTTTCAACCCCGCCCAGCTTTGCCGCTAGACTCTCCAATGTTGTTCTGTCCACCGAATCGGTTTTAACGTTAACATACTGCTTCAGTTTTACGCCATGCGATTCCAGCTGGGCCTGTACCTTCTGACAAGTGGTGCAATGCGGCAAACCATAAAACTGTTGAATCTCTTCTGTCATACGTCCTCCTGGGGGGATTAACTGCCTAAAAAGAACCCTCCATTTAACTGGAGGGATATTACAGATATTTTAGGTTGGGAGTGAGGGGGAATCTAGTTTTGCATTTTTATTTTTTCGATCCTACCTACTGCAGTCGGTAGTGAAATTAGTCTAACCTTTCAATTGAAATCTGCAACATGAAAAGTACGGTTTTTAAGTAACTTGTAACATATCTTAACATTATTGTAGAAAATACACCATCTTCTATCCACGGGGCTGAGAATCCTCAAGTTTTTTCCGGTAGAATAGACTTCAACGTTTAACCTGCGCCGTTAGCTCAGTTGGATAGAGTGGCTGGCTTCGAACCAGTAGGTCGGGGGTTCGAGTCCCTCACGGCGTAGTTAAATTAAACACAATAAGGTTTATTGACATACTAAAGCCTTACTTTTTTGGTTCTCACCATATCCACTAAGGCTTCGATAATTTCACCTTGAGATCGCTTCTGTTGCTTGGCCAATTGGGCGAGAAATGCTTTAATGTCTGGCGCCAGTCGCGTGTTCAAGGTAACCCGTCCCGCTTGTGGACGTCCCACTTTACGAGCATTTAAGACGCCATGCGTCCCCTTTAAATATTCTTGATATTGTCCTTCTACCATAGTGATAAAAGCTTCTTTCGATTCCTGTTCGGTAAGACCAGCCCCTAAAACGTAATCCGCCTGGGGGGACTGGGTTATAAAACAGCGAGATGCTTTATCCCAAAGGGTAACAGCAGTCTCTAAAATTTTTTGCTTGTCTATGATGTTCTCCAATTGCTTCAGGGTATCCATTCTGGCCTTGTTGATTGTCACCGTGAATTGTACACCCTGCTGCTTTTGCCTCTTTGATGAGATCTCTTTCCTTCATAGTCATTGGCATTCGGGTAAATCTTCTTCATCGGATCATTTTTAGTATAGAATATCTTGCGCAAGATATTAATATTTCAATTTTAATCTCCGTATAGATTTTGGGGGGCAATTTAGGACTGCCTTTTGTTTTACTATGAGTATGATGACGCTTGTTTCCTCTATTGCCAATACGTTAAAACAATTGCAGGATAAACCCGTCCTATACCCCTTGATTAAGGAAGTGGTCGGGTGTAACGCCCCCAAGACCCTGGTGGTTCGAAACCAGAATGAAATGCTGGATGTGGCGACCGGGCAGTTTGGAGGTACCCTGTGCTTTTTTGGCAGCGGTATTTTGCTGGACAGGCTACTCAAACCTTTTTATCAAAAAATATTGACTCACCCCAATCTGCTGCCCAACCCCAAGGCCGCTTTGGAATGGACGCGCCTGGGGAAGTCTTTTAGTATCTATTCCTTACAGGCTGCACTTTACTGGGCGGTTCCTTTTTTCCGGAATTTTTTAACCAGCCGACGAAGCGGCACCCATAACTTTATTCAGATGATTGGCGTACAACGTAAAGCGGACCTGGTCAACCAGCAAAAACTAAAGGAGAAACAGGCCTATTCTCTGGGGATGGTCCGTAAAATTATCATCGGTGGGGTTATTGCATCAGCTCTATCGGTGGCTGCCTCCGTGTTCGCCATTCGTAAAGGTCTCGCTATCAACAAAACCGCGGCTTTTCTCTTGAAACACTTGGGATTGGGTGGGGGCTCCTTTAAAAATTATCCGCGCTGGGCAGAGTTTTTCTTTATCGCCGTCGCCTCTTATGTCGGGTGGATTCACGCCACACGAGACAAATTTGAACTGAAAGAACAAATGCTGCAATTCGGTAGTTTTCTGTTCGGCTGGTTTGTCCCCCCCTTGGCCTTTGAACGCTATTACAAGGGCCGATTGCGGCAGCTGCTAAACAACAAACCCCTCTTTGAGAAAGTCATTGGTGTGAATGCTTCCATGTTGAACATTAACCATATTCGTCAACATCTGGCCAGCAGACCCCTTCTTAAGCGGCAGGCCGAAGCCCTTTTTGTCTCTCAAACCCTGTTTAGCCTGGGGACTTCTATAGTGTTGTTGAGCGTCTTGCCCCAACTCTGCAATATTTATCTCACCCAAAGGCGCGTCGCTAGGGCCAAAAGCCGGTTAATCCCGCCAGCAGTATTGCCGCCCTCGCCTCAGTTATACGCCTCACACTAAAAACGGAAGTGACAGGCGGTCGGGCTCAGTTTAGCAGAATTTTAAAGCTTTCCTGTGTGAAATGATGGTCATGGGTCAGCGCCTCTTGAATCGCCATGGCTTTCATTGTTTGCATGGATATACAATCGGTTAAGCTGTATCCTTTATCAGGCCTTACCTTGTATAGAGTTAAGCCTTTTATAAAGGAGTCATGAGATTGATGCAGGATTTCAATGTCAGATTCCATCATTGCTTCTACAACTTGGGTGGCCTTTACTCTTCCTTCAGGTCCTTTCGAGCTAAAGTAAGTTAAAAACTCAACTAAAATCTCCTCTGTTGTAACAATATACTGGTGAGATAAAGTCTTTCTTAAGTGAAGTGCTTGTGCATTGTAATTATCGGCTTCGTTAGATAAAGCAATCCAAAACCATGTATCGGCAAAGACAGCTTTCATTGCTCTCGTTTAGGCCAACCATAGATGTAATGATCGTGTTGTTCTGCCCCATCTTTAGGGAGACTGGCTTTAAGTTCAGGAGACATGGACTCCCTGAACTCCTCAAAAATATCCCATAGAGATCTTTTCTGAGGTTTACCCTGAGGTTCTTGTGGTTGAGATGGTCGTGAGCTTGCCATGACGGATGGCCCTCTTTTTCCTTATGATGACATACGATTATCATGCTTGCAATAAACTACGGAAGTGACAGGAGTCGAACCTGCAACCCCGTGAGGGGCGACCGCTTTCGAGGCGGCTTCCTAACCATTCGGATCACTTCCTAATGTATCTACTACTTTACCAAAGAGAGAGGGGTTTGCATCGTTTGCATGCCCAACTTTCTCATCAGGGCCTGGTCCGAATCGATTCCCGGATTGGGGGTGGTTAGTAATTTCTCTCCCGTAAAAATGGAATTGGCCCCAGCCAGAAAGCATAAGGTCTGGGCCTCATCGGAAAGCTGCGTACGCCCTGCCGAAAGCCGGACAGTTGCCTGGGGCATGCTGATACGCGCGGTGGCAATTGTACGTACCAATTCAAAGGGGTCAATGGGAGGCTGATCCGCCAATGGCGTTCCTGGAACAGAAACCAGGGCGTTGATAGGAACCGATTCGGGCTGGGGATCCAAATTGGCCAGCACATGTAAAAAGCCGATACGGTCCTCAACAGACTCTCCCAAACCGATAATCCCGCCACAGCAGACCTGAACCCCAGCTTGGCGAACATTTTCAATCGTTCTAAGCCGGTCTTCAAAGGTTCTCGTGGTAATGATCTTCTCGTAATACTCCGGCGACGTATCAATATTGTGGTTGTAGGCCGTCAGCCCGGCTTCCTTGAGGCGCTCAGCCTGACTGAACGTAAGCATACCCAACGTCACACATGCTTCCATATCGAGGGATTTAACCACTTTGACCAGATCCAGCACCTGTTCAAAATCCGGGCCCTCTTTCACCTCGCGCCACGCTGCCCCCATGCAGAGGCGGGTAGACCCGGAGGCTTTGGCCGCCATGGCCTGCGAGCGAATGTCTTCGGCAGACGGCAAAGACCATGTCTCGATACCTGTATGATATCGGGCGCTTTGTGGGCAATAGGAACAGTCTTCCGGACAATTACCGGATTTGATATTGGCCAGCGTACAAAATTGAACCTGGCAGGGATCATGAAACCGGCGATGAACCTGTTGCGCCTCAAAAATCAAGTCCGGAACCGGCAGGTGGTAAAGTTTTTCGAGGGTCTCTTTTGTCCATTGGGACATAGCGTTAATCTCCCCGTAAGAAATGATGGGCTTTACTGTATCATAAACCCTTAAAGAAGTATTAACTACAAGGGTAATCTTTTCAAAATGCTGAAAAAGCGCTACAATAGAATAAGAGCGTTATATTGTTTGACATCCCCTGTATATTTCCGTTGGGTGTTTGAGTAACCAATTATTTAAGGAGTGGCATAAAGATGCGTTTGACGTTAAGTTCGGTCGTATCGGCAGGCATTACGGCTAGCGTGGTTGTGGTGTTGTTTTTAATGATTGTGCCTAAACTCATTGGGATGGGCGAAATGGACGTTACACGTGATGTTGGACTGGCATTCAGCACACATTCGCCGCATTTGGCGGGCGCTATTTTTCTGGCCCTGGTTGGTATCGTCTGGGCGGTTATTTTTTCCGTCCTTTATAACATGATCCCTGGCGGTTACTTTTTAAAGGGAACCATTTTTGGCTTGCTGGTCGGGTTCTTTTCACTGATGGTGATGCCCAAACTCTTGGTTTCGGTGGGCAGCATGATTGGCACCAACCAGTATTCGATGACCCCTTTCTCCATTAATATTCACGCTGTGATTACTTTAATTGCCTATATTATTTTCGGATTAACCATGGCCTGGAGCTACAGACACCCGGGTCACAAAATTTAGCGCTGAAGACAGTTTTTCATCTCGGTCACCGCAGGCCCCAGTCCGGCGAAAATGGCGCGGCAGATAATATTATGGCCGATATTTAGTTCTTCCAGATAAGGCAGTTTTAAAATCGGGCCCACGTTTTCATAGGTCAGTCCATGCCCGGCATTCACGCGTAAACCTAACTCATGGGCTTGAATAGAGGTGGTCATCAATGCACCCAATGCCGTCGCATCCTCTGCATATTCACCGGTATGAAGCTCAACAAATTGAGCGCCGGTGCGCTGGGACGCTTCTACCTGAGAGGCTTTGGGTTCGATAAATAAACTGACCGGAATACCGGCTTGAATTAACATGGCAATTTTGGGAGTCAGCTGCGCTTCCAGTTGAACAATATCCAGGCCGCCTTCAGTGGTTCGCTCCTCGCGGCGCTCGGGAACCAGGGTTACCATATCGGGTCTTAATTGACATGCAATGGCAATCATTTCATCGGTTGCGGCCATTTCCATATTCAGACGGGTTTTTACTACAGTTCTTAATCGCGTCATATCTTCGTCTTTCATATGACGGCGATCTTCACGCAAATGCGCGGTAATGCCGTCTGCCCCATGCTGCTCTGCAATTAACGCCGCTTCCACCGGATCGGGTACATCCCCGCCCCGAGCATTTCTGAGCGTAGCGACATGATCGACATTCACCCCGAGAAGGATCATGTCATCCACCTCCTTCTTGTTTTTTCCCTGGAATCGGCTGGCCCTTGATTCTCCAGGCAAACATCAGGATTTCTGCCACGGTTTGATACATCTCCGGTGGAATTTCCTGATCCACATCCACCAGTTGAAATAAGGTTCTGGCCACCACAATATTCTCCACAATCGGAATGCCATGCTCGGTGCCAATCTCCTTGATTTTTTCAGCAAACAGCTCCGTCCCTTTGGCTACGACATGAGGCGCTTCCATCGTATCGTCCTGGTACTTTACGGCAACGGCGATATGAAGCGGGTTGGTAATAATCACATCGGCTGTCGGAACCGCCTCCAACATCGAGCGTTGCAACATCTGCATCCGCCGCTGACGCAAGGCAGCCTTAACATGCGGATCCCCCTCGGTATTTTTAAACTCGTCTTTCAATTCTTTAAAAGACATTTTTTGATCCTGCATAAATTTCCAGCGCTGAAACAAATAATCGCCCAGGCCAATAATCAGGAAGAATACCCCGGCCTTCAGCATAAACTCAAACATCACTTTGCCCAGCAAAGCCATCATGGCCATGACGTTTTCGGATTGCCCGATTGCCAGAAATTCCAGCAAATGGGCTTTAAAAACCATATAGCCAATAATCCCGAGCAGCAGAATTTTCAAAATGTTTTTAACCAGCTCGATCAAGCTTCGCATGCTGAACAGGTTTTTAATGCCCTTGGCCGGATTCAGCTTGTCGAACTTGGGTTCAATCGCCTTGAATGAAACCACGGGCCCCACCTGGAAAAAATCCCCGGCAATGGCCGTTAACCACGCAACCGCCAGAAACGGCAAAATCAGAACCGCCAGCGTAATCACCACAATACTCATCAAGTACCCGCTCCCCATCGATTCCAGGGAACCATTGGGAATCTGCTCGAAAATCAAAATAAACATTCGGGCGGTATATTGCCAAATCAACGGAGCCAACCCATACAACAAGCCAAACATCACCACCAGAAAAATCGCCGTGGACACGTCCCGGCTTTTCATCACCTGGCCTTCTTCTTTGGCTTTTTTCAGCTTCTGAGGCGTTGCCTCAAACTGCTTGTCCTCGTCACCCATGGGGAAATTGCCTTATCCGTTCTGTAAAAGCGCTCATCTGTCCTTATTGTGTCTAAAAACGCCCCGGCTTTCTCTGAAGATTTGTAACAATTTAGACAACATGCCGGGATTTACCCTGAAGTTTTCGCCCAAACGATCGAAACCCTATGTACGGGCCAACGCACCAGCGAAGGTCCAATCCCCAACCTCCTCCCCAAGTCACGCTACCGAATGCCAACAATCGGTAGCTTTTTATTTGGGCCCCATTCGGGGCTTTAGCAAAGGGGTCAGTAGCCTTACTCCATAAAGGGATGTTTTAAGCAGCACCTTTTCTACCTCGATAGGGACTATGTTGGCCCGCTGGAATTTCTCTAGCAAAGCTATCGCTACTAGTCCAGGAGAAAAGAGAACTACCATAGTTAACAGTGTTACCTGCAACCGGGAAATCGAAGAAGTTATCAAAGCCCCATGCCTCAAACCATTCATCTTTCCTTGGACGTGCTCTAAAGTCCGTAATTGGTTTCATACCAAGACGAGGTAATACCTTTTCTACAAATAGGTTCTCAAACTCTCTTTTAGCTTTTCCCGTCCGGTCACGCCATGCATTTCCTGACATGGTAGATGGCTGGTTTTTAGAATCACAAGCAATGTTAACCCATATTCTATGGGTATCATATTTTACAGGTGTCGATTCTGACTGCTTACCATCTACATCAATATGTAAGCGTTTCACCGTTTTCCTATCCCAAACTTCATCCACATTAGCAATCAGACCATTCTCACGCATAAATGGCCCTAATTCTTGCTCAATCGCATTTGCAATCGATAGTCTCCCTTGTGTCTTTGGATTAAACCCTTTGGTCCTAGGGTTAATGTCAAAACGTCCAAATTTGATTGCGTTCACTGCTGAGGTCATAGCATTGCTCCTATATGTATAAACGATAGCTTAGCCAGCATATCAAGGAGGCCTAATTATTTCAAATCGTGAATGGCTTCTTGGCATTTGAACCGGAATACGGCACAATAGCCTTACGAAAGTTTTGGAGGTGTCGTTTATGCATGCCGTATTTTATCCCTTGTTTCTAGGATCGCCCCTTGAGTTGGGGGTCGTTTTTATTGTGGTTTTGATTGTGTTTGGTCCCGGCAAATTGCCTGATGTGTTACGTTCTTTGGGCGAAGGAGTTCGACAGTTCAAGTCAGCCGCTGAAGGCAATGGCCCTGCGCCCCAGAAAGCATTGCCCCCCAATGAACAGAATTGAAACTTTTTAAAAGCATTCGCAGTAACATACTAGATCCCTGTGATTCTTTATTCAGTTGTATTGATAAGAAAAAGGAGAATCTTATGAAATTGACATGCCGTTTAATGGCATTGATTTTGGCTGCGCTGTTTATGGGTGGCACCATGACAAGTGCTTTTGCTGGAACCTTTGCCCAACAACATCCTCGTAGAGCTGAAGTTCTGAGACGTGACAATCATCAGCTAAGACGTGATAACCGCGAAAACCAAGAGATTAATCGCGATAGAGGTGATTTAAGCGGACATTACGGTCAGCTGAAACGTCAAGACAACCGGATTGCACGCCAAGATCTCGGTATTCGAAGACAGGAACAGTATGATTCCAGAGTTAATGGCGGCTATATCACCCCGGGTCAACAACGCCAACTGAACCGGGAAGAAAACCACGTGCGCCGTGAAGAAAATGGCCTACAACGCCAAATCAATCATGATTATCAATAGGTTTAACGCCTAGTGATAGTAAAGCCCCTTGCCGGAATACCTGGCAAGGGGCTTTTTAGTTATGATGCCCTTATGTCTTCTTTTCAACTGCTTTGCCAATCGGCCGACTGGGTGCGTCAACGATGTGATACCCCCGTTGATATTGCCGTTATTCTGGGCTCCGGGCTAGGCGATGTGGCCCATGCGTTTCAATCGGACGCCGAGCTTTTATATGCGGATATTCCCCACTTTCCCAGGTCTCATGTGGCCGGCCATGCCGGAAAACTGGTCTTGGCAGAGTCCGTCGCGTTTTTTCAGGGGCGAGTTCATTATTATGAAGGCCATCCCATGGCCGACGTGGTTTATCCGGTGCGCCTCGCCCGTCAGCTGGGCGCCAAATACTTAATTGTAACGAATGCCGCAGGCGGTATTCATCCGGATTTTACACCCGGAGATTTAATGCTTATTACAGATCACATTAATCTGATGGGAAATAACCCTCTGATTGGACCCAACTGGGATGATTTAGGAC
>Ga0206838_10056_pt2 | contig 25085 bp, 19 predicted proteins | sample Alteio_BWOrgCont_26_FD_152879 | JGI IMG/M metagenome (GOLD analysis project Ga0206838, IMG submission 152879) | Enriched cells from forest soil in Barre Woods Harvard Forest LTER site, Petersham, Massachusetts, United States -... | ecosystem: Environmental > Terrestrial > Soil > Temperate forest >...
AACGTAGAGTCGCTTTTGAATACCGCCCGCGACTACTCGATTAACCTATCGACCGATCCGATGCCCACTCTCACAGACGCAATCCGGGCGCGCCTGGGCGATCACCGCAAACACTTCGAAGCGGCGATTCCTGACTGGGCAGCTACCCTTCACGGGCGTGTGCAGGCCGCTGAAGGCCACTCGGAGCTGGCCACAGTGCTGGCAGAGGAGGAACTTCGCCAGGACCTTGCTGTACGGATTCCTTATCTCCGGCAGGCGCTCGAGGCGAATGAGGCTGCCACCTTAGCCACCGAGAAGGAACTGCGTATGCGCACCGAGAGGCTGGAGAAAACTCTTATTCCTGCTTCGAAGAGCGCTGCCACCAAAGCTAAGTTTCTTGACACACGCATGGGCAAGCTCGCAATGTGGGCCGGGATGGGGGTCGCCGCCGCCTTGCTGCTGGTTATCTTTGCCAAGTTGCCCTTCCTCCCTGTTCCGACTATCGTGGCGTCGATCGCCGTGATCGTTGGCGTATTTGACCCGATTGTGAATCAACCCGATGAGCGGCCTCAAACCGATGCGAGCCCGTTCCAGCCATTGAGGAGTCAGTTCGTCGAATATACAAACAAAGTCGCCGAAACGGAGAGGGTTCGCCGGCAACTTCAACTTGCCGACGGGCTGCTTCAAGAACTCGATCGCACGCAGACCGGAAGCGCCCTGTCCAGCTCATTTCAGGCCGTTCAAAGAACTCTCGATGAGTGGCAAAATGAGATTCCTGCCTTGAGTATTGTCGGGAATTCTGCGGATGAGGCTCTAATTACTGGCGTGGACCTCGTGCACAAACTCTGGAATACCCGTACTGCAATCTGGTCCGCTAGCGCATTCGAAGAAAACCTGCTCCGGATCTCAGGCAAGTCGTCGCTCTACGGGGTCGTGCGGGACTTGCCCGCCGAAAAGGCCGCGGGCCTGCTTTGCAAGGCAGCAGCCGTCTCCCTCAAGCCCATCACACTGGCTGAAGCTATAGCGCTCCTTATCGCTGAAGTCGAAGGGGGGAAGGAACAGCTGTTGGGAGAGATCAGGGGAAACATCGAATTGTTGACCGGCCTCATGCCTGTAGCACCCAACAAGCTCTCCGCGAATGAGGCGGCCTGCCCTCTGCTGTTCCATGTCTGCGTTCCCTCCGAGCTGGTCGCGGTGATCAGGCCCATCCTTCAGCAGGCACTGGTGCGCCAGAACTTTGAAGTTTACGCATCGGGCGATTCCGAGGTTCGTATCATTTTCGAGACATTCAATTGGGGGAACGATGAGCGAGCCGGCTACAGCGCGTCGGCGCTCGCCCTTTCGACATATTCAAGATTGGCGAGCGAAGAACGGTGGTCTGCAAGTTCCCTGGTGCAGAACTGAAGATGGTCGGGTTGGCTGCCGGCAAAACGGAGACCAAGGAAAGTCCCTCCTTGAAAGGCTCTTGTTCCGCGCACTCAATTCGATTATGAAATACTACCGCCAGTTTCTCTACGCCGGCTAAAAGACTGAGGAATTCAGAAAGGGATATATGCGACTATTACATGGAGTCTCGGCGCCCCCTGGGAACGGGACGGTCCTCGAAGTCCACCTGGATATTCAAAACGCCTCGCCGGCGTTCGCGTCATGGCTGGAAGGAATTGGCTTTGAAAATGATCCCTTTGTCCTCTTCTACCCTCCGGAATACTCGTGGCACATGACTGGCAGAACTAGAATCCCTCCGAAGGGCCTGCACGATGTCTTCCCCAAGATTGATTCACTCGTCGAAGACGTAATCGCGGAAGCCAGGTTGCAAGCCATTAGGCTCTACAGCGAAATCGAGCTGGTTCGGGGAACGACCTACTTTGCAAGCCGGGGGCCATCCCAGGACCTCGTGGTCCTTGACTCCGTGACTCTTCGTGGCACAGGTCAATTTGGCGGGGCCAAGGCGGATGTCCATGTCGAATTTGAAAGTGGTAGAGTGCCAGGGGAAGTGCGAGACTACTTGTCTCGCAATCACTTCTATTGGGTGAGTACGCCTCCCACGACTCACTTCCCTGCCGAGGAAATTGCCACCCTCCAGACTTCAACCTATCCAGGCGCAAAGGAGATTTACGACCTTCTAGTCGCGACTCCATTGCCAGGTTGCACGGGAATTCATATTGAACAAAAGCTTTCAATGAAGGTATCCACCGCGGGTCTTCCCATGCCGGAAGTTATCGAAGTGAAAGCTGCTACCTAAATCGCGACACAAACAAATCGCTGAGAACCGGGCTGCATCGGACCGAATCCGAGCAGCCGCAAGGTCAGAATTGAAATGCTCCGCGATCATCCGCGCGCGAAGGGGACGCTGAAGCCAAAAGCATGGTCGGGACCCAACCGACAACCTCTTCCATAGGGCCTTCTGAAGTCCATATCTAATCCAAACAGAATTAACTTGACTCTTGCGACCCTCTCTGCTATCAAAATGAAAATCGCGCATTTCAAAAATGTGCAAGCGGAAATAATGCCGCCCCCACGGTACAAGCATCCGCCATGCTGCGCAAAAGAACACCTTGCTCCTCACAGCGTTGAAGTCGTAATTTTCCCCAGACCGCATTCCCCGCGTTTTGAACTCGACTTGTCGTGTGCGCATTTCCTTGCGCTCCGCCACGCAAACTCAATCATCTCGCAAGGGATCGTTTAATCAATTTGAAGCTTTCGGGATTTCGAGATCCGCAATTATTTGCATTGCGCGACACGAACCACACTACACAGCCTCGAAAGCCTCTGGGAGGAGTGCCTTGGTATCTAAGCTCGGTCTCGCGATTGCCCTATGGGCTCTTATCCCCGTGGCCTTGATCTCGGATGCCACTTTTTTACAAGGTCAGACCTCGCATTCGATTTCATCTTTGGGTTCGACAACACTTCGTGGACACTTGCCGCCCTGGATCACCTTTGCGCACGATAATGGCTCCGTCGCACCCGATATGAGCATTCCAAATGTCGTCATTCTGCTCAGTCAGAGCCCGGATCGATTCACTCGCATGCAGGAACTCTTGAAGGCGCAGCTGGATATAAGCTCACCCGACTACCATCATTGGCTAACTCCCGATGAGATAGGTTCTCACTTCGGCGCAGCAGATCGCGATATCGCTTCGATTTGTGCATGGCTCGAAAGCTTCGGATTACATACAGAAATTGCGCGGAGTAAGTTGTATATATCAGTTTCCGGGACAGCGGCACAGCTTTCCGCAGCCTTCAAAGCTGACCTTCATTCCTTTACATTCAACCGCGTAACGCGATACTCCATCGTAGCTGACCCTGCTATTCCGACTCAGTTCTCCCCGTTAATTCGGTATATCAGCGGGCTCACAGAACAGATCGAGCGAACCGAACACAAAGTTCCTTCGGACTTCTCTTCGCCAGTTCGAGATGTTCCTGCTGGTACTTCCTCAACCGGTAAGCACCTAATCTCGCCGGGCGACTTTGCCATCATCTACGACATCAACCCTGTGTACAACGCGGGATACTCTGGTGCAGGCCAATCTATAGCGGTAGTTGGCCGATCCCGTGTCGAAAATGCCGACCTTCAAAACTTCGCTTCCCTTACGAACCTCTCCTTGAAAAACCCGGCCGTAGTGCTTCCGCCGGGAAGTGTCGACCCAGGCGAAACAGGCGATGACGATCAGGTCGAAGCAACATTAGACGTATCTAGAGCAAGTAGCGTTGCCCCACAAGCAGACATTTCGCTAGTTATCAATGCGGCCTCAAATGGTGGAATTGGCCTCCCAATGCGCTACGTCATTGACAACCGCACAGCCTCAATAATGACTGTCAGCTTTTACGGTTGCGAACTTGATGCGGGCGCTGCCAATACATATTTCTACGACGCACTTTTCACACAGGGAGCGGCTGAGGGCATAACTATATTCGTCAGTTCGGGTGACGGTGGTGTTGATTCATGCGAGAGCCCTGACTCAGTTCCAAACCCAGTGCAAACTGCAAGCATCAACTACTTGTGCGCAAGTGCAAATCTAACTTGCGTCGGGGGAACGGAGTTCAACGACAGCGCTTCACCGGGCTCATATTGGGCAACCACAAATTCGAAGGGATTTGTTTCCGCTTTGAGCTACATTCCGGAGGGTGCCTTCAATGAATCGACTGATCTCAGCACTGGCGCCTTTCAAATCTTTGCTGGCGGGGGTGGTGTCAGCACATTCGTCACCAAACCCGCTTGGCAAGCGGGTGTGAATGTGCCGGCCGATGGCTATCGGGATGTACCCGATATTGCATTCTCCTCGTCAGGACATGACGGATACCTGATCTGTTTAGCATTCCAGGGATATCCTTGCGTTCCCAACATAGAAGGTGAAACTCTGGTTCACTCGGTCGCAGGAACATCGGCCGCCACTCCGTCAATGGCTGGAATCCAAGCACTGCTAGATCAAGAAGTGGGCACATCGTTGGGAAATATAAACCCTTTGCTTTATGCTCTGGCGGCAAACCCTTCCAATAGCGTCTTTCATGACGTAACCGTTGCTTCGAGTGGCATCTCAAACTGCACAGTCGCAATACCAAGCGTGTGCAACAATTCTGATCCAGCTCAATCATCTCCTGAAGGTGGAATTGCTGGATACGCGGTCGACACAGGCTTCGATCTGGCGACTGGATGGGGTTCGCTCGATGTCGATGCTCTTCTTCATGCATGGACAGAGGAAACTCCACTTGGGACCGTCTCAATGGGCCTGATTCTGTCCCAGTCCCTACTCACATATGGTCAATCCCTGACGATGTCTGCCACCGTTTCCGCGAACGGACCAACGCCCACTGGAACGATCCAATTCGTCGTCAACGGCCAACAATATGGCGTTCCAGTGACTATTGCTTCTGCAGCGGCGGGTGTTTCGTTTACTCCGTTCGGGACCACCCAGACCAATGCTGTAGTTGCTGTATATTCGGGTGATGCTAACTACGGACCGGCAACGTCGCCTTCAGTACAGTTTGTCGTCAATCCGGCGGGTACGCCTAGCTTCACTCTATCGGCTACCTCCATCACAATCACTACTCCGGGCAAATCGGGATCCTCATCAATCACGATTTCGCCAGCCAATGGCTTCACAGGGTCAGTCAACCTAACTTGCCCGTCGACCACGGGCGTCACATTTGGTTCGTGCAATTTCTCTCCCCAATCTGTAACTTTGGCGGGCGGATCGGCAGTTTCTCTTCTCACGTTAGCTTCGGTGTCTCCCAGTGTTGCCCAAGTCGCATCAGCCTCTCGAAGCTCGGACCTAACGCCTTTGCCACCTTTCACGAAAGGCACGAAGCAACTGTTGGCCGGTCTTTTGATCGGACTCCTGGCTCTAAGGCGTCTGAAACGGTATCGGGGTCTACTCATAGTTTCGATTTGTTGTGTTGTGGCAAGCGGCATCGGATGTAGTCGTTCGGTGGTCACAGTGATGGTCGTTCCAGCCATGAATCCGGGAACCACACAAGTGCCCATTAGCTTTCTCGTGAATGTAGCAGGCTCATCGAATGGATCTACACCAACCGGGAGCGTCCAATTATTTTCTAACGGACAGACAATTGGATCGGCGCAGCCTTTGACGAATGGATCAGCAGTTTGCAGTTACATGTTTACTGCTGCCGGCACCTTCGCGATTACAGCCGAATACCTTGGCAACAGCTCCTATGACACGGCCCAATCTACATCGGTTTCGGAGACGATCACATATAAGAATCCAGGGACTTTGCTTGGTTCTTATTCGCTTCTTGTTCAGGCATCAAGCGGCACGTTGACACAGACTATTGCCGTCCCGGTCCAGGTTCAATAGTTCGGAATAGGACACAAGATACAGAGGTGCGAACCAGGGGTGTTGTTTCGGAGTTAGAAGTCGTTCGGCGTTCCTGCATGTGCGATGACTTTAGGTATTGCGCGACCACAAGTATGAAGTTTCGACTGCGTGAATCATCCACTGAAATGAGGCTATCAATGGCGAACAAGAATAAGTTTACCCCGGTAGAGACGCATTTCGTCTCCTCAGACAGTGCAACATCGATACAATCAACGCTGACCGTTTTCGGAAAGCTGATTTCGGATGCGGAATCAAAGCCGGCTGCCGTTGGATTGGCTCATCCATCCGGCGATATCGGGACACTGCATCGAAGCCTCGTCTTCGGAATTCGATATGGGAATCAGTGTCAGACACTTTCGCAGCCTCAACAGGTGTGGCTGCCGAGCCCGGATGGTCCCGCAGACGAGTGTGGCTGGGATCCCGCGCAATACGTCGTATGGCGGAATATACCTCCGGACTGGCAGACCCTCCACGTGTTGACGACGCGCAAGCCTATTTCGGCAGCACTTGCAGCGGGAATCCCTGCTGCTCCACGATTGCAATCTGCGTCGATCCTGCAGCAATCGACCGGGAGTGTAGGTGCGCAAGTCACGGCGCTCGTACAGCAGTGGGCGCAAATGCCACAGCAGCCGAACCTATCTGACGTTCTAGCAAATCTTTGGGCCATTTTTCGCGCTTCCGATTTTTCTACTGTCGGTGTCCCCTTATTATTGCAGCTTTTGAATAGCCAACTCGGGGTAACTATTCCGGCGAGTGCGATTACTCCAACCTTAACTGTCAGTGGCTTGATAGCGCTGTTAGGCTAACGAGGGCTTGCATTTGCCGACTCAGAGGGGTGAGCGTGAGTAAGATACACATCGTATCGATTGCAAAGCAAATCGTGTTCTTTGCGGTGGCGATCATTGCGCTTAACGGAAACGATAAGGCATGCGCGACTCTCATGAACACCGGATTCCAGGATCAGCCGGCACAGCCTTCCGGGACCTGTAACTTCCAAACGGCGATCGTAATAGAACCGTATGCGGTCGCCGTTTACTGCGATAACGCAGTCACCGCAGTTCCCGACGGCAGCGGTATCATGGAATCTGTATCTACTCCAGGCACGCTCTCACAAAGCGTCCAGGTCGCGGCTTCGCACACTAATAACACGGTGCTTATTTTGTATTGGTCGCCAGCTTCCGCCGCTCTATTAAAGAGTGGCGGCAGTTATAAGTTTACTCTGACCTACGATCCAAATGGACCATACCACAATCTGCCGACCCTCGTCGTTCCGGTTGCACCGACGGAGACGATAAGTGTGTCGTCTGGATTTGATCCAACGAAACCGGTCTTCGAATTTACTTCCAACGTGGCCTTTAGCATCGATGGTCGAACACTCGCACTTCCTACACGGCTGCCTTCAAAAGGCGGAGTCGTAGTGTGGCGATCTTGCGACTTTCACTTCGCCTCCTCTTTGATTCAACAATCGTCGTACTCTGTCCAATGCGAAGTTTTGGACGCAGTGTCGAAGAGCGATCCAGTTCCACTCTCTGCGTTACAAGCGCTTGATCTCACATTCCCAGGTGTATTTAGCTTGAAGTTGCCATCGTTTCCCGGAATTCCGCTGATTCCCGCGAGTCCGCCGTACCACGATGTGTTGGGTGGGATTCCTAAATTTGATCCGAAGGCGCGTCTGGCGCGCCCGAGCGCTCCGGCATCGCAAGATGTAGCACATGAATACCTGAGTGCGAATTATTCGGGAGGAGTTGGAAGTACACCCGCATGGATTGTGGTGGGTAAATACGCCCCTTCGCTCACCATATCTCATCAATTCTCGATTGGCCCGCAGATTACTGCAAACATTGGCAATGGCACAATTCAAGGACAGACTGCAACAGATGCAGTTGATTTAGGGGGGACCTCCTCTCGTATCTTTAACGGCCGTGGGTTCCTGGATGCTTATAAATTGTCCTTTGGAGCAACGTATGAGACCGATCGACACTTTGATCGGGACAATCTTCTCGGAACATTCGATGCGCAGTTGTATTTGAAACACTTATACAGTACGCAGCAGCTCCATGCGCAACAACTGTGGGCGAAGCTTTTGAAGACGGATAAGACCGCTCAGCTCAGTGACATCTCACCCTATCGGTTTTTCGGTTACGAATTTGACATCCACGGCGGCCTTGAAGGGGGTGGGGCAGTCGCTACTCGTGTGATCAAGGCTCCTAAGGGAGGCGCAGAGGCGATCTTGCCAACCTTTTCAATATTTCGAATTGTCACGCAAGCCCACGGGCTACTTCAAGTCAATAGAATCAGCTTAGATGAGCTTGGAGTTGGGCGGTACGTGACCACGACGGAAAAGACGATTGTCCAAACCCCATCGAATACCCTCTACCTCAAGAATGTGACCAATTGGCGAGCCCTCAGTACATTGACTGGAACGTTTGCACTCGATACGCAAGGTAACTTGGGTCTCACGGTCACTTACACCGATGGCTTTTCTCCTCCCACTTATAAACGGGTTAACTCTGTTCAAGCGGGATTATCCATCAAGTACTAACTGATCTTGATGGACTCCGGATCGCATCATTCAACAGCTTCGATAACAGAGAGCGTGATTATGGTCGGTCGTGGCAACGGTTTGTTATATGGCGTGGTTCTCGTCTTGGCGCTTGCTATCGGCACACGATGCGAAAGTCAAGCTATTGCAAATTGCAAGAATGCCTCAGATGATCTAAGTCTCTCGGCCACTGATCCGGCTGTGATAGTTGCGAGTCCAATCAGGAACAGTGATCGTCAAAGTAAGGTGGGATTTCGAATTATCTTAAGGAATGACGGCAAGGTGCCGGCTGAGACGGTCTGCTTTAAGACCGATTTTGTCGCATTTGATGGTAGTAGCCGAGATGTAGCCGTGCACTCCTCGAATGACGATGTCCTAGATAAAGACGAAACCGACCCATCGCATCAAGCGTTCTGCGCCAAGCTGAGGATATCGCCAGGCTTCGTAGAGGGAGTTAATCTTTCGGCCCAGGTGTCTGCTTCTGATCTTCCACTTACCGGCGTGGTCATCGTGAGGGGGCTCGGCAATTCGACCGAGAAGGCAAAGGACTCATCATCGTCTGGGACTCCTTGTACCGTGGCTTCAAAGCCGGTACTGCGAAGCGCAACTGTTACAGCGCCACACAAGTCAAGCGCGGTTGATAATATTGTTTGGATTCCTGCATTCTCCGCACTTTCCCTGCTTGCCATCGGACTGATTCGTTTCCGCAGAGGCCTCGGTCAGGACATGGGTTTGCCACAATGGACGTTTTCGCAGAGTTGGGCAACTAATGCTACGATCGCGGGCGGTGTCTTCTCGATCGCCTGCATGAGCGGCCTGCTCCCCGAATACCCCCATTTCATGAATAAGCAGGCCTACCTGGCATTAGCCGCAGTGTACTCGATAGCGGTTACTCTCGCCCCATCGCTGTATACGTTTGGGTCGCATTTGAACGGAGCGAGTGCTCAACCGGAGGGTACTGTGCTTCTATTCCTAGGTGCCTCTTCAGTTACGGTATGGGCAGTGATCGGGCAATTAACATCGACTGGCTACGTCCTTGCTGAGTTTGCAGTGAGAGGCTATCTATCTAAAGTGACCTGTGCTTTCTTGTTTGGATTGCTGGCGTCCGTCGGCATTGCGCTCGTGGTCTATACGATTAAAACCGTCAAGACGAACGTCGATGAAACAACGGCGCTCCCCATGAGGATCTTAGAAGGGGAAGCCGTATCGACAGAACAGGTCGGCCAGAGACCGCAGAGATGGAGAGTACTTTGACTGCAACAAGTAGCTACCGATTACAAATCGTGCTCGGGGATAGGCTTTGGCGAGCTGTGCTACCCGGTAATCCGTACCCGAGTGAGTGTTGATGTAGCGCGGCTGGAGAGTTAGATAGCTGCCAGCCGCAATGACCGGGGAGTTCGGAAAGCGGGAAACGTTCTTTGCTTTCCTCTTTTCCATGGTCCGTCGAGTTGTCTGGTCCCCAGACTGCCGGCGCCGGAAGTCTGTAGCCGTTCGACGAGTTCGGTCTGACTGTCTTGCAGAGATACCTGTAACTCATCACACCGCATTAACTAACTTAATCGTAGCTTTATGAGCATTTGCGTTGAAAATTCAGGTTTACCAGTTATAATTTCTGTCTCGATATTAATTGCAAGTTCTGGAGGTTACTTTGAGCATAACCCAGAAAGTCCTGTTCCGCTTTGCCATTCGCAATGAGGATCCCGGCGCGACTGAAGCCGACATCCGCAAGCGCCTGAAGAAGGCCACGAAGGAGGCCCTCGAGGAGGCGGACAAACGGCCTTCCGAGGCCACTGCCGAACTCGAAGGTGGATTCTTCGGAATTGGAGAAGCCGCGGTCATTCTCTTCGTGGTTCACGCGGTGGAGGCAGGCACGGCGGCGGCGGCGCTTGGCGCCGCGACTGCGGCCGGCAAAGACTTCTACCAGAATTTCCTTAAGAAGCAGCTTCTTAAAGTGAATCTGCTCCCCTCAAAACTTAAGGCAATTCCGCCTAAATCTGCGCAGGCGGAACAATTGCAGCCCGCCGTGAAGCCGGACGAAACTGCGCCGCTCGAAAAGGTGACGGAAAAGAAGGGCGCGACAAAGAAGACTGCGAAGAAGAGTGCAGCGAAGAAGCAATCCTCTAAGAAACGCTCCAGCAAGTGAGGGTTGGCCTTGGCTCTCGATGACCTGGTACTTCTTGATGATCCGTTTCTATCTCCAAAGGTGCGAGCCAGGCTCGACATCTTCCTATTGCTGGCTTACGCTTTGCAGCCCTCGCTGAAGGATCTGAATCAGAAAGCGGAGGATGATTGGGACGAGATCGTCACCATCCTAGCCGAAATTCTGGAACAAGAGCTTCCCTCGTTGGAGGTAGCAGCCGACGTTACGCGTATATGGAACCAGTTTAAGGCCAACGCGAGAATCAGCAAACTTAGTAAAAAATCGAAGGCGATTTTGCAAGAGGTTGAGACGCGCCTGGCCTCCGGCAGGCGAATCAAAGACCGAGGATTGAAATATCTAGACGCGGCAAACGATCAGGCCGTGACTTGGATTCGGGGGTTGGGAGTAGTACGGGAAGTCCCTAGTTTTGCGGGCGCTTCAAAGGTCCCATTGCGCCTTTACTACGATCCAGAGGGGCAGGAGTTTTGCGCCTCATCGAATCAACTGGTGGGCGAGATAGGCTGGAGACTCCAGTTGAAGGAGTACGCGTTCCATGGCGCGCTGATTCCCGACATGATTTTCGAACACGAATACATTTCTCATCTCTTACCGAAAAATCGAGCTCTGTCCCGGCGAGTTCGAGAGCTGTGGCTATCGACTGCTTTGCATCGTGCCCAGGCAAACTCGGAAACCGATATTCATCAAAGACGAGTCAATCTCTTTCTCTGGCAAAAATTCAGGGACGCGCTGGCTGAGACCCATCCTGGGGGAGCGAGGGCAATCTATGGTCCCGGGAATTTGGAGACTTCTGTAGAGAATTCCTCATTCTATGCTCCAGAGACCTTTTGGCTTGCAACCTCAGAGATTATGGATTTAGCGGATACTGAGAAAGAGGCCGAGTTCATGGATGATCTGCTCGACACAATGTCGTGGCTGGACGATTCAAGACTGAGGGCAGCTCTTTCCGACAAGTGGAACGGACTGAACGAGTTCCATAAATCACTTCTACTTCCATAAACTCTTTGCCATCAATGCGGTATAATTTCCTTGCCATATGACAAGGAAATTGATATCTTGTGTATACAGGAGTTTTGCAGAACATGAACGTCAGCCATCCCAATTACGGTTCGAACTATCGATTGATGCGAGCAGCAGTGCGCCTTGGGGAGTTCACAGTCTCTGAACTCGGGAATCTGACCGGTGCTGGCGAGAACACGGTCTACTCCTTCATTAAGGAGGACCTCGAGGGGGACCATTCACGCTATCTGAAATCAACCCCCCTCGCGGGCGGAAAACCGGGGAGACCAAGGAAGAGGTATTCGCTCACAGAACGGGGAACGGCTTATTTGATGAAGCGCACCTCGGACTTGGCTCTGCGCTTCGAAACGGAGCGGCAAGTTACTCCGGCTCTTGCCGTCTCTGGTCAAGCGGAAATGGAGGAAGTGATGGATCTGAACTCGGTTCCAGCCCTAGCCCATTCCGAGGCTGCTCCCCAAATGGCTGCGTTTAACCCTGCGGTCGATGTCTTCGAGAATGATCGGAAGCTACTTCTTATTGCTGAAGTTCCTGGCGTCTTTGAAAAGGATTTGCAGGTTCAGATTGAGGACAACATCCTGAGAATCACGGGGAAACGAACAATTCAGCAGAATGTGGGGATACTGCGACGAATCGAGCGAAGCTACGGTTCTTTCGCCCGCGCATTCGCCTTGCCCAACACGATCGATCCCAATAGCGTTCATTGTGTCTATGAGGATGGCGTGCTCAGAGTCACTCTCAACCACAGGGCCGAAGGTCACCAACACGCTTGGCACGCAGCAGGCCATGGTCAAGGAGAGCGCGGAACCGCCGAGCAAGCCTCGGCAGGAGTTGGCGGATCTGAAGCTGAGGTCCCGCGGGTCGCGACGCGAACTCTAAAAGCTGCCGCTCGTTGAGCGCACTCAACTGTCCGTCGCTTTTGGGCCTGGACCCTGATCGGACTCAGTCAGAGCAAACTCAATAACATGCTCATCTTCAAAGGCCGTACCGCGCTTAAATGTTGCCGTTTCGGGAAATATCGTTTTTCCTAGGATCTGGAATTCACACTTGCAAGGAATGCGAAATTCGCGGATATCCGTGGAATGCTCGAAGCGCTGGATATGGAACGTTGCTAATGCGACCAGAGATGAAGAGAAGAAGCGCTGGGGATCAGCGCTTCAAGGATTTGGTCCCGGTCTCGAAATCTTGAATGGGATATTCCACGAAAACCCGTAATTGGCCAAAAAATAGCGGTTCCAAAAGACGGGTTGTGCGATGTGAAAATCTTGATTGACGAACTAATAAGAGTATTGCTAAGCGGGGAACATTTACCGATTCGCTCATTATCGGGGAATGCGGGACGGGTGAATGAGCTGGCGCAGTTCGTGGACAATCTCAGCCGAACTCCCTGTGGTTGAAGCTTCGAATGGATGTACCGTTCCGTCCAATGTGGTCAAATGTTCGCTCATGGCGTTAGCCGAGTTCCACACGAATCCGTAATCCCAAAGGCCTCACCGCAAATCCCATTACTCGCAGAACTGGGAAAACTTTTGCATATTCGCAATGAGATGTTCCTAGAATTCACTGCCCAGTCACTGCCAACAAGTCCTTGATCCGACTCACTGCCAATCAGGATTCGAAACAACTCCGGCATCGCAGACCTGGTCGGGATCGAAGTCGAGCCACACATTGACGCCTCGTAAGTTACAGAATACACGTTGCCATAAATGCCATCACCGCCATGGTTGCCGGTGCGCGTTGGCCCATATTGGCCCACAAAGCTAGGTCATCCGCTTGATTGATACGGCTCGACGTTTGAACACGCGACTCCCCTGTGACAGCACAGTGGAAACGGGTAACCGATCTAGGCCAGGCACAACGGATGGCTACTGTAAGCACTCTTGGACACCCAGGGAACCGATTATCGAACCCCTGTCGCACCGCTCGTCTTCTGTCCACTCGACCTTTATCCACTAAACCGTCTCTGATCCAGAATTTGGTTCCAAAAAGCGATATTGGTGAACAACACATCTCAAGTATTAGTCCGCTCCTGCGACCTACAAGAGGGTTGCGTGTTGGCATACCGCGTGACATCGCAATTCTTTTTGGGCTGGTCCCGTGGAGACGTCGGATGCGAACCCTCGACCCTCTGCTCCCAAAACAGATCAGATCATTTACGGAACCTTGTTGAAATCCAGCGAAAGCAAATGTCTTTGATTGAAACACTTACCGCGTGCCACTCGATCCTTGTTGAATTTTGTGGCTTCTGGGTGCTTTGACAGCTACAAAATTGACTACAACCGAGCTGCGATTCGGGCGTTCTTGCGTGTCAACAGATTCTATTCCGAATCAACCAACTTTTGGGGTTAAGGTCACCAATCGATAGATCACTGCGCTTTTTCATGCAAAAGAGTTAATAAAGCCCGTATACTGTTGGCTCCCCCGGATATTGCACCCCCATCTTTACCCCTATGTGCTCTAAGGTTGCCGTCTGTTGCCTGTTCGCCGCATTGATAGTGGGGTGCGTCAAGGAACCTCAGGCGCCGAGCCCTGGACCGATTCAGGCGGTCATTGTCACTGGAATCAGCCAAGATCATTTGACCTACTATACCTACGAGCGCAAAGGGCCAATTAACGTTGATCTGTCGGACCTTAATGTCTCCTCATCCGTCATTGCCGAGACGGACCCCTTCGGACAGCAGTTCGATTCCCCGCCAGACTTCAAATTGCTGCTTATCCAAAGAGGATGGGCCACGCTAAAAGATCCCTCGCACGCCACCCAGCAATATCGTGCTGCGCAAAGTCAAGCGGAGCAAGAGCAACAAGCGAGTGAAAAGGCTAGAAAGGAACAAGAGCAGAGGAGCCAAATCGAAAAGGCCCAAGAGGCAGCACAACAGAAAGCTGCCGAAGAAGCTGAACAAAGGAAATTGCAGGAAGAAGAACAAAAACGCGCGCAAGGTCCGTCAACGGCAGAACGGCTATGGGACAAACTCTCGTCACTCTTTTCTGCTGCTCTCGCGAGCGTCTCAGTAGTGCTTATAAGGTTCCTGCATTGGCTCCGTTCAATTTGGCTCTGGATCGTCTCCATTGGTTTAGCTAGCATATTCGCAAATAAGATCATTTCGCTGTTTACCCGACTTTACCACCGTATCAGATTCGAGCGTCGAATTCGGCTACTTTTCATTGGTCTCAGCAGTACTGGAAAGTCGGCGATTAAAACTCGGCTTGTCAACCCAGACATCTCACGAGAGGAAATATTGAATCCGTCTGAGAATCGCCCTACAAGCGAACTGCGCACTGATAGGAGAAATGAGTGTGTTCGCGCGGACGGATTCATGATTTTTCCCGAATGTCGAGATGTCCCTGGCTCCGAGTACAGTGCCGTGTGGGACGAATTAGCTAAGACAGCTCGCTGGAGATATCATACCGGCTTGGTAGTTCCGCTCTCTCTAACTGGCAGTGATCGATTGAATACTTCGAGAACTTGGGATGAAAATTATATCGAAAGCCAACTCGTCTATATACAGTTTGTTGCCGGTTTCCTGAAGAGCCACATCTATCCAAAGCCAAAGATCGTAATCATATTCCTCGCGAAGTTTGATTTGCTTTCCGAACGCAGCCCGAACGACAAGTCTTCACAAGGCGAGAAGGCGAATCTTGAAGAACGCTTTCGTGCACACATAGACATCATTCGCGACGCTTGCGTCAAAAATGATATTCCATTCGAAACGATCGTTGGGAGCGCCGCTGCAAATTGGAATGTGGAACAGATCGTTAAAGTGGTCGGAAGGAGACTTTATGCAAGAAAGCCCCTACGTAGAAAGTAAGCACTTCATCATTTACGAGGAAGAGAGTGTTTATGGAAAGCATGTATTACCATTTCTTGTCGCTCATATGCCATTAGTACAAGATACGATGGTCGTCGGGCCAACGAGTTTAGCTCGCTCTGATAAACGCTTTGTCCATTCCCTTTATCGAAGAATGGACGATTTAAAGTTGTGTGCAGCGGCAATCCGTTTTTTTCGGTTTCAGTCGCGAATTTGCGTTGCACTTGTATTACCCACAGGAGTTACCGATGAGACCAATCGTCTGGGCCTGCGAGTCGCGGTGGGTGTATCAGTTTCAAGTCGACTAGTAGAAGATCATGAATTCGCACTCAGTTCCTATCTTAGTTTAATAATGGATACTCTGAATAGGCTCTTGGGTCTAGGTCTTCCATTTGAAGGCGCGGATGCGCTTTTGAACTCCATTAGAGACCCCGAAAACAGCGCTGATGTATTTTCAAAACTTAGCATGCTCGTCGACTTGACGAGATTGGCTTCGCGCATGCTCGGCCCCGAACTTGGAAGCCGCCGAAAGCCGCCGGAGAGTATTAAGTCTCTCCGCAAAAAGCTGGGACAAAAAACCCCTCGATACATACTTTGTGGCGCCGATGCTAGTTATCTAGATGCCGTGAACATTCTTTCCGCCACTCTGGGGCCAGCTATTTGGTTTCGAGACAGGACGATAGTAGAAGGAATAGTAGAGGGCGACAGATCCGAAACTGAGTGTATCAGGCTACTTCGAATGCCCGAAATCGTCGGAGCAGTTCGCGAAGCGAAAGTCTTCAACTCGGCCGGACGAAAGTACTTATTGGTATATTGAAGTCTACGAAAGTGCTGCGCCCAGTTGGTGTTCTGGCAATTTTAGTATTAAAGCGACCGGCGGATTCCACGGCTTCGTGGGAGTGTATTCAGTCAGATTCAGGCTAGGCGAATTCCTGCACGCTGTGCATCGCCAAAATTCCGTCGCTCGTGATTTTTCAATGATATAACGCTTTCATGCCTGCCGTTCTCAAGGCTTTTCTTGCAGCTCTAAGTCACTGCTTTCAATCCCGCCGTGATCTCATTCTGGAGAATCTCGCGCTTCGGCAACAGCTTGCAGTTTTCGCGGCGAAGCATTCGCAGCCGCTGCCCTTCAGAAATCAACGAAGTGATTCCACATGCGGCTATCAAATCGCGACCAAAAGGAGCAAAGAAAGCGTGATGAATCTGAACAAAGCGAAGGCAGAATTCCTGTCCGGCTATTTCTCGACAAATCGCCGCACAAAGAAAACCGAGACTGCTTACGACTCCGACCTGAGGCAGTTCCTACAATTCGCAGGTCGAAACTGAAGTCTACGTTCCGTCAGTGGAAACGTTATTGAAGAGTGGGCTGCTCATCTTCGTAGTGAGAACTATGCGCCCGCATCGATAAGGCGCAAGATTGCGGCACTCAAAGTCTTTTGCTCCTATTGGGTACGAAAAGGAGCCTTAGCTCAATCGCCATTTTGGCGCGTAAAGCTCAGCTTCGGGCGAGTTGCACAACTTCCACGGACCTTGGCGGAGGGGTAAGCGTTCGCTGAGTCCCTCTTGACGGCGCTTCAGAGTGTGTCATCAGGTGTCCGCTTGTTTTTATAGTGGACACCTGATGAGTGTGTCTAGGCGGCTTCAGAAGTGTGTATCTGAAGAAACCGAGCCAGGTTCCATGGCAGCAGATCGTCGATCTTGCTGACTGGATGATCCGCGATCTGTGCCAGCACGGTGCGGAGATAGAGTTCCGGATCGAGCCCGTTGAGCTTGGCCGAGCCGATGAGCGAGTACATGGCCGCAGCCCGCTCGCCTCCGCAGTCTGATCCAACGAACAGGAAGTTTTTCCGTCCGAGTGCGACAGCCCGCAGCGCCCGCTCTGCGGCGCTGTTGTCGATCTCGAGCAAGCCATCTTCGGTGTAACGTGCGAGGGCTCGCCATCGCGATAGCGCATATCGGATCGCACCTGCTGTCTCGCTTTTCGAAGACAGTCTACTCAGAGCCTTTTCCATCCAGGTTCGCAGTTCGTCTAGTAACGGTTTGGCTCGCGACTGGCGGATGCTCCACCTGAGATCGGCAGGCTTGCCGCGTATCTCTTCTTCGATTGCATAGAGAGCGCCGATCCTGGCCAGAGCTTCTGTCGTTGTCGGTGAAGCGTGGATGACATGGATCTCGTGGAACTTGCGGCGAGCATGGGCCCAGCAGGCTGCCTCATATATATGGTTGCCGTACAGATGATGAAAGCCCGCATAGGCATCGGCCTGCAGGGCGCCGGCGAAGTTCTTCAGATGTTGCCGCGGATGTTCGCCCTTGCGATCTTCCGAGTAGGCGAACCAAACGGCAGGGGCTGTATCTTCGCCAGCAGGCCGGTCATCGCGCACGTATGTCCAGAGACGGCCTGTTTTAGTCTTGCCATTGCCGGGAGCCAGCACAGGCATCGGAGTGTCGTCGGCATGAAGCTTGCGGCCGGCGAGCGCATGCTTCTGAATCGCATCCACCAGCGGACTGAGCAAATCGCTGGCGCCGCCGACCCAGCCAGCCAGCGTAGAGCGGGAGATATCCACGCCTTGTCGACTGTAAATCTCCGACTGGCGATATAGCGGCAAGTGATCGCTGAACTTCGAAACGATGACGTGTGCCAGCAATGCCGGTCCAGCAAGGCCACGTTCGATCGGCCGCGATGGCGCGGACGCTTCGACGACACGGTCACAGACCGTGCAGCTGAACTTCGGCCGCACATGGCGGATAACCTTGAAGCTGTCGGGAACGTACTCCAACTGCTCGGAGATATCTTCGCCAAACTTACGCAACTGCGCTCCGCAGTCCGGACAGCAATCGCGCCCGGGAATATGGTTGATGACTTCGCGATCGAGATGTTCCGGAAGTGGCTTGCGTTCATGTCTCGGCTTCGCTCCTCTCGCCGGTGAAACGCGATCCAGTACTGCTTCGATCACGGCCTGAGTCGTCTCTTCCTCTTCGAGCTCAAACTCCAGTTGTTCGAGCTTGAGAATGACCTTCTCGCTCTTCTTGCCGAACATCATCTGTCGCAGCTTGTCGATCATGAGCTTCATGTGCTCGATCCGTTGGCTGCGTGCGTCGAGTTCCTCGGCTTGTTCAGAAACCAGCTGGCGATGAGAATCGAGTTCGGTCTGAAGCGAACGAAGCTCGTTCTGCTGAGCTGTCAGTTCCTCTTGATGGGCAAGCAGTAGCGCTACCAGTGCGTCCCGATCGAGCGTGTCCAGATCCGGAAGAGGTGCGCGATCCATGGACGCAGTATGCCACCACTATGGACGCAGTGCACAGAGGAAAACCCGCATCAATACAGGGGAATCATGATGATCATCAGACCGCGACTTCCGGCGTCCACGTGCGCTCGACTCTTCGCCAGTCGATGCCTTCCAAAAGCATCGACAGCTGTGCGCGGCTAAGCCGCACTACACCGCTGTCAGCCTTCGGCCAGATGAATCGGCCACGCTCAAGACGCTTGGCGAACAGACATAGACCATCTCCATCCCACCACAGAAGCTTGACGATGTCGCCTCTGCGCCCCCGAAACACAAACATATGACCAGAGAACGGCTGCTCGTGCAGCACGTTCTGCACCTGTGCGCTCAGACCGTCGAAACCGCGGCGCATGTCCGTCACTCCCGCTGCAATCCAGACCTTGGTCCCAACCGGAAGCTGGATCACTTGCGCAGACTCTCCAGGATCGAACGCACCAGAGACGAATCGGCGCCGCTCTCAACGCTGATCATCGCTCGACCAGGAAGCTCGATGTGAATCGCGCCTGTCGCCGGCATCGCAGCTTCTTCGGTCTCTCTGCTCTCGTCTTCCGGGCCAGCCACCGTGACCGGGATCAGCGCCACACTCGGCTCGCACAGCTCGCCACGCTCAAATGCACGACGCCACTTGAAAACCTGGTTCGCGTTCACACCATGGGACTGCGCCACTTGGGCTACGCTGGCGCCAGGCTTCAGCGTCAACTGCACAATCTGAAGCTTCTCTGAAATCGATCGAAAACGGCGAACACGACGGCCCCTACTCAACACAACTGTGTCAGACATGAGCCGATCTTCAGCTCTGTACCAATACTCTCGCTACTAGGGACTCGGCGTACGCTTACGCGGAGGGCGAGATTCGAGCCCTCCTCGCCGAGGCAAGAAAGAACTATGAACTCGCGGTGCAGTCGCTCAGAGATAAACAACCGGTAGACTTTAATGGTCGTCCAAGGCACGCCTACCGAATCCTGCGCAATTCAGCTCTTGTCGACCTTCTATTTGCGACGGGCGCGCGTGTTGGGGAAGTATCAGCTCTCGATCTAACGGACTACATCACCGACGAAGCAGTCTTCAAAATCCACGGAAAAGGCGGTCGCGACCGTCTCGCGTTCGCCGTCGATGAAGACACCTGTCAAATTCAACAGACGCACGTCTCCGCACGAATACGAGTCAACAACGCTTGCAGCGCACTTTTCCTAAACGCTGCGGGAAAACGCATTTTGACCCAGGGAATCGCGACGATTCTCTGCTGCTTGTGCAGAAACGCAGGCATCGAACGTCGAGTAACTCCCCATATGTTGCGACATACAGTCGCGACGCTACTGTTACGAAATGGGGCAGACATCCGAGTCGTGCAGGAGTTCTTGGGACATAGCTCAATCTCGACAACGCAACGCTACACACACGTATCAAAAGATCATCTGATCGGCGTCCTGCATGAGAGACATCCGTCACTTAGCCTTCGGGCCTCCGTCTGACCGCTAAGGACCCCAAAAAGGAACTGCGCCGAGATCTGGTGGATCGCAAATGGCCGGAACTCGGCGCAGGATTACCACGTCTAGGATGAACAACGAATTCAAATCGCAATTGACCCTCCTGTTGAAGGATCTGGCAGAGCATGCCGCGCGCTCCGCACCTCTAACTGCGATCGGGCGTCTTCCGCCCAGCATCCTGACCTCAGGATTTTGTTGAAGGTCTCGAGCTTCCATCTCTGCGCGCACCCGTCAAGTTTCTCAGTTGCCTCCTGACGCGTGTGCACAGGCAAATCTGTGAGCAGTTTCCAGTCGATCTTCTCGCAATCCTTCAGAGTATCTCTCTCGCTGGCGTGGGTCGCCGTGAGTATCAGTTGGGATAGTCTTTCTGCTTGCCGATGGGCGGGCGAGGCGGGGAGCACGGCCGAGGATGTCGCGCGGGAACGGAGTTGTGAGCAAGCACACGATCTATGCCTGGAAGGCCAAATAGGGCCGGATGGCCGTGAACGAGACCGAAGAGATCAAGCGCCTACGGGATGAAAACTCCCGGTTGAAAAAGCCGGTTGCGGATCTCAGCCTGACAAGGACACTCTGCAACCGGTGATCGGAAAAAACTCTCCGGGCTCGTAGCCCGGAGAGTGGAAGTGAGGCGCTTGCTGGAGGAGTTCCTCGCCAGCGAGCGCCACGTCCGCCAAGCTGATGGCAGTGCCAAAATCGAGTGATTGCTATCGAAATCTAAGAAATGACTGCCTGGTTCAGGAATGGCTACGGTAACTGGCGTGCGAGGAATCAACTTTTGGCTATTGGAGATCTCATACACCGAACTGGACGGAAAATGTCGTCTGGTCAATAGTAGAGAACTGTTCGTTGCGCTTGACTCCAAAGGCTTTTGTCAATTCGAGACGCCTTCGTCTCTAATCAGTGACTTTGCCTCCTGTGGCTCGGCTAATCCTGCGTAGACACCACGAGTTGCTAACAGATAGTCGTGTGTTCCTTGTTCTACGATCACCCCGGAATCCAGGACTAAAATGAGATCAGCGCTTCGTATTGTGCTAAGTCGATGCGCAATAACAACTCGAGTACAGCGCAAAGCAGCGAGATTCTCGTTAATATGCCATTCCGTCACGGTGTCGAGCTGGCTTGTCGCTTCATCAAGAATCAGAATTCTCGGGTTAGCCGCAAGGGCACGAGCTATTGCGAGGCGTTGCCGCTGTCCTCCGGATAGAGACAGCCCTCGATCGATTAACGGCGTCTCGTAGCCTAGAGACATTGCTTCGATCTCGTCATGAACCTCAGCTAATTTAGCCGCAAGGATAACGCGTTCAAGGCCCATCTGCGGATTTGATAGAGCGATGTTGTGTCTTATCGACCCTCCGAAGAGTTGTGTCTCTTGCGTGACAATTCCGAGCTGGCGACGGACCGACCGGAGATTCAAATTCTTTAAGTCTTTCCCATCGAATAGAATCCGCCCTTGAACTGGCTGATAAAGACCGGCTAGCAGTCGTGCCAGAGTTGATTTGCCCGATCCAGTACGTCCGACTAAGGCTATTCGCATTCCAGGCGCAACCTCAAATGAAATATCACGCACAACAAGTGGGTCCTGAACGTTATACCGAAATGAGACATTTTCGAGTACAAGGTTCCCCGTCAGGGGTGCGACAGCGTGAACGGGACCATTCCCTTGTTCCGGCGGAGTTTCCATCACGTCATTGAGTCGCTCTAAGTAGACTTCCAGGATCTGAAGCTGAAGCGCGGATGTGACAAGATTGGTGAGAGGCGTCAAAAAGCCGGTAGCGAGGGCACTGAAGGCCATCATCTCCCCGAGAGTCAAACGCGCCTCAAGAACAAGATAGGTTCCATAGAAGATAAGCCCCAAAGTCGAAATCCCACCCAGTAGACCGAGGAGGGTACTGTAAACGGCGTCAAGACGTCCGCGTTTGATCGAGATGTTAAGCCCATCTACAAAGACATTCGACCAATTCTCCGCAGCGCGCTGCTCAAGTCCCATTGCTTTCAAGGTTTCCATCCCGGATAGCAATTCGATCTGAGCAGTAGAAGATTGTGACGCGTTATTTATGCTCTCGGACAGCAGTTGCTTTTGTCTCCATCGCAACCAAACTAGCGCAAGAAACCGGCTTGCGGCCATAATCAAAACAAATACCGAGAGGCGAAAGCTCGCCAACAAGAGGAAAGCCATGTATATGCTCGCCATCGCGCCGTCCATCACCGCTGATAAGGTCGTGGTGGTGAGAATCTCTCTTATATTGCTATTACTATCTAGGCGAACCATCAGATCGCCTGAAGTATGTTGCTGAAAATATGAATATGGCAGATTAACTAGATGGTCTAGAAAGCGGAATGTGAAACGGGCCTCAAGCTGAGCCCGGAGATGGATGAATAGATGAGTTCTAAGAAAAGCTGCAATGAGGCTAAATGCTTGAAATAGGCAAAATCCCAGAGTCAGTATCAAAAGAAGTGAGTAATCCTTCCGAGGCACTACTCGATCTATTAAGATTCCGATAAACAACGGTAGTGCTGCCGAGAGAATTTGAACCAGCAGGGATGTTGATACGATTTGCCCAAGCAGATCTTTCCGCTCCAAGACTTGCTGGAGTAGTCCTCCTATTCGCTTGGGCTTTTTTCCGCCAGGCTCAAAAGATTCCGTAGGTTCAAAGATGAGCGCCACACCCGTAAAGGATTTGCGAAAATGTTCCAAGGGAATTACTCGGCGCCCGACAGCAGGATCGACAATGTAGACTTTGTTGTGCAGTAATCGTTCAAAGACGACGAAGTGACGAAACTCCCAATGAAGAACCGCGCCAGCCGGCAGATCATCGAGAGCCTCAATTTCAGCTCGGACCCCTCGGCTCCGCAAGCCGTAAGCACGCCCGGCCAACAAAATGGCTTCGGCATTCGATCCGTTTCGCCCGATGCCAAGCACAATGCGTATATCCTCAATCGGGATAATTTTTCCGTAGTAGGCAAGAACCATTGCCAATGACGCAGCACCGCAGTCCGTGGCAGCTAATTGTCTGACAACTGGCACGCGTTTGCGTCCGCTTCTGAACATCAAGCGGTTTAGGCTTGGGTACCGTTTTAAGAGTTCCTCCGCATTAAGCATTGGCACCTCTCCGCACTCACCTAAACCGCGCAAAGAATTGTCTGGCAGCAGGGAACAACTCAACGATCAATGGCTGCGAACGTAAACTAACTGTCGACGTGGCAGTCATCCCATCGAAGTATTCGTACGACATCCGGCCCGAGAGGAATATAGGACGCTCCAGTCGTGAATGAACCACCAATCGGGGGCCTAAGACCCGAGTGTCATACGGCATGCCTACATCATGGACAGTTTCGCTCGGGTTCGTTATTTCTGCGCCGAAGTCCTCAACTACGGCTGTTTCGGATGTGTCGGAATAGCCGTCAACTCTGAATGTCACCTGCATACCGCGCGAAATCTGTGGCGCATATTGAAGTGGTATTAGGCTGATGAGTTGATACCCTGAGTCGGTATCCAGAATCTCTGCCACTTCTTCGCCAGGGAGTGCTTCTTGTCCGGGCCGTACAAGCACCTCTACCACAAGACCGTCGCATGGTGCAACTAAGTGCTCTGAAGATGGCTCTTTAGTCTCTCCTACCTCGTGATCGAGTTCTGCGATCGGATCTCCACGCCGAACTAACTCGCCGACCAAAATGTCCACGAACCGAACCGAACCTCTTGCACTCGCAGTCACTGTTATTCTCTTGCCAAGGTGAATAACAGAAGGTCCAATAACTTGTTCTTTGTCTCGCGCCACCATTGCGAAAATCAAGCAGGAAAGCAGCAATGCTATCATCACCCTATGGGTGTTTATCAGCCAGCGTGGCGAAGTTCTAAGGAGATTCCCCTGATCGTTGGAGCCTCGGGTGTGGTAGTCGAGCGCTTCTCTTCGGAACACATCTGCAAGTTCCATCTGGGCAATTGACCTACATTCAAGTCTCCGCTGACTTACTATCCCGGTAAGCGGAGGTCCAGCGGCCTCTATGAGAGACAAAAGGGAGTTCATGTCTCTGGTGTTAAATGCAGAAGCATCAGAAGAGCGAATCCCCATAACGATTGCAACCGGAATTCCCGATCCCCCGAAGACCGGTGCAGCGATTAAGCGATCGCCACAAGTACCTCCAGGATTATCTATTTCTGGAGCGTAGCGAGGATCAGAGTCAAGGTCCTCAGATGTGACCCTTTCGCCAGTTCGAGCAACATATGCGACCAGTCCCGATCCCAGACTTGGAGGAGTGCTCTCTGATATCTCTCCGTCGCACCCATAGAATATCCCCCTGCCCATGTCGAGGAGCAAACAATGCACACGGTCGGCCTGAAGAAGCTCTAGGACAGCTTGAGTAAGTACGGATAAAAGTGATTGGAGATCAGTCTGGTTGTTTAGCTGAAGATGGTAATCAGTTCTTGTGTCATCATTCGCTTCGGAGGCAATCGGACAGTTGGCTGCGATGGCTGCATTGACAAGCTGAAGTACATGCGGCGGACAAAGAGCACGATGGGAAATGAAGAAGATAATTCCGCGGCTTTCATAGTCCCGGAGTCCTTCAGCATACTCCCCCATTCCTGAGAGTATTACTCTCGGACGACACACCCGTCCCTCGACGCGGTCCATAAGTTCTCTGACCTCAAGGGGGATCAGTTTTGGACCAATAACTAAAACTCTCAGCCCAGGATGGTCTATTAAGCCGAGGGCTTCATTCACTGTCGAGGCGTTTCGAATACCACAACCAATTAAGCTTGCTTCCAACGGTTCCTCTAATCCGAGGGTCAATGCGAACGCGTCGGGATAATTCAGTTGCTCGATTTGTGCGCAGGCGGAATTCATTGGCTTACACAGATAGGGAGTTTGTCCTTTTTCCAACCGCCATCGGACGATTGTCCAATTACAGCGTCTGGTTGAGTTTACTCACTCCCCATTCCCGTCGATAAGGTGACTCCGAGGCAGGAAGTCAAGTCATT